>Ga0123357_10003848_pt1 | contig 17398 bp, 20 predicted proteins | sample TergutEmb28metaG_FD_89873 | JGI IMG/M metagenome (GOLD analysis project Ga0123357, IMG submission 89873) | Embiratermes neotenicus P4 segment gut microbial communities from Petit-Saut dam, French Guiana - Emb289 P4 | ecosystem: Host-associated > Arthropoda: Insects > Digestive system > Gut ... | reverse complement strand
TCGGCGTTCTCGCTCATTTGCGGCGTTGTCATGTTCGTCCTCATCGTATGCATGAAGCTCGGGGAGTTGCAGTCCGGCTTCTTCGCGGATTGGGCGGGTGTGATTCAGCGAATCTGCCTGATCACGTCTTATGTATGGATCTTTGCCGTTTCAAAACGGAGCGGAATACCCGCCGCAAAATGAAGAGAGTGAAACTCGATTTCGCTTGTATGCTTGTATGATATAATCGAAAAATGGAAAAGGAACAACAAACAGCGACATGGATGTTTATCATGCTTACCATATTGCGCAAGCGCCTTGGTTTATCCAGAACCGAGTTTCTTCCAATTGTAAAGAGATATGGTCTTGTCCGGTTTTTAATCGACCAATACGAATTGCTTCACTATTACGATAATGATTATATAGTGGAGGATCTTTTGAAATATATTGAAGAACAGGGCGGAGATTCAAATGAATTACGCAGAATTGGATAGCCCTCTATATCACGGTTCCGCAACATTATTTACAACAATTGATTTGTCGCAAAGCGCGCCGAAGAAAGATTTTGGCAGCGGTTTTTATACAACAAACGACAGGGGATACGAATCTCTGGCTACACTTGTTTCATGTGAAAAATTCGATATTGTAATAGGCCCTGTTGCAAACGATGCAATGGGCCTTGTGTTGAATCAATTCATTGCCGGGGTCTATGGCGATCCGTTTGCTGCCGAAGCCAAAAAGACAGCTATACGTCTTTTGCTTACACAGAAGCTACACAATCAAGTTTTTTTTGGAACAGAAAACGCTGCTTCCCGGCTGAAATTTTCTGAGGCGTATGATGTTTGTGTTGAATGACGACACTATTGATATGGCAATAGACAATATCTGTGGGTATATAGTTGAATTGGTTGCATCAAAAACCGGAAAAACTATTGAAGAAGTCGCGGAAGCATTTTTATCATCTGAAACGTATTTGCTTCTAAGCAACAAAGAAACCGGATATTATTGGGACTGTATGGGCGACCTTGTCGACAAGTTCACAGCAGAAATAGCAAAGCCTGACCCAGCGTAGCCGCATCCCAAAAGTGGACAACCTGTCGCGATAAAAACGCGGGCGGGGTCGAAGCGCCGCCCGCGATATCAAAAAGACGAAGCCGGCTGTGCCGGCCGTCTCAGGGGAAAGGTTTCGAAACGCCCGGGCGTGAATCCGTTTCCGGGCGAAGTGAAGCCTTTCACACATAGTATACGCTCAAAATCTGATTTCAAACGCTCGTTTTGGGCTTGCTCCCATACGGTTTCGGCCGCGCTGGCACAGGTCTGCGAGTCATCCGGTTTTGTCGGCATACAGACCTTCGCTCGGACTGGATAATATGCAACAATTAACTCGTGAAAAATTATGATTATTGAAAGGCCGCGATATTAGGAAAAGCGAGAAAGGTTTGTCCCTTTCACGCGATATTTTGACCCTTTCATGCAAGGATGATTGCAAAAGGGCGCCGCGTAGTATTTTCTGTGATCATGATTAATTTAAATTATACAATGTTAAATAATAACAAAAAAGCAACTCGGGAGGCGGTCATGAAACACTACTATTTGTCAAAAAAGGCAGTATTGGCCCTTTTGTCATTTGCGCTTGTGATTTCTTTGTGCGCTTGCGGGACGGGCGCCGGCGCTGCGACCCCGCCGGGAGACAATACTTCCGCGAACGGGACAGCCACGTCGCAAGACGGCATTGAAAGTTCCGGGGGCGGCGCGCCTGTGGCGGATGTGGTCATGGGGGATACTGTTGCCGCGGGCGGGACGCATTCACTCGCGATCAAAACCGACGGCAGCCTGTGGGCCTGGGGGAGCAACAATCTCGGTCAGCTCGGTGACGGTACGGCCGCCGAGCCCTACGCGCCGGAACAGGTTTTGGACAATGTGAAATCCGTGGCCGCCGGATACGCGTTTTCCATGGCGATCAAAACGGACGGCAGCCTGTGGGTCTGGGGCGATGATAGCAACGGCAGCCTCGGAGACGGCAAGTCGAAAGCTATATCCGATCCTCAGGCAACCAAACCGTTCAAATTGATGGACAATGTGATCTGCGTCGCCGCCGGTACACAGTCCGCCTACGCGGTCACGGCGGATGGAAGCCTTTGGGCCTGGGGGAACAACGCGTACGGGCAATTGGGCGACGGCACGACCGAAAACCATTATACGCCCGAAAAAATAATGGACGGCGTGAAGTCGGTCTCCGCCGGATACACCTATGCCACGGCGCTCAAAACGGACGGCAGTCTGTGGGGCTGGGGGGAATTTCCGAAAGGCTACGGTTCATCGAATGGCAGTATAGTCAATATCGTCCCGGAGCCCGCGCCTGTCAAAATCATAGACGGTGTTTCCGCAGCCTCGGTCGGTGGGTATTTCGGACTGGCTCTGAAATCGGACGGCAGCCTGTGGGGCTGGGGATCAAATGTATACGGCGTGTTGTCTTCATCCACGGATGTGAGCGGCGCGCGCACGCCGATAAAAGTCATGGATGGTATATCGAAAGTCTCGGCCGGAAGCCAAAGCGCCATAGCGGTCAAGACAGACGGCAGCCTGTGGGGCTGGGGGATGGACTTTTCGAACGGCGCCGCGGCTGACGATTTGTCCTCCTATGCACCGGCACAGATACTGAGTGGCGTTGCGGCGGTCTCCGCCAGCGTGACCGGCTCAAGCGACGCTTATTTTGCGGTGAAAACCGACGGCTCTTTGTGGGCCTGGGGAAACAATGAAAACGGCCAGCTCGGCGACGGTACGATGAAAAATAGTACAACGCCATACAAAGCGCTTGACAGCGTGGCGCTGCCCGGCAGCGCGCCCGCCCCTGCCCCATCCCCATCTACGGATGCGGTGAAGCTGGAGCAATTACGGGAAAAAACGATCACGATGGCGGGGCAGGTATACCAGCGCTTTTCAAACAATGCTGATTTCATCGCTTCTGATCTCGCTGGCAATTACATCGCGCCGTCCGTGACCATTGGCAAGGATGAGTATGACTATGTATCGCCGGCCACGGGTTTCCATAATGTTCAGGATGTAAAAAATTATTTGGGCCGGATATTCAGCGACAATGTCGTGACAGAATTGATGACCGCGAGCACCTTGAACAGCGATGCCGTTCCAATGTTCATCGACTATAATGGACAGCTGTATAATACGCCGACTTTCGGCTATCCCATGTACTGTTCCTGGGAACAGACGGCATTCAGCAGGCTGCCGGACAATGCCGACGGAGGCGCGTCATACAGGATTGTCATACCGCAGCCTGGCGGCAACCCCACTATGGTCTTCAACGTCACGATTGCGGATGACGGAATGATCACACAATTCGACTATGTATCAGAATCACATTAAGTATAGAACGCAAACAAGGAGGCTGTCATGAAACACTTTTATTTTTCGCAAAAGGTAGCAATAGTTCTTTTGCCACTCTTACTTGTTATCTCTTTGTGCGCCTGCGGGACAGGCTCCGGCGCTGCGACCCCGCCGGGAGACAGTGCCTCCGGAAGTGTATCAAGCAGCCAGTCCACAGGCGCAGCGGATGGACAGGCTACCGACAACGCAGACGCTACGGGTTCGTCGGGTGATCTTTCATCAACAGGAGCTGATGGAAATAGCCAGCCAAAAGTGAGTGGGACGGAGATAAATACGATCGCCGTTGGGAGTTCGCATTCCCTGGCAATCAAAACAGACGGCAGCCTGTGGGCCTGGGGATCAAACGGGAGCGGTCAGCTCGGCGACGGTACGACCACCAAAAGTGATACACCGAAAAAGGTTTGGAGCGATGTGAAATCCATCGCGGCAGGACTTAACTGTTCCTTTGCGATCAAAACAGATGGCAGCCTGTGGGCCTGGGGGAACAATGGGGGCGGACAGCTCGGCAACGGCAGGATCGCAATTGCCGACGATCCTCCGACAACTTCGCCAATCAAAGTGATGGACACCGTTTCGCGTGTCGCCACAGGGGTGCAATCCACTTACGCAGTCAAAACAGACGGCAGCCTGTGGGCCTGGGGATCAAACGGGAGCGGTCAGCTCGGCGACGGTACGACCACCGATCACTATACGCCCGAAAAAGTAATGGATGGAGTGAAGTCGGTATTCGCCGGGATGAACTACGTCCTGGCAATCAAAACGGACAACAGTTTGTGGGCATTCGGAGTATTAGATGGCAGCAATATTGTGTACAACGACGGAGTGGTCGAGAATACTCCGGAACTGACGCCTGTGAAAATCATGGACGATGTGGCCGCTGCCTCAGTGGGCGGCCATTTCGCTTTTGCACTAAAAACCGATGGTAGTCTTTGGGGATGGGGAGGGAACCCAAACGGCGAGTTGGCCGGCGTCTCGGAAGAGACATGGGTCTTCACCCCTATTGAGATCATGGAAAATGTTTCACAGGTTTCAGCCGGAGATTCCAATACTCTTGCTGTGAAAACAGACGGCAGCCTTTTGGGGTGGGGGATGGATTTCACGGGTGGCGCCCCGGGGGATAAGACAAACTACACACCGGTACAAATACTGAATGGAGTTGCCTCTGCCGCAGTCAGCAACATTGTAGTCGATACTTATTCTGCTGTAAAAGCCGACGGCAGCCTGTGGGCCTGGGGAAGCAATGGCTCCGGACAAGTCGGCGACGGTACAACCACCTATCAGGACGAGCCGGTTCAGGTGCTTGACAACGTGGCGCTGTAACTATGTGAGTAAGTTTCCAGTCAAAACTGTAAAAACCGCTTGCCGATGAAGTGCAAGCGGTTTTTACTGGCGCAATTATTATTAATTTTTGCCAAACTGCATTATACTGCCGTTAGAATAGCCTGCTACCGAATAGCCATTCGACCTATTATAATCAGCTTTTTTTACGGTTGAAGTGCTAATGGAGGATCCCCAATTCCCATTGATTGTGGTAATTTTAGTGGCGTTGACTTCATAAACGATTGACACATGCCCAACAGATATACCGCCACTATGGCGTTGCGCATCTACAAATGCTAAATCCCCTTTCTTAGGCGAATAACTCGAAAACGAGAATTTTCCATACATGCCGCTAAGTTGACTCGCGATGTTCGATGTGCCGAAGTTCAATCCTGTTTTGAGGCCACACATGCGCACGAACCATGCGCACCAATCCGTATTTGGATTTGAGACGCCGAAATAACTCGCACACGAAGCCAGGCTTTTCCCCACACAGCTATTTGCCTCATCGGCAAACTTGTTTACGTCAAAACCCATACCGCCCGATCCTGGATAGGCATCATAGCCGAAAAGGTACTGCCAAGAAACAGGGTCTATGATTCCATCCGCAGTGATGCCCATCTGCTCTTGGAAGTTCCGGGCTGCCGTATTGGAATTTGAGCCAAAGTTTCCATCCAGTACGAGATCCTCGCCAAATTTGTTGAGCAGGTACTGCACCGCTTTTGCGGCTTCGCTTACATCTCCCTGCGATACAGTGACGATCAATTCGGGGAAAAAAGCAGCGTCCGCGACGCCTGTCTCAGAAAGCCCCGTGAGCTTCTGGTGATCTCTCACTATTGCGGAAGTGGTAATGCTGTAATCACCGTCGTCTAAGACAGCCGAGTGTCCTTTTTCCATCAAAAGGCACTGTAGAGCCGATACGTTAGCGCCAACACTGTTGATTTGCAGTGTGGGCCAATCTGGTTGTGTTGTCATAATAAATACCTTCTTTCTTTTTTTACTTCTGTTTGCTTTTCCTATTTCTGAAACATTTCGCTAGCGTCGCGCGCCGCCTTTGAACCGCTTCTACCTATATAAGAAGAAAAAACTGCCCCAAAAATTAAGGTCTCCCAAAAACTTTTTCAGGAAATATCGCGAACAAATGTTTTGGCCAGAAGCTATTTGTGATATTGGATAATTTGATATGGTGTGGAATATGTTTTGGGCGGATTCCACGTGGCTGGATCAACGACATTGAAATCTCCGTTGCTATTTATTCCAATCACAACCACAAAATGCGAAATGTCGATCACTCTTACAATAGGCGGGGCATATACATCCGGATTGGAACGCCAATTTGCCAAGGCCGCATGAAGTCCGGCAATTGTATGCGGGTACGAGGAGAAAATACCATGTCTTTCCCATACTACAGTGTTGCTGCCATCCTGCGCTTCTACTATTTCTTTTGGGGTTTTGTATATGCCTATGCAGGACAGCGCCATGGAAACACAAGCGACCGCGCACCCGGAATCACTAGAATGGGGGCCCCATATGCCGGGGTTGTAGTCAGGGCTATCGCCTGGAACCTGACTGATCCTCGCAGGCGCTTGCGGGTATAACTCGTGTTGTTTCATATCGTTCACCTTACTAATTTTGCGTCTTTGTATATTTACTTTTAGAAACGTATCTTTAAGTGCTTTGCATCGTCGAACCGCTCCTACCTATAGTTAAGAAGAAAAAACCACCCGAAAAATTAAGGCCTTTTCAAAAATCATTATGGAAATGATGTACTTTCACGCAATATATTGACCCTTTCACGCAAAACGGCTTTTCAAATATTCCGGTTGCCTGTACTATCCCGAATATGGATTGCCCGTTGGAGTTGAAGTTTGATTTGAGGAGGGGCGTATGGAACAATTTGAAATACTGTTGAAAAACGCCGGAGTCGCTGACAGGCTTGCGTTGATCAAGATCCGATACGCTCTTGAGATAGTAAAGAACGAAGGTGTCAAGCTTGTAATTTTTGTTGCGCTGTTTGCCCTTTTGGATAAGGAGCTGGAATTCGTCGTCGCCGCCTTGATGCTCATGCCTGTTCGCGTCTTTTCCGGCGGGATGCATATGAAAACAAACATTGGCTGCTTTTTTTATAGTCTGGCCTTTTTCATATTGTCAATTTTCGTACTTACCGCTATAAAGCTGCCGTCGGCTTTGATGTTTTCGATACTTGGCGCTTCTGTGATAGTGATGGCAGTCATTTCGCCTGTGGCGAGTTACAAAAGGCCATTCAGGGCGGAATCACGGCGCGTCGCTTTGAAAAAGCGAACTTTGATTGTATTGGGAATCGATTGTGCCGCGCTCATTCTTTTGTGGAGTTCCAATGTGCAAGTATTTTTTAATATTGGGGTCTGGGTTGTGACGCTTCAAGCAATACAATTGTTCGCGACCTGGGCTTATAGAAAAGTGAAAGGAGAAAAAAATGTTCAAAAGAATCAAAAGTTGGAAGCCATTGCAAACAGCGGTGTTGGCGATAAGTCTTGTTCTCGTTGCTCTTGCTGATATGGCGACATCAACTAACACACTCATGTTTTGGCATGAGTCAGATTGTCCGGAAGAATTGCTGAAATGACTTCAAGAACTACTTTTCAAACCTTCGGCTTGGTTTCCCTCGCCGAAGGTTGCGCTATTTGGTGAATTCCAGCCGGAAAACAATCATCCCGTCAACAATTTTGTTTTTTATTTCTATATGGTTGCGCTTTGCTATTGAGAGGATATTGCTCAAGCCGAAGCCTCGATCTACTCCTTTTTTTGTCGTGTATCCCTGATCGAAAAAACGTTCGGTTTGGTCGGAACCACTAGCGCTCAAAGAAAGTGATACCTTGTTTCTGATTTCGATATAGTAGTCGGCAAAATCAAGCTGTACAACGCGATTTTCGATATCCAGCTTTTCCACTTCCTCAAACGCGTTGTCGATCAGGTTGTTTAGAACATCGATCAGCTCAGTATGTAAGATACTTTTCGAATAGTTTGACATCAGGCTCATCATATTGACAGCGAAATCGATCTTTTTCCGGGTTGCATATTCCTTTTTTTGAAGCAATAGGGCGGAAATGAAAATATCGTCTTTGACCAGGGAAGTATCGCCCTCTCCCAGACCGTCTTCGACCAAGCTTTTGATATATCTGTCCAATTCTTCATTCTTCACTGCACCATCAGCTGTTGCGTTGAAATTTCGGATGATTTGTAAGTGATGCTTTAAATCGTGTGAAGAGGCGCGGTATGCGTTCACTATTTCCTGGAGGTATTCGCTGTATCCTGATATGGCGCCCATGCTTTCTGTCGCGTTTTTCGCTCTATACAGGGTGACGATGAAAGACATGTTGATGATGAAATATCCGATTACCAACAGGTTGATAGATACCGATCCATTAACAAAGAACGCTGTCCTTTCGCTAAGTACTATATTCATTACTATCACCATCAAAAACAATACAGAAATGATCGCGAACAGTATTGTCGTCCTGTATGGGCGATAATACTTTTCAAAGAATATATGGATGAAAATTTTGGAAGACAGCCATTTGAAAAACCCTGTCAATATAACAAGTATCACAAAGATGGCTAAACTGTCATTGAGGAGATCTATAGAGAAAAAGCCCGCAATAGATGTGATCACAAATTGAATCACCGAAACGATAACAAAACTGACCAGTACATCTATGATATTATAAACAATCAGTTTTTTCACAGGTTTTTTCAATAGCAAAAACAATACTACGCTTGCGATGATAGAAAACGCCGCATAGTATGGCGTGTTATTTATATCCATGACAAGGGCTAGTGTAGCAAGGATTGCTGAAAAGGCTATAGATTTCACAACTCCAAGCTGCGCATTGATATTGATGGTAGAGATGATTGCAAGCAAGCAAAGCGCCTCCAAAAAACTTTGGGCAAAGATTAACAATAGATCTGTATTCATTCTTAAAAAGACTTCTGCTGTGACAAGCGATAACCCTCAAGTAAGTCTTCTGTGGTTTCTTTGTATTTTTTGCTCATTTGACATGACTTGTCCGGCGCGTTTTGAAAATATATAGTCCACGCTTTTCGTGAGAATATTTCAATCTCTTTGATATTCGTAACATTCACGACGAATGCTTTGTGGCACTGAACGAACATATCATTGTTGATTTCGGTGACTATATTGGCAAGTGTGATATTTGATCGGTAGTATTCGCTCGTTGACGTCGCCAACACTATCTTGCGGCCCGGAAATGTGGCGGCATACAATATATCCGAGAAAGCAATTAATACCAGGCCTTCGTCATATAGGAAAGGGATTTTCACTTCGGCTTTCTGCAAGGACAGTGCTCTCTGTTTTTTTATATCATTTATCAGTTTGTTCGCGGAAGCAAGAAAATCTGCCGGAGTGAAAGGTTTCACAAGAAAATCAATATTCCGGTATTCCTTGTATGTGTCTGGAACATTCCGTTTTTCTCCCGTTTCAAAGATGATCGGCATGTAGTAATAGTCGCCCATGTCCCGGATCCGGCTTGCCAGCGAAAACCCATCCATTCCGGGTAGTAATACATCAATGAAAGCCCCGTCTATATGATGCTGTCTTAGAAGCGAAATCGCTTCTTCGGCGCTTGTTGCCAAAATAGGGTTTACGCCGTTTCCGAATCTTCGAAGGTTTTCGGTACATAACTGCAGAATTAGTTTGTCATCTTCAACTATTAGTATGTTTATCATCTTGCAAGTATTCCTTATGTTGTGAGTGCTCAAACAAATACGAGCCATTATACAATAAAAACAATCAAATATGCTGCTGAATTTTCAATTTTTGTTTGGTTGAATTTTCAAAAGGTAAAAAGGTCAAACAATTCAATGACGTTGTGCGAAAGGGTCAAAAAATCACGTGAACAGACATGTATTGCCTTCAAATATCAAGTAATATTCTATTTGAGCCTGAATCGTTTCTTTGGCTATCGGCTCACTTTGGATTTTCGCTTTTTTGAATGTACCGTTTTAAAGGAGGGGAGATTTTCTGTGTATCAAATGAGAGATGAAGTACAAATCTCTATGAGAGAATAGGAAATGACCGCCTTTGGTATTGTCGTTTTGGCGCAATGAAAAGTCTCTTCGATATCGCTGGAATAATAAGGATTGCGCGGCAAATCGCAGATCAATATGACGCCGGCAATGATAGCAATGCGGCGTTTTGTCGGTACATACGTAATGAGATGGAAAACGCAAAATGGACTTACAATACTTTCGTCGACAAAACACTTCTCAATCCAAGCATCTACTATGCGATACGCGGTGGGAAATTGAGCAACCCGGAAAAGGACACCGTTGTCGCTATTTGTATCGGACTCGCAATGAAATGGTTCAAAGCAGAGAAGATGCTCAACCTGTGCGGCTATACGCTTCGAAACACGAAGGCGGACAATGCGTATCGGCATATCTTTGACTATTCTGATCAAGGTATAGATTTTTGCAATGAGATATTGCGAATACTTGATATTCCGCTCCTTGGTTCGCAATCCCGATAGCAAGCATATCGTTTCTTGGGTATGAAGTTTGCCCTTTCGAGCGATATTTTGACCCTTTTATGTCGCAATATTTATTGTTCAAAACGTTTCATGGTCGTCGCGCGCCGCCTTAGAACCGCCTCTAAACATATAAGAAGGAAAAACCGACCGAAATAATTAGGTCTCTTCAAAAACTTTTTTACGGTGAGGCTGCGAATTTTTGTTCTCTTACTTTCCCTGGTGCAAAATCTCAATAATCGTTTTAAGATTTTTTGGTTTCTGAAACAAAAACCTTGGTCATGATACCCTATTGAAATTTCAATAATATGCCGCCCATGTTGATCAAACGATGTCTATCAGGTTGCGTTAGCGCGTTGATTTTTCAACACGGATTTTTGTTTCCAAAAATTATCAATTCCCTCTCATATCGCCTAACATGGCATTGCCAGTGAAGATATCAAAAATTGAAGGAGGATTTCCAAAATGCTGCGCAAAGACTGCGAATTCTATCAAGCCAACGGCTCGAAATGCGAAATATTGATAAAGATGACTTGCAGGGAGAAAAGCACCTGCAATTTTTACAAACGCCGGGAATGCTCCCGGAATAAGAGCGTCGAAGATTTGTTCCGTCAAGAGGAACACGCCGCCTATATGCGGATCGCATGTGGAGCGGAAGATAACGGAGACGAGCTATGACGCTTTCGGATTTTGCAAACAGTCTGCCATTTTCGACGCTGATCGATGCTGATTTCGCGTGGCTTTTCTTCTTGCTGTTGTGCATGACGGGGATCACGGTCGTTGTTGAGTTTGTTGTCTGTCGCAGGAAAGGGAGAGGAAAAGGCAAATGAGTTTGATGACTTTCGAGACACTGGTGGTCGGGGTACTCTCGCCGATATTGGTACTGCTTGTCACTTTTGTCATTGACATGGCCAAGCAGCGCCGCGCCCAGCAAGCGGCAATGACAGATATCAAAAGCGCGCTTACGAAGCTTGAAGAGAATGTGAAAACTCTTGAAAGCATGGTTGCAAAGCAGGAAGAGATCGCGAACAAGCACAATCTTGAAGAAGTAGAGGCCAGGGTATCGCTTATACGCGATCGAATAGTGCAGGCGCACACGTGGTTCATGAACAAGGGGGCGATTGATGCGTATTCACTACAGGCGCTTGAAAAGATGTACGAGATCTACGCAAAAACCGAGGAAAACTCTTTTGTAAAGCGGTTGGTCGCCGATATCAGCGGTTTGAAGATATCAGAGGAATAGCTATGAAAAAAAATGAGATCAAAGGCCTTGCTTGTCTGGCGTCCCGTCGGTGGTGGAACGCAGCCGGTACACGGGCGATCAAGACGCTTGCCCAGGCTGCGATTGGCGCACTGATGGTTGAATCGATCTGGCATGTCAATTGGCAGGAGCTACTTGGAATAGTTTTGGTGCCGGCTATTGCGTCTCTTCTCATGAGTCTGGCCGGCCTGCCGGAGGTGGAAAAGGAGAATGGGAAAAAGGGGTGAAATATCTACACAAAAAATACGGGATTTCAAAAACAAGGACGCGAAAGCTATGGAGGACGTGATTGACATTTTTTCGCCTCTCGTCAAAGCGTGCAGCCGTACGTGCGTCAAGGCAAGCGGCTTTGCACTCGACTTCGACGACGCAAAGCAGGATATGATTGTCGCTCTCATTGAAACCATCTTTGATATACCCCTGAACATGGTCGCCAATGATGACGAAATATCACGACGAAATATTCTGGCTTACATTAAGAAATCTTTGTACCGCCAATGTATGAAGCCCGCAGTGGAAATGAATCGTCGCACCGCCCATGAAACTGAATATACCGATGAAATGGAATATATTGCGCAAGAAGATACGGTCGAAGATTTACTCATATCCAACAGTATACGCGCAAAAATTTCAAATTTGCCAAAGAGGCAGCAGGAAGTCATCACGCTCAAATTGCAGGGATACAATGGGTCTGAGATCAGCGCACTACTCGGGGTCACGCCATCCGCCGTCAGCCAAATATTGAAGAACGCCCACGGGCTTCTGATAAATGGCCCTTTCAGGCAGGATTTTGACCCTTTCGCGCAAGGCTGATTGCAAAATGCCGCCACGCGGTTTATTTTCAGCTTGTTCAATACAAGTTCAATAGGGAATAAACAGATACAGGAGGCCTGAATATGAAGCAATGCTATTCGCCGAAAGGACAAAACTTGATCGCTTTTCTACTCTTGCTTGCGCTGATTTTCGTGCTCGGCGCATGTAGTCAGTCGGGGAGCGGTTCAACGGGTTCTGCGGCCACAGGAACACCGTCTGCAGCAGGTACACCGTCTTCGCCGGGAGATGTATCGCAATCAAGCTCGACGGCGGGTGATGTTTCACTGCCAAATATCGCGGATGCTGATGAGCCACAATCGGATGCTCAGATGGGCGACGGATCGCAATCAGGCGCAGCGCCCGAAGGAGGATTCATATTCCAGGTTAATTCGGACTCGCCGGTATTTGATTGCACATACACCTATTTGGCTGGTATTGTGAAATCCCAGTCTCTGCAAAAAATCGTGATTTCGGATGCAAACACTGATGTCGTGATTCAAACAATCATTCCGTCAGGTGAAAATAAAGTTTTTCTGAAAGAATCCGTCATTACCTTGGATGTGAACTTCGATGGCAATCTGGATTTGCTTGTGCCTCTAAAGGACAACGCTTCCGGTATGAATTTTGACGCATATATATGGGACGCGGCAAGCAAGCAGTTTGTTGAAACTCCGTCTTTTCGAGGGATTTTGAATCCTGCTGTCAATTCTGCTGATCGACAGATTTTATCGTTTATTTATGACTCGTCCGCGGTGGCCAGATACTATACAATGTTTTCTTATACAAACAACCAATTTGTTCAGACCAATCAATTCAGTTACGATCTCGCTACTAACGATCCCGATCCCGTCAATGGCGCCGATCATTTATTACATTGTGTTGAAACCAAAGGCGGCGCCGACAATCAAACGACTGTCAACGACTTTTATGTCTCCATCATTCCAAACAGCGAATTTGATACGAACGATCCGAAATTTGCGCCATATTTCACACCGGGGTCGTTTTGGGATTTATATGGTTCAAGATGGCAATGCCCGTTTGTATGGCTCTTGTTTGACGGCTCTGAGGGTTAGATCCTTGACATTTTATTTCTGCGCATTTTGTGCTTACAAATGTTAAGGAATTATATATTTTTCAGTCAAGGCAGAGAAGGATGTCCCTCTTCCCTGCCTTGTCCTCATGGTAAATCATAAGATGCGGCTAAGGGTTTTTGATCTTGAATCCTATGGCCTTATTGAAGATACATCTCCAATGAACGTCATGGCGAAGAAGCGCTGAGGGTTAATAGAATTATTAACCGTTTCGGCCAATGACCCATCATTGAACATTGCGAGATGAAGATGTGGACCGGTGGAAGTTCCAGTACTTCCCACATAACCTAACAGTGTACCCGCGAAAACAGAACTCCCGTTTGAGACACTCGGGAGATCCCTCATGTGTGCAAACGTAATGCGAATCTTTTTCTTTGTTGTAGGATCTAAGTTGCTGGATTCTAAGACAACCATATTTCCCCAGCCAGTCGTATTGTACGGTTCAACTCTTACCACAGTTCCGGCACAGGGACTGTAAATGGGGGTGCCGAGGATGCCGCCCCATGATAAATCAATTGCAGGATGGAGTGGGCTTCGCGTAGATAGTTTATATCCCGAACTGATGGTGTTTTGATTTGTGGCGGCAAACACCCATCTCCAGCCGAAGTTGTATGACGGGTCAGGAGGTGGTGTACTAACTGTAAAGGTAGCTACCACCCACTGCTTTGTAGTACCGCTTGAATCAGTGGCTGACACAGTGTAGTTATAACTACCTGTGCTGAGCTTGCTAAACATCAAGGCGCTGTCCATGCCGGACATGTTGTACGACATGGCATTTGGATTGACTGAACTTGAGAAAGATGATCCGCCGATACTGCCTGTAACTTTTGTCAGTGTATAGTTTGAGCTCACGGTACCCTTAACCGCGATAGGTGTCCCAACATACATTGGGTTCGGGATAGTCATCGATCCCGTAAGTGTCAATGTAGAGGTTGTTGGTTGGGTTGACGGGTAAGCACTGTAACCGAAAAGATATTGCCAGGATGTGGGACCTATGATCCCATCGGATGTGATGCCCATTTTCGTCTGAAAGTTCTTGGTAGCGGTGTTCGATGCAGGCCCGAAATTGCCGTCAACCACGAGACCCGCGCCAAACTTGTTGAGCAAGTATTGTGCTGCCTTTGCCGACTTATTGACAGACCCCTGCGACACATTGGAGATGATTTTGGGGTAAAATGCAGCGTCCGTGTTGCCGGTCTGCGAAAGGCCTACGAGCTTTTGGTATTCCTTAACCGCGGTAACTGTAGCGCTGTTGTAGGCCCCGTTTTCAGGAACAGCCGTGTACCCCTTGCCGATCAAAAAACACTGTAGTGCCGATACGTTTGCCCCGGAGCTGTTGAGCTGCATTGTGGGCCAATTTGGTAATGTTGCCATGATAAAACCCTCTTTCTTTTTAACTGTTGCTATATTTATTGTTCAAAACGTTTCATGGTCGTCGCGCGCCGCCTTTGATCCGCTTCTATACATATAAGAAGGAAAAGCAGTCTGAAATATTAAGAGCTTTCTCAAAAGTTTTATACGTCCAGGCCGCGAATTTTTGTTCTTTACATTTCCCTGTTTCAAAACATCGTCCGCACCCCTGCTATTTCATGGAGGATTTTGACCCTTTTCGCAAAGAAATGATTGCAAAAAGCCGCCACGCGGTTTATTTTCAGCTTTTCCAATACGAGTTTAATGAAAGAAGTGAACAGACATCAGGGAGGCCAAATATGAAGCAATGCCATTCGCCGAAAGGACAAAACTTGATCGCTTTTCTACTCTGCTTCAGACCAAATGAAACCTTGCAACGGTCATATGGTTTATTATGATATCAATGCTGACGGTTACATGTATGCCATCAAGACGGACTGGACTGAAAAAACAATGTTTTGCGATCAGCTGCTGCGCCTTTTTATTTTGCTCCGCGATACCCGTTCTTCTCAGCGTTTTCCAATAAATACAGAAAAGCAAATGCCGGCAATTTTAAACCTTTTTATTTCCGGCTGACGATTGTATCCCGTAATCATCCGCCTTTTTGGTTACTACAATCGAATAGGAAGCCTGGTTCGCCAATTCACAAATCGCGTCTCTTTCCCCGATTTGCGGGTTTTCGCGGTATTTTACCTCTACCAATTTTTGCCGTTAGGGAAATCTGTCACGATGTCGATTTCGTTTCCTCGCTTGCCGCCATCATCCAGGAGCTGAATGTTTTAAACGAACATCGCGAACGTATGTCCACGTATTTTTCTTGAAAAGATTGATGGTGCGAGCTTAATATTTCGGGCAGTCTTTCCTTCTTATATGAGTAGAAGCGGATCCAAAGCGGCGCGTGACGCTCACGGGAAGTTTCAAATAAAACATAGCAAACAGTCAAACACAGAAAGAAGGTATTTTATCATGGCAACATTACCAAATTGGCCCACGATACAGTCAGGCAACACTGGTGCGAACGTCTACGCGCTCCAGGCGATGCTGAACTATCGTAACAACAACACTGCCCTCGTCCTGGACGGTAGCTTCGGCACAGGTACTTACAACGCAGTCCTTGCCTACCAGAAGACCAACAGCCTCTCCGTGCAAAATGGCGTGGCCGAGTCTGTCACCCTCTCGAAGCTGGTATCCGGCGTAGTGGTTCAGCAAGGCTCGTACAACAATGCCGCCAGGGCTGCACAGTACCTGCTCAACAAGTTCGGAGCGGGTCTCGTGATAGATGGCGATTTCGGGCCAGGTTCGAACACTGCTACAAAGAACTTCCAGACGAAGATGGGCATCACGTCCGATGGCGTCATCGGCGTCACTTCCTGGCAGTATCTTTTCGGCTACGCCACATACCCAACGACGACATCTACCTTGGCGATCTCTGGATCCATGAACATCCCGAACCCGTATACGCAGGGCAATGGCCTTGATGTGACAGGGAAGGTGGCGTCAAACTACAACATCACGAACGTGACAGCAAAGCTCCTCAATTCTTCGTCTGCGGCCGTGTACACCGGGACAGCCACCCCAAACAGCACTTCGTATGAGATGAGCGGCATGAACTACGCGCTCATGTTCAGCAAGCTGACTGCCGGCAGCTACACGTACAATGTCACAGCCTCCGACTCAAGCAACACCTCAAAGACCCTCGTCAATACGGCGTTCACCGTCACAGGTTCGGGCACACAAACACCAAGCTATATCACTTTAAATGGTTGGTTACGATTATATACAAGTCCTACAAGCTCCAAAGCCGGACGAGATGTTAGCATGCCAACAGTTTCAGGTTTTACTGATAGCAAAGGTAATACCTATACGTTCACAAATAAGAATTATTGGTGGGCTTACGAAAATCCTTACGGCAGCAGCAGCAATTTTATCAATCCTTATGCGTACAACCGCATTAAGACGCTAACTGGTAAAGTTCCTGTAGTTAATAAGGGAAGTAAAGGTGAGTACACGGACGAAAATGGTAATTATTGGATGGCGGTTGGTCCGAATGTCGTCAATCCGAGTCACCAGTCAAACACAGATATTACAGATGTTGAGATGTACGGTAAAGGTAAACTCGATGTCGTTGTTAAAGATGCCAGTGGGGTTAAGTATTATATTCCTGCTGTTGTCGGAGATGCTAAAGCTCATACATGGAGCAATGGTATCATTCAGACGTATAAGAGCTTTCCGAACGGTACTCTAGCCTTGGCAGGAGCAAATTTCAATGGACTCGTATGCGCTGAATTTATCGGCGCATTAGCGAATCAATTCACCGGTTTCGGTAATTATTCAATTGATAAGATTATCTTTTATGCGAATTAATCCGAGAGTGGGAGCATAAAAATAAATTTTATCGAAAAATGAATCATGCCGGTTTGCTTAAAAAAAGCAAACCGGCATTTAAGTCGTTAATTCGGCACTATGCTGAACATTTTCGCGGGCAGCCCTTTTTCCAGTCTGAATACTGCGCAAAGGCACATATCCGACGAAGCGCTTTTGGTGTAAGCCAAAAGTTCCGGTGCGCCGTCCCCGTCGATATCGCACACGAGAAAACC
>Ga0123357_10003846_pt1 | contig 17405 bp, 13 predicted proteins | sample TergutEmb28metaG_FD_89873 | JGI IMG/M metagenome (GOLD analysis project Ga0123357, IMG submission 89873) | Embiratermes neotenicus P4 segment gut microbial communities from Petit-Saut dam, French Guiana - Emb289 P4 | ecosystem: Host-associated > Arthropoda: Insects > Digestive system > Gut ... | reverse complement strand
TGGGGGACGTGACTATCGTCCTAGACTTGTTAGTTAGGTGATCTCAGTACACAGATGGCAGGGCGGTCACGTTGCCAATTTTCATCATTGACTTGCCAATCTATATACTAGATGATCTGTGATCTGGATTGTGCGGTACAACCCCCCCCACCCCTCCCCACCCCAAAGGGTGACTCCGTTTAATCATGACGTAGTTTGGTTACTGCGATAGCTGTGTCGCTTTATACAGTGTGTTAACTTTCCTAGCGGAACCAACCAATTTCAGACACACATCGGTTATCGTTTGGGCTAGCTCTCTTATTGTCCGTGCTCTGCTTCAAACTAAGGAGCTCTTTTCAATGTGCATAAAATGCACAATAGTGAAATATAATTTATCATATATCATTAATATCTACATGTTTCGGTCGCTATGGCGACCATCGTCAGGGTCCAAGATGAAATGATTTTGCTAGCTGGACATTAATAGACTTCATGTGTATCTATAACCGTGAATTAAAGGAATATTTCAATTTATGTAGTACACCAACAAATGAACAATAGTCAAATATCCAAACAGACGACAGCTGTGGGCAGCCGTCGGGAGTCCCCGCGCCGACCAACCCCCCCTCCCCCCTCCTTTTAGGTAAACCAGCAAATTGAGATAGAATTTGGTTACCATGTAGGCTATCCCTCTGTTACCAAAACATGCTCCCCTTTCCGATGCAACCAATGCAGATGGACATCGGTTATGGTTTACAATAGCTCTATGTCATTGTCTGTGCTCTCCTTCAAAGTGGTGGCACGTCAACCTTCACCTCTGTGCTTACAACCATGAGGTGTACTACATCTTTTGCCTCACTGATCACATGTTTTGGGCTATGTGCCATTCACATCATGTGGACCCCTTCAGCATGTGCATCCACAATGTGAGAAGTGTTGACTGGTCTCAAGGCACCGTGCACCATCATGCTTGCAGTCCTCCCCCATCCACACACCTGTGCAGCCACTTCCTACTATCGCTAGCTCCACCCACCTCTGCCAAAATCAAGCTCCTTTGCTTCATCTCTATAGAAAATCTACCCGCAGTGGTCCATCAACTACAATAACGAACACAATATTTCATAACCAACTACCAGCACTGAGGATGTTTATGTCATTGGTCATCTGATAAATGCAGCTTACATATACTTTTGTGAGCTGAAAGGATAGCATCATTGGTATGGAAATGATTCAGTGTGGTCAACCTATAATACAGCGATGCCAAAATATATTTCACTCTTGAAGGTATGAATGAACTTTGACTATAGATTCATGCAGAAATGCACGTAAAAATTGTATAAAGCATCTGTGTTTTAATTGCCAGATTGAAACCAAAATTGAATCAGTCAAAAATGGATGTAAAATTTCTCAATACAAAAGTAATTTAAAACAAATTCTTTGTGTCTCAAATTTGTTATATGTGGAAGGACGGAAAAACTGTCATGGTGAAGGTAAGAGACCCAGAGGTCCATTGCACACAACCATACAATACTAATGTCTCATTATACATTTCAGTAATTAAGCAAGGAAGATACTGGAATAAGTTGGCATAGCTCTATAATACAGTTAAGAGTATAAGAACAACAACAACCACAACGTAAGACAAAAGAAAGATAAGGCACTTACAAATATTTCATTCCTTACTCTCATGCTTATGAGAAACAAACACTTGTAACACTGTTACAGGAACATAAAAGGTCACAGGGAGAAAACAGCTGTAATTTCTTTACCTTTGAAGTTCCAAATATTTACTTGTGGCATAAAACTTCAACTCTGAGCAAATAAATTTCAATATGCTTACAGTATGCTCATATTACAGTAAAAGTTCAATGTTGGCTCCACCACTACTCTAGATGCATCTTGCAGAAATTTGTAATATAGCGTGACATTCGATACAGGACATCCACTTGATGACACGTGTAGTGGTAATGTAGCTTACATTTTATATTAATGCTTGTGCATAGAATTTGCAAATACAATAATGTAAAGAAAAATGATGTAGGGATTTAACAGCTGAAAGCCTTTTAACAAAGTCTGTGTTTCTAAGCACTTGTACCATTTCTTGAAAGGAATTACTTCATGTTAGAAACACAACATTACTTTCATGAAAACACTTCAAACGCAAAAAAATGCATTTTAGTATTGGTCTGCTTTTCTAGATTCAGTTAACATACATCGTTCTATCTTCATACTTCTTCCCAGCCAACCTATTACCAATGTTATCATTCTGGACAATGTTTTTTCCAATCTTACACCTGTCAACCTTCCAGGCTTACAACCTCTTTTCAGCCCATCAATCATTTTTAAACTCCAACAAATGAACAAAATTGTCCAGTTAGCCTCATTGTTGCACATGCCGTTTTCTTGTCTGGACAGTTTTGGGTAAATTGAACAAGAGTGGTTGCACGGCTAAGCTGTGGTATCTGCAGAGGAAAGTTAAACTGTAGAATGTATTGGGTTGTACTACCCACAGACATATTTATAATAACATAAGTTTAATGCCATTTTTCATCTGAATGGCTCTTTTGAAGCATGAGCAAGTTATAAATTTAAACTGATATATTATTTAATGCAGTACATATAATTCCCATTTACCCATGGAAGACTAAGTGTAACCTGAATTATATTTAAACAGTTAGAACAGCGTCGTAAACACATTGTGAATTGGTTAAGAAATCAAGCAGGAAGTTACAACAACAACAACAACAACAACGACGAGGAGGAGGGAACTAAAAAAGACATATTGGGCACTGCACACATACTTCAGAAAGTAGTAATGTAAAAGTACAAAACATATTTAACATGTAAAATAACATTACATGTAGCAAAAACTGTGAATACAGAAGAGATGCAACACTATATATCCTAGAAATATGGTTTGTTTCAGGTATATAATTGTAAATACCTTACATAAAGGTGATAACAAATGTAATAATAATAATAATAATAATAATAATAATAATAATAATATGGAAGAAAGGCTGGAGGAATACTTGAGGAGATTGAGCTCAGTCTTGGACACAGACTTAGATGCAAAGAATAAAATACAGGCAATGGGATCATTGGCAACACCAGTACTCAGGTATATTTTGGAATTTCTAACTGGCGTCAAGAACTGCAAAAACTGGACAGGAAAACAAGGAAACCGCTAGCCATCCATAGACAGCATCACCCAAGTTAGATGCAGCTCACTTGTGTGTTCCCATACAACAGGAAGAAGGGGGCTGATGCAGCTAGAAGAAGACTATGTCATAGAAATTACAAAACTGATGGTATACATAGATAGCAGGAAGATCCACTAATGTAAACTGTTACAATGCACCAACATAACACCAGCTCAGCAATGTTACACAGCTAGAAGCCTCAAGGGAGAGTTACAGTGAGGAACAAGACAAATGAAGGACAGCACAGCAGAGAAGACAAAAGAATGATGGCAAGGGAAGAGGAGGCATGGACATTTCCCACGAAACTTAGATGAAAGAAATGGTTGATAATGAAGTCATATGGATGGCTAAAATTTGGAGACATCAAGGGAGAAACAGAAAGTAAAACTGTGACAGCTCAAGACCAAGCAATTAGTACAAACTATTCTAAAAATAAAATTTTGAAGGAAGAAACTGACTGAAAATGCCGGTTATGTAAACAACGTGAAGAAACTATTGACCACTTAACCTCAGTATGCCCCATCTTGGCAAAGAATGAATACTTAATGAGACATGGTAAAGCTTGTGCAAATTTACATTATTCAATATGCAAAGCACTAGGCATCAAAATGATAGACATGCCCAAACCTGTATGTGAACATGAAGATGTGACACTGCTATGGAATCAAGGGGTACACACAGAGAAGTTACAGCAAAACAGCTAATATAATAATTAAAACAAAAAAGAGAAAACATGCATAGTGATAGATGTGACAATAACAGTGGACAGAAATGTCACGCAAAAGCAGAACAGAAAGTATAATACAAGAGTTTATATACAGAGACACAAGAAATGTGGAACATAAAATGTATGACTATAGCAGTAATAACTGGAGCCACCATAATAGTAACAAAAGGTTTAAAGAAAAATTTGGAAGCCATACCAGGAAAATATGCAATAGATTCACTGCAAAAGACAGCTATACTTGGAACATGACACATAATACGGAAAGTATTGCAGTCTGAAACGTGAAACCTAATTGGTGGGGATCAGCGTTGGTTCAGGAGAAGTACTAGGGAGAAAAGGCCTGTGACAAGAGAATATGACAACATAATAATAACAACAAAAACAATGTAACAGCACAAAATATATTTAACATGCAAACTAATATTACATGCAGCACAAACTGTAAACACCCTGCATAAAGGTGATAACAAATATAATAATAATAACAACACCACCACCACCACCACCACCACCACCACCATTCATGATGACATTTGAAGAATGCATTTGGGAAATGCTTGTTATTATTCAATTCAGAAATGATTGCAAATACATACTAAACTGTCATTCATTAATCTCTCTTGAAACCTACCACACAAGGATGAGATAAAGAGCAGGAGGAAAGGACTGAAATAAACAGAAAGAAGGCAAAGAGAAAAATAAGTGAATGGCTGTACAAATGGATGAATGGAATGCATCACATGGAAGACTAATAAAACAAAATCATTTCGGGAAATAAAGAAACAGACGAATATAAAAGTACAGAAAATGCTAAGAAATTAAGATAATGGAAGCTAAAGTGTAAGAAGTCAACAGAGATGGAGTGATGATATAAGGACAAACAAAGCACAAAATATGACGGCAGGAAGTAAAATGAGATCCACCAGATAAGAGAAAACTTCAGGTGACAAAAATTAGGTATGGGTGATGGCAATAAGTAAAATAAACACCTGTTTCCTTTTGGACATGTTTGCTTTTAGGAATGGCTTCCCATGGGTGTAAAACATTATTATTATTTAGCAGGTTGTTGGACGTTTCCACATCTTCCCGCGCCCATTTGACAATTATCTTATCTTTTTCTTTCATTTGTCTCTGTCCTTCCCGTCTTCTTCTATTAATCCCTTTTCTCCCACCAGTCCTCTAATCCCTTCCGCCCAGGCAGCTTTAGGTCTACCTCGTTTTTCTTCCTGGTGGGATCCATTTCATAACTTTTTTTGGTAATCTCCCCTCTTCCATTCTCTGAACATGTCCATACCATTTCAGTTGCTGAGTCTTAATATCGTCTAAAAGAGACCGTGTTACATTCACTTTCTGTTTAAAAATAGTGTTCCTAATTTTGTCCTGACCAATGAACACTCCTTTTTTACATTACTGCTCCAAGGGAAAATGTCCTTGATAAAAGTTACAGATATCAATATTCATGAAACACACAACTCAAATGCCACCATGTTAGTCTGTTACTCTATTGGTGCTATGTAAATAAAATAGTTTTTATTCACATCTGCTGTGGTGACATGGGCCAAATTTGATGTGTGTTCATACGGCTTAAAAAATAATCAATGACCTCAATTTTAAAATCTTCTTTGAAGTCTGCTGTAGTGTAACAAATGTGGCATTCAATAACTTCTTTGTTAGTGACAAGTTTCTCAGTGTAGAATGAGATGCATTAGCCAGGAGGAAGGGTAGGAACTTTTTAGATAGTTTAGAATAGATGCAAAGTCATCATAATATCAAGAATGCAAATCACCTCACACACACTTGTTGAAAACCATATGTGGATAGTCAATTTGAGAACTGTATTTGCCTGCAAACTGGAAATTTTATAGCCAGAGTTTGGAGGTCTGTTATTCAATGGTTGAATATTCTGCTGTGGCCAAGCATATAAAATGAACTGTAGTCAATGTTTCATTCACTAAGCATTCAACAGTTATACGTAATATAAAGAAAATGTCAAAGAGTCAACAGGAATCCTTGGGTTGAATAAATGGAATTAATAAGTCATCTCAACTACAATGCAATTACAAAAAGGCATATACTAAAATGTAAATATTTTATTACTCTTTGTTCTATTTACACTTGAATACCAAGTAAACAGAAAACTTAAAACTAATTTAATAAACCACGGTGTTCTTATGAATTCACATCACTTACATACATCTCCTACCCACGTATGTCACATAAGGAACTATCCTGTATCCACACTTCATTCTACACTAACCTTTAACTTTTTAAGATCAAAATTTCTCTCCAACACTTGCCTTCAAATGATAGCAAGATCAGTGGTTTGTACAGAATCATGCGATACTAGCTTCGGTTCATCTCGACAATCACTTAGTGCCCATTTCTCTACCTTTATTTTCATTTGAAGGATCCATATCAGCGCATTCATCATTTGTTTATGGAAACAACTGCAATCCAGCCGGCAAGTGCTTCTTGTCACAGTGAAGCTCATTTCTCAAAATGTCACTATATGCTTTTTGTGAATACGTTTAGCAACGTTGCCACAAGGATGCAACACCACATTTACCTGCAAATAATGTCCGTAATAAGAAAACCTCTTAACATTACAAAGGTATCTTGCTAATAATTTTAAGATTAGTAGTACACCCTATTGCTCTTCCTCAATCTAAAAACATTAATCTTAAAAATAATAATCAGAGTAAAAGAAGCAAAAATCTAAATGATTAATGAGCCAATGACATCAGATATTCTAGAATGGCTGATACAATCCTGAGTAAGTACCTTCCTAACAGATTTTGTGAAAGACAACTGTTTAGAAATTTATACCTCTATCAATGTCACATTAAAATAACAGTGAATTTTGGTTATTTTTAAATTTTGTCCATATAAATGCTTGGAGAGAACTACAGATATCTTTTAATATTTTTGCAGAGTCACAAGTAAGTTAATAAGAAAACCCAGTCCCCAGAAGTGGTTGATTTAGTTTTCAGATCCCTAAGTTAAGTGTCATTGACTCACAAGGTTAACATCTGTACTATGGTGTGAAAGTTGGTATTACCGCCATAGTGTGTATTTGCTTTATATACTTGAGGCTCTTTGTCAAAACAGAAACACCTATGTTCTTGCATTATTCATCATCATCCTTGATGGTCCAATACATATGTGTGTGTGTGTGTGTGTGTACACGCGCACAAGCGCATACGTGTTTGCATAATATACAAAAAAAAATTAACCAATAATCAACTGTGAAAAACAACTGTATATACTTTGTATAATATTATATAAAGCATATACAGTTGTGTTTGACAGTTGAGTATTGGTTTTGTTAATATAACACAATGGCCTAAGGAAGAAATGGTGCCACATGGCATGATTCACAGACTAATTGAAATTGGAAGATACTATGGAATGGAAATTAATGTGGAAAAAACTAAGGCGATGAGAATCTCAAGGCAACTGTCCTGAGTGTATATTATGATAGATCAAAAACAACCAGAAAATATGGAATATTTCAATACTAGGTAGCATGATAACAGATTATGCAAGATGTACATGTGAAATTAAATCCTGGATTGCAATGGCAAAATCAGCAATCAACAAGAAGACACCTTTCATCAGCAAATGGGACTTAAATTTAAGGAAGAAACTAGTAAAGTGCAACATTTGGAGCATAGCTTTGTATGATGCTAAAATTTGGACATTTCAGAAAGTAGGACAGAAATGTGGGGACAGTTTGGAATGTGGTACTTGAGGAGTTCAGTCAGGCTGTATGAAAAATGAAGTATTACAAAGAGATAAGGAGGGCAGGAATATCCAACATACAATAAGAAGAAGGGAAGCTAACTGGGTTGGTCATATAAGAACTGCTCTCTTTTGGGTTATTACACAGCAAGTAGTGGTAATTTCTTACTGTCATTTCAGGACAACCTTTTTGGATTCTTGATCCTTGAAGATGGGACTGATAGGTTGCCCCAGAATGTGAGTAAAAAATTACCACCATCTGATGCGTAATAATCCAGGAAAGCACAGTTCTCATCTACTTCATTGTGGAAGCCTGAAATCATGCATGGGCTGGTCACATGTTGTGTAGGAACTGCCTTCTAAAACACGTTACTGAAGAAAAAAAGAAGTGATGGGAAGAAAAGGAAGATGATGTAAGCAGCTACTCTATGATCTGAAGGAAATGAGAGGATACTGGAAGCTGAAAAAGGAAACACTAGATTGCACTCTGTGGAGACCTCACTTTGGAAGAGGCCATGAATCTGTTACAGAACAGACTATGGAATAATGAAAACAAGATGAATTGCCTTAAAAAAAAGTACACAAATCTAAGAATCAATACCCAGAATTCTTGTGCAAACCAGTAATTTTAAGACTGAATTTGACCCAAAGTGCATGCTTGTATCTGTGTTCATGTATCAAACATTCAAGCCCAATGGGGCAAAGATCCAAGTTGCTATCTTTTAGGTGTTTCAAGGAAGTACATGGAAAATCTTCTCATGCTAACAGCCATGTCAGCTGGTTCAAGTGAATGACATTTCAGGGCCAAATTCCATCTCTGAAATGTAACTGTATTTCAACCACATGACACAGCCATCAACCCTAGGGTATTTTGAACTCTGCAGCTATGAAGCTTCAAAGCATGGCACAGTCCTTTTTGAGAAGGAAACAGTTCCTCAGCTTCTCAAGAAATTTCACCCATTTTATGAAACCAGCAGGTTCAGTACTGTGTGCAGAATAGTCTACCACTTGTCCCTAGCATTCAGAGTTTTAAGACTTGACTGAAGAAATCAGCAGTTTATCATATGAATCAGAATTACTACTAAAAAGTAATTGTACATGTAAATTTTTCTCAGTGCATAAGCAGCATGCCTACTAGTACGATGGTGGTGGTGGTGGGGAAAGAATACAGCCATTCTAGAAACTGGGAATTGAAACCCCTGTGAATATGTGACACTTGAAACATATAATGACTGAACTATGAGAAATGTTACTATTCAGGGTTAAGTAAATTGTCAATAATGAGGTTAAACACACCAATTCAAGTCACACAAGAGTTCATGCTTAAATGGAATAAAGAAGGTATGAACCTCCCGAATGGCGTATACTGCTACAGTATACAGAGTATTGCTCCTTGAATGATTAAAAGGCAGCTACATCCTCCCTTGCCAGTAGCGCAAAGATGACATTGCAGTACAATTACCATGGTCTGAAAAAAATAAAAGTATGTAACAGCTGCGAGTGATGCAATGTATATCACACTTAACAGTCAAAACACATATTTAACTTCTGAAGTTACTCAGTATGCTATAAACTTACTGGATATTGAAAACATATTTCTATTCATATTTAAAATATCTGTGATAAAACACTGACATCTTTCCAGCGAATTTAACTTCTTCTTGTTTACACATTTTCTTCATTGTAAGATATAGATTTAAACACTGATAAATTATAAGCACACGCATTCATACATACATAACCAGCAATTCTTTATACGATAGCAATATGATTTACATTTAAAAGGAATGCCTAACCAGATTAGATCTCAAGAGTGAAAATCACTGCTTTATAAATGTCACAATAGCAAAATGAAAGTTTTTTCCTTGTCATCTGGTAGAAATTTACTGACATTTGAAGGAACCTGCTGCCTTCATTGTCACTCTTCAATTAAGGAGGAGGAGGAGGGAGCAGGTTCTTCCAAAACATGGATACTTTTCTGCCAAGTTACATGACATCATATTCCAGAAAACAGCACTCTTCATAGTCACTGCTACCTTTCAAATCAATTTAAAACTAAACTTTTGTATCACATTACTTAACCCTCTGGTGACAGAACTGTGCCCTGTTTACTCTGCAGAAGACTGGGGATTTAAATTGCTGCCCATTACTTTGCATGTTCTTGGCCAACAACTTCAGGTGACATTTGGTTCTCTCAGCATCACACCTTGCAATGACTGAAGTTGACTTCTCACACCAAAGGGTTAAAGACTATAGAGTTAAAAGCACTTACAAACAATAAATTTTCATGAAAGGATATATGAATGAATATGGCATGAATTGACACCAACCTGATGTACACCGACTGCTCGAAAAGAACTACACACATTGCATCCTTCTTGCTTCATGTACAATAATTATGTATGTGAAATCAAATTCCTCGGTAACTAGATGAAACTATTAAAATAAGGTAACATGAAATTTGTCAGCTATTTCATAAAAAAATTGATCAAAAGACATTAATGGCATGAGAAACGCAAATGTGTTTTTTTATATGGATGATAGAGAAACATGTACAAGTAAGGTGGAATGAGGTGAAGGAAATAGATATGGTTATTAATGTGGAGAGAATTAAAAACACAGTATAAAGTACAGTGAGATGATCCCTGGGTTTTGTGCATTTTTTTACAATGCAACATACCAAGGTAATTTATTCTAGATGACAATATCACTTAGCAATCCCATGTGTTCTGAATATTGCTATATATGATTGTAATCCCAGGAAACAGAAAGTGGGAAATAGATGATGAACATTAACAGATTAGACTAGTACACGCAGTACGAAACATGATCTTATCAGACTATATATTATGTCCATGTACATCTAAGACAATTAGAAGAAAATGTTTAAGTGATTGTAAACACATATGTAGATAACCTAAAATTGTACAGTTTTTGGGTTTAAAATGTAACTCAGGAAAACAAATACTGATGAGTGTACCAACATGTTGACAAATGATCAGCTGCAGCCACTTCAGAAGAGCGCATCACACATGTGATATGACACACGATGCCTGGTAAGAAAATCTATCACACTAGCTGCTGTGGGTGCATTACAAAGTTTATTAATTACTGTCACAATCTGTGTAATACCACAAGTGAATAGGGAAGATGAATAACTGGATCAAATGTTTTGAAAAGTTCAGAAACAAAAAAGACATCTAACTGCCAAGGCAGAATTTCAACTGACAAACAGGTATCATGGGACCAAATTCTGCATGGAGGACGATGACATTTCTGCTATCCATGAAGTGAGCTGTGACATGTGTGATCATAATAATGTACTGCTAACCTTAAAGCTAAACACTTTCACTATGCGAATGCACATATTTGAAATAAAGACAAGAAAAATAAATGCACGTGTGGTGTTAGTTACTCTTTTACTGCATGATGTTCAAAGAACCATGTCTGGCTCGTTTGGCTTCCTCCTCACTAATCCGTTGTTCAATCAGATATTGTGCCGTTGCAATGGTGTTGGATGAGCCAGATATACTGACAATGCGATTATTGGTGCCAGGAGCAAATGTTCCCTTCTTCGATATCTGGATGCTGGCTCCACTGAGATGTTGTATTTCCACAAGTGATCTACCACCAGGACCTAAGATAGCCCCAACAATGTTCTCTGCTATTTCCATTTCTACTTTCTTCTCATCATCTTTGGAATCTGAAGGAGTTGGGCTCTTGCAATGAGTCTGGCTTCCTCTCAAATTGAAAGAATCCAAGGATGATCCTCCAGACACTGAGCCTATTGGACCAAACACACTGTTGTTTGCTATACCATTAGCTGCATTAAGTCCTCGGCCACCCAACGGATGATTATTTGTGCTTCCGGTCAGCCCCAGGCCCATTCCAAGGATGCCATATTGTGCTAAGGTTCTCATTGCTGCTGTAATTTCAGCTGTTGCTTGTTCAGAATAACCACTTCCACGCAGTGTCACTTTAATGTGCTCAAGGAGTTGTGCAGTTAGAGTTGCACTTGCCAGACCACCAGCTGGATTACCCAAATTCAAACTCAGGTTCAAACCAGAACCTCCTCCATCAAGCATTCCACCTATTGGAAAAAGACTGACATTAAAGAGCATATAGACATAGTACAGAGATAATTCACATTAAAAAACAATCCCCTCCATTGTAAAATCAAAAAATTTCCTTAAATATCATATCTATGTAACAATTCTGATGCAAAGAGCAAACACGCACACTTTCTGCCTTAAACATCATGTGCTGTGAATGGGTCAAGAAACAAATTTCTTCTGTAATTAAAACATTACTGCACATTTATTGAAATCTTTCAAGACAGAAATTTGGTTAATTCAAATATTACATTGTTAGACCAAAATCATTACAACACCATAATGATATGCACTTGACAACTCACACATTGGTTGTAATAGGTAAAAACAGTGTTTTATCACACACCCAATGAAAGAACATGTCATAATGACTTGAAAGGTCACAATGTTTAATAACATAATGGTTTGTGCAATCTGGCGCAATGTTGTTGCAGGTAAACTGATGAACCATTATATATATACACAATTAAAGTATAAAAATTGCATGGTATAAACTGAGGGCACTATCACCAAATATGTTCATACTGCTGAAAGAGACCATTATTATGTTCTGCCAAAAGAGTTCAGCATCAGCAGATGGGAACCACTTCACATTTACTTTTATTAACATATGTACAAACTAGTGAAGAAACACTATAATGAGGAAATCTAGATGCTTCACTGTACTGTACAATGTAGTCAATGTAAACAGAACATCAAACCTAAAGCCTGAACAGATATGCTAAATGCTTCAAACATCCAGCTGCATAGTTTTGAAACTTAATAGGGGTAGGAAACTTGAGCCTGTATTCTATATTATGAAGTAATAATATAAGTTAATAATAAGTTTGACATGCGATTAAGTCAACAGAAAGGCAACAAAATCATAAAAGCATACAGCCCACACATAACAGGTGCATTCAACAGAAGGGATTATGAATGACATGCTAACAACCATGCCTTTAATATTACAGCAGTCCTCATTATCAAACCTAAATGAAACCAATGGAAGGACAGATAAGGAAAAAGGCTGGACAGTATGGAAGAACAATGAAAAAGTTGTATAACTCAAGTGATTATTAGATCATAAAGAAAATATATTAAAGCATCAAATTCAAATATCTCACCAAAACAAGAGAGGCAGTGTGTGTATAATGTAATACTGAGCTATGTTCATGAACCACTGATGCAGTGGAAAAACAGTATTACATATTGTGTGCGTGTATTTGTAGCCTTAGGTATACAGCATGCAATGTGTGCACCATATTGTCATCTGTGACCTGCTGTTTATACAAAATTTTTCCACTTTATCCCACTAACAGCACGATTTTTTAAAAATAAGTTACTGCACATACTATGCGTGTTTTGATTTTCTCTACAGCTTTTGTCTGAAACATTTCTTATTCTAAGAAGAACTGAGGGACATATGATAAAAAATGGATATTGGTCTTCACGTAAATTACCTACTATTCTTGTCCATTTTTAATGAAACTTGATGTTTTTTTTTACATATTTTCAAAAATACTCAAATATCAAATTTCATGAAAATTCATCCAGTGGGAGCTGAGTCGTTCAGTGCACACAGACAAACATGATGAAGTGATTAGTCACTTTTTGCAATTTTGCAAATGCGCCTAATAATACTCAACACACCAAGTCTGTGAAGGAGAGTTTTTAAGAAATGAGTAATGGTATTTGTTTCTGAACCTCCTCCTTTTTCTTTGTGTCAAGGTCATGTCAGCATCTGAGAAGGTGTATGTCCTGTAGTGGCTGCCTCCCTCTGTTGTTCATCATAAGCATGTGTGGTCTCAACAGCTTCAGTCCACTAACTTTCTCTGCCGCTGCATTATCATCTAAATGGTCATTGCCATCAATGACTCAAAGACCCAATATGTCTGCAGTCATCTGTTGTTCACCTTGATTCATCCACTTCTGTATGTCATTATTCACACTGTCACAGCCTGGCATTAAGTTATAATAAATGAACAAGATTTTTTAAATTTGCTATGATTGTTCCCTTTATCAGTTTAACTTCAATTTGATTTTATTCCTCTCCAAGCAACTTTCATCATGATCTTGCCAGCACTTTTTGCTCATTATTCTCCCCTGTCTGGGCTGTCCAGTAAACATCCTGTAGGCTTTTTCCTTCATATTTTCTAACATTCCGCTTCCTTCTTCAATAACTTCTGTATGTGACTGAAAAAGACTATACTGATATTTTATCTTTAATGTTGCAAGGACACTGTGGTCCATTGGTCGACACAATGACGCAACATTTAGTTGAGAAAAATAACTCGCATTTCTCCATTTCTTACTTCAGTTTCTTTAGGACAAGAAAGCACATTATCAATGACAAGAATTTTTCTCCTTTTCACGTTTTCGGATTTTAAAACACTTTCCGCCAATGAATTTAGCAAAAACCAAGCTTCAAGAGAACTCTCAGTCCATCCATACAGTCTTTATGGCTATTATATGAAATGGGAAGTGATCCTGAAGTTCTGCTTTTGAAGGGAAAATGTCCTATGGATTTTTAAATAACAGCTAGTTTTTGTTTACAGTTGCCTGAGGAATTACTCCAGAAAAGAATCATCCCTCACTTTCTGCTTCCTCTATGGTCAGAAGCTGATATCTCTTCCTGGGAAGCCACACCTTTTCACAGCAACATTTAAGCCAGCTTTATCGAAACTGCAGTGCTGTTCACGTGATAAAGCTTCATTCTTTATAAAGAGTTAAGTTGATCCCTGGATTTAAAAATTATTCCAAATTTGCCAATTTATCCACAGAGGCTGACTCACCCAAATGCAACTCCCCCCTCCCCACAGTAATCTATCCAGCCCGTACTAGCTGTGAATTCAGATTCTCCTTCAATAAAGTCTATGTGAGGAAGTTAGTGCTTTTTCTTGTAAAACAGGTCCAGTCAATGGTGCAACTCACTGTCCAAAGCATGAACCACAAATTAAAACTTCACACACCTTTCTGTATTCGCATTCTTTCATTGTATATCTTTCAGCTCTTCATTTGAAGGTCTGTCAGAACAGTAGTGTTCAATTTTGCATCCATCCCTCTTCTAATCACCAACAATAACATGGCCAATGCCCAGTTCTTCTGCCACTCTTTCAATAGTTTTGCCTTTATCTTGTGTCTGTAAGGCTGCAAGGTGTTGTTCCACAGAAACAACTACTTTCTTCCTCCCTCCATTTGACACATTAATTAAAAAGTCACTACTTATGAAAAATTAGTAACTTGTATCAACAAATTGAAATTGCAGCTGTGTAATCAAAGCTAGCAATGAAAGCACACTACAGTAACTGATAGTGAGTACTTACATAAAATGTGGACACTAAAAAACGTAAATGCATAAGCAATGACAATATATGAGCACATGAATGTAGCATGGAGTGTAATTCATTCTATTACATGGTGAACTGATTGCTGAAAAAATATAACGATTTTTGCCAAATAAATATTGATCAAAGTTTTACAGTGTCTTCATGACACAGCACAATGGACAGCCGAAGGTCACACAATCGGAACTCTACTGTACTTAGAAACGGACGTGTAGGTAATGTGAGAAACAGAAACTTTTTTACTTCCAGGTGATCCATGGTATAGTGCAGCTCTTCTCATCTAAGTAACTGGCACTACAATGAATTGTTTCTTTGCAGTATAGAAACATTAAGCTTGCATGCAAATATTTGCTGGCTATTAGTTGATAACCAGACCTACTGGGACTGGCACAAATCAAAACTATATGCTGAATGAGTAAGAGATGAATATTATGAACTCAGTAACTGCTGGTATTATACAATTAAATGAAAATTATACACCTACACGACTCGCTTAACATGTGCTTCAATATCATACTCGATCAAAGCACTACATTAAAAGACTACGTGGTGTGGCAGAAAAGTAATGAGACTGATTTTCTTTTAACCATGAATTTTATTCTTTTTACAAATCAAGGTTATCTGCTTCGAAATAGTTCCCTTGGGCAGCTACACAGCAACAGAGGCATTGTTTCCATTGTTCGTAGCAGTGCTGGAAGGCTTCTGCTGGAATACCTTTCAGCTCGTCGGTTACGCTCTTCTCGATATTATCCAAAGTACCAAAATGGTGCCCTTTAAAGTGGTTTTTGAGCCAGGGGAATAAAAAGAAGTCACAGGGACTGAGATCTGGTGAACAGGGGGCTGAGGAACCATATGAATGCTTTTTTCTGCCAAAAATTCATTGATGGAGACTGCCGTGTGACATGGCGCTTTGTTGTGGTGCAGCATCCATGTATGTGCAATACCTGGTCGCACACGTGCCACCCTTTTCCTGAGTCTTTCAAGGCCTTCCTGATATAAAGTTTGATTGGCAGTTTGTCCTGGTGGCACCAACTCCTTGTGGATGTTCCCCTGACTGTCAAAAAAACAAACGAGCATCGATTTGATTTTGGATTTGCTCATTCTCGCTTTCTTGGGAGAGTTTGCAGTGTGCCACTCCCGATTTTGGCGTTTTGTCTTGGGGTCATACTCTAAAACCCATGATTCATCACCTGTGATAACGCAACTGAAGAATTCTGGCTCCCTCTAAAGGTGGTCCAGAAGATCAAGACACAGATGCCTCCGATTGGCCTTCTGCTCAGTCGTGAGGTTCTTTGGAACCATCTTGGCGCACACTTTTCTCATGTCCAAATCCTGTGTTAAAATTTGATGGACGGTAAACCAGTTCAAATTTAACTCACTACTGATCATTCTCAACGTCAACTGACGATCTGACCTCACGAGAGACCTCACTCTTTCCACACTGTTGACCGTTTTTGAGGTTCAAGGTCTTCCCGCAAGAGGTTTGTCTTCCACTTGTTCTCAGCCTTCTAAAAAGGATTTGTGCCATCTGAACACTTGTGCCCTGGATAGGGAATGTTATCCATAAGCCCTTTGTAACTTTTCATAAGTCACAGTAGCGGATTCGCCAAGCTTTACACAAAATTTGATGGCACAACGTTGCTCAAACTTTTGCCGGTCCCTTTTCGTAACACACCTCACAAACACAACTTCACTTCAGACACTCTCAACAATCGCGTAGCAACTGTAGCAAGTTCAAACTTGTACTGAGTCTACGGCAGGGGTTAACCTAACTGCCATGTGAAGGGGGAGGCAGCAGCGTTGTCGGTTCGTGCACAGCGTTGCCAGTCTCATTACTTTTCTACCACACCACGTAAAACAAATCACTCTTTGCTAAAGTCTAAATACAATCTAACATTTCTTTTCGTTTCCACACAGGAAGACAGGATGTTTGGAACAGCCCATAATGGAGTGTTATTCCTTGATGAACTGCCAGAATTTCCACGACTTGTGCTTGAATATTCATTGTTCAAACAAATTACAAACCATATGTATAGTGACCCTTTTATTTGTCACCCAAACAATTAGAATTATACAAAAAATTTACTGGACATCAAGTGTGTTCCATTCACTTCTCACACTTTTGTTCTGAATATTTTTCAATCCTAGACTCCTTGAACTACACTGAAGATGGAGGTAGCAAGCTCCTACGAAATGCTGGTACAGTAAAACCTGTCTAACTTGACCACCGACGGTTCCTGAAAAAGTGGTCAACATAAGCAAGTGGTCAACTTACACAAATGTGTCCCAAAATAACTTTTATACTCGTATTTTATTT
>Ga0123357_10003843_pt1 | contig 17410 bp, 2 predicted proteins | sample TergutEmb28metaG_FD_89873 | JGI IMG/M metagenome (GOLD analysis project Ga0123357, IMG submission 89873) | Embiratermes neotenicus P4 segment gut microbial communities from Petit-Saut dam, French Guiana - Emb289 P4 | ecosystem: Host-associated > Arthropoda: Insects > Digestive system > Gut ... | reverse complement strand
AGACCCACTACTACTCAGAAAATCTGGTAGCGCCGGGGATCGAACCCGGGACCTCTGTATCTGTAGCCAGAAACTCTGACCACTAGACCACAGAGGCGGTCATATATATATATATATATATGTGTGTGTGTGTGTGTGTGCTGTATTTGACTGAATATGTTACTTTATCATATTGTACAGCTCAACGCGATGGCTCCTATCAAAAAAACAAAAAAACAATGAAAGGACGTCGATGAAATGACGGAACTGTCGCTATACGCTGCAGAGCGCAGGTCTCATCCACTGAGCGGCGGAAGCCTGAAATCACGCAATTTCCTTTCCTTTGTTTCGTTTAAGAACGCTGTAAAGACTCGGAATTAACACCGCTGAATGGCATGATGATTTCCAAGAACAAAACTGAAACTACGTGCCAGTAGATGTGGCCTGTGCTTGCGCTGCTGTGTAGTAGAGTTCCTCGCTCTTCTGGGATTTTACAAGGCTTAGGATGGCATTTGGTGACCAACTACCAATCTAAGTCTTGCAATATCCCACATCATAGAAGGCCCCACGTGTAACCTAATTTAATGCACTGTGCTGGGATTTGGAAAATTCCGATCTGAAGGCCAGGCGCTTTCCGAATAAAATGTATGATTCCTACGGACGAGTTCGGTCAGTTGCGTTTGGTTTTGGGGGTTTAGATTGGGAGAAGTAAATTAAGTTCTTTTTTGTGTTCTGTCTGAGAAAATAAAAGAGGGCGCCATGAGACGGTCATGTAGAAAGCACTGGAGATATTACGCATTAAATACATTTTATTAATTGGTTTATATTTGTGTATCTGTATGTAGGTTCTGTGCTGTATGTTGTGCCATTTTATTTACTTCTATTTCATTTTCTAATTATTCGACTTACGTTTTTTAATATTCTTTGTATGCGGCTGTTATTTTGTGTATTCTGTGCTTTGTATTGTTTTGTGTAATTTTTCCCCTTTTGTGTATAGCTGTCTCTTGCCTACATTTTTGCAAGTTTACCGACCACTGCCACAGTGTGGAAACCCAACTGCAGTAAAGAAATATAATACCATATAACTGGGTTAGGAACCTGGAGCATCTACATTGCCGGGTAATATTACGATGTGTCTTGAAACAATAGCTTCTTAGCCTTTTGGCGCCGGAATTATTTTCTAAATTTTAGCGCACCCTGTGTATTAAATGTGAATAAAGCAGGAACCAAATACGTTAGAATTATGAAACAAACTACATTTTGAAGAGAAAAAAAACGGAGAGTATATACCGTGTTTAAAATATTCAGTACCTATGTTTGTTGAATAAATATATAAAATGACACGTTTAGAGTTTAGCGGTGCGGTACGACCACTATAGCGGTCGTTAGGCGTCAAAGGGTTAATTTATAAACTGCATTGAAATGGATCAGGACATCGCCGGGCGGCAGACTGTTGTAAATATAAACTAATATTTCTAATTGTATAAGGTGCGGCAAGTCTTCGATTGGCCAAATTATCGGTCAGTTCCTCAATCGGATCAGTGATTTAGCGAAGTGGAATATGTTGTTGTCTGAAACAAACATTTCTATTGGACGGCTGTTTACTACTTTGTGGAACACAACAAAAAGCGCGGTCAATTGAAATATAAAAATTTGTTTGAAACACTTCCGATTTGCTGTAACACTAATACAAATATCTCGATAAGCTTAGGTGAACGCACGTATTTACTGTTTCGTTTTCAATCCTAAAACAAATGTTGCGCTTTGAGATGTGAGAAATTATTGATACACATAAACCTACTCCATAAATGTAAACTCCGAGTAATTTTTAAAATAATTTTTGACATCCAAAGCCGATAATTTTTTTCTATTTGAGACGCCTTTGATAATTTCGGAGACGAAACTTAGGTAAGAGAAAAGAGACAAAGTTCATAATACGTTTTAATTATGCACTTAGTTCTATGCCTCTCACAAATGATTCGTAAATGGTCGTTCCAGATAATAAAGCACGTCCTTACGGAGCCGCAGTGACACAAGTCTTAAGTTTCCGTGGCGTCTAACCAGTGCAGCTCTAATTGCAACCCTCGACCGGGCCAACAGCATGTCTACACACCACAGAGTTGGGCACCTGGTCGTCAGTTTTGGTTTTAACAAGCCATCAGTAGCATCCTGAAGATGGGGACGGAGTCAGTCCCGGAAACGACGGGGAACTTTCACATCTTGACGCGGCTGTCTGCTCAAAAAGGTTTTATGTAAAGGTTATGTATTTAAAATATGCACTTAATCTTAGTAATTAACTAACCTAATGCACAAATTCTTGTTTTATAATAAGTTTATTATATGCCTCTACATGTTTCGAGCACTATTGTGCTCATCATCATCAGGTCAAAATCGTATTATACAACATCTGATATCATCACACTTGTAGGTGGCCGTCCGGTGTGCAGGTTGAGAGAGGACATGTAAAGACATATAATAAACGTATTATAAAACAAGATTTTTTGTATTAAGTTGATTAATTGCTAAGATTATACTGAGATGCACGGTCAGCAAAACGTTAAAATATGCAGTTTTGACATGAACACTCTTAGTGGTTTCTACTGCAGATTTCTGACTAACGAGTATGAGTACGGTAATTTTTCAGAAGCCTTCATCTTCATAAGCAGAAACAATGCCAAAGATGTCACTCATATACTCAGTTACTTGCTCACGGTTGTATTTTATTGGCAGGGTGAACAATGAGAAAAGTTTAATGTTAGTGTGACCGTGCATCACTGATACAATGAAATAAACACCTCATCCAGGTTACCAGCCAGCAGCATTGTCGGTGCATTGTACCACAATCTGTAAACACAGTCTAGTGCTCCTGATGATGGGCGAAATTATCGCCCGAAATATGTTGAGCTGATTGAAATCATTAATGGACCGTTATTGTTGCATCTAGTTGGTTGTTTATTTCAGTCAGAAAAGTCTATTTGTGTTAATAAAATAATTGGAGGAAAAAATAACAACAAATCACATCTGCTGTCGGTACATTTAATATATTCAGATTCTGGTAAATCCCTTTTAATATAGTTTCGTTTTATCTAGCATTAATGAATGTTGCGTCATTCCTCCTATCATCATTTACCCGTGAACCACAATTTACATCCATTTAAACTGCGTGAAAACTCATATTTGGTATTAAATATGTATGGGATACAGAATTTCTCATTCAGCAACTAAATTCTCTATTTTGCTGATATGGAATTGACAGATCAAATATGTAACACATAGACACACGTGCAATCTCTCTTACGCATACTCAATCATACAAAGAGAGATTTAAGTGGTCTAATCATCTAATTTCGCTGCTTGCCATCCCAACTCTTTGATTTGCTGTCATTGCCAAAAGTGATTATTTTCAACACGGCAGGAGGGTTTTAGGATTCGTTAACGCAGACCTGGAAATGGCATACAGACAAACCGGTTGTCAGTCAAGACAGAGAGGTAGAACCTTCATGCGAATTGGACGTTCACGGCTTATTCTTGCCGCAGTTATTTGTGAGGCACACATGCTATTTATTCTCAGTTCGAAAAAGTCTGGCATGTTCCTTCCATCGCGCTTACTAAACATCTATCAGCATTGTTATTGAGAAATGTTGATATCCTTTTGTTAAAAAAGGGTAAACCTTCCTTTTTTGCAAACTACTGGACTTAAAATCCAGTTTGTAGGCGTACCTAACGAAATGGGCACTGAAATCCTTTTGTTTCGTGGGAGAGGTTTTAATAAAATATTTTTATAAGCTATCTACAAAGGAAGTGAATAGAAATGATAATCAACACAGTGGAGATATACAATCAAAATGACAAAAAAGGGCGCGTACTGAATGAAGACAAAATAATTGAAGCGTTCAAACAAAACTTGCCCAAACAATGAAGGCTTGTTCATCGGTGAATATCAGCAAAAATGTGCAGCTATTATTTCAAAACCAACTGTGATTTTCACTCTATTTTACTAATGACGAATACATTTCTCCGTCCACATTCCTATTCTGCTCACAGCCCATATAACAGAGGGAGAACCCTAAACTTTTTAAACATAACTATGTATGTATAAATTATTTACATTGCTTCTCTGCAATGGCAGTCCTATGACTGTACATGCACTTATACAAACTAGAGGTTCGCGAATTTCGAAAGGATTTGACATCATATAACTTTCTTTTTTTTTTGACATTTTGCTGACCGTGCATCTCACTATAATTATCTCAGTAAATAACCGACTTGATGTACAAAATTTTTGTTTTACAATAAGTTTATTTCATGCCTCTACATGTTTCGAACACCATGTGCTCATCATCAGGAGGTCAAAATTTTATTATACAGCCTCTAGTATCATCACACCTATAGGTGGCCGTCTCGTGCACAGGTTGAGAGAGCTCTCTCAACCTGTGCACGAGACGGCCACCTATAGGTGTGATGATAACAGAGGCTGTGTAATGCAATGTTGACCTCCTGATGATGAGCACATGTGCTCTAAACATGTAGAGGCATGAAATAAACTTATTGTAAAACAAAAATATTGTGCATAAAGTTGGTTAATTACTGAGATAAATCACATAACATGTCTCCCCTTTACTGCAACGTAGTCACATTGCCATCGCTTAATGCGTTACCAGTTTCCAAGAAAGAAGCAGCAGGTGTAGATAAATCGCTGTGTGCACCATCAACAAGCTGTTATAGTCGCCTAGCAACTAAGTTAGAGGTGGAGGAAAGGAGACCACAAGAGGCAGAGGAGGTTTTATAAATATAATTATATTTTTTTCATTATTTTATATAATTTAATTGTTTTTATATCCACAAATTCCTAAACTTTTATCAGGCTCATACGTTAACTAACATATTGCAATGTCATTAGTTAGTACGCAGACACACGGCTAGTTTTCATATCCTGTGACCACAGAAACTTATTCTTCTTTGGCATGTTCAAATTGTTACATTATAAGTGGTGCGTCAGGAAAGTAATGAGACTGGTGCTATATTTTTTTTATTTAACATTTACCTATAAATCAACATTATCCCCTTCAAAGTAGTTCCCTTGGGAAGCCACACACCGCCGAAGACTTTGCTCCCACTCCCGGTAGCTGTGCTGGAAGTCTTCATGTAGAAGTGCCCTCAGTTGGTCTGTCACGACCTTTGGATGTTGTCCACAGTTCCAAAATGACGACCTTTGAGGTGGAATTTGAGTTTTGGGAAAAGGAAGAAGTCACACGGACTCAGATCAGGCGAGTATGGTGGCTGCGGAACCATTGAAATATCTTTTGGGCCAAAACTTCGTTCACGGAGATGGCAGTGTGGCAGGGAGCATTGTCGTGATGTAGCATCCAAGAGTCCGCAATCTCTGGCCGGACACGATGAAACCTTTTTCTGAGCCGTTCAAGGACCTCACGATATTACTGTTTATTAACTGTTTGTCCTTCAGGCAAAAATTCCTTATGAACAACGCCTTGACTGTCGAAAAAACAAATTAGCATGGTTTTGATTTTTAATTTGTTCATTATTGCTTTCTTTGGGCGCCGTGAGTTGCTCGTGTGCCACTCCGAACTTTGTCATTTGGTGTCAGGATCGTCTTCGAAAATCCACGTTTCATCACCTGTTATGACATGTTTGAAAAAAATTTTGTCGTTTTCGATGCGTTCAAGAAGTTCCAGGCACACATACCTTCGGTTTTCCTTCCGTTCATTGGTGAGAATTTTTGGGACCAGCTTGGCACAAATTTTCTGCATGCCCAGTTCGAAGGTCAAAATTTCGTCGACGGTTTGGCGATTCAAAGTCAACACACTACTGATCATTCTGACTGTCAAACGTCGATCAGACCTCACGAGATCCCTCACTTTGGTCACATTTTCGTCTGTTTTTGAAGTGCAAGGTCTTCCAGAACGAGGTTCGTTTTCCACACTCTCACGGCCATCCAAAAATGCTTTATGCAACCTAAAAACCTGTGTCCTTGATAGAGTGTGCTCTCCATAAGTCCTTTTCAATTTTTCGTAAGTTTCTGTTGCGTTTTCATGAAGTTTGACACAAAATTTGATCGCCCAACGCTGCTCGAGATTTCGTTTCTCCATTTTCGTAACGCGTCACTTCTACACACACTTACACAACTCGCTGTCAAATCAGATGTGCTAATGCTATCGAGTTGAAACTTGCACTGATCATCAAGTAAGAACGTACGTCTCGGCTGGTGTCTGAGGTGTGGTTACAGCGTTGCCAGTTGTTGAGCCACGCATTCAGTGTCATTACTTTCCTAACGCACCACGTAATTTGTCGCTACTAAGGAAGAACTAGGTTTGAACAAGGAGGTGTGCGTATTGCAGGTTAGGTACTTTCTGAGATATGAATCCCTGTATTCTAGTAGAATGTACTGATGTTTCAGAGTCTGCTACCTATGTCATCATCTACCCCGAAGAAAAATGTAGTTCTGCCAATCTACACGGCGCAAAGCCCGAGAAGTCAACAGTTTTCATAGTCAGCTTCGTGATAACTTCATCGCAAAAGCCTTCATGGATACCGACCTCACATTTCAGTTAATTAAACTGACTTTAGTGTTCAATTCTGGGTCATATAATTCTCACATTTAAGATGCAAAATTTAAAACAAATTAGTTAACCTAATTAGTCCCACAGAAGTAAAATTATTGAGCATGTGCCTGAAGAAGATTGACGATGAAAGAAAGACTGACGATGGCATATCTGCACAAGATTTACAGTCGTGACTGCCACACAGATCATTAAACAGCCAAGATGTTAAATACGTACGTTAGAAAACCATCATTTTCATATGACACCCTTAAGTGTTGTAGAGACTATCCATAAAAAGTGAAGTGAAAATTGAAATTTGCCTAAACTAATGTTGCCGCAGAATTCTCCACATGAAGCTGACAGGAGACACGATAAGTTATGGCTGGTCTGGGGAAAAGAGCCGATAGAATAATTTGTGGCTCCATTCTGCACCGTAGCCACAGTTTGAAGTACTCTAAAGACACAGCCGTAAATCTTTGCTCTGTAAAAAACAGTGTGTTCTAGTTTGCACATTCACTTATAACTTGAGCAGAGTTCTTCCTTTCTACTCCAAACTGGGTATACTTGAATAAATACTACGCAAAAAAAAAATTTTTACAAAAAAAATTGTTTCAGACAAGCATATGTCATATCCACTTCATTTCCCTTAGTGAAGCTAGCAGCAGCTTATAAATTAATGTGATGGTAAAGTTGTTCGTGTGCATGCCAAGACGTCTTATGGAGGGATGAAGGTTAATAATAATAATAATAATAATAATAATAATAATAATAATTTACTGCAATTGGGTTGTTACCCGGTGGCAGTGGTTATTTTATATGTAAAAAAAACATGAAATTGGTTACTACTAAATTTAAGTCGGGAGGGCTAAATGAGAAGCATTTGGTGGCAACTTGGAATCTTGGGAACCATCTCAGCATTTGCTTTTAGGCACAGGGAAACCAAGAAAAACCTGTGTCGAGGTGGCAGGTCGTAGGACCTTCCGAATACTGACTTCTAGCCAGCAGTCCGGCATCTAAAGTAAAAAAAAAAATCTTAAGCTCGACAGTATATGGAGATAAGCGATAAGCTGTAACACCCCAACCAGTTTAACGCGGGGAAATCGCCTCTGTTACTAAGTAGGAGGATGGATCGACCGCCATTCTGAACGCTTTGGGGAAGAGGAGGAAGACCGCTTGCGTCTGCTGGAAATCAAATAATGGTTACTCTGAAGTCCAACCGTTGCCTTGTCTTCCTACTTATTACGCTAATCCAACTTCAGTATAAAGTAAGAATTATGCTACATAGTAGTTCGTGTGCATAGGTACATTTTTTGAGATGTTAACACGCAACATTTCCTAATACGACCCGAATGTTTGCAGCATCAATAATCTCGTAATTTCAAATAAGACGTACAAAATTTCACTTATTCGTTACCGCCAAGAGACCAAAATATAAATAGGCATACAGAACTGCTCGTGGTCGCTATAGATTTACATTCCGCAGGAAGAAGCAGTACCAACAATTATGCAACTGTAGATATATAGGGGGTGTTTCAGGAGGGATCAACCATAATTCGGGGGAACGTTCCTTGGGCAGATTCCTCCTGAAACATTCTATGTACACGTGTCCACAACACAATTTTACTATTCCTCGTGTGGCGCTACTAGCACTGACACTTCACAAAATTACATTATGTGTGTGGTATTAATTGTGGTATAAAACTACAAATTATAGAAGTGAGATATCTCAGTTTCATGATCTTCATGCGAACATTCATAAATTCCGCACATTTCAAAGCGATTAGGGAAGGACAAACACACGAACCCACAAATATGATGACAATATAAACATGATTTTCTGTGTAAAATAATTTGGTGGTCAAATTTGTAAAATGTGTGTTGATTCGTATCAAAACCTGATTTAGCTTCGCCTGTTTAAAATTAAAATATTTTTATGTTTATTGGACCGTGCATCATTGTGATAACTGAAGACTAGAAAACCAACTAGATGTCACATATTATTTTAGTGTACTTCTTATAGGCTCAAAACGTTTCGGGCATTAAAATGCCCATCACCAGGAGCTCGCGACTATGATGTTAATTACCACATTAGTCGTTTCGTTCTAGGTTTGCTCTATGTTGGAGGTTAGATGCTGTAGGCTGGAGTAGTGTCTGGGCTGCAGGCTATAGCCTGCAGCCCAGACACTACTCCAGCCTACAGCATCTAACCTCCAACATAGAGCAAACCTAGAACGAAACGACTAATGTGGTAATTAACATCATAGTCGCGAGCTCCTGGTGATGGGCATTTTAATGCCCGAAACGTTTTGAGCCTATAAGAAGTACACTAAAATAATATGTGACATCTAGTTGGTTTTCTAGTCTTCAGTTATCACAATGATGCACGGTCCAATAAACATAAAAATATTTTAATTTTAAACAGGCGAAGCTAAATCAGGTTTTGATACGAATCAACACACATTTTACAAATTTGACCACCAAATTATTTTACACAGAAAATCATGTTTATATTGTCATCATATTTGTGGGTTCGTGTGTTTGTCCTTCCCTAATCGCTTTGAAATGTGCGGAATTTATGAATGTTCGCATGAAGATCATGAAACTGAGATATCTCACTTCTATAATTTGTAGTTTTATACCACAATTAATACCACACACATAATGTAATTTTGTGAAGTGTCAGTGCTAGTAGCGCCACACGAGGAATAGTAAAATTGTGTTGTGGACACGTGTACATAGAATGTTTCAGGAGGAATCTGCCCAAGGAACGTTCCCCCGAATTATGGTTGATCCCTCCTGAAACACCCCCTATATATCTACAGTTGCATAATTGTTGGTACTGCTTCTTCCTGCGGAATGTAAATCTATAGCGACCACGAGCAGTTCTGTATGCCTATTTATATTTTGGTCTCTTGGCGGTAACGAATAAGTGAAATTTTGTACGTCTTATTTGAAATTACGAGATTATTGATGCTGCAAACATTCGGGTCGTATTAGGAAATGTTGCGTGTTAACATCTCAAAAAATGTACCTATGCACACGAACTACTATGTAGCATAATTCTTACTTTATACTGAAGTTGGATTAGCGTAATAAGTAGGAAGACAAGGCAACGGTTGGACTTCAGAGTAACCATTATTTGATTTCCAGCAGACGCAAGCGGTCTTCCTCCTCTTCCCCAAAGCGTTCAGAATGGCGGTCGATCCATCCTCCTACTTAGTAACAGAGGCGATTTCCCCGCGTTAAACTGGTTGGGGTGTTACAGCTTATCGCTTATCTCCATATACTGTCGAGCTTAAGATTTTTTTTTTTACTTTAGATGCCGGACTGCTGGCTAGAAGTCAGTATTCGGAAGGTCCTACGACCTGCCACCTCGACACAGGTTTTTCTTGGTTTCCCTGTGCCTAAAAGCAAATGCTGAGATGGTTCCCAAGATTCCAAGTTGCCACCAAATGCTTCTCATTTAGCCCTCCCGACTTAAATTTAGTAGTAACCAATTTCATGTTTTTTTTACATATAAAATAACCACTGCCACCGGGTAACAACCCAATTGCAGTAAATTATTATTATTATTATTATTATTATTATTATTATTATTAACCTTCATCCCTCCATAAGACGTCTTGGCATGCACACGAACAACTTTACCATCACATTAATTTATAAGCTGCTGCTAGCTTCACTAAGGGAAATGAAGTGGATATGACATATGCTTGTCTGAAACAATTTTTTTTGTAAAAATTTTTTTTTTGCGTAGTATTTATTCAAGTATACCCAGTTTGGAGTAGAAAGGAAGAACTCTGCTCAAGTTATAAGTGAATGTGCAAACTAGAACACACTGTTTTTTACAGAGCAAAGATTTACGGCTGTGTCTTTAGAGTACTTCAAACTGTGGCTACGGTGCAGAATGGAGCCACAAATTATTCTATCGGCTCTTTTCCCCAGACCAGCCATAACTTATCGTGTCTCCTGTCAGCTTCATGTGGAGAATTCTGCGGCAACATTAGTTTAGGCAAATTTCAATTTTCACTTCACTTTTTATGGATAGTCTCTACAACACTTAAGGGTGTCATATGAAAATGATGGTTTTCTAACGTACGTATTTAACATCTTGGCTGTTTAATGATCTGTGTGGCAGTCACGACTGTAAATCTTGTGCAGATATGCCATCGTCAGTCTTTCTTTCATCGTCAATCTTCTTCAGGCACATGCTCAATAATTTTACTTCTGTGGGACTAATTAGGTTAACTAATTTGTTTTAAATTTTGCATCTTAAATGTGAGAATTATATGACCCAGAATTGAACACTAAAGTCAGTTTAATTAACTGAAATGTGAGGTCGGTATCCATGAAGGCTTTTGCGATGAAGTTATCACGAAGCTGACTATGAAAACTGTTGACTTCTCGGGCTTTGCGCCGTGTAGATTGGCAGAACTACATTTTTCTTCGGGGTAGATGATGACATAGGTAGCAGACTCTGAAACATCAGTACATTCTACTAGAATACAGGGATTCATATCTCAGAAAGTACCTAACCTGCAATACGCACACCTCCTTGTTCAAACCTAGTTCTTCCTTAGTAGCGACAAATTACGTGGTGCGTTAGGAAAGTAATGACACTGAATGCGTGGCTCAACAACTGGCAACGCTGTAACCACACCTCAGACACCAGCCGAGACGTACGTTCTTACTTGATGATCAGTGCAAGTTTCAACTCGATAGCATTAGCACATCTGATTTGACAGCGAGTTGTGTAAGTGTGTGTAGAAGTGACGCGTTACGAAAATGGAGAAACGAAATCTCGAGCAGCGTTGGGCGATCAAATTTTGTGTCAAACTTCATGAAAACGCAACAGAAACTTACGAAAAATTGAAAAGGACTTATGGAGAGCACACTCTATCAAGGACACAGGTTTTTAGGTTGCATAAAGCATTTTTGGATGGCCGTGAGAGTGTGGAAAACGAACCTCGTTCTGGAAGACCTTGCACTTCAAAAACAGACGAAAATGTGACCAAAGTGAGGGATCTCGTGAGGTCTGATCGACGTTTGACAGTCAGAATGATCAGTAGTGTGTTGACTTTGAATCGCCAAACCGTCGACGAAATTTTGACCTTCGAACTGGGCATGCAGAAAATTTGTGCCAAGCTGGTCCCAAAAATTCTCACCAATGAACGGAAGGAAAACCGAAGGTATGTGTGCCTGGAACTTCTTGAACGCATCGAAAACGACAAAATTTTTTTCAAACATGTCATAACAGGTGATGAAACGTGGATTTTCGAAGACGATCCTGACACCAAATGACAAAGTTCGGAGTGGCACACGAGCAACTCACGGCGCCCAAAGAAAGCAATAATGAACAAATTAAAAATCAAAACCATGCTAATTTGTTTTTTCGACAGTCAAGGCGTTGTTCATAAGGAATTTTTGCCTGAAGGACAAACAGTTAATAAACAGTAATATCGTGAGGTCCTTGAACGGCTCAGAAAAAGGTTTCATCGTGTCCGGCCAGAGATTGCGGACTCTTGGATGCTACATCACGACAATGCTCCCTGCCACACTGCCATCTCCGTGAACGAAGTTTTGGCCCAAAAGATATTTCAATGGTTCCGCAGCCACCATACTCGCCTGATCTGAGTCCGTGTGACTTCTTCCTTTTCCCAAAACTCAAATTCCACCTCAAAGGTCGTCATTTTGGAACTGTGGACAACATCCAAAGGTCGTGACAGACCAACTGAGGGCACTTCTACATGAAGACTTCCAGCACAGCTACCGGGAGTGGGAGCAAAGTCTTCGGCGGTGTGTGGCTTCCCAAGGGAACTACTTTGAAGGGGATAATGTTGATTTATAGGTAAATGTTAAATAAAAAAAATATAGCACCAGTCTCATTACTTTCCTGACGCACCACTTATAATGTAACAATTTGAACATGCCAAAGAAGAATAAGTTTCTGTGGTCACAGGATATGAAAACTAGCCGTGTGTCTGCGTACTAACTAATGACATTGCAATATGTTAGTTAACGTATGAGCCTGATAAAAGTTTAGGAATTTGTGGATATAAAAACAATTAAATTATATAAAATAATGAAAAAAATATAATTATATTTATAAAACCTCCTCTGCCTCTTGTGGTCTCCTTTCCTCCACCTCTAACTTAGTTGCTAGGCGACTATAACAGCTTGTTGATGGTGCACACAGCGATTTATCTACACCTGCTGCTTCTTTCTTGGAAACTGGTAACGCATTAAGCGATGGCAATGTGACTACGTTGCAGTAAAGGGGAGACATGTTATGTGATTTATCTCAGTAATTAACCAACTTTATGCACAATATTTTTGTTTTACAATAAGTTTATTTCATGCCTCTACATGTTTAGAGCACATGTGCTCATCATCAGGAGGTCAACATTGCATTACACAGCCTCTGTTATCATCACACCTATAGGTGGCCGTCTCGTGCACAGGTTGAGAGAGCTCTCTCAACCTGTGCACGAGACGGCCACCTATAGGTGTGATGATACTAGAGGCTGTATAATAAAATTTTGACCTCCTGATGATGAGCACATGGTGTTCGAAACATGTAGAGGCATGAAATAAACTTATTGTAAAACAAAAATTTTGTACATCAAGTCGGTTATTTACTGAGATAATTATAGTGAGATGCACGGTCAGCAAAATGTCAAAAAAAAAAGAAAGTTATATGATGTCAAATCCTTTCGAAATTCGCGAACCTCTAGTTTGTATAAGTGCATGTACAGTCATAGGACTGCCATTGCAGAGAAGCAATGTAAATAATTTATACATACATAGTTATGTTTAAAAAGTTTAGGGTTCTCCCTCTGTTATATGGGCTGTGAGCAGAATAGGAATGTGGACGGAGAAATGTATTCGTCATTAGTAAAATAGAGTGAAAATCACAGTTGGTTTTGAAATAATAGCTGCACATTTTTGCTGATATTCACCGATGAACAAGCCTTCATTGTTTGGGCAAGTTTTGTTTGAACGCTTCAATTATTTTGTCTTCATTCAGTACGCGCCCTTTTTTGTCATTTTGATTGTATATCTCCACTGTGTTGATTATCATTTCTATTCACTTCCTTTGTAGATAGCTTATAAAAATATTTTATTAAAACCTCTCCCACGAAACAAAAGGATTTCAGTGCCCATTTCGTTAGGTACGCCTACAAACTGGATTTTAAGTCCAGTAGTTTGCAAAAAAGGAAGGTTTACCCTTTTTTAACAAAAGGATATCAACATTTCTCAATAACAATGCTGATAGATGTTTAGTAAGCGCGATGGAAGGAACATGCCAGACTTTTTCGAACTGAGAATAAATAGCATGTGTGCCTCACAAATAACTGCGGCAAGAATAAGCCGTGAACGTCCAATTCGCATGAAGGTTCTACCTCTCTGTCTTGACTGACAACCGGTTTGTCTGTATGCCATTTCCAGGTCTGCGTTAACGAATCCTAAAACCCTCCTGCCGTGTTGAAAATAATCACTTTTGGCAATGACAGCAAATCAAAGAGTTGGGATGGCAAGCAGCGAAATTAGATGATTAGACCACTTAAATCTCTCTTTGTATGATTGAGTATGCGTAAGAGAGATTGCACGTGTGTCTATGTGTTACATATTTGATCTGTCAATTCCATATCAGCAAAATAGAGAATTTAGTTGCTGAATGAGAAATTCTGTATCCCATACATATTTAATACCAAATATGAGTTTTCACGCAGTTTAAATGGATGTAAATTGTGGTTCACGGGTAAATGATGATAGGAGGAATGACGCAACATTCATTAATGCTAGATAAAACGAAACTATATTAAAAGGGATTTACCAGAATCTGAATATATTAAATGTACCGACAGCAGATGTGATTTGTTGTTATTTTTTCCTCCAATTATTTTATTAACACAAATAGACTTTTCTGACTGAAATAAACAACCAACTAGATGCAACAATAACGGTCCATTAATGATTTCAATCAGCTCAACATATTTCGGGCGATAATTTCGCCCATCATCAGGAGCACTAGACTGTGTTTACAGATTGTGGTACAATGCACCGACAATGCTGCTGGCTGGTAACCTGGATGAGGTGTTTATTTCATTGTATCAGTGATGCACGGTCACACTAACATTAAACTTTTCTCATTGTTCACCCTGCCAATAAAATACAACCGTGAGCAAGTAACTGAGTATATGAGTGACATCTTTGGCATTGTTTCTGCTTATGAAGATGAAGGCTTCTGAAAAATTACCGTACTCATACTCGTTAGTCAGAAATCTGCAGTAGAAACCACTAAGAGTGTTCATGTCAAAACTGCATATTTTAACGTTTTGCTGACCGTGCATCTCAGTATAATCTTAGCAATTAATCAACTTAATACAAAAAATCTTGTTTTATAATACGTTTATTATATGTCTTTACATGTCCTCTCTCAACCTGCACACCGGACGGCCACCTACAAGTGTGATGATATCAGATGTTGTATAATACGATTTTGACCTGATGATGATGAGCACAATAGTGCTCGAAACATGTAGAGGCATATAATAAACTTATTATAAAACAAGAATTTGTGCATTAGGTTAGTTAATTACTAAGATTAAGTGCATATTTTAAATACATAACCTTTACATAAAACCTTTTTGAGCAGACAGCCGCGTCAAGATGTGAAAGTTCCCCGTCGTTTCCGGGACTGACTCCGTCCCCATCTTCAGGATGCTACTGATGGCTTGTTAAAACCAAAACTGACGACCAGGTGCCCAACTCTGTGGTGTGTAGACATGCTGTTGGCCCGGTCGAGGGTTGCAATTAGAGCTGCACTGGTTAGACGCCACGGAAACTTAAGACTTGTGTCACTGCGGCTCCGTAAGGACGTGCTTTATTATCTGGAACGACCATTTACGAATCATTTGTGAGAGGCATAGAACTAAGTGCATAATTAAAACGTATTATGAACTTTGTCTCTTTTCTCTTACCTAAGTTTCGTCTCCGAAATTATCAAAGGCGTCTCAAATAGAAAAAAATTATCGGCTTTGGATGTCAAAAATTATTTTAAAAATTACTCGGAGTTTACATTTATGGAGTAGGTTTATGTGTATCAATAATTTCTCACATCTCAAAGCGCAACATTTGTTTTAGGATTGAAAACGAAACAGTAAATACGTGCGTTCACCTAAGCTTATCGAGATATTTGTATTAGTGTTACAGCAAATCGGAAGTGTTTCAAACAAATTTTTATATTTCAATTGACCGCGCTTTTTGTTGTGTTCCACAAAGTAGTAAACAGCCGTCCAATAGAAATGTTTGTTTCAGACAACAACATATTCCACTTCGCTAAATCACTGATCCGATTGAGGAACTGACCGATAATTTGGCCAATCGAAGACTTGCCGCACCTTATACAATTAGAAATATTAGTTTATATTTACAACAGTCTGCCGCCCGGCGATGTCCTGATCCATTTCAATGCAGTTTATAAATTAACCCTTTGACGCCTAACGACCGCTATAGTGGTCGTACCGCACCGCTAAACTCTAAACGTGTCATTTTATATATTTATTCAACAAACATAGGTACTGAATATTTTAAACACGGTATATACTCTCCGTTTTTTTTCTCTTCAAAATGTAGTTTGTTTCATAATTCTAACGTATTTGGTTCCTGCTTTATTCACATTTAATACACAGGGTGCGCTAAAATTTAGAAAATAATTCCGGCGCCAAAAGGCTAAGAAGCTATTGTTTCAAGACACATCGTAATATTACCCGGCAATGTAGATGCTCCAGGTTCCTAACCCAGTTATATGGTATTATATTTCTTTACTGCAGTTGGGTTTCCACACTGTGGCAGTGGTCGGTAAACTTGCAAAAATGTAGGCAAGAGACAGCTATACACAAAAGGGGAAAAATTACACAAAACAATACAAAGCACAGAATACACAAAATAACAGCCGCATACAAAGAATATTAAAAAACGTAAGTCGAATAATTAGAAAATGAAATAGAAGTAAATAAAATGGCACAACATACAGCACAGAACCTACATACAGATACACAAATATAAACCAATTAATAAAATGTATTTAATGCGTAATATCTCCAGTGCTTTCTACATGACCGTCTCATGGCGCCCTCTTTTATTTTCTCAGACAGAACACAAAAAAGAACTTAATTTACTTCTCCCAATCTAAACCCCCAAAACCAAACGCAACTGACCGAACTCGTCCGTAGGAATCATACATTTTATTCGGAAAGCGCCTGGCCTTCAGATCGGAATTTTCCAAATCCCAGCACAGTGCATTAAATTAGGTTACACGTGGGGCCTTCTATGATGTGGGATATTGCAAGACTTAGATTGGTAGTTGGTCACCAAATGCCATCCTAAGCCTTGTAAAATCCCAGAAGAGCGAGGAACTCTACTACACAGCAGCGCAAGCACAGGCCACATCTACTGGCACGTAGTTTCAGTTTTGTTCTTGGAAATCATCATGCCATTCAGCGGTGTTAATTCCGAGTCTTTACAGCGTTCTTAAACGAAACAAAGGAAAGGAAATTGCGTGATTTCAGGCTTCCGCCGCTCAGTGGATGAGACCTGCGCTCTGCAGCGTATAGCGACAGTTCCGTCATTTCATCGACGTCCTTTCATTGTTTTTTTGTTTTTTTGATAGGAGCCATCGCGTTGAGCTGTACAATATGATAAAGTAACATATTCAGTCAAATACAGCACACACACACACACACACATATATATATATATATATATGACCGCCTCTGTGGTCTAGTGGTCAGAGTTTCTGGCTACAGATACAGAGGTCCCGGGTTCGATCCCCGGCGCTACCAGATTTTCTGAGTAGTAGTGGGTCT
>Ga0123357_10003842_pt1 | contig 17413 bp, 13 predicted proteins | sample TergutEmb28metaG_FD_89873 | JGI IMG/M metagenome (GOLD analysis project Ga0123357, IMG submission 89873) | Embiratermes neotenicus P4 segment gut microbial communities from Petit-Saut dam, French Guiana - Emb289 P4 | ecosystem: Host-associated > Arthropoda: Insects > Digestive system > Gut ... | reverse complement strand
GGTGGTGGTGGTGGTGGTGGTGGTGGTGGTGGTGGTGGTAGTGGCTACTGCTGTAGTAGTAGTAGTAGTAGTAGTAGTAGTAGTAGTAGTAATGGTGGTGGTGGTGGGCCAGGTAGCTCAGTCGGTATAGCAACTGACTATGGGCTGGATGGTCCAGGATCAAATCCCGGTGGGGATGAGATTTTCCGCCCTTCCAGACTGGCCCCGGGGCCCACCCAGCCTCCTGTAAAATGGGTACCGGGTCTTTCCCAGGGGTAAAGTGTGGCCAGGGTGCTGCTGACCACTCACCCCTTTTAGTCCCGTGGTCATGTAAGAGTAGAGCTATACCTCTACCCACCCTCTGGGCCATACCGGCCCTGTAATGGGATCACTTTACCTTTACCTTTAGTAGTCACAGTAGTAGTAGTAATTTATGGTTCTGAGGGCTTATGGTGAAGGGGAATCTCTCAAAATGTGAAGTGCAGATGAGGGATAGAGAAGGATGTGTCTAGTTTTTTGTGGTTTTTCTGTGTTTAGTGGATGTGATTTCATTTTCATAGCTGCGAACACTACTGATGAGGGTTGTTGAGTATTTATATTGGTCTCTTCAGTCAAGGGGAATTTCTTGGTAATTTTGATTGGTTATGTAATCACCCTTGTTCTTTCATTCTTTGTTTACAGTTTTGTCTTGCACCACACATGCATGTGCTTGCACATGAGCCCACACACACACACACACACACACACAAAACATACATGAGACTGTATGTACAGCTGATGATACCGTTAGTGCATAGTGAGTGATGGTTCCAATGTTCAACAGTGCCAAGCCCACCTCACTCATTCCAACCTTTTTAAGAACTGTGTGTGTGCATGCGCACACGCATGGGTGCACTTACCTATTTTATAAGTGAATACAGCCTGCCTACAGAACTTACCAAGTAACCAAATGGCTGCAGAAGGGACTAGAACTCCTCCATTTCTTAGAGCGGGCGTGGACTAAGTGATAGTGTATAGTGTGTAGTGAATTGTTTACTGTGCACAGTGTTCAGTGAGTAGTGAGGTGCATAATGTGCATGTAACCGCCAGTCATATCACAGCCTTAGCTAATTGTTCACAAAGCCTCATGCGTATGAGTGTAACTCACGCGGTGCAGGACTCTTGGGTCGTGAGTGTAGGTGCAGGGGAGATATGGGACTCTGGTGCATAGCTGGGCTGCTCTGGCTAGGAGGGGCCCCCCCCTCTCTTCCTGGGGTACCCCCCGGCACCTGTAGGAGCCGTGGAGGTGGTGGTAATTCAGGCCGCTTACCGCCAGGCATTGATAACTCCAGGCACTCGTCATTTTTTGCTAGTGGCTGCAAACAGAGGCACAAGTCATGAGGTTCGAATAGGCAAGGTTGTGAAGTTCATCATGAGGAGTGTGAGTGACATAGCCACAGTAAGTGCAGCAAATTGACTGACAGAGAGACAGACTGATTGACTGACTAGCTAACTAACTGACTAATTAACTAACTAACTACAAGGTGCAGGGCTCTTCTTGAGAAGCTAACAGTTCCTCAGCCAATGAAGAAATTCCCCGTATTTTATGGAAGGCAAAGCACAAGAACCCTCTATTTGTATCCTGTGCAAATTAATACAGTCCACATCTTTCCATTCCATTTCTTTATAATGCATTTTAACATTAATGTCCCATCTGTGCTTAGGTGTTCCAAGTGGTCTCTTACCTTCACCTTCGCCCACCAAACCTCTACATGTGTCGCTGATCTCCCTCCTACATGTCACATGACTGGCCCAACTCATTGTCCTTGATTTTGTGACTTGATTTATATTTGATGAGGAATGCAGATCAGGAAGGTCCTCAATTCCTTCACATATACAAGTATATTGGGTCTTTAATTTCTCACAACACACAATACCACACAGAGTTTCAGAAACTGTTTCTGTCTTCAGGTAAATTTGTTTAAATTCACCTGAAGAAGGAAACTTTCCAAAACACAGTGAGATGTATGTTGTGACAAATGGAAAAGACCTAATAAATATGTGTGATAGAATTGACATTAAACCTTCATCTAAAATATATATAATTCAACGAAGAAGCTACTCATTATGTAGATTTCTTGTCTCCTGTTACTTGAGCCTAAATACCTTTCTCAGCATCCTATTCTCAAACACCCTCAGTGTATGTTGTTCCCTTAATGTAAGAGACCATACTCACACCCATACAAAACAACAGGCAAAATTATATTTCAGGCTAACAAAATAAATGTTTTGTTGCTTGTTGAGGAACATGACACAATGGTACTGTACTGATTATGTAGTGTCATATGATGAAGTGATAAAACGAACAGACAGATGATTTAGGTATTGTGGGATATGACGGTGTTGCTGGGTCAGTGGTTCCTGACATTTTGAAGGACCGTATTGCCTTCACATTCAAGGGTCGAAAGATCCATGTGTACATTCTCCTGTTAGGATAAAGACACTGTGTTCCTCTGCAATATCAATAACCACTCACCCAGTGACACTGTCATATCCAAGAAGACTCAACCCCTCAGGAACAACACTGATGGCCCCTAAATCTCACACAGGCAAGAACATGGTAATTGCGTATTGTAAGACACAACTCAGGAGTTCACCTGGAGTGACTAAGGAGTACCATCAAAACTCCTGGTAAAAGTTGGCAGTCTCCTGGGCGAGATTCAAAAGCAGATCCTCCCAAATAAAAATCAGGTGTGCTGACTGCTTGACCATGTTTGATAGTTGAATTTGTGAACTTCCTTTGTGTTTGTCTTGTATTTAGCACAGCCCAACTGTTATTGTTAGAAACATACGGTGTAATTTCACAACAGTAATTTGCAGTATTAGGCCTAATGGATCAATAAGCCTACAATGATGCCAATTAATATTTAAAAAATCCACATCCTATTCCACAGAAATCAGACTGCATCTCTTTCACAAATACCGACCAGTCAAGGCTGTTAAGGGAGGAAATTGCTCTTTAGTGTGATGATAAATGTACAGTTGTTCCTGTCATGAAATCATACAAGTGGAGTTGTATAGCTCCACTCATTCTCAACATCGGTTCTAGATGGAGATGAGCGGTCCACTCTACACCCAAGCCACTTTACTTCCAGGTTCAAGAGCCCCCAGTACCATATGAATAACAAGCTAGGTAGGCCCAAGAATCAGGCTGAACATTTTGGAGAAGAGGAAGATCTCTTGTCCTGTCCATGAATCCAACCCCAGATCATCCTGCTCATGGCATAGTCATTGTGTCTACTGTGTTGGCTGTCTCATCTTTCACAAGAAATATTTGAAGTACAAAAAAGCACACTGTGCACAGAGTATTATATTGTATAACATTAAAGTGGGTGGAACACAAAGTTAACCAGTTTTGTTTGAAAGGTTAAAACTTTAATTAGTTCTTACTCCATTGATTTCAAGAAGGTCATCGACTTCCAGGAATCGATACACAGTGTGTCTGTATTCATCCATTTGGGCTTTCTTTAGTTTGGCACGTTCATAATCTTCAAGTTGGATGGCATGTCGCTTCTCAAGTTCATATTTGCTAAGCCTCTCTCCTGCAATGCGCAGATCCTCCATTGCCAGCTTCAGTTTTCGTGCAAACTCGAATCTCTCACCTGAAACAAAGATTATGGCATAATTTTATGCCAGATTTCAAAAAGGCATCTGGGATTGTCTGCAACAGGGAGAAGCTTTAATGCCATTGCTTTTTATTTTTACTTTAGAATATACCATTAGAAAGATCCAAGAAAACCAGGGAGGATTGAAATTGGATGAGGCACATCATCTTCTGGTCTACACTGAGTATGAATTGATGGGATGAAAACATAAATACTATAAACAGCAGAGAAGTTTTATTGGTTGCTCTTAAGAAGGTTGGTCTGGAAAGAACTACTGAGAAAACTAAGTGTGGCTTCATATCTGGTGAACAGAATGCAGGATAAAATCACAACATAAACATAGGCAATATACCCTTTGAGATGTGGAAGAGTTCAAATAACTGGGAATTAAATCCATGCATGCAGAAAGTAAAGAAGATTATATCTGGGGGATGCCTGCTGCCATTTGGCTCAGAATTTTTGCCTTCCTGTGGTTGAGACTAGGATGCTAAAGAAGATATTTGGGCCTAAAGGAGATAAAGTAGCAGGAGGTTGAAGAAGATTGTGTATATGTGATCCATACTACTCACCAGGATTGTGTAGTGATCAAACCAAGAAGTATGAAATGGGTGGAGAGTATGGCGCATGTGGCGGAGAAAGGAAATGTCTACAGGATTGGTGGGGAAACCTGGGGGAAGGTGACAACTTGGAAGACCTAAGCATAGATGTAGATAATATTCAAATACATCTCAAAGAGATAGGATGGAAGGGCATAGATTGGATTAATCTAGCTTACTTTTATTTCTTTTTTATTTGTATGGGTTTGTAGTACTTTGCCTCATTTCCGTTGCGATAAGTTGATGTATTTGGCTTGGAGGAGATTTTTGCCTCTTTCATTAAATTATCTTTTGTTTTTTGTCAGTGTTAGGTGTTTTATTTTTTCTTTGTTATAGTGTATTAATTTAGGTATTATAAGATAATAAAAGATTTGAACTTCTTTCATAGTTTTTTCAAGATACTAGGCTTTTTCCATAGTTTTTTAACTGTTAATCTATTATTTCATCTCATAGCTGTTGTGAATGTGGTAATGAACTTTCAGATACTATAAAATGTGGGAAATTTCTTGACTAGCTGAAGAACTGTTGGCTTCTCAAGAAAAACTTTGATACATCAAGGTGTTTAGTGTGTTTTGAAAATTATACGGAACACATAAATACACTGTGCACACAAAATGTGGAGTAGCTGATGTTGAAGGAGGTGGTATATGCTATATTCTGACCTCTGCACTTTACCATGTTAATCTTGCAGGTATGTTACAGACTTACAAATCACTGCCTCCTGTTTCTTTGCCTCCATAGTGCGAATGATTCTAGCCACTTCTTGATCAACATACATCTCAAAGGCAAGGTCGTCATAAGGAGACGTGTATTTGGGATTGTTGACAAGCAGCAGGGCATTGTTGTTGGTATTGTTACTGGAATGAGAGGGAGTCACTGCAGTTGCTGCGTTCACTGTCCCATTGTTGTTCTGTTCAGATGAGGTACATGGAGGTTCTCTATGCTGGCCAAGCACATTGATTGCTATCAATCCAACCTGTTAAGGAAAATATCAGAGTTACACTTCCAAGAAAACAGCACCAACACTAATGATACCCACATATAACCCCCTCCATGCTATATACCAGGTGCATCAAACTGTTCTCTTTAGAGGGCCCCCACAATCAGCAATCCATTCATGTGTTTGTTTTCCACATTACATGTAAAGCCTTGAAAATAGCAAGAAACAAAATTTTACTTCAGAGACACCTGGCAGCATTGTGAAAGTGATAGAGCCCTGCCGCTTTAGTCCATGTGTGCTAGCTAATTAGGTAAAATATTTTTGTTACAAATACACTGTGAGTTGCCCTTAGAGTCTTGTGTGCAGCGCTTGGCCCATGAGCTGCATATTGGTCACCCCAGCTGTAGTATAGTTCAGTATAGTTTACAGAATGATAGAGGAGTTAGGTTGGCACAGTCAATATAGTGGCTGGGCTGTGGGCTGGGCAATCTGAGCTTTGAAACCCAGCAAGGGCAAGATTTTTTTTCTCTTCTCAGAAATGCTCAGACCGTTTCTGGGATCCAGCCAGCATCCTGTGGATAAGGTGACCGGGGTGTGAAGTTGGCCACTCCAATCCACTACCAAGGTTAAGAATGAGTGTTACAATACCTCTGCTCCCCTTCTGTACCTTTATGGTGTGGACAGGTATCATTTTATCTTTTATTGAGTTATAGATCAAATGTACATCTCTGTGTCTCTGAGCCAATACAAAACCCAGTTTTTACAGGGCTTAGATTTTTTCCTCATGTATTTGTGCACATTTTTTTTGGTGTGTTTGTTTTTTTTTTTTGTTTGTTTGTTCCCCGTCTGTATTTTTTAAAGCAGTAATGTTACTAGTACACTTTCCCCTTCTAATCACAAAATTCCAGGTTTCCCTCTCTGTTCTCCCGGAACTTCGTACATGGCTTGGATATAGACATACTTGTATATCCTTGACATAATATATTTTTGCAGTTTTGTATTATGTTCCGGTACCTAATTGATTTACTTTATTTATGTCACTGTCACAGTAAACCAAATGTTTATACATTACTGGTCTCGGCAAATGGGGCTCTTCATATGCAGGTGAAAATACATTTCACCTGTGTATAGATCAACAAATGCAGTGTTTATTTCTATATCAGAATTAGGAAGATCATCTGCCCCACCTCTGCATTTGCCTGATATCTTACCACGGTAGAGACTGTAGTCTTGTTGATGGTCATTTTTATATCCTACGAGCTATTTCTGGGATAATAACTTGAAGTAGATCATGACCAATTGTCATGCCCTTCTCAATAATAATTTTGTTACCTGATTCTGAAAAACCTATGTAGTTGATAAAATGTCAAGTGAAACAAAAAGCAATAATTTATTATTATTGTGTGGATACCTGGTTGTGAACATTCAGGGCATTTAAATGATTGGCATGCAGCCGTAGCTTTAGGTATCTTGCAGCACAAGACGGAACAGTGACAGATTTCAGTTCCCGTGATTTGAAACCAGTCTTCTGATTATCTGAGAGCGTGATGAAGCCAAGGTACTCAAATTGTGCAGTTGTGGGTGGCAGCTGAGCATCTGTTTCATCTACACTGTTTCCTGCCCACAGTTCCAACTTCTCAGCTATAAGCAGAGGAAAAATATGTGAGGTGTGAGTATGTCACAGTGTGGCAGTTGGGAATGCAAATCTTCTTGGATGTGAGACTTAGTTGGTGTATGAGTGGTTACCAATGTTTCAAAGGAATGCAGTGCATTGACCTTCACAGTCAGAGATCTAGGACTGCTTGTCTCTTGAAGATGAACGCACTGTGGTCCTTCAATATGTCAGGAACCTCTAACCTATGACACAGTATTATATTCCAGAAGATGTGAATCCCCATAGCTATAACAATTTGTGCAGAAGGTGAGAAATGGCACATATCTTATGATTCTATGATTACAGGGAGGCCATGCCATAGGACAGGCACATCAGAGCCTTCTTACCACATAGGTCTGTGTTCAAATACAGAGTAGTCCACATGGTTTTTTATTGAACAAGTTTATATTGGGGCAGGTTTTCCTCTGAGATTCTTTTGTTTTTATTTCACCAATACTTCATACTTTTCCATCACCAGAAGCTGATGCAACAGGCCACAGAACCAAGAAACTCAAGTCTCACTGCTACATCCAAATAAAATTATGTAGAAACTCCATCTACAGTGCTGAATCTGGAGATTCATTACCAGAAGAAGAAGAAGAAGAAGAAAGAAAAAAAAAACATCAGTTCTGGGTCTAATTCAGTCCTTATCAACAAAACATATTTCCCTATGACACACCTACAGTTTGATTTTCCAGGTAGCCTCTTTAACAGTTGCCTTTAGAAAACAATTTTGTTTATATGAATGATTGTTCATGCTCCAGGTCTTGTTGTGCCTGTACCTTCTGGATGGTAGAATAGATGGGTTTAGAGCTCTTTCTGCTTGGATGTGATGGCAGAGAAAAATTCAAGTTAAGATTAAAACCTTTTAGGATGTTGCATTGTATTGACTTGTAAATAGTTACGGGTCTTTTGAGATATCATAGTGCCGTCATGTTCGGTGTCCGACAGTCAATATTTCTCAGACCCTGTAGTTGAAAGCACTTCAAACCCTCTGCAGTATGAGTAACTATCAGATGACCTGGAGCCACATCCCAGAAGACCTGACTCTTCAACAACATTTCTGCAAGGACCTCACATTTTACAGAAACCCAAATGGTCATAGTCTGATTGAGCAGCATTCAGTAAGATGCTGCAGCCTGTCTCTATAGGCTGTGTACTGGCAGACTGGAAGATCTTTACTGCTTCCCCCAAACTTGCAGTTAAATTGTTATGCTTCATATTTGGCAGATTGCTCTTTCAGACCTTCCAGTTGCATTCCATTCCATTGGCATGTGCAAAATGCAATGATTTCTTACCATTCTCAGGAGCTTCTTCCATTCCTCTCTCATGTACTTTTTCCTGCCATCCTTCTCCACCAACTATTCTTTCATCCTCTCTCACCTGATCTTGCCATCTATTTCTTGGTCTACCTCTCAATCTTGTTGTTCCCAAGTTCATATGTAATACCCTTTTGGGAATTCTGTTTTCTTCCATTCTCTGTAGTGCCCAAACTAATGTAATCTATTTAACCCTATTGTCTGTATTATAATAGGTTTTTTTAACACTTACATAAATTTCTTTATTGGTTAATATCCTCCAATTTTCTTATGCATTGTCGTATACTGGGCCTAAAATTCTTCTATACACTTTCCTTTCAGAAATGTTCAGTTGCTTTCTATCTGTCTTTGTTTGTGTCCACATTTCTGATGCATATGTTAACATTTTGTCTATTATTGTGTTCTTTAGTCTTAATTGTAGTTTCTCTGATATGTTTTTATTTTAAAAAAAAAATTTTGTAGCATAAAATATGTTTTGTTAGCATTTTTATTCTTTCTTGCAAGTCTACTTGGTTATTGTTAACTAAGTATAATTCCTAAATATTTAAGATTTTCTACTCTTTCAAATTTGTAATTTTTTATTTTCAAATGTCCTAGTTTATTTTCTTTAAACTGTTTTTCCTTTCCACTATCATATATTTTGTCTTTTCTTGGTTTATCTGTGGTCTGAACTTTCTGGCAATATTTTCCATTTCTGCAAAAAGTTTTCTTATTTATATTTCATTTTTTCCAATTAATACAATGTCATCTGCATATGCTAATACATTCAGTTGTTTTTTTACCAATCTTTACACCACTAGGAACCATCTTTATACTGTGTATCACTTTTTGTAACGCCAAATTAAATAATATTGGTGATAAAGGATCACCCTGTTTCAAGCCTGTTTTATTTTCCAAAAAAAAAGATGACAGTGTTCCTTTTATTCTAACTGCACTTCTTGTCTTTTGTACAAGTGCTTTACACATATTAATTTAGTAGGAATTTTAAATCCTTTCATACATTCTCATAGTGTATCTCTATGTATGGAGACATATGCCTTTTGAAAATCAATAAATAAATATTGTGCACTCTGATTATTCTCCCAGAGTTTCTCGTTTATTATTTTCAATGCAAATATGTTACCAATTACAGATCTTCCATCTTTAAATCCATTCTGATAGTCCCTCATAACTTTTCCAATATATGGTTTAATTTTTCCCAATATTATATTCAACAAAATTTTGTAAGCTGCATTTCCCATTGCTCTTCCCCTGTAATTCTCACACCTATCGAGTCTCCTCTTTTGTGTATAGGAACTATTATTGCTTCTTTCCATTCTTCACATATCCTTTCCTCTTCCAAGTTTTGTCTTACTAGTTTATACATTCTATTCAGTAGTTTATTTCCTCCGTATTTTATTAATTCCAGCTGTATTCCATCAGTTCCAGCTGCCTTGTTATTTTTTAAGTTTCTTATTGCCTTTTTTACATCTTCTATAGTGAGTTCTTCTACTTCAACTTCAACTTTGCTAATTTCTTTATTTCCTTTTTTAATTAATTCCCTTGGTTCTTCTTTGTTCAGTAATTTGTCAAAATATTCTTTCCATATTTCTGCTTTCTGCTTTTTATTCATTGCCAATTCTCCTTTTTTGTTCCTAATTATGCTAAATTTATGTTGATATCCATTCTTAAATTGGTTTACTGTTCAATACATTTTCCTTGTGTTATTATGCTTCTGATCTTCTGTTGATTCTGTTACATTTTTCATGTATGTCTTTCTCTTATTCCTAATTATTTTGTGAGCTTCTTTTCTTTTATGGTGATACTCCTGCTTTTCCTTCTCCCTTCTTCCTTTTATCAACCACTTTTCTCTTGCTTTCTTCATTTCTTCTAATGAAAATCTGGATTCCTCATCATACCATTTATTTTTAAATGTTTCTGTACCTTCATCCTTTCTATAAGCTGCTGTTTGGTTTCCTTTCTTATTGTTTTCATGTTTTCCCATTTTTCATTAATATTATTATCAATACTATCTTCATCATCCAAATTTTCCGGTTTTTCAAACTTGTTATTAATTTCTATAGCATATTCTTGTTTACACTTTGGATTTTGAAAAATATTCACCATTTGTCTTTTCTCATTATATTTCTTTCCAGTGTTTACCCTTGAGATTTCACTTTAAAATTATGTGATCTGATACAATGTCTGGTCCCCTTAGTGCTCTGATGTCTGTTATTGCACTCCTGAATCTATTACTAATTGAAACGTGATCTTTTTGGTTCCCTGTCCTGCCGTCTGCTGAATACTATGTCTCCTTGTGAATATATTTGTGGATTCGTTGTACTTCTTACATTTAAACCATTAGATATTGCAAACTTAATCATATTTATTCCATTGTTGTTAGTTTCATTATGTAAACTTTCATTGCCAATGGTGGGTTTGTATATGCTTTCTTTACAGACCTTCTATTGCAGAGGTAATATCTTGAAACAGTCCACAGTCACTTCTTTCCACAACCCAGTTTGTATTCACTGTCACCTGAACGTAAGACATCATGCAGGTGATTAGGTGTTTTTGTAACCTAAGAACTAGCCAGACTGTTGCTATCTTCATCCCATATTCTAGCCATGTTAGTTCAGTCAATATAGTAACTGGGCTAGTCTACAGGGTGTATGAAATAGGGCTCAATTTCTGGAAGGAGCAAGTAAGTTCTGTCTTCTCCAAAACATCCAGAGCAGCTCTAGGGTCCCATCCAGCCTCCTATTCAGTGGGTACTTGGGACTCTTTCTGAAGGGGTAAAGAGGTGGGGTGTGAAGCTGATACCTTACCTCCATCTAGTAGTGAGGTTACGATTGAGTTGAGCTCTACTTCTGCTCTCCCTGTGTGCCTTCACAGTATGCACAGGGACAATGTGCCTCATCTTTGTAGCCTGCAGTGTAACAACACCAGTATTGTGACCTCCAGACTTTTGATATACAAGAGGAAGACTCACTAGTACCAAAATCAGGTACCATTTTTTCTTGGCTTCAAAATTATCACTGTATTATGAATAATAATGAGAAATTGGTGTGCCAATTGCTTGTGCATGGCTGCCTGTCACAGACAGTACCTATGTTATAGAATATAGACAGCTGGGTTTCATTACAAAATTCCTTATTTTGCTTATTGTTTATAGTTTATATTGTTGAATAGCTACAGGACTGTGAACAGATGACAGGAAACTTAATTTCTGCTGTTACATATCAAACTGAAGGTGTTCAGAGCAAAGAAATTCAGTTATTTTCTGATCAAGATTATGGCATTAATAGTGCCCACCCTTCAACTGTTTGCATATACAAGGACATTACTTTATTTGGCAACTGTCACTAGCCACTTCATGTGGCTCATGTAACTTACAAAATTTTGATATGCAGTGCACTTGCTTCTTAGGTGTGATGTGTGTATGCAAACTGAAAAAAACATATCTGCCACTTTTTTAAACACAGTGAATAAAAACCTATGAATAAAAACCTAATATTCACTGCAGTGCATCGAACTGATAGGCATCAACCCTGAATACCAGCAGATTCTAGCCGGCCAGCTGCCACACAAAATGACCTGGGTGAAGAGTGATGTGAGTTGCCAGATAAAATAATGTTCCTGTATTCATGCATATGAACTTCAGTAGTACTGACGAATAAGGTACTGATGTGCTAAGACTTGTATCTTTTGTATTGCTGCAGTTGAGTGCAGTTGCAGTATCAGCTCCTGTGGATATGAGCATTCTCGTGCTGACTGCCAGCCCAGCACAGTTGGTCCATGTGTGTTGAGTTCACTGGCCCTGTAATGCTCATCTTCCCCTGAAACACATACATGGATTATGTGTCTTACAGAGAGCACACAGAAAAGAGAAAAGCTTATTTCTCCTTAAGTTATGGGTCGTTCTCTCTTCAGGTCTCAGAAATTTGTTGTAGATTGTTTTGTAAGTAAATATCTGCTATGGCCTGAAGTTTTTACACCAGTAACTGATGCTTTGCCAGTTTGATCCGTCTCCTACCGTCACAAGCTATATGCCAAATCCCCTTTTAATGTACATATATATTGTGTTCTGTGTTTTGACACCATTGACTGTGGTCAGTGGTGCCAACATTTTGGAGGAAAATACTGTCTTCTTTTCCAGTCAGTCAGTTAACTCTGAAGATAGAGAAAGTAGCTTCATTTGCAATGTCAGTACCCACATCCCAGACAGCAGGCTACACAGTGTCATGATCCATCAGACCATCATAATATGAACACTCACCTCCACCACAACATGACCTGAGACCTTGTACTGTATATCTCAGTATTATATTTTCCATCTTCATATCCATGTTTCACAGATCCACATTCTGAGAGATTTCTTAGTAAAAATTTTGTATGCGTATCTTACTTAGGGTATACATACTTCAGTCTGTATGTCACTAATATCAGTGCATTATTCTAGAAGCAGCTGAGTCACCAACACAGTCCATCCCCCTTTGGCTTGATGATACAGCTGCACTGCATAATGCAAATTGTAATGCTGGTGAAGCTATTCCACAAGAAATGTATTAAAATGCATGGAGATACAAATAATTATTTCCACCTGCAGTAATTCCTGCAAGCCATGCATTTCAAGTGTCAAGTATTTACATTTATATCCAGTGTCTATAGTTTCTGATTTACCTATATACAAGAAATGTGACTGGCGTGCAAAGCTGGCACAAATTTCTAGCTTGTGGTATTTCTTACATTTCATATTTAATGTGCCTATATATATATATTTTAATGAAGGATTAGAGTAGGTGGAGCTTAGCTGTGTTGGGTATCCACAGTGGCCTTTCCTAACTCTCAGTAGCAACTAGCGTAGATAACTAGTAACACAAAACTGCTCTGTAGCTGGTAAGGTACCAAGATTCAATTATTTGACTAAGAAGGTGGTGTACTTTATGTATCCTTGATTATCAACAGTATATATAGCACAAGTGAGATCAGACTCATGTTGATGCATGTAACAGTGTGTAGTCTGAATATTCAATTAACAATGTCCTGAAGGTTTGCAGCCTTTTCAGACAGATGCACTGTAAGTAAGGGCATGTTATGTAAATTAGGAGGGCTGATAGGAATAATCTATAACAGACATGCTTAACCTATAGCTGACGGGCAGCATGTTACCTGCCCACAACACTACTGAGTTGTGTCTGGAGACATTGGAAATGGGAAAATGCCTTTTACCTCTTTCCTTGGCAAAGCCAAGATACAATGCCAAAGCAGCTCTTAAAACCTATGAGTTTTTTATTTATGAAGACATACCATACACTACCAGTTCCTTGTGTAAAAGTATACTGAAGTGTACACCTAAGCCAGGCTGTGAATTACATTTTTTAAATAAATTTTTCTATTATTGTCTGTGTATTTTGTTGCACATGTATAGACAAACACACAAGTAAAAGTGTTCATATAATTATATGTATACTGATCCATTCTTCATGCTGTATGTTGAATTGCATGTTGGCCACATGAAGACCATATTTTGCAGAAGTTTCCCGGACCATACAAAAGGATCAGCAGGCCTGTTGTAGGTAATGTATAGTCAACCACATTCACAAGTGATATAGACAATTCTCTTTATTTTAAGTTGAAGTATAAAAATGGATCTTCAGGATGTAAGATAGGAAGCATGGGCTGGATTGAGCTAGCTCGGGACAAGGACAAGTGGCAGGCTGTTGTGAATTTGGTAGTGAATTTCCAGGTCTCATAAAATGCAGAGAATTTTGTGACTAGCTGAGAAACTGCTCGCAACTCAAAAAGGACTCTGCTGAATGGAGTGAGTGAGTGAAGTTAGTTGATTGGCTGGTTGGTTATTTTAAGTCAAAGAAGTTAGTAACAAAACATCGACTTTGCAGTGTTTGTAAAGTGCTTCAACTTATTCAGCACAGAAAAGCAGAATGTGCCATAACAGTGGAAGCAGTAACAGCTTCTGAATTATCTTAGTTACATTCTAACTTGTATTTTGGCCACACTGTTCTTGTATTTATTTGAGGGTGCTGTGTATAGAACCTTTCGATTTATGAATGCCAGTTTCAACACGATGTATATAGTAGGTTACAATTGTGGGTCACTGCCATCTTGCGACTTGCAGCTGTCAGTCACTACTCTATCCTAGCACTGTTGTCACGTCTGAAAGTTTGGCTAAAGGTAAAGTTGTCTCTGTCCTTGTCATCAAGTCATATAGTGGCAGTAGACGTTCATCTCCACTTATTCGTAGCTTCAGCGCTAGATGGAGGTGAGTGGTCAACTTCATGCTCCGGCCGTTTTGCCTCCCGGGAAAAATTTCGGTCGCCACTGACTAGGTGGCTAGGTAGGCCTCGGGAGCGGTCTGGTCGTTTTGGAGAAATTCATACTGGCCATCCACCATTGGATTTTACACGTCACTAACAGTAGGTAATTGAGGAATTAATGACAATTACAGCCATTTCCCGGCTTACGTCGTTCCGCACTCCCGTCGTTTTCCCCTCCAAAGTCAATAGTATGTACTAAACCAAGCGCACAAATTCGTACTACGTAACATTCCCAAGATGTATTCGAATTGCCGAACTACCATGGTCAGGATCTCCCGCTTCATGGTTTTGTTGGAATTCGGAAGGAAAGAACCCTTAAAAAACGCTGAGGAACCTAAGCATGACGAGAGGACCGTGACGGCTTTGAAGCTGACTGAGGACCTTGGGCTGACTGTAGCTGGCAGCGAGGTGTGTTGGACAGTGACTGGAAGCAACAGCTGAAAAGGGAAATGTGAGGATGGTTGTTGGCTGCGAAGAGATTCTGAAGGAAAAGAAGGGGTCTTTATCTCGCCTGACTTCTTCAAGTCATCTTCTGGGACTCGTGCATCACCATCCGTGAGTTGAACATTGCAGATGATCTGCCTGCAGTTCAGTGGGAAATGCCTCCTATTTAAATTGTGGTTGGTTTGTTAGATGTAATAGATTTCATAATTTTCCGTAATTATAAATACATCTTTTTTCTTGGTCAATACAGATCGACAGCGCTATCCCGATTTTAACGTTGCGTTTGTGGGGAAAATCCATCTCGACTAACGTCGCCAGTTAGGCTACCATCTACGACGTAGCTTCAGGGGATGGTTATAATTATATGACCCCATAAATTTACCACAGTGAAGCCGATCAATTAAGCAATTCAGAATGGTGACCATTATGTACCAGAATTGTCGAGCCGCATCAAAACGTGTCTGTTATTAGCGATGAATTGCGGTTTGCTTTCAAATTACCTGCCTGTGATGATCTAAGACTGAAGTAGGGAAGTGTGGTAGCGCCTCCGAAAGTTATTTGGTTCGATCCTGAAGAACAGGTTACAGAAATGCGGTAAGTATAGAATTTTTTTTGGAGTTTTTACTGAAAAGTTTTCTCCCTGTACCTGGTGCTTGGCGAGTTATGTCTAATGTCGGACAAAACTGCATTGCATGGTCCAGTTTTATTAGCTGACTGACATATTTCGCGAATTACCCTGCAACCACTGATTTGGTAGCAGTGAATAAAGACTCCGCGAAAATCGATCTGCCGCCTCGTGGCAATAGACTATTTCATGAGAGTCCTTTATTGCCCTGATAATGTCTATTTATGTGCTAGTCTTCTTCTTCTTCTTTTTAATGGCGTGGCGTTTCTTGCCCTGCGGAGGCAGTGCTGTCAATAAATGACCACAGGCAGTGTTCTTAGAAAAGTAACATTGAGGCGCGTTCGCGTAACCATCTTTGCCATAGAAAACACTAAGTAGTACATATTCTGATTCTGTGCCTGTAGCCTTAGTTATCCAGCATACAAAGTGCATGCGCAGTATTATATTGTCATTTTTGGCCTGTCTGGCTCTACCACATTTTTTCACATTCTCATAAACGGCATAATGTTCAGAAAACCGTTGTTGAACATAAAATGTGTGTTTTGACTTCCTGTACAACTTTTGTCTGAAACAGTTCTCATTATAAGAAGAATTCAGCGAGGTATCATCATAAATGCTCATCGGTCTTGATGTACAGTGCCGCTGTTCCTGTGACAGTTGAATGGGACTTGAATTTTCTGTTCAGATTTTTGGGCGAGGAATATTCAGGTATCAAATGTAACGAAAATCCGTCCAATTGGAGCCGAGTTGTTCCATGCGGACGGACGGACATACATACATGACGACGTTAATAGGCGCCTACGAATCAGTACAATCCTCGCCAGGGACCACACCACTGTACGTTGTGCTGCGATCAGTGTAAAGGAATGTACAAATATCCACATTTTCTGAATCAAAGATATGAGCCCTCTCGAAAATCTAACGCACTTTCTTGGTTACCTGTGAGGTACGAACTGAATTGATGTATATTATTTTAGATAAATTGCTGATTTTTAAAGGTTAAAGAATCTCACACTTTGTCTTGAAAACTGTGGAAATAAACGAAGGTAGAGTAACAGTGTTAGTTGAATAGCGACTGACAGCGTGCTATATTTGTGTGACGTAACACTCACCTGATGCATACACCACAGTGAATCCAATTTTGTGCGGCATTGCTGCTCAGACCTCACACTTTACATGGCAGCCACTGACCCCTATATTTTTATACACCAATAAGACATAACAAAACTCGGCACCTATTGGAATGCTATTTATTATTTCATCAGGTCACAATTTCAACATTTTACGCATTAAAGTATCACAAAAGTAAACGATTTCTCACAAGATTATCTATTCCCTGCTTTTTCTCCGCTGCAAGATCGACCACACTGTACGGTGGCATCCCGTGCCATTCCGGAGAACATCGCAAATTGCACCGTACTGACAGTACAGTCAGCCCAAATTATGTAGTGCTTATCGGCGTTCCTCACTGTAAGTCTCAGTCGCACCCACAGAACGACAGCTGTGCAGAACGCTGCATTACCGGCGCACAGTTTGGTCTAGCAGTGTCTGTACTAGGATCAATAATCAGTCGGCTCCACGTACAGGCTGTGGCGCCGCTACAGGACATGAAATGTACGAAATCCTGTTGCTAGTCCATACTCTGGGTTGGAAATGAGAGAAACTAACTCTAAGGGACGTTCAAACACGCGCAACTCGTAACACTCTGAGCTGCTTGCTCTGTATGATTGCTGCCAGGAGCTGTTTAAGGAGTCCGGCAACATCACTCAGTTTAATGTAGCATTTTACAAGTGCGGGAGGGGGGGGGGGGGGGGGGGGTTTGGGGTAATTGGTAAGGGGGGGGGTGTCGGAAGGGGGGTGGCGGGGGTGGGATCCCCGGGGAGAGCGGGGACCTT
>Ga0123357_10003841_pt1 | contig 17413 bp, 10 predicted proteins | sample TergutEmb28metaG_FD_89873 | JGI IMG/M metagenome (GOLD analysis project Ga0123357, IMG submission 89873) | Embiratermes neotenicus P4 segment gut microbial communities from Petit-Saut dam, French Guiana - Emb289 P4 | ecosystem: Host-associated > Arthropoda: Insects > Digestive system > Gut ... | reverse complement strand
AGGTTGGGACGCCCATGAGGCGCGGTTACGTTGTCCCGATGATGTGAGTGGTGATATAGGAGGATGTAGTGCCAGGAGGGCCCTTAAACCTAAATTTTACTAATCTACCCAGACCATGGTCACCGCGGGAATCTTCCCCTTCAGGGAAAATTCCCACGGTAGAACTGGGAATCGAACCCGAGACCTCAAGATTCGTAGGCAGAGACACTGACCACTATACCACGAGGCTGGTCAACATCAAAAGTAATAGCATTTAAAATCTTCTAAAGTCACAAAATGGGCCTTACGTTTCACACGAGACTAAAGTCTCACTTTTATCACACGGTAATTTCAACCTTGCGGAATTCAAAATGGTCCGGTCTTTCGCATTCATTTATTCTTTAACATATTCAAATACGATGAGTGTATTTCTCTCAGGAGTGTTATTCATAAAAGTAATAATTCTGCTAGATTACCAGAGATTTCTGCAGACATAAACATTATATTAGACATTCTTTATTTCTTCAGCTTCCTGAAACAAAACGTTTCGGATAACTGATATATTTCCTTTAACCTGGAGTAGGGTAAAGGTGATAGCCACTAAAACCAGTAAAAAGACTAACCTGCATCACTGTGCATCGAAACGACAGAATTTTTGAGGAGTGTTCCTGTGATTTAAAAACGTTTTGAACAAAAGTTATAATTTTTCAGTCTTTCTTTCTGATTTCGTACACTTTGTTGGCGTTCATATTTTTACTGCTAAAGTCACTGAATTTTTTTAAAGCAAAAATATAAATTTTTCGGAATGAACAAGTAAACATTCGGAAATAAAATGGAAACTCGAGGCTGCCATATCATTATAATCCCACAATCACAAAAAGCCACGACCGTCCATTAGTAGCGCTGAAGCAACATTTTAATCCTTGTGGTATGAATCAACTTGGACCTTAATCCGTGTTAGTGATTGTTATAGGCCTACACATTTAATACTGCAAACATAAATTTGTTATTGCAAAGCTAATTACAGTTTATTGTAAATCACGTAAGTTTCCCTGAATTAATTCACATGCAAAGTATAAATTAATAGCATGAAAGTTAGGTTAAAAAGTCAGTTTTTCTCTGAGCAGGTCTGAAGTTTTATTGGGGGGGGGGAAGCAGAGGCAAAGCTGTACTCATTCTTAACCTCGGAATTAGATGTAAGTGTTTAGCTTCAGTTGCCGGTAGAATTAACCCTAGGGTAAATTCGCGAAATTTTTAGCGTTTAATTAGTTCTGAGCCATCTGGCATATAATGATACTCGTAATTTGTATTGCGAACTGCTGTTGGGAAAGTTGAAAGGGACAGATCCGAGAATGTCACTTTGGTGTTGATGAAGGGTTAATTCTTCTGAGACGTTACACGTTGTGGAATGATACACACTAAATTGTTAACTGTCAGTCGATACGGCATTCATATTTGGTACACCTAAATGGTCAAAACTGGTAATGTGTTCGGAGAAGTGTCAGTCAGTAGGAATAACATCGCACCCACAACCCAATAAAACCGAATTCGGCGAGTAAGATCTTCGTTAATCTTTCACTTTAAGCGGCGCAGTTTGGCAGTTTTAAAGAGGTTTCGGCACAACCTTTCCGTCACATCTTAAATGGTCAAGCAGTCCAAGAAAAATGCCGGGAACACTTAGGTACGCAGTTATATAGGGAATGGTGCGGGCAGTGATTGGTTCTCAGAGAACGTGACGCTAGCAAATAGTATTAATGGAGCGTGAGGGAGGGTGAAGAGGGGGAGGAAGTGTTCCCGGCTTTCTTCTTGGATTTCTTGACCCCTGAATATGAGACCTATAGGTTGTCCCGAAACTTCGGTAACTACCTTGAAATCTATGTTGCGTGATATCACAGAAGAGAGAAGATATTTGTACACCGCGGCGGAAACCTGAACTCAAGCATTTACTTAATAACTTTAATGCCGGAATCTAACGTCATATTTCCGGAGATTAAACAGGCAGACGAATGGGCGTAGACAGAAAGACAGACAGACAGACACAGCAACTACAGAAATGTCGTTCCATTTTGTACAATTCATTCAAGTAACATAACACCCCCCCTCCCCCCACCAAGTTACTAACAAAGCACTTACATCTCAGTCACTAATACACAACTGCTGTTAGGCGAAGAAATATTCTCCTCTTTCTGTTAGGGTCTGTGTACTATATTCCACATTCGGAAGCAAAACGCCAACCACACTTTCCTTCCTTCCTATTTTATGCGTCGAAATTACCGCTACAGTAGTTCTGATCAGGCACATAGCAACCGGCAGAGACATTTTAATATGGCATTATAATGAATTCACGATTAAAGATAAGTGACAAACAGCTTCTACCAGGATGAAAGAAAAACATCGTTTGTGCAAAGGGATAATCATAGAAATGTCGGAACTTCTATAAAATGATGACAGAATTCTTTACGAATTAGAAGAAGTCAAGGTTTTGTCTTCAGTCTGATGATAATAATGTACATTTAGACAGCGACAACACCAACGACCATGGCAGGCGTTGGAGTTTAGAGAGCATATACTTAGGTGCTTTAACAGCAGATGTCTTTATTCCTAGGAATGTTCATGGAATACCGTTAAAGGTAATGGTACTGTTACGGTCAAACAAGCGGAAAAATAAGACCGACCATTCTAATGTTCTGCGCATCCTGAAAGTGAGGATAAAACCTGTCAGCCATGTAGAACACAAATAAGACCTTCTTTTGGGGTCTTATTAAACGAAAAATGAAATTGCAGCCATCCCTGCCTTACACGGCTCTCCTCGTTTCGACGTCGTCATAGGACACCCGTGATGCTTACTGCGAAAAAATTGCCCAACTAGAAATTGGATCCTGTCGTTCTTTTGAGGTTATAATTTTTTTTAATTGGGTCAGCATCTTGGGGACTAGAAGATGAGTTTCTTAGTTGGTAAGAAGAAATTGCAGAAAGAACACTGGTATGATAGAAGCTTTAATTACACAGCGTCTACAGTGTGTATCTACGTTTTGTGTTATTCTGTCCCCTGAGCAGTAAATATATAAGTTTATAAGCACAAACGTGGGAAAGGTATGTCAAAGTGTGTCAACGTGTAAATTTTTGAGTTTGGAGAGAGGTAGAGAATTCTCCTGTTTTCTGTCTGTAACAACGTCTTTTTGTTAATCACAAAGAAGTTTTACTGCCATTAAACCCAGCTAACCAAATATATTAACTAGCTGCGGAATTTAATCGTGAATGTGTTTGTGTGAGTGTGTGACTTTCATGCAAAATATTTAAATAAGCTTTATTACAAAAATCAATAAATGACTTTATTATGACATAAGTCTGGAAGCCTCCACGACGCAGAATTTACCTGCTACCAAAATATAAGAAATTTCAGCAACATATATAAACTGACCTACTCTTAAACAACGTCAAAAACTCAAATTTATTTAATATGGCCTAGGCTACAATTTCCCATGCGCTTAATCAAAGCTCCCTGTAAACGTGCCGGTATCTTAGAAATGAAATTCCTTGAACTCTAGAACTCGGCCCTGGAATTAAGTAAGTAGCTTTCAGGATGTTTTGTGCCATTCTTTCGACGGAGGACTAATAATACAATAACTGTCTGGGTGTTCTTCCACATTCGGTAATCTGAGGGTAAAGAATAAAATGTCACATTACTTCGAGATAATTTCTTTACGGCTAGGTTAACACATGCATATTGCCCCGGACTTTTATATATTAAAGACAATTAACCCTTTAAATACGAAGCGCAGACTGTTTTATTTAAAGGTCCAGTTCGTACCGCGTTGTAAACACTTTTCATCTCAATTATAAAAGCAGTCAGTTTATGATGCAAGTGGCACAAGTCGCTGTTTGTTCTTACATAAATACAGTGCGGGCAGAGAGTACAATTTTTGAATGTTAAAACTGTTGGCTCATCACTTAACCAGTAGGCTGTAATAGGTTAAAACGGAAAAGAAATAATTTTTCATCATATTTGCATGCTTATTATTGTTTATAAAATTTCCAAGCTATGTACTGAGAGATATTTCTGACTTAAACCGACTATTTCTTTTGTTTGTAACTATGTTTCCCCAAAGAGAGTTTAAACATTTAAGCAGAACATGAGACATGTTAGTTGAAAAATCACAAGCGGCAAGGTTGCTTCCGCTCTTTTACTAGATGTCGCGTGTGTTGTGATGACGTGAACCGTAATCCCTGGTGTTACGGTACCTACAAGGTACCCTGTGTATTGACAATAGTCTGTAGCACGCACATAACTAAATTAGTGTACAGTAACACTAGAAGGTCTTTGATTTTCAAAGCAGCAAATCAAATTGATGCTCCATGACACAATATAATTTATACATCCGTATTTGATATTTGTTGGACCGTGCATCACTGTGATAACTGAAGAAAAATAACAAACTAGATGCTACTTATTTTATTGTACTTCTTGTAGGCTCAACATATTTCGGGCATTACTATGCCCATCATCAGGAGCTCGCGACTATAATGTTGATTACCACATTGGTCTTTTCGTTCTGTAAAGATGGAAGAGGTATCGTTAATGTAAATTTATGGTTCTTAGTGGTGTATGTTCGGTGTGAAGTTCTTTGTTGCTCGGTTGTAGCTGCTAACGTGTTTCTATTTATCTTAATAGCTGTGATTTTTTATGAATGGTGATCGTAGTGTTTTCTTGTGTGTAGTATGTTTTGTTAGTAGATCGGTTAATTCGGTGTGTTGTTGGTGTTAATTAGTATTGTGAATCTGAAATTGTAGAAACCTTGGTTTGCTGTAGGTTGGAGGGTCGTTTCGGGTAGGCTGAAGTAGTGTCCGAGCTGCAGGCTAAGGCCAGACTGGTCTTTTAGTGTAGCATGTGGGGGCCGTCTGAAATAGCCCGAAACATGTTGAGCCTATAAAAGTACAATAAAATAATAAGTAGCATCTAGTTGGTTATTATTCTTCAGTTATACATCCTTGTTTTTTTCACGAACTTGAGGTCAATTCATATTTATAAGATGTAAGTATTTCGCGACAACGTAAAATCAACCGCACTGAATAACCTACTTTTGAAATATACACATAAAATTTTAAAGAGACACATGGCCCCTTACTATGTCCTGTTTCTGCTACCATGAAAAATATCGTTTCTTGAATTCACTCTGAAATGAAAACTCACCCGAATATTATCAATTCTTAATTGAGCTACCGATTTTTGGGTCAGATATGATCGTTTCAACTTTCAAGTTGCATAATCGACCTAAAAATAATGGAATTGGAAAGAAAACGATAGAAAATGTTTTTTACTACGTTCCATCACAAACCAGATACTGTGGGATTTATGGTGGGCGAAGAAACACGGGAACAAATTTATAACCGAGTATTTCGGTTTTCTGGGCCACGCGGTGATGCTGTTGGTTGAGGCACTAAGCTACAAGCGGGTTTGATTCGCGATGGTGTCATTGGAATTATTTGTTGACCAAATCCTTCCGGCCTACTTTGACCCTGGAATCGATCCAACCTCTAATAGAAATTAGTTACAGGAATATCTCCTGGGGTGGGGGTATAGCTGGCCGGTGAGTAAGGCTGCCAACCTTAAACCTTCAAGCCCCGATTGTTTTGAAATTCTGATAGCGTCACACTCCTGGAAACCTCAGCGACTCTCCAGGCCTGTACAGGGTTTGTTCTATTTTTACTTAGGTTTTACACTCTTAGTATCATTCTGCCATATTTCGTTACTTATAATCCATTCATCTATTACCGACGTTAATTAAATCTCTATAACTGAGAACGTCGTTAAATAGCATACTTCTTCCTTTTGTCCTCCACTACGATAGCAAGTACGTTGTTTCTAGAGGATCTGAAGAACACTATGAAAGTTCTTTCACGATATTCAGACTCTAGACTGATATTTAATTTCGGAATCAATAGGAAATGGACATAAATTTCAATAATATTGCAAAACTGAGCATAATAAATAGAAACTCCAATTACTGTAACAGTAACTCGGTAGATTTTCGAACCAGATACATCCCAATTTTAAATCTATACCGCCACAATTGTATAAACATATCCAGTATCCACTGCCTCTTGTGTTTCAAGCTTCAGATTACATCCATTTGAGTCATTCCAATAATTTAATAATAGTCGGGTTTATCCTCATCTAGTAGAAAAAGGTATATGTGAAACGGCAGAACATTTAGACTTTCAAGTAGATTTATTGTATGTAACCACAATACACGGGTTGAGTCTTACGTGAAGTGAAAAAAAAGTGTGTTTTTACAGGTACGAAGTTGGAAATTTGAAAGCTGTATTTCGGCCATATCATGTTTAAAAAAACTGTACAGCCTAGAGTGACTTTTTCAAAGATATTATTGCAAGAACTGCGTTTATACTCGTCATACAAACTATGTGCAGATAATTACAGATGGTTCTGCTTTTAAAGGCGCAGTATCTGAGAAGAATTTAGCGGCAGACAAAACAAACTGCTCCAAAACGTCATATCTGAGGTTCTCACAGCGATGTTAAAAAGATCCAAGTCTGCCGACACATGAAAAAAAATCCACTTTAAACATTCTTACTGACGTTTCGGAGGTGATCGCTAACTCGACCTTCAGGGTCCAACAGTCCTGCTCCAAACACTTTTAACTATACCGCTAGACAAACACATGAAAAGATCTAAGTTGTGTTGCAAAAAGACCACACTGACAGCCACAGATATCGCTCTAGAGAAGAAAGAATTTCCCTACAGGACACTGAACATTCGAGATATTTACTTCCTTTCCTTCACTTGAAAGAGTACCTGCGATGAAACTGGGCAGGCCAGTTTCAGGTGTATTGACCACAAGCTGGAACAAATGGCCTGTAGTGTACATTGCGGACCTGCACATCGGCCGCCATTTGCGGAAAAGCGTATTTTTGTGCCCAACGATGATTTCACTAAGCTCAAAATCCTTATAGACAGACCTTAGGAACTTTTCTGGTTGTGGCTTAATGGAAATAAATAAACGTAAATCCTTACACTGAAGAAAGGACCGACGAATGGTTCTGCGCTTCGTGCACATTAACAGGTCGTTCTGATGTTATTTCGCAACATATCACAGAAATAAAAACGCCATAAATTGGATATTCCAGTCCAGTCACTACTACAAACCTAACAATAAATTCTGCTGAATGTCAATGAATCTTCGATGGCCTTTAAACCATAAGCTACAGAACATCTGAGAAACTAATTCGGTAATGGAAAGAAGGGATGAGCAGGTAAAATTGCAAGCAACAATTCCACCCAAAATGAGAGCCAATGCGACAGAAATTTTGAGTGAACTGAGTGACAGCTGTCCTGAAAGAGTATGACAGCTATATTAGTGGCCCCATTGAAACGTATAGCTGCCCCTATCCAAAACACGCCCCTTTTCCTCACAGACCATGTTGGAAGGGTTACGTTCGAGTTAACAAAACTCAATTAAAAAAACACTCTGGAAAATTACAATTTCATCCTCTTGTCTGCCACACCCTCCCGGCGTCGCAAGCCATACTTGATTTTAGCCCCATGGGACAGTGGCATCAGCCTCCCTCCCCTCTCGTTTCAGATATGCCCACTACTATGATTATGTGTCAGTACCGTTCCAATCTCTGCTTCTCTCTCATGTGCCCACTCTCCCTCTCGTGCTGTTTAATCTCACTCAGACACAAAGTTGATGGACTTGGCAATCAGTCGAGTCAAATGAGGCGTCACATTTTGTAGCCAATTGATGAGGTTCATGTGACATACATATAGGACAAAAACCTAGCAGCTCAATACAGAATGGTACAAATACACGTATATCATTTTCGCACAGTCTCTTTTACTCTCTGGTTTTTATGATTTGTCATAATTTTCGAAATTGACAGCCAAGAGAACTGCGAACTGCAAATATTTATCATTTTATGCAGCTTCATAAAAGGAACGACAGAAAAGCCTACTGTGTGGGGAAAAATTATACTTCGTTTATAATATAATGAAAGATAATAAGGTAAAATTAAAGGTAAAACAGTCCCATTACAGTCCCGGAGGTGCCCAGAGGGTTCCAGGAAGTTAAGGTTCCCAGATTGCGTGACAACGGTACAGGATAATGGTAGGATGTCAGTCTTAGGCACCGGCCGCCTTTCACCCAAGGAAATACTCCTGGTACTCATTTCTGTTAGAGGCTGAGTCGAACCCAGGGCCATAGTGTGGTCGGAAGGATTTTATGTCAATGAAAAATCCACCGACACCATCTGGATTCGAACCAGCTTCCTTCCGATTTGTAGCACAGCACCTTACCCACTGTGCTACCGAGATCCCCAATGAGAGAAAATAAACCTTCCAAAATGGTAAAAAATTTGGAGTTTGGAGTAATGGTTCTATCTCGTACGTTGATATTGACGTAGTCGGTATTATGGTAGGATATTTGCCCGTGATGCTTGTGTGTACTGAACAGCCTAGAGAGGCATTCTTTACAGTAATTTTAGCCAAGCATTGTATAGAGCTCCCTGATGATGGATCCTTTGTGATCCGAAACATGTTGGAGCAATTTTAAATATTTTAAATATTTTATAATAATTCTAATTGTATCTACGAATCATATATTTGTGCATCTGTTGGATAATAAAGTGTTTTAATCTTCATTGATGAACGGTACAAACATGAAAATTAAGAACAGATTAATTTTTGGGATCACTCTGTGTCATCCAGTTCACAACATTTTGTCTCGCAGCTTCCTACCTAAAAGTGCGAAGAATGAATTATAATTCGTTTGTTATTTTTATGGGCGTTGATCTTGTTCTCTCGCCGTAAGGAAAAATAAGAATAGTATTGAAGTAAATCTATAATCAAAACTTCATTATTTTTTTAGACTTTGACAAGCACTAAAACCATATAAGGAGGGCAAATAAAGTACGATGTGAAGAGCTGAGAGTGCAGCACATACGATACGAGAAATGAGCAGATAATTTTCGTCTATCAACTTGGAGAGAAGACACTCCTCGGAAGACTCGTGTGAAAGGGAAAATATCAGTGAAATGGATGTTTACGAAATGGGGATTCAAAATAATTCCTGGATTCATCTGAATCTCGGTACATTAAAGCGGTGAGCTGTTTTGAACATGACAATTAACCTTCGCTCCCAAAAAGCGCAGGAAATTTCTGGACTAACCGGCAAAATTTCACCTTAACAATAATAAGTTTGCTGTTGGATCTTGAAACTAAGTTTAGCCAGATAAATTCAAGGTCCAGTAAAGTCCTGGATTTTGACCACCAATACTAATAAAGATACATTGTATCCAACAATCAATTTATGCAGAAATTAAAGGCTTTCTTCTTGTATACTTAAAAACTTCCTCCAAGTTGAGGTCAAGGGAAAGTTCCCTCTAGTACAGGCCACAAAGGCCCAGAGAGGAAGTAGATGTATTGCTCTACTCTTAAACAAACCTCGGCCCTGGATGGGGGGGGGGGTTTGTCAACGCCACCCCCACTCCCACCGCCTTATCTCTGGGAAATACCCGGTACGCATTGTATAAACAATTTGTGCACCAAATAATTGCATTCCTGTCGTATACTCAAAAACGTTTTCCAGTGCAGCCGAAATTTTGAACTGCATTACACATAGGAAGACAGAAAATAGTTTTAAGTTGCGTCTCAATAAAGACGAAATGTTTAAAACACGCTTAACAGCCACTTTAAAATAATCCGATATTCTTTTAAAGTGGCTGTTAATGAGGAAATGCCATATGTGTCTTATTACACGACACTGTCAGTATTTGGGGCAATATATCGTCGATGTTACGGTGACTGGTAAGCGATATCTGGGACAGACTTTACAAAGCATCGGTTGTGGCCTGACCGAAGTATTGTCCTCGCGCTTGTCCATTAACACAGAGAAGACAAAGAAATATCTAATCCACGATAGCAGGTGTTCCTAAAAAGAACCTTACCGAGAACTCCCGGATATAAATCTAAAACCTTACCGCTACTACAACATGTTCGGTACAACATACTTGCCGAAAACTCTGGATATAGGTAGGTAGGATTTCACCCTGTTTATAGGCCACGCAGGTCCTTAGGGTGAGTAGAGGTATAGCTATACTCTTTCTAGGACTTCGGCACTCTAGATGTGGGTGGAGAGGTCAGCCCCAAGCCCCGGCCGCCTCTACCCTCGGGAAAGACCCGGTACCCATTGTACAGGAGGCTGGGTGGGTTCCAGGGCCGGTCTAGACTGGCAGAAAATCTCGTTCCCACCTGGATTCGATCCCGAACCGTCCAGCCCATAGTCAGTCGTTATACCAACTGAGCTACACGCCCTAGATATAACTATATAACAGTTGTTACAAGTTTTTCAATAGGTACAATATTCTATATGCCTCTTCTATATAAAATAATATGGATTTGCCTGTACAGTGGGGGCAACAGTCACGTGACATTCGATGTTTTAACAACAGAAAGGTCGTAAGTAAGGTAAATTCTTTGTCTTCTTCTCCTTCTCCAAAAATCTAGGGACGGAAAAATTAGACAATGAGTCATATTATAACGAGGCATTTGGAATATTTCGAATATTCCTTAAATTTCAATTACCACTTTGCATTCAGTGTCAAGCGACTGCGCGCCACCCTGTGTGCTAAAAATAAATACAAATAGTGCTTTACAAATTGTGAGCAAAATATCGAACCAGTCGCAAAGCTCACCTATAATTTGTACCGCGACGTTAGCGTCATTGCCATGCATACAATTCCTTCTGCTTATTCAAGACAGACCTCTAAGGAATTATTTCTCTCTCTTACAAAATAACTCCACACACAAAGAAAAGCTCTTAATGAGTAGCTTTTAGGCTCCTGAACATTTTAAGAAATCCTTCAGATCCCACAAAATCAGAAGTTTATTTTTTTCCATTAATACCCAACACTTGACCCATCATCAGCAAGAGAATCAAATTCACCCAATCATATCTCATTTCTTTAAATTCATTTTAATATTATTCTTCCATTTATTACTATTACATAGACACTAAAAGTTCAATTTCTTCCGAAAGTTCGGATACTGAACTTCCAACTGTATATTCCATACCAGCTGATTCTTCCTGAACACATTAATATTTAAACAGATTCACAAAAATATCAAAATTATGTAGTATGACAAACCAGGCAAGCAGTCAAAACAAATAAGGAACTGCGATGTTTGAGTTACCCAGAGCATCGTCTGTGAAACCTTAGTAACACTTAGGTATGACGCCGTGTATCACGGTATAGACAAACCAGCATTTCGGCGGGGCTTGTCTCAATTTTTGGGTAGTATCTGAAAACAAAAGCGTAAGAAAGTAATGGGCATATTATTTACGGAAAGCGCATGGTCTTACTAATTTATGTCATCCTCTGAAGCCATGCTAACTTTGTACCATTCTACACTGTGTCATATCCCAGACAAATGGAACCTTCAAACAGATAACTGTCTGGTGCAGTCGATGTGTTTGTTCCTCTTTCAAGATGGAAGCAAAACACGAGAGATGTAAAACACAACCGTCTGTTGCTACAAACTTCATGTCATGCAGAAGTGGGAACATTACTGTTACTTTAGATAGAATAATCAGACTGAATGAAGCTATAATCTGCATAAAAACATTCACCCCTAAGTAGTGACATCTAACAGATGCAACAGTATGCAGATATTTATTCACTGCAAAACTACTCTACATGTTTCGGGTGTCACAGCACCCATCATCAGGAGTAGCAAAAACTGTACCCGCAGCCTCCGTTACAGGTCATACTACTTGTACCGCTACTCCCCTCCTACGTGGTCTGGTCTGGACTAGTTTGTACGACTCGTACAGGTTTTGATACTCCTGATGATGGGTGCTGTGACACCCGAAACATGTAGAGTAGTTTTGCAGTGAATAAATATCTGCATACTGTTGCATCTGTTGGATTTTTATTCACATTGAATTTTGATGCACGGAACCACTAGCTTAAAGTTTAGTGACATCTATTTCCGGCTTGTATTTCTTGGCCAATTGTAGAATAAAATTAAATTCTGGTGACGATTCTCAACTTCTAGGTCAAGAATCAGAGTCTCTGGCGATGTGTTCCCTGACCGTCACTGTCAGAGGTCAAACGAAAGGAGAAGGAGAAGAAGTATCGTATCTCTTACTCCTATTCATGGAATAAGGAAAGGAATTCCAAAATTCCCTTTGCGGAGTCTTCTTGTGTCTTGATACTATGTAAGTTTATATGTTGGTTGCAGTATCAACATTTTTAGACATTTCCGTCTCCATCTAAGTTGACGGACCGAGATTTGAACCTTTTACAGACTTGCGTTCCTCGCAAACACATGCAAGAAAACACCTATAAAATAAAGTAAAAGTTCACCCTAGAACAGGTCACGAAGACCCAGAGGGGGAATAAGGTTGTAACTCTACTCTTTCCTTAACCTCGGCGCTAGATGAGGGTGGGTGGTCAACGCCACGCCCCGGCCGCTTTACCCCCGGGAAAACCCGGTATCCATTGTGTAGAAGGTTAGGTGGGCGGCAAGGCAGGTCTGGAAGGGTGCGGAAAATCTTGCCCCCCACCGGGATTCGATCCCGGACCGTCCAGCCCGTAGCGAGTCGCTATACTGACTGCGTTATCTCGGCCCATAAGAAAACACCTCTAGAAATACATTTTATATATTTAAGTAACAAAGAAATTTAAGATGCGGTGCGTAAGTTCTGTTTCGTTTTCTGCAAAATGCTCTTTACTTCATAACTCTGTCTTTGACTATACAAATAATAGATTCTTAACAAGCCACTCACTAAAATTTGTATATACACTCCAGTAGAAAGAAGATAAGTATCTTCGACACTTCTACATTGTAGAAAACCTTCTACCGTGACATGAACCAAGAACAGTACACGCATTACAATTGAGCCAGTGGGAAGTCACAAAGTAATTTAACATTACTTCGTTGATCTGTGGATGCTGTTATTCGAGTTCACACTCCACGAAGAAAGCAAAGGTTTCATATAAACATCCTGGCATTCATTCATACATATCATGGATGAGGGCAGTCAACCGTTTTATCGACCAATAGTTTGCTGACGCTTAACCCCCATTATTTCGCTTTTCCACACTTTATCCGCCTATCATAGCGTGAGTGACTTCTGAATCACTCATCCCTGAAGTCCCGCATCCCCCATGTTGGTGCTACTGTGTACTGCCAGTTCACGGAATGACAGTACGGCGGGGCAGACTAGCTGAAATATATGTCGGTACGGCAGACAGTACTCGTTTAACCAGACCCTGTCAGGCACATATCAAATGGTCGTTTTCACTTTCCAGCTACCAACTGCGAATTCAACCGCTCGGAAACAAAAGTGCATGTACTAGACATGGCAATGATAAACACGCTGAAGCCACAAAAATATTTTAAACATGAAATGATCACTAAATGTGGATTTATAAAAGGAAGTTTAGCTGCCACTGTACTTTCATTCCTTCTGCACTTTCTGATTTAACCACTTGAAAGTGTGTCTTCCCTAGAACAGATATCCCTCTGAAGTATACAAATTTAACATTTTATGTTCAACTCTGTATTTTAATTTACTTAGCAGATCCCAGTGGCTGTGCTCTCTGCTGCCGCTCACTTCCAGGAATTGCGTGTTGGATTCCCGCCGGGGACATGGGATGTCTGTTGTGAGTGTTGAGTTTTTAGAGGTAGAGATTTCTGAGTTAGGCCGAACACTCGCACAGAGGAGTACTATCAAGCGTGGTGTGTCAGAGTGTGATCGTAGAGACTCGATAATGATGAAGACCTGGCCCACAAGGGGCTATTGCGCCATGGAAGGAGCGAGAGTATTAAGTTAGTAATCTTAAGTTGAGGTATCCTCGTTGTGTATGTAACAATAAGTTAAGGATAATGTAGTTCGAACACAACTAGTTTATTAGCAGGATGTTAATGAAACAACATGTTTCGGCTTACTCGGAGGCCATCATCAACTTTACAATGTTGGCTGTCAGAGCCAACATTGTAAACCTGATGATGGCCTCCGAGTAAGCCGAAACATGTGAGTGTCAGAAATATCTGATAGGCTTGAATTTATGAGTTGAGATATTCGCTATGTCATCTTCCTTGAAAGTTCAGCGACTTACAGAGGAACAGTTACATCAATGTACGTCACAAATGTAACACAATTATTAGATTGACGAACTACGTACATAATTAATGTTGCTCCCATAAACTGGTTTCTGTTTGTGAGCTGAGACCACACTATGTGTAAGCAAAGTTGTCAAAAATGCATTGCTTTTGATTTAATCATTCATTTATAACACCAATGAAAGCACATAGCCTTATATTGCTACTACATGTTTCGGCTTCATTTACGCTGTCTTCAGGGAACTTACGTTTTAAATTTTGGTGTAAGCTCTTGACGATGGCGTAAATAATGCCGTAACATTTAGTAGCGTTATACGACTCTATTTTTCTTGGCCATATGTGCATTCGTAAGTCTTGCCAATCAATAATTTAGCCAAGTTGCACGGAATAAAGGTCTCAAAATGCATTTGAATTAGTTCGTTATATTGCACAATTAACAGCGAATAATCAAAAGAATGCTACGTCACTTGACTTGCTACTATAACCACATTTTTGCTTACTTTACAAACATTCAGCCCACTACAGGTTTGTGCACAAATACAAATAAAACTCAAACGCTCAGTAAGGGACATAATGTCGATACGGTTTATCCTAATTTAAAGATCAAAACTTAATATAATTATTGGTAATAGACCCCAGTGTTTCATATGAATATACTGTCTTCATGATTACGGTACAAGACAGCCAAGTACGAAAAGAGAATTGCGTGTACCACTGGGACACAAGGACTTCGAACCTACAGCTTTCTTTTAAAAATATATCCACGTACACGTTTAATAACAACGAATCTTCAGGTCCTTGTAAGCCTATTTTATTCAACGACGCTGTCAAATGGTATGTTGATACAGCGTCGATGACAAATGGGTAGTAGGTATTGGTGGAATGATACAAATAGAAGGAAATCTGAATATTTGCAGAGAAGCTTCTCTCAGTGTCACTTTGTCAGCCGTAAATACCGAACGGACTGGAATGGAATTAAGAGAAGAAGCGTGTTGTGTTCTGGGTTGTGACAATATGGCCTAACTTGACTCATTTGTGACCCTAAATTTGCATTTATGTCATGAATAAAATAATGTAACATGAGTGCACGAGTGGACCAAGTGATGTTGAGTTAAAAAGTGATCGGTAATGCGCTTGTTATGGATATTCGTACTGGCAACCCCTAACAGTTAATATATTTGATGTATCTTAAAAATTAGTTTTGTGAAATCCACACCTTACTTTAGGGCGCAAGAAAGGTTTTCCCGTATTTTCTACATGCCGTCTCTTTGTATAAAATTCTGCGAAGCAGAGGTACGTAGAGACGTATTCGGCGAATGAGATTTTCGTGAAAATCTGTACAGTAAAACCAGTACATTTCTTATGGACATGAAAGAATATCGATTCAGGGTTTCCACATTTATTAATCTGATTTTTTTTCAAAATCGGCAAAACGAATCGCACATAGTGAAGTTTAGCCTATGTGAAACTTGCGAAAATTGAGGCAGGAAACGTCATATGGGCGTAAGTAAACTAACGCATGTTTGCCGTAACAGCACATGACATTTTGAGATTAATATCTTGACATATTCTTTGTATGACGTCACGAAATACACCATTTGCACTCTTCTTGTTGTTTTGTTTAATTACTCTTTTTGTTATGTGTTGTTGTTGTTGTTGTTGTCATCGTCGTTGTCTTCGTCGTTGTTGTTAACTTTGCTGTAGAAATTCGCATGACTTAGAATCGAACAGCATTTGGATCCTCTCGACCACTATCACGCCATTTTCACAGCAAATAAATTTCATTAATAAACCAAGACATATGAACAATGAAGACTATGTGTAGATATTCTGGTCATATTGCTCGTTATTGCTAGTTGATACTAACCACGCTAAAGAAAAGGTGTATTATGTCATGCAGTGGTAATTCTTTGATTCACGTCAACACGCTGCACATTGTTGGCATATTTTACTGCAGTAATAAATAATAGCTTGGTTATACATAACGCACATCGTCAATAAACGGTCAAATTGAAAAAAAAATATATTTTAAAGTCATATTTATTCTTCTTACACACATCATATTATTAAGAGACAGAATATATCCAGATACATACTGGTATTTCTGTAACAGGTTTCTTTTAATTTTGGACATGCAGAAGTTTATAATTTTCCAAAATAATTCTTTCAATTATGCATTAAAGTGTGACATTATGAATCAGATTCTTAACCCCACATAGCTTTAAATATGGCGTAGCCAACTAGCTGTTGAGGTCTACCCAAATGTTTACGATAACATACACGTATATTGAATAATAAAATTTTCAAATTACACAATTAATGGCAGGCACTCTGACCTATTCTGGTTGCCGTGCGGTTTAAAGCTTACGTCTGTGGTCGCCTAATTCGTGGAATTGTGGGTTCGAATCCCGCTGAGGACATGGACGTCCGTCCTTTTGTGTTTGTTGTGTTCTTTGTAGGTAGCGCCTCTCTAGAAACCTCAATAATGAGACGACCTAGACCCCAGAAGTGCTGTTGCTCCACACAAATAAGACACACACTGCATAATAGTACCTTCAACGACAAAACTTTCAACAATAATGATAGAGATAAGGAGTATAAAATTTCTAAAGAAGACATTACGACGGTCTGAGCAGCATCAAACGCGCACACATATGCAAGTGCGTATAGGTGTATGTACATAAATAAGACGTAGAAATACAAAAACGCATTGTACAAAGAGACACAAAATCAGATATGAGCAAATGTAAAGATTTATTTAGTTTGAAAATGATATCCCATTATCATAAACACCACAATCAAAATAAATATATTTATTTTGTAACAATAAGTTGTTAATCTTATATTTATTGGACCGTGCATCATCTTGATAGTTGAGTAAAGAGAGACGAACTTGATGTCACTTGCTTTATTATTTCTTTATTTAACCTTTTGGCGGCGGAATTGTTTTTTTAAATTTTGGCACACCCTGTATATAAAATGTGAATAAAACAGGAACCAAATACGTTAGAATTATGAAACAAACTGCATTTTGAAGAGAAAACAACGGACAGTGTATACCATGTTTAAAATATTCAGTACCTGTATTTATTGAATAAACATATAAAGTGAAACGTTTAGAGGTTAGCGGTGCGGAACGACCACTATAGTGGTCGTTAGGCGTCAAAGGGTTAATGCTCAACATGTTTCGGATGTTAATACAAGCATCCTCAGGAGCTTGCGACTTATTTGTTGAGTTATTTCATGGGTTGTATTGCTCTGGTTCGATGCGTGTTGGTGTTACATAGT
>Ga0123357_10003840_pt1 | contig 17414 bp, 6 predicted proteins | sample TergutEmb28metaG_FD_89873 | JGI IMG/M metagenome (GOLD analysis project Ga0123357, IMG submission 89873) | Embiratermes neotenicus P4 segment gut microbial communities from Petit-Saut dam, French Guiana - Emb289 P4 | ecosystem: Host-associated > Arthropoda: Insects > Digestive system > Gut ... | reverse complement strand
ACGACATTACCTCGACGCACACAACGACAAAAGTAGTGTTTCCCCACACATGGGGCTGAAATGCTCAAAACCCCCCCCCCCCCCCCTCCTTATTCCACTAAATTGGCACCAGTTTTATTTTTCCCGTTTTCCAAATTGAGGTTCAAATTGAAAGATCGCCGATATGACGACGACGAGTTTGCCAAATTTTTCCGAAGCCTATATCATAGCCGTAGTAAGTATACTTGGTCCCGCAGTGACTGCATTAAGGGAAATATTCAATAACATATTGCCCCTTGTACTGACGTTTTTGTTACATTAGAGTCGAATTGTTTTCTTACCGCACTACTTCTTACCCGTTCGTCTTTCTGTCGGCATGACTCACGTCTTTTGCATATCGCTGGCCAGCCATTTTATCTGATGGGATAAAAAGACATGGAAACCACTGGGTCCCATGCTTCCAACCGGTTAATGTGCTACGTCTGAGAGGTTATGTAGTGTCACGATCTCTAAGTAATCCTCTGAATCCTTCCAGACTTTTATCTATTCAATTTTTACTTTCTTTAATAGCTTGTAATCACGTATGTTTGTACGAATGTATGTAAATAGGGAGGTCTCAGTTACAAAAACACGAATATCCGTTGACACAGAATTAAACTACTCTTTTGTAAAAGTGTACAGCCTGGAGAAGGCCGCTTGTCCGTTGAAGCATATAGCTGTTTAATGTGAATACATACGTACCTAGCCGTAATGAGAATTATGTAGAAGTTGATATTAATTATTTTAAACCGTTAAACCCAATAGTTAGAATAGTGCGCAGTACGTCGCTAACCCTTGCTACACAGTGAGGTGTGGAGAACATTTCTTACCTTACAAACGACTAGAAGTGCAGGGTCCCTTCAGATTGTTTACTTTTCAAAATACGCGACTGGGACACTTATTTACAATAGCTGATGTATTCTTCTGTACACGAATGCGCTAGCTTAATGTTCCAAGCACACCAGTCCTGCCCGCACTACTAAAAACACATGGTTCACTTTACACTGTCAATTCACCTTCCGCATGCATTCCACAGATGCATGTACCACGGATTATGACACACATATTGCACTCAAAGCGAAACGTCATTGGCAGTTATGGCAGCTACAGTAAGGCTACCACCTTCCATTCATGTCACACCGAAATGTGTAGTTTTGATGAGTTATACTCATGAAAACAAAATCCGACATTTTAAATTTAAAAACAGCGTACGCCATGAAACCTTACAAGAAGTACTAGATGAAGTTAAAAAAACACAGGGCCGCTGAGACCAGATTCAGGCGCCAGAGAAAAACAATGTTTTCGGGCCCTCCAGCAAGAGCGGGCAAACTAAAAATCTTTGCACTAAATAGGAAAGACTGACTCATTTGCAGAGTGACATGGGCTTGGTTTGAAAGGGTTAATTTGTGCTATTGACATGTAATGGTCATACCGAGAAAGACGAAAACGTAGGCAACATAGTCGGGCTCCGGGCCCCCTTCCGGACTGCCGGGACCCAGATAATTTGTTACGGCCCCCCTCTCCCATCGTCTCGTCGGCACTAGACAGACCACCTCCCGTCGTGTTTTGTAAATTCATATAACACAGAATAATTCACTCAATACAGCTACCTTTTTAGGCGCGTTCGCTGAATTGCGAAAAGCGACTATTCGTATCGTCATGTTCGTCTGTCTGCATGGAACAACTCGGACCCCACAGGACGGAGTTTCACGAAATCTGATAGTCAAATATTTTTCGAAAATCTCTCGAGAATATAAGTATCACGAAATTCGGACAAAAATAACGGGTATTTTACATGAAGATCAGTAACTTTTTTAGCATATCTCGATCATTTCGTCTTAGACGGAGAAATACTCAGACAAACGTTGTAGAGAAAATCAAACACACATTTTATGTTCAATGACACTTTTTTCTAAAATTGTGCCTTGTATGAGGTAATGAGAATAATATTATAGGGCCAGGCAGCCCACAGATGACAATATGGCGCATGGGCATTGCATGCTGGATACCTAAGGCTACAAACATACTCTCGGAATATGTAAAACTTATTGGTTTCCCACTGCAAAAATAGTTGCACGAACGCACCGCAGTGTTACGTTTATACGCACAGTACCTGCTTTGTTATGCTTTTATAATAGAAAGGTATTTGTATTGTTGACTGCATTGTTCTTTGTTATATTAAAATATCATGATACGTACAAAAGAGTTTCCTTTTACTCCGAAAACATAACGTAGACATGTTTGTTACCAACAAAAGGTTCCCCGACTAATTTTGTGGATATGTTAATTATCAAACGCCACAGCAGACTTCACTGGTCCTGTCACAATATTACTGGACAAATGAATTTATCAAATTCTCTGAAAAACTGGAGAGGAGTAATAAAGATGGATATCCAGCTACTTTGTAGCATATTCATATCATGTTACAATTAATGTTACACACAAATTAATGCTAATAATATAAAAAGTAAAGTTCACCCTAGACGAGGTAGGGAGTAGCTGTATAACTCTACTCTTTCTTTTACCTAGGCGCTCCATGGGGGTGAGTGGTTATCGCCAGGCCCCGGCAGCTTAACTGCCGGAAATGACCCATACGCATCGCATAGGATGCTGGGTGAGACTCAGGGTCGGTCTGGACAGGTGCGAAAAATCTCGCCCCAACCGGGATTTGATCCCCGGAACGTCCAGCCCGCAGCGAGTCTCTACACCGAGCTAATAATAATGTGGTCAGATTGCTTACTTGTGTACAAATGTTTCTTCTGCCATTGACGAACAGGCTATAAGCCTGTTCAGGCTCTAGGTATTTATGTTTTTCAGTCTCAGTCTACTGGAATGTGAAGGTGTGGTAGATGGATAGGCCTACTAACAGTTCAGAGACAGCTGCCGCCTCCAATTCAGGACAGAATTGGTGGCACACCTCTACCACACTACAGTATGTCACACCCAAGAAGATTGCAAGAAAGAGCAGAATATTAAACTTCTACATTTTCTTTATTTTAATTAGTCAGTTGGCACCTGAATTTGGATTCTCCTAGAGTTTGATAAATATAAGACCCTTGTAGTTTGTTTTGATGTGCGTTTATAATCATTAGGAGTTACTGAAAAAAGTCATGTGATACAGAATTCTTCCTTCACATAGTCAAGCTACTTGGGCTTCTGCTATTGAATGGAAGGTCATGACCCCATATTATTCCAGTGATTTCTCCCTCATACTCCTTATTACATTCCTCTGAGAAGCAAATAATTTCTGAAAGACAAAGCATCAGTATGTACATAGCTCAGCCAGGATACCACAAACTGGTATTTCCACCCTCATTTTGCAATCTATAAACATACTGTTAAAACAATTCTTCAGCTCCTCGACAAAACCTTGCACTCCTACTGATGTCCTCATCTGTTTCAAAACCCCACAATTTTCCCCAATCCTTAAGGTAATAAATTTATTTAATATACCAATTGCATAATTAATAGTTCAAGAGCAGACTAAAGATGTTAGCTGAGGAGAGTGATAACAGAGGGCAGCCTGGTAACTGTGGCTATTAAGAGCTAGGTATCTATGTATTTATCTTGTGGGTTATGTTATTTTGTAGTCCTGAAGGTGGTTGACAAAAATATTTTACTGTATGGAGACAACAGATGCTACTAAATGGTGGTAATCACCACCAGACTGCAAGATGTCACAATCCAAAGGACCACAATCTACATCTTCACCAGTAAGACACTATGCTCTACTGTCATATACAGAAAAGTTACATATATCTGGTTTCTGCTAAGTTGCAATTTTACATCTTTAACAGTCACCGTGTAAGTGGTGTGCCTTCAACAGGATTTATATAAATAATATAGTGAGAGTGGTTTTTATGGTGTAAAGTAAAAGCCATCTGATGGACATAGTGACAGATTTCTTTGGCTGCTGTGACATAAACTCATCACTTTCAATGACAAAAGTCGACTTAAACTTCTGAGTTATTTCTGGCATGAGTATACTGTGTGACAGAATGTTGCTGTGCCTCTGCTGTGGCTTCTGGAGACAATGAGAGAGAATTAAGTGTGAAGGAGATAAACACTAAGTGGATACTAAGATGTCAGTATTGTGGGTTTCTAACACTATATACTGCCAGGAGCCTACCTCATGGACACAAATAGACTGCAGGCAGAGAGTGGGATTAGCACAACTACTGGTTTGAGTATAGGCAATTAAGTATCAGCATGCTGATTATCAACATTAAAATTTTAAAGACATTATTTTCACAAGAATTTCCAGAGTTGGACATCTGACTGAATCATTATAGATTTTGTGAAGATAAAGCTGTTCTAAATGGAAGGTAATTGAGGGGTATTTTCTTGCTTTCAATGTCTAGATACTGTCATTTAAATATATCCTTGCTTTTTGATGGTCAAGAACTACCCCAGTCAATAACTATGCTATACATCAACATCGTTTAGCACTTCAATATGTACCACAGTTCTAAATCAAATAACTGTCACAAAAAAAGTTGTTATTTTGTGTTACTTTATTATCTTAACAGGTTTTCCTGGTACTCAAAGGACAAATGTGTTAAAAAAAGACCAGCTGTTCACTCACTCTTTAGTCAGCAGGCAGTTAGATGCTCTAAAATACCTGATGATTCTAACTGATGCACACTGCATCACATCTCAGAGGATTAAAACCTAAATTTCCTTTGCTGTGGCAACACAAAATGTTGGGTAAACTCCAGTGTTTGCACAGTGACAGCTACATTGACCACTTACTGTGTCGTAACTGGTCACAAAGAAAGGCTAAACCAGATACAGATGTATGGCACCCTGTGACAGAGATCAGCAGGGCTGGCCTGACACATGTGGGTGCCCTGTGCAAGCTAATAATTTGGTACCACTTCAACCGACATTCCTTGTACTTTTTGACTTAGGACAGAACTGGCAAACCTTCTTCAGAATGTGTGCCCAAGTTGCAGATAATGTTGCAGTAAAATTCTTTCATGTGTGGAAACATGAATTTACTGGCACCATATTTCCAGTTATCCCAATGACATCTTAGCACCATATATTTTCACATCTCGGACAGCTGAACAGCTGACCTGCTCCTTAATCTGCTCTTGGGAATCAGTGTAGAAGTGGAGAAAACTTGGCAAAATTTCCGATTAACATTGTGTGTATTTTATATACAATATAGGTGTAGATAAAAATTTAGGAAGGAGCAGTGTAAGGATTATGTACTATGATCCATATTTTAACCCATTCCCTTACTAGTCTGTGTATGAAACAATGCAATAAAATTACTGTGTTAGTTTAATAATCTTCTTGTAATACCCTGACATACTTTGGTGATATTTGGTACTGTTTCAATCACAAAGATAGTCTTTAAATAATACAATAATGGTTACTTACCAAAGGTACTTGAATCAAAGAATACAAACAATGCAAATTAGGTTAGTAAAGATGTCATAGACTGACTTCCCCATGTGCTCTGTCTGCCAAATAATGGAATGACGCTTCTCCACAGGACACTGCTGGACAGGAAAGGTACCGCACCATCACAACAGCGTACTATCGTGGCGCCATGGGCTTCATACTTATGTACGACATTACCAATGAAGAATCTTTCAACAGTGTACAAGATTGGTGGGTATCAGTATGACCTCACTGAGAAAGGAAACTTGCATGCGTTTCATTCTCTTTTGTCCACATGTAACTTTTCCATTTGTCTTGGTTTGCAAAATTTTTATATAATTATAAAGCTCATAACAATAAAAGAAATAACACAAAACATAGTCTAAAATGACTTGTCTTATTTTAATATTAAGAAGTTCTCCTTCCTTCTTCATCTTTTCACACTGTGGACTGATGCATAATTCACTATATGCCTGTAGATATAACTGTTCCTGTTGTGTAGACAATGCTGTTCCAGCCTGTATGGAAAAATATTATTTTCACTCACAAATTCTGAATGAAATCACTGCAGCACATAATTATTTGTTGTTTGTTTATTTCGTGTGTGTAATGGGGAACTAAGGACTGTACTTACAGAAACATACTGTAAAAAGTATCTATATGAAACACATATCAGCAGACACACAAGAAGTAATCTCAATCAAATGTGTTGCTTGCAGCTCATGTTTGTTAAATATATTTTCTTGCCTTCTTAAGCAAAATTTTACTTAACATCAGGGCACATCTTATTCTCAATAACATTTAAGTGTCTGAGAATCAGGTTATCTTGCACAGATTCTGTAACTAGCTTTTTAACAATAAATTTACTTAACAAGTTTATGTATAACACAGTGAAACTGAATAGAAAAATTTTGAAAATATGTGCACTTAAGAATGGAGTACATTTTTCTACTTTTACAATTAATGCTTTCATTCTGCAGGGTAACCCAAATAAAAACATACTCATGGGACAATGCACAAGTAATCCTGGTAGGTAACAAATGTGACATGGAGGATGAGCGAGTTATCAGCTATGAACGGGGAAAGCAGCTAGCTGAGCAGCTTGGTATTGAGTTCTTTGAGACTTCAGCAAAGGAGAATATTAATGTTAAGGTAACACATAATGAGAATGAATGTTAAGGAAAAACATCATAGAATTCCTCACTTCTTTACTCTTAGCTTGAGTACTTCCACATCTGCAACACAATCTTTGTAGCCAGAATATTCCAGAAAAGGCACTAGTGTTAGATAGAACCACCTGCATAACTTTTGAGGAAGTTAAAAATTGTCCAATAGAATTACCAGCTTCATGTAATAAAGGGGTAACAAAACTCAAAGAATAATATATAATATTACCATGAGGTCCACGCACATAAAAACTTGGGTTTGGCAAGAGGCCTCTGTTTTTTAATAATGAATAAAAAAAGATATATTAATACAAATGTGTAAAGGTTGCAAACTGACATGAAATCCTTTCAATTGTCTGTTCTGTTAAGTGTAGTGATAAAGCCACGCACTGTAAAATTTTTTGTCATTTAATAAATGTATTTAGAAATCAATGAAACATATGATAGTAAACTAAAGAGAGTTAAAGTTGATACTTATTGTAGCAGTTATTCTTTCATCTTTGGCAGCAGACTTTTAATTTTTCCATCTTCGTGTTTTACTAAGAAAGATGTCAGTGTGACAGATCACTGTACACCATAGGCCGTAATGTTTGGTTAAATTTTGTCTATTACAAGTAAGATTGTGTTTTTAAGGTTTATAATGATTCTCAATTCAGAAGTCTATTTCCTATCCAAAAGAATGAAACATGGATATTCACAATTCAGCCTTAAAGGATTCTGATGTTGCCATATGGTCATAGCAATCATTGAAATTTTAGTCATTGTTAAGTGTCAAAGACTAAAAGCTTATGACATGTCGGTGGCTGGATTCACCTTCATCTTCAGGTGGTACGAGGGAGAAAAATGTCATTCTTCCAGGGAATAAGACTAGCTCTTTCCTTTAGGCTCAATATTGAAGATTCTACACTGTCCCCAATTTGCATGAAGATAAGAGGCAGGTCTAGCCTCCAAAATATTGTGAATATTTAGCCTCAGATGATTGACAATGTCCACAATTTCCATCACGAGTATGATGAATATTTTTTATTTTAGGTGTAATGTAATAACTTTTCTTTGCTACAGGCGGTATTTGAGCGACTGGTCGACATCATATGTGATAAGATGTCAGAGAGTCTAGATTCAGACCCCAACCTTATGAATGCTGGTTCTAAGGGAACTCGACTTACTGAACAGCCAGCGGGGCCTCAGAATGGTAGCTGCAACTGCTAACCACCTCCCATAACTTGAGACACTCAGTAATTACATCAACAACTTGAAAACATTGCGATAAATTGTCACAACATTTGTCCAATTTTGACTGTTGCAACAACAATAATGTAAGCTAATGACAACATCTGAGTATTAAAGACACAAAGAGAGTATGATATATAGTCTGACACAGGCTGCGTTTGAACATATATTATTTCATAGTGGTTCATATTGCTACCAAGAGTTTATATAAAGTTGTAAGACCATATATCATTAGAGCAAGACTAAAGTTACTAGTAAGATACTGGCTAAAATCTACAGTGGTCTGCATAATAAAATTGTATGCATCCACATTTAAGTAGACCATAATTTTAATATGATTTAAAAAAATCATTGTAACTTCAAGACTGTTTTGGAGAAATGTGAATAATATACTGCATTGCGTGAATGCATGTGCATAAGTGTACATATGTCATACACACATACACAGGTACTCTGCCATTTTACCTATAAGTTATTCCTTCATTCTTCTGTATGTTAGTCTCTGTATTTAAAGCTGTCCAATTAACAGATTAATTTCAGTTACTGTTTTCTCGTTCATGATTTTAGATGCTCATGTTGGTAATGAAACCAAGATCTCTAAGATGTTAATTGTTATCAGTTATGTTAGCAAGTTTGCAAGCTAATTTAGTCACAATCTTACACAGTTTTCAGCAGGTTGGCAAGTGATGTAACTGCAGCAAACTAGGAAGGCTACACTTCAGCTTAGGGCTCAATTGTAATCACACTTCTCATTGCCATTCGAAAAGTAACACATTGTAGTTGTGAAACATTACGTATGCAAGTTAAAAGTTTGCCTCCATGAGAGACCCATCATTCTTGGAAACAAGAAATGATCTCAAGTGTGTGTGTAGGGATCATCACTATAAACTAGATCTGTTCCTGTGCTTGGAGTATCAATACACCTGGAATCCTGGTCAATAATGTGCATGAGACAGTACACAGTATCAGCATATGAAGATAGCCACTTGATACAGATAACCTTAACATGTAACCTTAAAATGTAAACCAAATGGTATAAGTTGCATTTCTTATAATTAAAGAATGATTTATCATTCTTCACAACACTGCAAATATTTATCAAATTTTACAATGTTTAAGTACCTAGAAGTAGAATATTTCTGCTGATCTGTTCCTTAGTGGTTGGATTTAGTTTATAAGTCACACATGCTGTCTTATGTCACTGCAACAAGACACAGCACCCATACTCTCTGCAACTCACATGAAATTCTTGTTCTAGGTCTCGTTTCTTAGCATAAAAAAATTATCTGGATTTCCATTTTGGCAATGTGATACTAATAAACTCATCATTTTTGTTGCCTTGCCTTCAGGATCTTCTACAGCAACCTGAATAAGCAAGCATGGATCTTATGTAGTATTCTGTTCCTACGTTCCATTCCTGTTTGTGTTCATGTCCTTGTGCAGTGCATATTCAAAATAGTCTGTCAATCCATATCCGTTTTGATGCGTGAAATAAGTCAGAAATTACCAAGCAGATTTCCATATTAAGAAGTTCAATTGAATCTGATGTTTGTGTGACCGTGCATCATTGATACAATAATACAAACAGCCAACCAGATGCAACAGTAATAATAATTTTATTAATAATTTCAAATAGCTCAACATGTTTTGGGCGATAATTTTGCCCATCCTCAGGAGCACTAGGCTGTGTTTATACCACAAGCTGTAAACACAGTCTAGTGCTCCTGAGGATGGGCGAAATTATTGCCTGAAACATGTTGAGCTGATTGAAATTATTAATAAAATTATTATTGTTGCATCTGGTTGGCTGTTTATAAGTTCAACTGAAATTACATTTTGAACTTAAGTTAGACACTATTCACTGAATATGTGTCAGAGAAAAAAATATTTGCAACAAAAATTGTACAAAAAATGAAACACACATCTGATACCACATACATTGTTTCAGTGAATCTCTGTGTTTTTAGGATAACTAAGGACAAGCAAGAAACTGTGTACGATAGAATGTACTATGTTTTTGTGTTGTTAAACTTTTGAAGCCTAAAAAATTGTTAATCACATAAAGATGGAATTCTGTATCTTGATGCTGCTGGCTGTCAGTGTACAATAATCTATTTACTTTTAATTCAAAATTTTGTTGTTAATTTGAAGGAGAATTCAGAGTGATAAAATCAACAATGCACGTGCCAACTATTTAAATTCTAGCTTCAGCTTATCTGTGCCACTTGAATGTGACAGACTTAAGATCCCAAGACAGATTTTGCTCCTTGTCAGCACAGAAGCAGACATCTAAAATATCAAAAACTATAGCTCATACATAACCAGCACTTCTACACATAAAAAAAAATTGCATCTTCAATAACCTCTCAGCATCTTGAATATGAAACTACACGGAGATTTACATTTTGATCACATTTGATGCTGCCAGAATATATATGACTAACGATGAAGTCATATTGACTGTGCAACTATTAATCGCGGACTAGACCACTACAGACTTGATATCTGCAAGTGATACATTTAGAGTTCTGATTTAGTCATTGAAGTTCAAAATGGACTCATTGAAAGCCTACAGGTGGATGCAATCCTATGTTATGTTGTTGGATGTCTACATAATGAATGAATTGATGTTACTTTGTGTACATTACCTAACCCAAACTTAACTTCCATCAAAAATGCATGTTTCCTAGATGTTAATAGTGTTGGTATTTGGAATTTTAATGTATTTGTTAATGAATCATGAAAGCTTCAGTTAAGCAATGTTGCTGTATACTTTCTTTCTTAATGGATGAAACAGTTCATTGTATGATGGCAGCAGTACTGAATGGTGAATGCATGAGGCAGTCACTTGTGGGTCAATGTCATTGGAGCAAACTAATATATGAGGAATTAGTGTAAGTAAACAAATGGAGGACCGAAGATGTGCTGTTAAAGAACAGCTAATGGTCTGCAATACCTGCTTTTGGTTTCTGTTATTTCTTTCTTGAACAACTGCAATAATTCTGTTATCTGTACCTCTGTTTCTTAGTCATTAAAGGTTAAATGTCAGACCTGCGTTACTGTATTAAACTTGCTCTTTGCATCTCTTTAAATGTACATAAGAAAATTTGTGAAATGTGGTATATAACTGTAGCCATACTATATATAAATGTCATCACTAAGTAACAAATTCAATGCATCTGGGTAGGAGCAGTGTTCATGAAAAAGAACTGCAGAACATGCTGCAAGCCTTGGTAACTTAACATTACCTCCCAGACATGCCAGTCACTGAATAATCTATGTTCTATATGAATGTACAATAAAAGGGTTACTTCTAACTGCTGTCTTCTTATGTGAGCCTTATGTACATCAGACTTAACTGCAAAGGAATTTACAAGAAATGTCAGATACTTTTTGCGCATGTATAGGTAACTTGACAATTACAATTATGTTCATAATTGTTTTGGTAAATAAAATATTTAAATGTGAACCACTTTTCTACAGTGTTACTGATGTCACAGTGCCACAGATTAACAGTTACTATAAATGTTTTTATCAGCATTAGGGCAAGTAGAGATGCAGTAAAACCCAGTCGCAAAAATGAAAGATCCACAAAACGATTACTGTTGTAGAACAAGTCTTGTAATTAAACACATTTTTAATAACAATGCTGGTTTAAAAATGTGACTTTATACATGGATGGCAATGTGCATTTTATTGCTAACTGCAATCTCAATTTAACCTGGCTTGTTGAATCAGGGTTCTACAAAGAAGGGAAAGTCAGAGCACATTTCTGGTGATCTTAAGTGCTTTAAATGATTGTTAGATGTTTATAGCTCTCTGCAGCCTACAGTTTCCTGTCTCATACTAATAAAGAAACTATGGGTTCAGTATCGTGGCAGTTTTCTCTTCTGTTCTACAGTACTGACTTTTAAATGCCTTATAAACAACTGTCAGTATTATCGCTAAACAATTACCCACATATGAATGTTTCAAGATAAATATCTTTGTCAGTGTTATTAGAAGAGTTTTCAAATTTAACTACATGACACTAACATTGTGCAGTACAAATTTTTATTTTTAAGCATAAACATTGTTTGGTCAATTTCAAGATACATATATATATATATATATAATCGTGACTGTGTGAAACAGCATAATGCCAGTGTAATCCTATACAGCTTGTACTATGCCAGAAGTTGTGATACGACATTACCTATGACTGTGTACGCAAACATCAGTAGAATTCACCTGTCTTGTGGTCTTATGTTCATTTCCATAAGAAAAACTTTGATTAAAAACGCTGTAGTTCTTGTAACTAACAATATATGTCATAATAATTTGCTTCAAAACTCCATATAGTTCAGACACTGTTTGATCAGAATACACTTATTTTAGCTTATTATATAACATATTGTTGTAAATTGTTGTAACATAAGCGTTCATGTCTTTTGTTTGTGTCAGCATTGCAAATAAGACTTTGATGTCAATATTGAGAATCTTTACCTTAAAACAAGATACAGGAGAGTAAATAAGGATATACTGCAATGTCTTTATTCACATATTATGGCCAATATTTGGCTATCACTTTAGTCAATTGGGCATTGTAATAAAGCCTTCATTTAAATGATAGTCTGCTTGGTTTTGACACTGTGTGGAATGATGAGTTAGATAGAATTTGAATCAAGTGGATGCATCCACCTGAATCAAGCTCAATTACCCTGAAGGTGGCAGAATGTTCCTCTGAAATGTCACAATACACAGTATAAAAACCCAGAAGACCATCAAATGAGTAACACGTTGGGTGGAAACCTGACAACTTATATCAAACCCTCACTCCTTGAATATTATGCTCCATATGTCTCAAACAATACATACCTTTATGAACAGGCAAGCCTAGAATGCTAAGGCATATTCAGTCAAAACAACTAGATCATTTGCATGGAACCATCATGCAGAAATCTAATGTCTTAACAAAAAAAAAAACATAATATGTAAATAACTTAAAAAATGTTTAAAAACTCTTCCATGCTTTATAGTTCCAAGATTGAAAAATGTGAAATTGATTCAACTATAAACAGGAACAGGTATGATATAATACAGATAGTAATTACTTAACGCTTGGTCCTTCAACATGATTGATGCACAATAAAATTTTCCAGAAAGACACACATTATGAGCTGAACCCTGTCCCATATCATTTAATTGCAATGCATCCAAATGCCAGATAAGATACTTCAATTATACTTAAAATAAGTTTTTTTCTTCTTTTTTTGGTAGGCACAGCAGTGGCCATGCACCATGCTCAGTGCAACAACGTTGTCATTAGAACATCTGAGCTATAGTCATAATAAATCTTTATGGTACCAGCAACATGTTGTTGTGACTGTCATATGGCATAATTTGCAGTCTCCATTTCAGAACAAAGTGACAGAAGTCACATGAAAGAAATGTGTGTGTGTGTGTGTGTGTCTGTGTGTGTGTATATAAATAGATACTAAGATATAATTACTAAGACAACACTCTCCTTCACAACCTTGGCAACCTCAAATCCAATGTGTATGTATGCTGTACAGTACCAACATGGCAGATCTCTGAAGTAAACTGAATATTTGGGAGATTTTCTTAAAATGATTCTGTAAGAATTACAAAATTCTACAGACGAAAATTTGTGATGTGACCCTATTTGAATCACTTCTGTACTTAAATGTATACATCATCATCATTACCATCATCACCACCACCACCACCACCACCACCACCACCACCACCACCACCACCATCACCATCATCATCATCACCACCACCACCATCACCACCACCATCACCACCACCACCACCATCACCACCACCACCACCACCACATTGTCATCAGAAAAAAAAGACAATATCAATTTCGATGGATGTGGCTAGCCTAGTAATGATAAGACATACTACGAATTTATATAAGTTTGTTGGAACAAAACTGGTCGTAAACAAATGTTATTCATATGCTTACACATGTAACATAACATACTCTCCTACTGAATTAGTAATCACAACAGATAAAATGTTATGTCTTCTTTACTGCATTATAATGTTACAAAGACATTTACCAAAATAAACACTGCCTGCCGGTTTCTCTTCATTTATTTATTCATTCACACATTTTCAGATGTACATTAATTACTGTCCCACAAGTCACAGTCTTTTTTCAGACATAAATTAAAACCGAAAAAAAGCGCAGTAACAAAACTACACAATTGTTGCTGTGAGTGCCAATGAGTTCATAAATATATTTCTTCTGTTTGTAACATCCAGTAGAAATAAATTATAGGTCTATTAATAATAAAAAACCATCAACAGCTACACAAACAAACTAAACGGTTTGTCCCATGTTTGTGCAAGGTCTTGGTTAAAATGTTCAATGTTTACTGGTGATATTTCTACATTCTTTTACATGACCCAATAAATTTTGGCCATTTCTAATACTAGATATGTGTAACATGCACAGAAAGAAACTCACATTTAAGGATAGCTGCTCTTCGAGGATCAACTGTAGTACACACGTTGTGATTTCACTTCCAAGAACTGTTAAGTATAAGCAAACATGAAAAAGAAGTTTGATTCAAAGGCATGTAGCTATCCAGGAGTGTCAGGTAAGTAAAAATATATAGTTATAATAAACTGTTTTGAATATCAGTTTAAATCAGTAAATTTACTTCAGCAACACTAAAATAGTAATTAAATTAATGAAAGCTGGCATTGTATGTTTTAGAGCAATAACTATAGTTTTATTTGTTCTAAATATTATAAAATTTTGTGAATTCAAAGAAAGCTGAAACCACAGTTTTATACTGTCACATAACTTCATAAATTTATATTAATTAAAAGCAATGTTTACATATTAACAGAATTTTTCTGTGTGCCCAGATCAGTAATGAAAGAATAATTGAATGTTATGTATAATTTCTGGCACCTGTGGATGCATCTGGAATTAAAAAATTGACCCATACACTCTATCCTTCACTGTAAAAAGAACTGTTAATGTAAAGAAGTTAATTAAGGTTCAAGATAACAGTAGTGTAAATGTGGAGTTTGTTAGACAAGAAATATGTTGTATACTGTAAGATGTACTTAAAAATGTATACATTTTATGAAAGATATGTACTTCAAATGTCATACTTGATCAAAATCAGTTCTTATCAAGTTCCGTGTGCACATATGCAGCATAATGTGATTCAAATTACTGTTAAGTTCTTACTGGAACCCCAAACAGAAAGAAAAATGGTTTTGGACTGAAATTAATACAGAGGTGAGATCATGTACATAAACTACTTCCTAGAAATGAATAATCTCCCATAAAGATTGTGAAATTACCTTGAGTCAATGTTCTTACATGAGTGACATAAGTTACTGTTACACCAAAAATAAATTACAGATGTATTACAATGAACTAGCTATGGAATGGACAACTGGGATTCAATTCCCAGTACGGATAGTGTTTTTACCTTTGTCACCAGGTCTGGGGCTTGTGCAACCCTTTGTTCAGTGAGAAAATGGAAAGGGCAGAATGTGAAACCAACCATTTGTTCACGATGAGTGCTGAGGTTAAAAAGGCATGGAGCTATTCCTACTCTGCCCTATGTGCCTTAAAGGCACAGGCATATAGGGCAGCACTACCAGAGCAGTGGTTGTAGATGCAATAGTGTTGAATATCCTGTTACCTATGTAATCTATGTACCTGAGACAACAGCAACAAAGAGCTGAACATGCAACTAGTAAACTCCAACTGGAAGTCACTGTGCACATATTTACAATGCTAAAATGCCACTGTATTGCCATTTATTTTGCCACCAAAGTAAAGTGAAAAGCTTCAAATAAATGTATAATTCAGCATTTCAAACTTTGCCATCATGTGTGCACATTGCTTTGTTTTATAATATGAATAGCAAAGAGTCGCAAGTGTTCCACTTCCAGCATAATTTATGAATAATTTTAAATGTCCCTGTAATATGAATCACACAAAACAGCTGTTTCAGTGAATGTGCTGTTATTTACTGGCCTTGGCAAACATTATTCCAATTATTTCATAAAAAGGCAAGTTTGAGGTCTGAAAAAGTAACAATTGACTTGGCATCACAGAGAAACAGAAAGAAAAATTCTTTCGTTGCTCATTATTATCTTACAAAATAATAAATACATATTCAGCATCTTTATTAAATAAGCAATATTAACATCATGAAACTTTCAGCAGTTAGTTGTTACAAACTGTCTTCTCATTTCCATACTGCCACATGGTAAAGTACAGTACTTTTGTAATGATGCTTGAAAGTTGAAATTTGTATTAAGTTACTTAAAATTTACTTCACCCATATTAATAACACATTTTACCACAAGACTGTGTGACAGTACTGTAAAAATTTGTTACATTTTTAAATAACATAAAATGCAAGAGATGCTCATGGTGTTTCCACAAGCAGAGGAATCACATTATGTTGAATCATGTTAATATTACTTCCATTTAAGAGCAGTGAACCACAGCAGTGTTTTTAGAAAACACAATGGATATGCCCAGTCTAAGTATGTAAATCATAATGTAGATATTCATATGAATGCAAAAATGAATATAGGTCAGCCAATTGTAACTGTGTGTAACAGTAATGTGTAATAATACGATGCCAATATTTCAAGGGGGTAAAATTGCTGCATTATAGTGATTGTAATGGGCCTAAAATCTTACTGTAATATTACAGAAAAGGCTGGGACCATGGCATATCAGTCCAATTAAAAGAAATAAATATAATGGATAGGCTATACTGTTGAAGAACGCAATTTATTACAAAATGTTTATGGAAAACAAAATCAGCACATCATTTATTTAACAAAACAACAAAAGAAACACAAAGAACAACATTAGGGTTTATGTAAAAAGTAAAAAGTATAGTAACCTAACTGTGGTGAGTGATGTTAGATTTTGTGTGTGTGTGTGAATAAAATAAGAATTATAAAAGAACAGTGTTTTGTCAATGAGTTTATATAAGCATATAGGTAGTGCATGAACAGGCAAAACCAGGACCCTCTGCTAAAAATATGTGAGAACAGAATCCAAACAGATATTCATGGTGATAAAGAGACCATACACTGAAGAATGATCTGAATGTGCACATACAAGTATATCATTGTGTATGAGAAGGAAAAGTGACATTACGTTGCAAACCTATATACATCAGGTGGAAAGTGGGGGTAGGGTCTGAAACTTGAAACCTGTAATATAAGAAGAACCTCTGCATGAGACATTGCATTGTGCATGACATATTCAAGACAAATAATTCCATTCCTGCAACATGTATTAATACAATAAAACTGCAAGGGCTACATGTTTAGATTGATATTTTAGAGTAGCAACTACTTTCATATTCAGTTGCACTGCCCAGGTATCAGACTTTGAGACTGTGTTTATCCAAACAGTATTTCACTATGCATTCAAGTATTACATATTTGTACCTTCTGCCTGTATAATAAAAAAAAAAAAAATTGAAAATTTTATTTTCTTTTTTAATACATTAGAAATTTAAGTAATTAAAAACCTCTTCAAAAAAATGGGATATTTGTTAAGAACAACAGGCTCTGGAAAAATTTTATTTTTTT
>Ga0123357_10003839_pt1 | contig 17415 bp, 14 predicted proteins | sample TergutEmb28metaG_FD_89873 | JGI IMG/M metagenome (GOLD analysis project Ga0123357, IMG submission 89873) | Embiratermes neotenicus P4 segment gut microbial communities from Petit-Saut dam, French Guiana - Emb289 P4 | ecosystem: Host-associated > Arthropoda: Insects > Digestive system > Gut ... | reverse complement strand
TAACAGGCACAATAAAGTATAATCTGCATGACAGAACGGAATCTATGTGTGCGGCAACTACCGACCCTAAAAAAACATTATTCACGATTAAGCTGCCTCTCGGTTCAAGTTTCACAGAGTTAATCAATATGAATGTTGATTTAATCGAAGACGCAATCAGTCAGTTTCTTGACTTAAAAGTATTCAAAGATAAGGAAATGACAATAAGAAAATACGCACAATGTCTCTCCGGAAATGAGGATGTACGAAATATATTTGCTTTCGACTTATATATTTTTGAAAGCGACCCGCAGCTGATACCTGAAAATGAATATACATTTGAATTCACTGCCGATATAGCGGGAGTCAGAGATTCGTTATCGGACTGTTTCCAAAAAATAACTGCGCTTCACCCATATTTTCTACAGGCGTACTGCGATAGGTTTAACTGGATAACAGGAAGCAATCCGTTTCTGAGGGAATACGAGGAGCGTAAAAATCCGACGCACAAGCAATGGAACGAATTTGTGGCTTCAGTTTTTCAGCTCATCTATACTATCGACGGCGATATCAGAATCATTCGGAATTTCAAGGAATTGTCGGATTTATGCCTGAATATAGACAGAAACGACGAATGGACAAATACGCCGCTAAACGTACGGTTATATATAGCCGATAAATTTTTCGGGTTCAACCGGAATCCCCGCGCAGATGTCCTCCCGGCTGTTACGAGCATAGTTGGATTCAATATAAAGAGCAAAACAAAGTATATCGAAAACATAGAAAATAAATACAGTTATTTCTATGAAAAACGACTGCCGGATTCCTACAGTATAAAAATATTAAAGGAGATATATAAGGATTGCGAGGTGTCGCTTGAGGAAGAAACGGTTTTGAACGATTTTTATAATATATGTTTCACGTCTTTTATGAATATGGTAAAGACTGAAACATATATAAAAAGGTGTGCGAACTGCGGGAGATATTTCATTCCCTTGAACAGAAGCGACACATTATACTGCGATTCTCCGGCTCCGCAGGACAGCACAAAAACATGTAAGAAATACGGCGCGGAAAAGCAGTATCAGGCGAACCTGAAGAACAATGAGACTGCAAATAGATACAGACAGACTTACATGAAGCTCCAGATGCTTGTGAAACGTAATCCGACTATATATGAGTATGAAAGAAAATACGAGGAATTCAAAACTGTTTCAAAGCAATGGAAACTTGACGTAAAAAACGGCGTAAAATCGGAAGAAGATTATCTGAAATGGATAAACACTTATTAGTTCAAATTCATGGAAGAACGGAGGGTTTTGTGATGAATATTTTTGACGAAATGACTGATATAACGTTACGTCACGGCAGTGACCGTGAGTTACAAATAAAAGATATAGAGTTTCCCGGTCCGAGGGATGATTGCGATTTTGGCAGGGGATTTTATTTAACCGAAGTTAAACAAGTGGCAGCCGAATGGATTTTTGATGAATCTACGCCTGTTATTAATGAATACAAATTTTCTTTCCCGAAAAATAAGATTCTATTTCTTACAAATGAAGATTGGTTGCGGATAGTTATAGGCTTCAGGGAGCGACAATATCAGGTCTATTTTAAAAGCCCAGTTATTTGCGGGCTTATCGCTGATGATCGTATGTCAAATGTGATGCCTCAGTTCATGAATGGGACGATTGGTGATAAGCGGTTGATTAAATGTCTGGATTATTGTAAATTAGGAAATCAGTATTGTCTCAGAGAATCTGCAGAAGGTTTAATTTTTAACAGAAGTTATAAACTGAAAGGGTTAGAATTACAACAGGCGGCAGAAGGATTCAGGAATAGACGGAAGGGTATGCAGGAGCAATTAATTCAGATTCAGAGAAATAGTATACAAGGGGAAAAGTTCATAGAAGATTATATAAGGATGGGTGATTACGTTGAAATTTGAATATGATTACGGAACAGTGATAAAATTTTATAATTGGGCGGAAAGTTTGTCTGATGATACCGATTTTGTTGATTATTGGTATAATTTGTTTTTGTCTGAAACTAAAAGAAAGATAGAATCAGGTATATCATGCAATATAAATGCTTTTCACTGGAGAAGGTGGAAAAATGATTTTGAAATTTATGTAGATAAGTATGCGCCGAAAAAAGGTGATAGTTATTTCCCGGAATTGCGCAGCTGGTATGCGCATTATATGCAATGTTTATTGTATACGTTACAAATATCAAGTAAAGAGATAGCTGACTTTTATGGTGAACAAATTTTCGATGATGTAACTAAAATGTTTTATAAGTACCATTGTTACGGTATTGATTATTTCGTTGGCAGCTTTATAGAGAAGTACGGTTCTCCGGTAAAAATAATCGAAAAAGTTGGAATGTGATGTGAACAGACAATGTTAAGACAGGAATAGAGACAAAAGAAAAATTTATTTATAAAATGATTTAAATAAATCAAGGTAAAGAGAGGCGTAAATAAATATGGCACAGATAAAGAAACGTGGAGATACCTATACAATCATGGTATCGCTCGGTTATGATAACATGGGTAAACAAATACGAAAGTATATGACGTATAAACCTGAAAAATCGCTTACCCCAAAACAAATTGAAAAAGAAGTACAAAGACAGGCAGTTTTATTCGAGGACAAATGTAAAAAAGGATTATATCTCGACGGAAATATAGCATTTTCCGAATTTGCCGAAAAATGGTTCGCGGATTATGCAGAAAAGCAACTTAAAGCGCAGACACTGGCAAGATATAGAAGTTTTATGAAACGCGTGAATGCCGCAATCGGACATATAAAACTCGATAAGCTACAACCTCACCATTTGACAGAATTTTATAATAATCTCAAAGAAGACGGAGTACGCAAGGATGTAAAGTATAAAAGTGCGGTTGATTTCAAAAAATTTTTACTTGATAAAAATCTCACGCAGGAAAAGTTATCAAAAGAAACTGGTGTATCTGTATTTTCTGTCCATTCTCTTGTAAAAGGCAATAATATAAATTACGATACAGCTCTCAAAATAAGTGAATGTTTAAAAATAGATTTCTCGAAACTGTTTTTTTCTGAAAATAACAAAACACTATCAGATAAAACTATACATCATTATCATGCTTTTATAAGTTCGGTCTTGTCGACTGCCGTTTTATGGCAAGTTATACTTACTAATCCATGTGAACGTGTTAAACCGCCAAAATTTACACGAAAAGAAGCAAAATACCTTGACGAAGATGAATTGGCACAGGTCTTAACCGTTATCAACAGTTTGCCGGACGACGAGAATCAAAACTGCCTTATGATAAAAGTGCTGTTATCTACCGGACTTAGACGCGGCGAATTATGCGGATTAAAATATGATGATATAGATTTTGAAAACCGCACAATCAGCGTAAACCGGAATTTATTATATTTACCTGACAAAGGAATATTCGAGAACACTCCGAAAACTGAGAGTTCAATCAGGGTAATACCGGCATCGCCTTATATAATTCAGTCAATCAAAGAGCATAAAATTCTGCAAAAACAAAGAAAAATAGAATGCGGCGATAAATGGAACGATACGGAGTATATATTCACGGCTTGGAACGGTTCGCCGCTTCACCCTGACACGATAAGCGGTTGGTTCAGAAAACTTGTAAAAAAATACGATTTACCAAATGTATCGATTCACAGTTTAAGGCATACTGCTGCGACAATATTATTGATGAAAGGTTTACCAGCCAGAGTGGTGGCGGAACTGCTTGGGCATGTAAACGAAATAACGACAGCAACCATATATTCACACGTTTTGAAATCTGTGTATGATAAAGCGGCAGATATTATGGACGATGTAATGTCAGGTAAACAAAACAGACAAGATAAAAAGAAACATGGTTGAATTTACAATATTAATTTAAAAACAGGAGAAAAAATAAATGCTGTTCACAATAACATACACCGGTCAGAATACCACAGATTTAGGCTATCTGCTATACAAAAATCCGTATCGTCCGCAAACATTTGAGCTCACTTACGGGAAAGCTTATGTTTTTTATCCGGAAGTATCTAAGCGTATAAATACGCTGGAACGTACGACGGTAGCACTGCTTTTGAATATTGACCCGCTTGATTTGGCACGCGGCAAAACCGGTTCCGATAGCGGCGGGCTGTTTGACTACGTCAATGACAGACCATATGTTTCGTCGTCGTTTATGAGCACGGCAATTTCAAAAGTGTTCGGAACGTCAATGACTGGGCGCGCCGACAGCCGTCAGGAATTGTCCGATTCTCCGCTTGATTTAACTGCGAATATTGCTATGCTGCCCTGCCGCGGGGAACTTGCTAAATTAAACAGCGTATTTGAGCCGCTCGGTTACGAAGTCAGTTACGAAACATTTATCGCCGACGAAAAATTCCCGGAATGGGGCGAAAGCAAATATGTTAATCTCACAATCAGAGGCAAAGTCAGATTGCGTGATTTGCTGAAACACGTTTACGTGCTTATCCCTGTGTTCGACAGACAGAAACATTACTGGGTCGGAACGGACGAGGTCGAAAAACTTCTTCGTCTCGGCGAGGACTGGCTCCCGAATCACCCTGAAAAGGCATATATAACCGGACGGTATCTGAATCGCCGTAAAAGTCTTGTAAATATAGCATTTGAGCGTTTATCTGCCGCAAACGCTGTTGACGGTGAGATTATTCCGCCGGAAATTCCGGAAACTGATGATACTGAAAAGACAGCGAAGTCAGAAAAGAAATTGAATTTAAACTCGCAGAGATTAGAGAGCGTAATCGCCGCTCTGAAAAACTGCGGGGCAAAAAGCGTAATAGATATTGGGTGCGGCGAGGGAAACCTGCTTAATCTGCTTATGAAAGATAATCAATTCACGCGTATAACGGGTGTTGATGTGTCGCATACTGCGTTGGAGAGGGCAAGCGAAAAGCTGAAACTTTACCGTGCAAACGAGCATATACGCGAACGGATTCAAATATTTCAGGGTTCGCTGACATATAAAGATTCAAGGTTCGCGGGCTATGACGCGGCTTGCGTAGTAGAAGTCATCGAACACTTGGATATATCGAGACTTGCGGCGTTCGAGCGGGTTTTATTCGAGTTCGCGAAACCGCCCATCGTGATTATCACGACGCCGAACAAAGAATATAACGCGAATTATAAATTTTTAGACGAGGACGATTTGCGCCACGGCGACCACAGATTTGAATGGACACGCGCAAAATTTAAAGACTGGGCGAATAAAACAGCTGAAAAGTTCGGCTATAACGCACAGTTTTCGGAAATCGGCGAAGTTGACGAAAAATACGGTGCGCCGACACAAATGGGGGTACTTAAAATAATATGAGCATTAAAATAGAAATTCCCGAACTCGCGGTAGTCGCGCTTGTCGGGGCATCGGGCAGCGGTAAATCGACCTTTGCGAAAGCTCACTTTAAGCTTACGGAAGTATTATCGTCGGACTATTTCCGCGCGCTTATCTCGGACGACGAGAACAATCAGGAAGTCACGGCTCAGGCATTCGACGCGCTCTATTATATTGCGAATAAGCGGCTGGAGTTCGGTTTATTGACAGTCATCGACGCGACAAACGTCCAGAAAGATTCCCGCGCTTCGATTCTGCGCCTCGCAAGGGAGCAGAATTGCCACGCAGTCGCGATAGTTTTAGATATTCCCGAAAAAATATGCCGTGAGCGCAACGAAAAGCGTCCCGACAGAAATTTCGGCAATCATGTTATCACAAAACAGTCGGTACAATTAAAGCAGTCGATTAAGTTTCTCAAAAAAGAGGGTTTCAGATATGTTTTTGTGCTGAAAAGCGAAGACGAAATCGCGGATGTTGAAATCGTCCGCACTCCGTTGTGGTGCAACAAAAAGAATGAATCCGGACCGTTTGATATAATCGGCGATATTCACGGCTGTTACGATGAGTTGTGCGAACTTTTGACTAAACTTGGCTATACTGTAGATGCAGAAAATTATACCGCTGTTCCGCCCGAAAACAGAAAAGCAGTATTTCTCGGCGATTTATGCGACAGGGGCGATAAGCATGTCGAAGTTCTGCGGCTTGTAATGAATATGGTTAAATCTCAGACGGCTTTTTGCGTGCCGGGGAATCACGACGTTAAATTATTGAAAAAGCTGCGCGGCAATAACGAGCAAAGCTCGTTTGTTCAGCTTACGCACGGATTGGATAAAACAATCGCACAGTTAGAAATGCAGAGTGAAGAATTTATATCGGATGTGAAAGATTTTCTTGATGGTCTCATCAGCCACTATGTTTTCGATGTAGGAAAATTGGTTGTAGCTCATGCGGGGATAAAAGAAAAATATCAGGGACGCGGTTCAGCCCGCATACGCGATTTTTGTCTGTACGGCGATACGACCGGAGAAACCGACGAATACGGTCTGCCCGTCCGTCTGCCGTGGGCTAACGAATACAGAGGAAGAGCACGGGTTGTTTATGGTCACACCCCAGTGCCAGAAGCGGAGTTTGTAAACAATACGATTTGCATTGATACCGGTTGTGTATTCGGCGGCAAACTGACGGCGTATAAATATCCCGAAAACGAACTTGTACAGGCAGAGGCTAAGAAAGAATATTATCCGCCTGCGAAACCTTTTCTTGAAAATAACGCAAATACGACATACGACGATATGCTCAATATCGACGATGTAATGCCCGTTGCGGGCGGACAGAAGTATATTTCAACGAACTTGCGCCGCAATATAAAAATAAACGCCGAGAATTCAACCGCCGCGCTTGAAATCATGAGCCGTTTTTCCGCTGACCCGCACTGGCTTATATATCTGCCGCCGACCATGTCGCCGTGCGAAACAAGCAAACTGCCTGAATACCTTGAATATCCGACGGAAGCGTTTGATTATTATAAAAGCCGCAACGTGGAAAAAGTTGTCTGCGAACAGAAGCATATGGGTTCAAGAGCCGTTATAATATTGTGTAAAAATGCTGAAACGGCGGAAAAGCGGTTTAAAATAAATGACGGCAGCTTCGGCATTATCTACACGCGCACAGGTCGGCATTTCTTTGACAACACAGAAACGCAGAACGCGATTTTAACGCGGCTTCAAGCTGTTTTGACCGCTTCGCATTTTTGGGAGGATTTCAATACAGACTGGGTGTGTTTGGATACGGAAATTATGCCGTGGTCTGCGAAAGCGCGGAAACTGCTGGAAGAACAATACGCTCCGGTGGGGCGTTCAGGCCAAACCGCACTAAATCTTGCTGTCGAAGCAATAAAAAAAGCCGCCGGAACCCTTGACGAACAGCTTGTAAATATCGAGGCGCAGTCTAATCAGAATGTCGATTTGGCAGGATTATTGGGAAAATATCAAAAACGCGCTGAAACTCTTGAATTGTACACGGAAGCATACCGGCGTTACTGCTGGGACGTGAAAAGTCTTGACGATTATAAAATCGCGCCGTTCCATCTTCTCGCAACAGAGGGGAAATCGTGGTGCAGTGAAAATCATATGTGGCATATGGAAACTATTGCGAAATATATGACCAGATATGATAATATATTTACTGCGACAAATCATATACTGATTGACGTGTCCGATGAAATAAGCGTCGAAACCAGCGTGAAATGGTGGGAAAACCTGACAGAATCTGGCGGGGAGGGCATGGTCGTGAAACCGTATGATTTTATCTCGCTGAAAGGCTCTGAGTTGCTACAACCCGCCGTAAAATGCCGCGGACGCGAATATCTGCGGATTATTTACGGTCCGGAATACACGCTTGAAAATAATATGCAGAGACTGAAAAAGCGTTCGCTGTCGAAAAAACGTAATCTTGCGCTGAACGAATTTGCGTTGGGTATGGAATCATTGGAATGTTTTGTAAGAGGCGAACCGCTGTATCGGGTTCATGAGTGTGTTTTCGGAGTTTTGGCGATGGAGAGCGAACCCGTCGACCCAAGATTATAAAAAGAAACACGCAAATTCTAATTCTTTCTATGAATTTTTTATCAATAAGCGACAAATAAGAGGCAAACATTAAAATTTCATCAATAGGTTAAAAACATAAGTCCCGCAGAGCCTTGATTCTACGGGACTTTTCTTAGTTGCGGAGACAGGATTTGAACCTATGACCTTAGGGTTATGAGCCCTACGAGCTACCGGACTGCTCCACTCCGCGCTATGTTTAATATATTGTTTACTTTTAATTTATTTATTATACCATAAAATTAAATTTATGTCAAGGGTTTTAAATAAAATTTCTTTTATAATTTACATTTCGGCGTAACTGTTCAAGGATAATACACAAAAAAATCTCAATATTATACGCAAAATTGCGCTTAATCTCATGTACGGCTTCTAACCTCACTTCGAGTTCTGCATGAACCAAATTCGCATAGCGAATTTATGCAGCCGCTTTTTTAGTATCAAATTCTCCTCCTCCGACTCCGCAAGCCGTTTCTGTAAATCTTTTATCTGTTTTATTTTTATTGGGGATTCAATAGTTGCAAGCAATTTATTCGCGTTCTCATTTCTTTTATAAAATTCTCGTCCGCTTCGAATATGACGGCGGACTTTTTTTCGTCAAATTCAAAAACATATACATATGACGCCGCGGAAAACATGTTCTGACAAAAATTCTTCCTGACAGGTATTTTGCCGAATTTAACTTTCACTTCCGAAAATTTTTGATGTCTTTGCGAAACGGCTACAGAATTTTCAAGACTTATATTACACATCTGCACTGATTTTTTACCGGTTATTTTTAATATTATAAAATTCGTCTGATCGAGTATATAAACATAGCCTGACAGTATAAAGCGGGCGGTGACCTGCACGCCTATTGTGGCAAATATAACCGCCGAAAGCTCGTATACTATTCTGAAGTTTGATATAAAAACCGAAGAGATTAACAATGCCGCCGCGGCAAAAAAACATATTCCTGAAAATATGGAGGCGTTCTTGATTTCTTTTTTGGGGATATATTTGTATGTTTTGAATTTCATAAATTAATATGCCTCAATTCTTATTATATTAGCGCACAAATCATTTTTTGTTATATCAATAACGCAATAGGATTTCCCTTTTCCGCTCTTGTCGTATGATATTGAACCGGGGTTTACTATATATGTTCCGTTATAATAATCCTCTTTCGGAGCGTGAGTGTGCCCATATAATATTATGTCATATTTTTTCTGTTCTGCCAACGATTTTAGAGAATCGAGAGAAAATTTTACATTTCTCGTATGCCCGTGCAGAATAAAGAATTTTTTGCCGCCGAGTTCGTATTCTTTTTCGGAGTCGTTTTTGTTTGCAGAAAAGTCGCAGTTGCCGCACACATATAAAACGGGGATATTCGGGAATTTCTCCTGCAAATATTTCGCGTCGTGTACTAAATCTCCGAGATGAATAATATAATCTAATATATTGTTATTGCCGTTACTATTTGAATTTTTCGATATAAATTCTCTTGTTATATTTATCATACGGTCACAGTGGTCATGTGAGTCCGAAAAGACAAGTATTTTCATTTGTATAAATAAATTCTCCCTGTTTTCAATGTTTATTATACTATAATATTATATATTATCATTAATAAATAAAAAAACATATAATAAATTATGAAAGTAAATTCCAAAAATTTTATTAAATTTATTAAATGGATACCCCGGGAGGATTTGAATATGCAAATAGACAAAGATATGCTCAATAAATTTTTAGGACTAAGCGATGAAGAATTTAAGAAAAAAGTTACTGATGCGGCAAAAACAGCTGGAATCGAAAACAGCAAGTTAAACGATATTATGAAAGATACAAAACATATAAAAAGCATGATTGGCAGTATGAGCGAAGACGATATAAAGAAAGCCCTGCAATCAGTGGGAGACGAAAAAATCGCTCAAATGATTCAAAATCTTCAAAACAAGAAATAGATATACAGAATACAAATATATAAAGGACGTATTTGTAAGGGACTACGCACCACCGAGTGTGTTCGACATGGCATCCCCTACGGAAAAGATTATAAGATGAGGAGGAACCGAAAAAATTGGATAATAATCTCTCAGATTTAGTAGGCGGTTTGCTGTCAAATCCGGAAATGCTCAACAAAATTATGACTTTATTGCCTGTAGTTACTCAAATGATGAATTCGGACAATTCAAACAGCAAAGCAATCGAAACAACGGTAATAAGCCCTCCGAACACATCCAATACGCCTGAAACTATCGGTGTAACCGGAACAGCCGGTGTAAATCAAAATATAAATCAAGTGCAGTCGGCAGAAAATTTAATGTCAAACGAAAACGTTATGACAGCGTTAAAAAATCTTGTAATTGCGTTAAGCTCGGCGTCCGTTCCGTCTCCGGTTATGTCTCCGCCTGATGCCGTTATGACATCCGCTGTTCCTGATACAAATTCCAATAATGGCAGCACAAATAGCATGGGTAATATAGCGAATATACTCAGCGCTTTTGCCAACTCATCTAAACAAAGCAATACCACAAACAGCGCAAATAATACAAGTTCTGATTCGAATAATCAAAATACGCAGAGTAATCAGATAGAAAAAACGCTTGGCACTCTTAAAAACATATCAGGCGTGACAAATCCAGAAAGCGACCACAGGGCAAAACTCCTGCTCGCATTGAAACCGTTTTTAAAAGAAACGCGGCAAAGTAAAATAGACACGGCTATAAAATACATAAGCGCGGCAAAAATATTTAATATGTTCGGAAAAAACGGCTTTGTATAAGAAATAGGGAAAAGGTGAAATCACTGAGCACAGCTCAGTATATTCACCGGAGGTGAATATATATGTACATTAGCAACAGATCAAAATACGCAAAATATAATATAGACGATTTCCCCCCGAATTATTCCGGGCAATACACAAGGGAATCTATGGCGAGTCAGGCAGGCGAATCTGATACGGATAATTCACACACAGATAAAACGGAGGTACGCGACAAACATACTGACGGCGAACTTGATGAAAATAAAGAGTTTAAAGATCCGAGAGAATTTAAAGAAAGAAAAGAAGATGAGCGGGAAAAAAAAGATGAAAAGAGAGAAGAAAAATCAGAGCGTAAAAACGGTTCCCTTCTCGGCGGTCTCTTCGGAGGAAACCGGGACGGGAAAGACGGCAGAAAAGGAGGTCTGCTCTCGGGATTGTTCGGCGGCGGAGACGGAAAAGGCGGGGGAATACTCGCAGGGATTGAACTTGAAGACTTAATACTTCTCGCCGTTATATTTTTTCTTCTTAAAGACGGGGTTGAAGACGATATAATTATAATATTGGCGATTATACTTCTTTCGCAATAGAGATAAATATTAAAATATTGGTAATAAAATTTCTATTATTTTTCGGTATAATTTAGATAAAAGTAGGGACACATAAATTCGCCTACGGCGAATTTGGTGTCTCTATTAAATTAATGAAAGAGTGTATGAATATTATATGCGTATAAAAAAATTGCTGACTGAAAAAAAGATAGAATTATCGGCTTTTATTGTTTCTATAGTTTGCGGCATAGTTATATTGGTCGTATTGAATCTGCCGAACTCCGTCGGGCTTGCAAACAATGGGGATTATCCCCGCGCAATATATCCCAGCGGCGTTAAATTCATCGACGGCATAAGCTATAATTTTCAGGTATATGTTCCGAAATTCCAGATGGCGCTTCCCGCAAATTCCAATTTTATTAAAAACTTGTATTTTGTATTACAGTCGGATTATTCAAGATACGATTATATATCGTCGCAGGAAGTTGTCATAAAAGCGTCAAAAGTTCTTAATCTTGTTTTCAATAGAATTACTGGCAGACCGGCTGAAAATTATAATCTGATTTGGCTCGGTTTAGTATATACTGTAATGTTCTGCGCCGCCGCGTATTTTATTTTATGGTTTATATACCGCCGGTTCGGACTGCCGCTGTTTATAGCATCCGCAATAATATGTCTGTTTGTATTCTGCGATCAGGGGTATACTCTGTACTATAATTCATTTTACGGCGAACCTCTGCAATTTACGGGAACGATGCTGACAATCGCGCTTTTTCTGCGGCTGTGGGAAAAACGCGCAACGGCGGGCATATGGTCTTATATTATATACTGCGCGTCTGTATTGCTGATGGCGATGTCAAAAAACGCATATGTTCCTATCGGTATATTATTTGCGCTTTTGCCGATAGTTTTTATGATTATAGATAAAACAGCCAAAGTTGAGAAAACAGGCATAACGGCTGAAAATCTCGTTGTGACGAGGGCGTCACACCCTACAAAAGCCGCTGTAATATCTGTATCCGCCGTATCGATTGTAGTCATGTTGTGTTATTTCTTTTATATGATTCCCTCATGGATAGAGAAAGATACAAATTTCAATTCGGTTTTTGCAGGGGTGCTTGATTTTGGGCATACACCAGAACAAGACTTGAAAGACCTTGGACTTGACCCGTCGCTTGCCGTTCTGAAAGGTCGGGAAATGTATCAGAAAAATTATCCCATAGATATAACGTCGGCACAATTTCAGGAACAGTTTTATGATAAAATCAGCAAATTCAAAATTATGTCTTTTTATCTCACCCACCCGTCACGATTTATCGATATGCTGAATTATACCGCCAAATACGCAAGATATATCAGACCGTACTATATAGGAAATCTTCTGAATCCGCCGGTATTGGACCCGTCGAAGCAAAGTTATCAGTCAAACCGTTTTTCAATATACGAGACAATACGCGTGCATTTGCCCGTTAATAAATTATGGTTTACGATAATGGTGTTTATATTTTCGCTGGCTCTTTGTATTTATGAACTTGTAGTGCGCCGTAAAAAGAACGCCGTTTTAGTCTCGCTTATTTTAGTTTTGTGGGGTTCAGCCGTATTTAATTTTGTGACGCCGTATATGGGAAACGGCGTTCCCGGCATAGCAAAGCATATGTTTGGATTTATATATTTCTATGATTTGCTGATATTCGTTTTATTGGGATATGCGATAATAAAAATAGCGCATTATGTGAAACTACATGCCGCTCACATTAAAGCGCAGGAAAGAAAATAGGTTTGCGTAAATTCAACCAATACGCGAGTTATGTAAAAATTTCGGTTATTGACTTAATTGCTGAACAGATATATAATAACAACATCAGCTGATAAATTTATAAATTGTTTTTGATTTAATGTGGAAGGAATTATGTATATGGAAATCAGCATAGGCAAAACAATAAAAAAATTACGCACGGAAAAAGGCGTTACTCAGGAAGAACTCGCAAAGTATCTGAATATAACGTTTCAGTCAGTTTCAAAATGGGAAACTGAAGCCGCAACGCCTGATACAATGTTTCTGCCGCAAATCGCCATTTTTTTCGGAGTTTCAATCGACGATTTATTTTCAGTCGGCGACATAAATCATTTTGAGCGCGTAGACAAGATATTATCCGAACAGGGAGAATTAAGCGAGAGCAGTTTTTTATACGCCAAAAGATATTTAGTCGGTCTTTTGGACGAAAACGCAGAAAATGTCGAAGCGTTACGGCGGGTTATCGATTTATATAAAAAACGTATGGACAGTTACACAGAAACTGTCGCCCGTTACGCAGAACAGGCGATAAACGTTTCGCCGGACAACCGCGACTTTCATTTTATCTATGCAAGATTGCGGGGAATACAATGGGACTACGAACCTGTCAGTTGGAGATTCTTTAGATTTTACGACAATTTTATAAAAAAATATCCCGACAATAAAGAGGCGCAGATAAATTTATATCGGGGATATGAGCAAACTAACAAATATGAACAAGCGGATGAAATAAACGCAAAAATCAACGACGAAAGAACCCGTGTAATGTTAAAAGCTGACACATTGATAAGACTTGGCAGAACAGATGAAGCGTTTGAAATGCTTGACGAACTTTCAAAAAATTTGTCTGATAATATTCATTATTTTCTATATGAAGTTGGCGAACGGCGCAGAAGAGCAGGGCATTTTGAAAAAGCGGAATGGCTGTTTGAACAGTCTCAAAGGTTATATGATTTATCAATTCAGCCGCCGCCAATGAGCGCTATTTATGCGCGCGCTTTTATGTATGACACTTGGGGAAAATACGAAAAAGCGATAGAAATGTGGGAAGAAATTAAAATGCGAAACAAACGCGATTATAATAATCAAGTTGAAGGCGAAGACAATAAATGGCCCAATGAAATGATAGCCGCCCTGAAAAATAAAATCGCACAGCGCGAACAGGGTTAAACCATGATATAAAAACCGGCGGGACAAATTTCCCGCCGGTTTTGCATATATTTTATATGGATATTATTTCTTCGGTTTCTTCGTATTTGCCGCTTTCTTTACCGTTTTTGTTGTTTTTTCTTTTTTCGCTTTGTCGGCTTCTGCGGCATTTTTTGTAGCCGCCGCGCTGTCAGCCTGCATTTCTGCCACTGTCTTTGTATGCAGACGAGCCGCGCCCATATATCCCTCTTTGACTTTGACTTTCGGACTCTGCAGGCTTACTTTCGCTTTTTTGATTTCGGCTTTGTACTGCGGCAGCCATTCCTCGCATGCCACAAGCATTTCATCTACCATCTGCTCAATTTCGTATGTATTGCAGACTGCTCCGGTGAGCGGATCGAGCATCATTGCCTGAATTAGCAGATTTCTGTCTGCGTGCACAGCCGCTTCGACTGCAAGTCTCTGCACATTTATGCTCTGCGCGCATACTGCCGCGCAGCCGAGAGGCAGATTGCCGACCTGGGGAATACTTACGCCGTTTTTGTCAACATATCCCGGAACCTCGACTATGGCGTCGTCGTCTAAATTTGCGATAGCTCCGTTGTTTACGACGTTGAAATGCCCTCTGTATACTCTGCCAGTCTCCAAGCCCTCGATTATATGAGAGCCGTGTTCGGCTGAACGCTGTGTGCCGTCGTATTTTTTCGGGTCGGCTTTGAGCCAGTTCGGGAAGTCGCTCTCAAACCAGTTTCTGCCTTCTACGCATACTCTTAAATAACCGCCCGTCTCGCCGTTAATCCATGAGTCTAAACTTATCCAGTCGTTGATTTCGTCCGGACGTTTCCTGTACCATGAAACATATTCAGACAAATGCCCGTTTGATTCCGTCGAGAAATATCCGAAACGTCTCAGCATATCTATTCTGACTTTTTCAGTTTTGGAATAATTCGGATGTTTTTCAAGGGCTTCAAGCAGTTTGCTCGTTAGATCCTCGCCGTTGTGCTTGATTTGTATATACCACGTCTGGTGATTTATTCCCGCGCATATTATATCGACTTCGTTTTGCGGCAGTCCAAGAGCATCCGCGATAAGCCAGTGACCGCCCTGTACTCCGTGGCATAACCCGATTGTGTTGATTTTGCCGTATTTATTTGCCGCCCAAGTCATCATAGCGTTGGGGTTGGCGTAATTAAGATATAAAACGTCGGGGCGGCAGACTTCCCGCATGTCCTTGCAGAAATCGAGAGTGGCGTTTACGCCTCTCTGCCCGTACATAATTCCGCCTGCGCATAAAGTGTCACCGACGCACTGGTCTACGCCGTATTTCAGCGGAATATTGACGTCGGATTCAAACCCTTCAAGCCCCCCGATTCTCGCGCAGCATATCACATATTTTGCGTCTTTCAGACCCTCTCTTCTGTTTAATGTAGGATAGATTTTAATTTTAAGTCCGTTTGAGTCGATGTCGCGCTGACAGAGCTGTGTAACCATGTCTAAATTTTGCTGATTTATGTCGATGAAAGAAACCTCGCAGTCCTGAAATTCCGGTACGGACAATATATCGCACAAAAGAGTTCTTGTGAATCCTATGCTCCCCGCGCCGATAAATGCAATTTTAAAAGACATAATAAATACCTCCGAATAAAATTTTTTGATTTAATAAAGCAGATATTTATATTGTACATAGAAAATGTTGCAAAATATCAATAAAAATTAAATTTTTTGTGATATAATATTATATAAATTTTGTTTAACAGTTTGGGGTGGGTATAAAGTGAAACAAATAATAGAATTTACGGCTATATGCGTTGTATCAGTATTGTTGGTGATATTTGCGAGCCTTTATTTTCTGCTTAACAGACGTCAGAAAAAATTAAGCGCGGCAGAAACAGTAAAAAACAGCTCCGACAGTTCCGGGAATAATGAAAAAGACGATATAATAACCGAATGGGCGGAACAATTGCAGATAATGCACGCGCAGCTTGATTTGATGTGCGAGTTAAGTCCTGTATTTACAGTGTGTTACGATTACGGGAGAGACTGTTTCTCAATCAGCGAAAACGGTCAGCTTCAGCTCGGGTTGAAAAACAGTCAGACAGACCAGAAAAAATTCGAGGATTTGATTCACCCGGACGATATATTTATTTACGAAGAAATAACGGGAGCGGAAAATATCCGGAAAGCTGAACTTGCGAAAAGTCCGTATGTATTGAGATTACGGCAAAACAAATTACAAAATTCAAAGAATTTTGATGATTATAGCAAATATTTAATAAGAGTAAAGCCTGTGTACGACGAAAACGGAATAAGTGCGGCGTTGATACTCGCTCTTATAAACACCGAATATCTGGAAGATAATAAATAAACTTTTTCTATTCAGCTTGATTATTCTGCCTGTTTGCTGTATAATGATAAATATAGAGGTGGTTGAGGTTGCTGAATGTTAAAGATTCAAAAGAAATAAAGGGCATGATATTCGACATAGAGGAATTTGCGATATACGACGGTCCGGGCATACGGACAGCAGTATTTTTCAAAGGCTGTCCGCTTCGGTGTATCTGGTGTCATAATCCCGAAGGACTGGCAAAAAATCCTGAGCTGACAATCAAAAATACGCTATGCGACCATTGCGGCAGGTGCGAAGCAGTATGCGAACACGCTTTCAATCGGAAGTTATGTTCAGCCTGCGGACACTGCATTGACGAGTGCCCGAAACACATACGGAAGATAAGCGGGTACGAAATTACAGCGGGGGAACTTGCGGAAAAGCTGAAGAAGAATACAGATTTCTACAAAGAAAGCGGCGGGGGAGTGACAATATCAGGCGGAGAGCCGTTTTATCAGAGCGAATTTTTACTCGCATTATTGGGAGAGTTAAACACTATACACAGGGCAATCGAAACGTCTGGATATACTTCAATCGATATATTCACAGAATCTTTAGATTACGTTGATTTGTATATCATGGATATAAAACATACGGACTCGGAAATCCATAAAGAAATAACGGGAGCGGACAACCGACAGATATTGGAAAACTTAGAGATACTAAAAAAATCTGGCAAGCCGTATATAATCCGAATTCCGTTGATACCCGGTATAAACGACGGCGACGAGAATCTACGCAACACGGCTGAACTCCTCAAGAGTTCGGAAAATCTCGTAAAAGTGGAATTATTGCCGTACAACAAATTCACAAAAACAAAATACATATCGCT
>Ga0123357_10003838_pt1 | contig 17416 bp, 14 predicted proteins | sample TergutEmb28metaG_FD_89873 | JGI IMG/M metagenome (GOLD analysis project Ga0123357, IMG submission 89873) | Embiratermes neotenicus P4 segment gut microbial communities from Petit-Saut dam, French Guiana - Emb289 P4 | ecosystem: Host-associated > Arthropoda: Insects > Digestive system > Gut ... | reverse complement strand
GAATTTGGTTTACCGTTTAAGAATATTAAAAGGAATTAATATGTCGAAAGAATCAATGAAAGCCCGCGAAGTAAAGCGTGCCAAATTAGTTGCCAAATACGCTGAAAAAAGAGCGCAGTTGAAAAAAGAAGGCAATTACGAAGCATTGCAGGCAATACCCAAGAATGCCTCTCCTGTTCGTTTGCATAACCGTTGCAAAATAACGGGACGCTCGAAAGGATACGTTCGCCAGTTTGGTATTTCCCGCATTCAACTGCGCGAAATGGCTTCTGCCGGTCTGATACCCGGCGTTAAGAAAGCAAGCTGGTAAAAGGAGAAAAAGAAATCAAGTATCAATATTACCTTTCTTTTTAACGGTGTTGTAGAAAGCATGCTTTTTACAACACCGTTAAAATTATTTGCTTTTGAGAAGTGGAATTTGCGGATTGGCTCATTAATTTAAGGTATATTTTGTTGGTATTTTATTTTTTTATTACTTTTGTAAATGAAAAAACGAAATAAACAATAATGAAAAAAAATAAGGCTAATACTTATTATACAGGAATAATGCTTGCTGTTGCTTTTATTTTGCTTGCAAGTATTTTTTTATATTTTCAGTTAGTTGTCCCTTATCATATCTTTTTCAAAGAACAAATTCAACTTTTTGTTTATGATACAAGCTACATTTTGTCTTACTTTTCAAAGCCGGGAGGATTGGCTTGCTTAACCGGCGATTTCCTTACACAGTTTTTATATTTGAAGGGTGGAGGAGCGGTTGTTATTTCTTTATTATTTGTTTTTGAGTGGCTGTTGACAGTTGGAATATTAAACGCTTTTAGAGTAAAACAATGGTCATTGTTAATCGCTTTGATTCCTGTTATTGCAGAATGGATAGTTGTCGGTGAAATCACATTTTCCATTGCCATGCTGGTCGCCTTTGTTTTTGTTTTGCTTGCTGTTTACATTTATACCTTCATTCGTAATAAATGGATTTCCATCGGTTATGGAATTATTTTTATTCCGATTCTTTATGTATTGCTTGGCGGCGCTATGTTTCTTTTTCCGATAGCTATTCTGCTCTATGAGATTTCTTTCGATAGAAAACGATACCTTTATTGGCTGCTGATTATTGCATTTGCTGCCATTATTCCTTATTTGTTCCGAACTCATTACCTGATTACGGTTATACAGGCGTATTTTTATCCTTATTCAGGAATAAAACAGGAGCCGGGTATTTTAATTATGGCTGTAATTCTCTTTTTTGCAAGTTTTAAAAACATACGCAAACAACAGGTTACGGTACTTTCTTTTTCGCTCTCTGTTTTACTTATTCTCGCTTTTGGAATCGGAGGATTGGCTGCGACAACCAATCTTCAACGGGAAAAAGTATTGGGAATGGCAACGGAAGCTTACTTTGAAAATTGGGACAAAGTGTTGAAAATAGCGGAAAAGTCGGAACTAAAAAACCAGATTGCCACTTATTATACCAATATGGCGTTATCCAAACGAATGCAGCTTGGCGACCGAATGATGGAGTTTTATCAGCCGTTTGTTTCAGGGCTGTTTCTTCCGGTCAATCAGGATTCCGGTTGGTATGTTATATTTTTCAGTAATGATGTTTATTTTTATATTGGCGATATGAATATGGCGCAACATTCGGCAATGCTGGGTACGACTTTTTCGCCTTATCTGCGCAGTTCGCGATTGATTCAACGATTAGCTGAAATTAATATTGTAACGGGAGACGCTCCTGCAGCCATGAAATACATTCGGATGCTTGAATCATCTCTGTTTCATAGAAAAAAAACCGAACAATTGAAAGAAATGGCGCTTTCAGTGAATCCCGATGATTATTCATGGCTGCAAAATAAACGCAATCAAATACATACGACCGATGTCCTGCGTTCTTCGCAGAATCCGCAAATTTCTCTCGAGTTGTTGGTAAAAGATAATCCTGATAATAAAGCCGCCTTAGACTATCTCTTAGCATTTCACTTGATGAACAAAAACATCCCCGCTTTTTTCAATGTGTATTCTACCTGTTGCAAAGGCAAAACCGGTTATGTTCCTAAAGTATATGCCGAAGCTCTGCTGATTTATTTAGCCGGTGCCAAAGCCACGCCTGAAGAAGTTGCAGAATATCATATCAACCCGCAAATAATAAAGGATTTTAATGAATATACCCAATTGTATGAAAGATCAAAAGGGAATCTGGAACTTCTTCAGGAAAAATTTCCGCATACTTACTGGCTGTTTTACCATTTTGCAACAATAAAAACATGAATAATTGGCGATACTTTCGATTATTGACAGGAATTTTGCTGTTTGTTACAGCCTGTGAAAATCCGAATAATGTTCAGATAATGAACGACTTGCCTCCAATTTATCCTGATTATACCGATATTACGATTCCCTGTAATATTGCCCCGCTTAATTTTGTATTGAGAAACAAGCCGCAAAATATTGAAGTTGTTTTGAAAGGAAAGTTTACTCAAGCCCGATTTACAGGGAAAGACAAAATTCAGTTTTCGGAAAATCAATGGAAGAAATTTTTACAAACGGAACAGGGAAATACCATATCTGTTCAGATTACTGCAAAAATACAAGGTTGTTGGATTAAATATCTGCCGTTTGAATGGACAATTACAAAAGACAAGATAGACCCCTGTTTAACTTATCGCCTCATCGAACCGGGGTATGAAGTTTGGAATAAAATCCAATTGTGCGAGCGGAACTTGGAAAATTTTTCAGTGGACGTGATTGCTGATAATAACTTAACAGGGGGGAGTTGTATGAATTGCCATGTGTTTGGGGGTCAAAATCCGAATCTTTCTTTCTTCCACCTTCGAGGCGAAAAAGGCGGTACGGTTTTGAACCGGAACGGTCATTTGCGAAAAATAAATACGCAAGCCAATATAATGGGGAAATCGGCTACTTACGGAAATCTTCATTGGTCTGGAAAATATGGCGTTTTTTCCGTTAATATCGTGATTCCGGAATTTCACACGCTTCTTTCAAAAAAATTGGAAGTTTATGACGAAGCATCCGATTTACTCGTACTTGATTTTGATAATAACCGGATTATTCAATCGCCTTTAGTAAGCGGAACCGGCAATCTTGAAACCTTCCCCGTTTTTTCCGCCGATGGAAATCGTATTTTTTATTGTGTCGCTCCCGAAATGCCGTTGCCTGACAGTATTAAACATCTGAAATACAGTTTGTGCAGCATTCCTTTCGACCCTCAGACCGGACAATTTGGAAATCATATAGATACGCTAATCTGTATGGGTGAAAACGATAAATCCGTTTCATTTCCAAAGCCGTCGCCCGATGGACGTTTTCTTTTGTATTGCATTTCGGATTACGGCACTTTTCCCATTTGGCATCGAGAAACCGATTTGCGAATGTTAAACCTGAACACCGGAGAAATTAATGATTTACAAAATGTAAACAGTAATTATTCGGATAGCTATCATTCCTGGTCATCCAACAGCTGCTGGTTTGTCTTTGCAAGCAAGCGGGACGACGGTTTGTATGGAAAGCCTTATTTCTGTTATGTTGATTCAAGCGGAAAAGCGCATAAACCGTTTGTTTTGCCGCAACAGGATCCTTATTATTACGATTATACATTAAAATCTTTCAATCTTCCCGAATTGGCAACCGGAAAACTTCCATTTTCCGCTGCCGATATCGAACGTGTCTATTGGAAAGAAAATGCTGAACAATTTAAATAAACCGGTATGCAACAAATCAATCGCTTACATTTATTTTTTACAATAATTTTCGGGATTAGTATATTTATCTTTTTTTATTACTTTTTTCCTCACCATCTACACTATCAGGAACAGTTTCAACTTTTTCTGTTTACTAAATCCTATTTTATCGAGACTTGCTCACGCCCCGGCGGATTTTCCAATTACCTTGGGCGTTTCTTCGTTCAATTCTATCTTTATGCCGGATCAGGCGCACTGATTGTAAGTTTGATGCTGGTGGGAATGCAACAATTGGTTTATCTTATCGGTCGCAGGTTCAAGAAAACTTCCGCAGGGTGGTTTCTTAGTTTCTTTCCGGCTTTGTTTTATTGGTATTTGCTTTGTGATGAAAATTCGCAGCACGGCGGCGTAATAGCTTTGTTGCTTGTATTGTTCTTTAGTCTGATTATTACATTTATCCAATCGAATCAATGGCGGCGGATTTTACTTTTGGCTATGATTCCGATTCTCTATTGGTTGGCAGGAGGAGTAGTCGTTCTTGGAGCGATATTATTTCTTTTGTATGAATGGATTAAAATAAAGCAAGAAAAAAACCGGCTTTTCTTTTTTTCGATTGCAGCCATATTATTTGTCATTGCATGTCCTTTGGTTGCTAAACATATTGTTGTACAATATCCGCTGGAACGTTTGGTGTGGGGAGTTGATTACATTCACTTTACAAGTTACTCTCCCGTTCGGATTGACTATTTGTGGATACTGATTGTATTGGTCATCGTTTCTCCCAAGTATTTTCCAAAAATAACAAATAAAAAAATCCGACAGTTGATTTTTCCTGTTCAAGCGTTTGGTATTATTTTATTTGCTTATATTCTTATCGGAAAAATGGCATATCCTGAAAATGCTTCAAAAGAAGAAATTATGGCTTATGATTATTTTTGCCGGATGAAACAATGGGATAAAATTATTGAAAAAGCAAATCGGAAATCTCCAAGTATTCCAATGACAGTAACCTGTTTAAATTTAGCGCTCTATAAAACCGGACAATTACCGGATAGAATGTTTGACTATTTTCAGAATGGTCCCGAAGGATTACTTCCTACCTTTCAGCGTGATTTTATGATTGCCACAGTGAGCGGCGAACCCTATTATTATCTGGGATTTGTCAATACGGCGCAACGTTATGCCTTCGAAGCGATGGAAGCGCTGCCCGATTTTCAGAAAAGCGTGAGGAGTTTTAAGCGGTTGGCTGAGACCAATCTAATCAACGGACAGTATGAATTGGCGGATAAATACCTCCATTTCTTGGAAAACACGCTTTTCTATAAAAAATGGGCGAAAGAAACCCGTACCTATCTTTACAATGAAGATAAAATCAATGCTCATCCCGAATGGGGTGAAATACGCCGTTTCCAGACCAAAGTTGATTTTCTGTTCAGCGAGAAAGAAAAAGATACGATGCTGGCTGTATTTTTTCAACAAAACAGAGATAATAGAATGGCTTACGAATATATGTTGGCTTATGCCCTGTTGGCAAAAGATGTGAAAGATTTTCCGGAGTTTTTCCGGCTAAAAAAGGATTTTTCTTATCCCGCCCTTCCTAAATCTTACCAGGAAGCCTTGATTTATATCTGGGGATTGTCGCACAATGAACTGACCGATTCGATTCCTTTTCCTGTCAGTAATTCTGTTAAGCAAGCTGTTGAATCTTACGCGCAGATATATACAGGCTCTCAAATGCCTGAACCGCTTTTGAAGAAAAGATTTTCAAAAACATTCTGGTATTATTTGCATTTCAGACAATTTAATAAGCCCAATCAGAATACCCCCTATCAATATTAGTGTTATGAAAATATACTTATTTATCAGTTATTGTTTAGTTTTTTTCCTTTTTTCGGCTTGCAAAGAAACGCCTGCCAATGTGGAAGCCATAAACGAAACGCCTGCCATTTTCCCTGATTATTTGGGAGTTACGATTCCGGCAACGATTGCTCCGTTGAATTTTACAGTTAAAGGCGAGCATCAAAAATTACATCTGACGATTAAAGGCAGTAAAGCAGATTCGCTCGAATTGCAGGCTTCGGATTATTTTGATATTCCCGATAATTCATGGAAAAAGCTGTTAGCGGAAAACACAGGCAGCGAGATTCGCCTGACCGTATCGGTTCAGTCGGCGGGAAAATGGAAACAGTATGCGTCTTTTCCAATCTATATCAGTCCATACCCTATTGATTACGGCATAGCATACCGGTTGATAGCGCCGGGTTATGAAGTTTACAGCAAGATGGGTATTTATCAACGGAATCTCTCGAATTTCAGTCAAAAGGCAATCCTTGAAAACACGATTGTTTCGGGCAGTTGCATGAATTGTCATTCATTCAATCAAACCAAAACCGATAAAATGAGTTTGCATATTCGAGGGTCGCACGGCGGAACGATTATACAGGACAAAGAACATTTGAAAATTGTGGATACGAAAACCGACCAAACCATTAGCGCTTGCGTTTATCCTTATTGGCATCCTTCCGGAAAATTTATTGCCTATTCGGTTAATAAGACGCAACAAGCTTTTCATTCAGTAAAAGAAGAAAGAATTGAAGTTTTAGATTTAGCTTCCGATGTCGTCGTGTATGACTTGGAGACCAATGACCTTCTAACTTGTGATTTGCTGACTACGTCCAATTATGAAACTTTTCCGGTTTTTTCTCCCGACGGGAAAACTTTGTATTTTTGCTGTGCAAGCCAACAATCGCTTCCCACGGATTATCAAAAAATCAGATACAATTTGTGCAGTATTGCTTTCGATCCTGATAAAAAAACTTTCGGTTCCAAAATAGATACGTTGATTCGGGCGGATATTCAAGGAAAAAGTATTTCTTTGCCAAAACCCTCATTCGACGGCAAATATATTATGTATACCCAATTGAATTATGGTAATTTCGGAATATGGCACCAGGAAGCCGATTTGTATCTGCTGGACTTGGCAACCGGAACAACAAGGGAACTCTCGGAAGTAAACAGCCCGTATGCCGAAAGTTATCACAACTGGAGCAGCAATTCCCACTGGTTTGTATTCGACAGCCGCCGGTTAGACGGATTATATACTCGTCCGTATATCGCTTCTATTGATGAGAATGGGAAAATCGGCAAACCGTTTTTGTTGCCTCAGCAATATCCGGATTACTACCGTGATTTGCTTTTCTCTTATAATGTGCCGGAATTTATTAACGCTCCGGTAAGTTTGGACGCTAATCAAGCGGAAAAACTGATTCTTGCGCCTGAGAGGGAAAAGGTGAAATTAAGGAAGTAATTGCCAAACTATACATAATCAAACGCAACCGATTGAAGTTCATGAGCATACTGTCTTATGCCGAACTCAATTCGTTGGAGAGTTCTCTTTGTGGGACGTTTCACTCCGGAGGTGTATTGCCGCATTTGTCCCTCGTTTATTCCGGAAATGCGGGCAAGACTGCTTTGATTGATATAATTGCTGTATGCTTCCACCAGTGAAGGTATATCTTTGAACACAAATTCAAAATCATAATCACCAGTCATCCACTCTTGCTTTTCTTCTTCATATAATCCTTCAACATGAAATAAAATACCTTCTCTTAAATCTTTTTTCAGTTTTTCTACCGTATCACGGGCAATGACGTATCCGTCCAATTCGGGAAGATGTGCGGATACACCTTTATTTGCCTTGCATACAATTACTTTTAAGTTTTTCATATTTTAAATTTTTATTATTTGGAAACTTTGTGGATTAATCCGCAAAGTCTCTGAATCTTAAACCCGATTGCCGTTCCATGCTTTTTAAGTTGTTTACTTCCACATCGTCTGAAAGTTTACCATCAACAGTTACTGTCCGTCTAATTGTTGGATGTTTGAACTGACGGTGACTTGTCCCGTTTTGTCTATCTAAATACCATCCTTGAGAAATGAGTATTGCGATAATTTCTTTTACTTTGAATGTTCGTTTCATGCAACAATTATTTTTTATCCACGCTACAAAAGTAGCATTTTTTGCTACCAATTTCAAATAATTTATCAATTATTTTATTAAAATCGGAAAAATTAACATTTAAAACTTGTACGTTTGTCCTTATTTTGGCTCAGCAGTAAAAACCTGTATTTAAAAATTTAGAAAGTATAAAACAACCGTGTGCGATGAACGGTAAAAGATGTTTCTACCTGAATCTTATCCTGCAAAGTCACCTTAGTAGCCGCCGATGCACCTCCTCCCCTCTCCCTTATTTCATTATTATTTAATCATTTGCAGAATAAGGGAATAAGGGAGGTGGTTGGGTGTGTATTTCCGAGCTACTAAGGTTGCCTTCAGAAATAAGGGTTTAAAAATGAAACTTTTTAGTTTTTACTATCGTATAAGCAGTTATCCTATTTTTCCGGTTTTAGCGACTGTAAAAACTGACCGATAGCATTCGTTTTGTTCTTTTTCGCCAAACTATCCATATCAGTGCGGTTTTCTTTTAAGATGCTATCAATTTCGGTTTTGAGTTGATTTTTTTTCGCTTCATCCGTTTCTTTGCGGTATTCTCTGCGAAGCGAATAACAGGCAGAATCCGAAACCTGTTTTTTATCTTTCCATTGTTGCAAGGTTTCATTCAACGGCGTTCCCGACGCCGAACTTCTTAAATCAAGATCAACATGAACAATGCCCTGTTCGGGAATGACTAAAATTTCTTGCAGCTTCAATCGAAGCGCCGGTCGTACACGAACAATGTAAACTTGATTTTGCTTCTTGGACTTAACGTTGAACCGGAAGCTGCCGTTATGGATTAAGGTTGAATCAACCGTTTTTTTTGTTGGATTTTTTAATGGAACCAAATATACCCATTCATTATCGTAGCTTGCATTGGGTACTTTTCCTTCGATAATGGATTCTTTTTTAGAGCATCCGATAAAACAAACAGTTAAAAATAAAAATAAGATTAAACTTTTCATACAGCGATAAGAAAAATATAAATTATGAATTGATTGTCATCCCGCGCCAAGCGCGGGATCCCATGAAAAAAATCAATAATTATTTGGGAATTACGGGGGCAAGCCCGCAATGACAATCAATTCATAATTTATAAATAAACAAACGGTTTATTCAGCTGGTGTAAAAATCCACAACGTACCTTGTCCCCAGCCCTGAGAGTCATAATCAATTGGCTTTCCATCACCATCCTTTTCTAACCATGAGAGCTGCAAATTATCATCATCCAATTTGATAATTTCATATACAGTGACATCTTTTCCACTGGCGCCATTACCGGTTGCTGCTCCTGTCGTTTGACCCATAAGAACAGGAATACTGGTGGACAATTCACCGGTTGAACGGCTATAATTTGGAGCCACATTATCCATATTGAAACTGAATGTGCCGTTTACAGAACTTCCGTCAGTCAGTGTTTTCGTAAAGGCAGAGCCTCTGACAGAGAAAGTCATGGTAGCGCCAATACCTTCCGCTTCACCGGCTAATCCCGGCGCCCACCAGTCGCCGGCGCTGCTCCACAAGGCATCGCCCATGCCATAAGCCTGTTCGCCTAAACCTGGATCCCATGTCCATACTTTTGAGCCATCTCCACAAAGCATCGCCCATTGAGGCGGCACATCAAAACAGGAATCCACGATTACCGTAAATTGTTTTGTTAATTGGGTTCCATCGGCATTCAAAGCGGTAAAAGTTATCGTATTTTCACCGGGGAGAACCAATTGTACTCTGCCTTTAGTGCCATAAAAAGAGCCGCTTCCATAATCCCAAGCAGAAAGAGCGTCAAGACCGTCGCTTAACAGATTGATATAGTTGGATTTAAAACCTTCGCGAGTTTCCTGTGTAACGCTTACGTATTGATCAATTTTAGCCATGGTTGTCGAACCTGTCATTTCCTTTCGGTCTTCGATCGGATTACAGGAACTGAAAGCAATAGCTACTACTATTATTGTAAATAAACTAATTCTATTTTTCATATTTATTATTTAATTTTTAAATTAGTAAATTAATTATCCACCCAGGCATTGAAGATAGCATCGGTACCCCAACCGGCATTCTGTATCAAAGCTCCATTCGCCAAGTCTATTTCTTGTTGAGGAATCAAAAAGAACCCGTTGGTTGCCTGATACCGTGCAACGGCTCCTGCTCCCTGCGGTTTCATAGTGGTTGCTACTCCCTGATTGTGTATAGGCACTCCAAATTTAGTTCCCAAGGCTTGTTCCGCAATGTGCCAACGACGAATGTCGCCCCAGCGCGTACCTTCAAAAGCTAATTCGTACCGGCGTTCTTTCCGCAGGGCGGCGTCGGTATAACCTCCAATTGCCGGCAAGTTTACACGAGCGCGTACGGCATTGATACCGTCCGGCGTTTTTGTCAACTCGGAATACATCAAAAGAATATCGGCATAACGAATGATATTTAAATCGGTTGAATGACTGATTTGGAAGTCATCATCAGGTCGGTCGTAATATTCTGGCGCATTGGTGAATGAATTCCACAGCGCACTTGGATCGCCTCCTTTATCATAAGCGGTAGTCGCCACAACTTTCTTTTGCCACAATCCGGTTTCTTCCATTTGCGAATCGGCGCCCCACATATAAGTGCCGGTACATTCATTGGCTTGATTATAGATAGAAGCCGCGCGGCGTATATCGTTAGGTTCATCGGTCAGCCATTGGTTCCAAAGATTTGTATTAACGGTACCAAATCCCCAGCCTTGCCCTATCGGGAAAATATCCTGATATTCATTCGCCCAACTGCCTCCTGCACGAATGCCGAAAAACAGACAATATTGATTGGAATAGCCGGTGGTAGTACTCCAACTGGCAGTTGTGGACATTTTGACAGCAAAAACCTGTTCTGGATTTTGCCCGTCTCTGACCCAATCATTTGCATCCTTTGCAAAAGGATAATCTTTTTTGGTGAGAGTGTTCGTGTAGGGCCAAAGCGAACGGTAATCAGGAAGCAAACTGTGTCCGGAATTATCTATACAATCTTTCAGGGCATCAGCTACCTGTTGAGCGGTTATTTCTCCTTCTTCTGTGGGAAGAGAAGTTTTATTATAAAAGCCTGTGTAAAACAGATACACTCTTGCAAGCAAGCCGGCTGCAGCCCACTTGGTTATCGTACCCGAAACAACATCGTTCCATTTGACTGAAGGCATATTCGTATAGGCATCCCACAAATCGGTCGCTACCTGTACATAAATGGAGTCTTGAGGAGCTTGGGCAGGCGATTCTTTTGCCTGTTGTACATTATCAGGAGCTCCTTTCATCAAAGGCACATCGCCCAACAGTTGAACCAGTTCAAAATAAAAGAAAGCGCGTAAAAATTTCGCTTCTCCCATTTTTTGATTTTTGGTATCGCCTTCCGGCATATTATCCAATGCTGCAATTGCTGCATTGGCGCGCGCGATTCCAAGGTAATGCTGTTGCCAAAATGCTTCAAACTCATTTCTATCGGTATATAGCAATTGACAGTTCGCTTGCGCAAGTTTGTCGTTGGCTCCGCCGCCGCCAAAACGGTCGTCGCAGGCGAGTTCGGCAGTTAAGAAATAAGAAGAAGTAACATTTGCTGCCGTAGCAGCATTGAGTACGGAATAAACTCCCGTCAACATGTTTGTAGCATCAGCATCGGTTTTTGGAAACGTTTCCGTATTTTTTTGGGTATAACTTTGCGTATCCAGAAATTTTTCGCAACCGGTGCATAGAAGCAGTATAGATGCAAAATAAATTAACTTTTTCATGTACATACAAATTAAAATGATAAATTAACGCCAACCAAAAGAGTTTTTGGAGACGGATAATAGCCTAAATCAATACCACTCACCCATGATTTACTGTTTCCAAAACCAATTTCCGGATCCATCCCTGAGTAGCCGGTAAGAGTAAACCAATTTTCAGCGGTCACATACAAGCGTACCTGACTTACCGCCGAAAAATGAGGAAGCAACCGTTTGAAATCGTATCCCAGCGTTATGTTCTGAATTTTCACATAATTGCCATTTTCGAGAAAGATATCGGAAACGTTTTGATAATTAATATTGGTACCTGTGGTCAGACGGGGCCACTTGTCGGATGTTCCAGCTCCTGTCCACCGTTGAAATATGTCGGTTGTAAAGTTTTGAAGGCGGCTATCGGCAAAACTGCGATAGGATTTTGCAATTTGGAAACCAAAAGCGCCTGCTGCATTTACAGAGAAATCGAATCCCTTGTACGCCAGATTAAGAGCAAAGCCAAGTTTGTATTTGGGCCAACCGCAACCAATCATTGTCTTATCGTTTTGATCTATTTTCCCGTCTCCATTGACATCCACAAAACGTATATCGCCCGGTTGAGCTCCCGGAAGAATAAGGTTACCGTCTTTATTCTTGTAGGCGTTTACTTCATCCCAATTTTGGAAGATGCCATTCGCTTTGTATCCATAGAAAAATCCCATTGGATAACCTACCTGCAGACGGTAAAATTCGTCGGTTCCCTGACTGAGTACATTGGAATCGCCATGAATAATTTTTTCCGTATTGTCAATTTGCGTTACAACATTTTTGTCGTAGCTGCCATTGAGATTGATGCCATAGCGGAAATCACCAATATGGTCGTTCCATGTAAGCGCCAATTCATACCCTGTATTTTTCACTGCGCCTCCGTTCACATAAGGAGCGCTGAATCCCCAAGTAGCGCTAATAGGCGCTTGCAGCAACCAATTTTTGGTGTTTTTTACGTAGTAATCAAAAACCATTCCCAAGCGGTTGTTCAGAAAACGGGCATCCAATCCCAAATCCGTTTGCTCGGAGGTTTCCCACGTAATATTCGGATTTTGCAACACACCCGCTACCACTCCGGGAAAAACGGTTTTTTTGGTATCTCCGAAATAATACATTGCTGTAGCCGAATAAGAATATTGGGTAAGATATTGGAATCCATCAATATTTTGATTTCCGTTCTGTCCCCAGCTTGCCCGTAATTTCAGAAAGTCGAGCGTCCCTTTTGCCGATTCGAGAAACGATTCGTTAGTTACCACCCATCCTGCCGAAATTGAAGGGAAAGTTCCCCAGCGGCGCCCCGGTGCAAAGTTGGATGAACCGTCATGGCGAAGAATACCTGTTAACAGATATTTTTCCTTGTAGTTGTAATTGATTCTTCCGTAGAAAGATGCCAAAGAACTGAATCCCCAAGGTGCGCCGCGAGGATCTGGGTTGCCGGTTACCAAAGCTTCAGAAAGTTGAGTCGGTTTGGTGTTTGAAACCCAAGCGTAATCCCATCCCATATTGAAATTATTGTTTACTCCCATTGATGCAAGATTTTCGCCGTATCCCGATTTTTCAACCGATTGACCTACTAAAACGTCGGCATGATGATCGCCCATATTCCAGGCATAACTCAATGTGTTTTCCAATTTCCACCCGTAACCGGAGCCTCCGCTCTGGTTATCCGTTTCTGTAGTAATATTCATATTGTTAGACAAGTGAATGATCGGATCCTGTGTACGATACGACCACGCGCTCATTTGATAACCATAGAGTGATTTGAAAATCAAATTTTTAATGGGTTGAATCTGCAAATAAGCGCTTGCATTTAAGCCGTAATTTTTGGATAAATTCAATCCCTGCGCGCTGTTTGCAACTGCGGCAATAGGATTGGCAAAATTTCCGTCAAAATTCCACCCGTTGGCTACTTTGTCATCGTAGGTATAGTAACCGCCATCATTATTGTATATTGGCATTAATGGATTGGCAACCAACACATTATGGAATGCGTTCCAATAAATGTTTCCTGTCGAAATACCCTGCTTGCTACGATAATTGTAATTCAAGGTTTCTCCTATTTTAATAATGTCAAAATCTTTTGCCTTAAAAAGTACATGATCGGAATTGATTCGGAAGGTGTGACGATCGAAATGCGATTGAACGGGTCCTCCAAAAATACCGTCGCGTTTAGTAAAGGAATATCCCAATGAGAATTTGGAAAGTTCGTTTCCTCCGGTTAAATTCAACGAATGTTGCTGCGTTTGAGCGCCTTTGTTATAAAAAGCATCTACCCAATCGCTTCCGTTCCATTTACCGCTCATGATATCGTCATACATTCCTTGAGGCAACAGGTTTGCCCAGTCATAAGGCGCTGTGCCTTCATTGAAACTGTTTTCATTCTGTATCTGAATGTACTGTTTCGCATTCAGCATATCCGGTTTTTTAGCCATGTATTGCTGACCAAAATAACCGCTGTAAGTAATATGCGTTTTACCGGATTTTCCCTGTTTTGTTGTAACTAAAACCACGCCATTCGCAGCACGAGCGCCGTAAATAGCAGCCGATGCCGCATCTTTCAAAATATCAATAGATTCAATATCCGCAGGGCTCATGTTATTCAAAGCGTCGTTTCCGCTGGCAACACCATCCACTACATAGAGCGGTCTCGAATCGCCATTAGTTCCGATACCCCGAATGTTGATAATGTAACCTTCACCCGGTTGTCCATTACTTTGCATAATGTTCACACCCGGCGTTAAGCTTTGCAAAGCTGTAAACGGGTTTTCGGTGCTTTGTTTTTCGATCGCATCGCCGCTAATATTAAGCGTAGCGCCTGTTACCAATTTTTTCTTCTGTACGCCGTAACCAACCACAACAACTTCATCCAGCGATTGACGGTCTTCCTTCAGCTGCACATCATAGACATTTTTACCGGAAGCAACCTTCATTGTGGAAGGAAGAAATCCGATATACTTCACTTCAATTGTAGCATTGGGATTTACATTCAAGGTAAAAGCGCCGTTTACATCGGTCGCCGTACCGTTTGACGTTCCTTTTTCTACTACGCTTGCTCCAACTAAAGTTTCTCCCGACGGGTCGGTCACATTACCGCTGATTTTAACGGTTTGCTGCTGTGCCGACAAGACTATTGGTAATAAGCTAAGTATCAACAATAAAGCACAATTCCGTAAGGATTTCAAAATTTGGAAAGACGAAGCTTTCCGCGTTAACTCTCTTTTTAAATGCATAATTGTTTTTTTAAATTTGAAATTAGATTAAGAAAAATTACTGTGTGCCTCAATTGTCTGAAATAATCGAAGCTACAGACTGTTTTAACTTTTAACAATAAAAAAGATTTACTCATAGGCAGTGATTTTTAATGATTATTAATATTTTGAAAATGAAATTTCTTGTTGATAATAAGAATCTCTGTACCTGAAAAATAAACAGGCAGAACGGAACACGAAAGAATTAGCTCGTTTTTGAAGTGAGCTGTATTTGTGTTTATAAAATATTTTTTGTAAATTACGACCGGAGAATTTAAACCTGTGTGTGTGTGTGTGTGTGTGTGTGTGTGTGTGTGTGTGTGTGTGTGTGTGTGTGTGTGTGTGTGTGTGTGTTAATAAATTATTTGAAACAAACAAATAAAAAGCGTTAAAAATACAAGAACCCTGCTCAAAAGACATTTGAGTCAAAACAGAATTATAATATTTTTCACATATTGGAGTCATTAAATAAGTCTTTTTTTGTTAGCCTTAACAATTCGGGCGTAAAGTTAATCAAATTTGATTTAATGACAAAAAATATATGTTAAAAATTTCAGAATTTTTCAAATTTGTTATTTGATGCAGCTTTAATCGCCGAGCATTCGACTTCAACCAGCCAACCGGGGCGGCAAACAGGCGCTAATAAAATAAGACGAGGCATTTCGGGACAGTGTTTTTCAAAATAAAGATGCGTGTTTTCGTAATCGGCTATATCCCGCAGATAAATAATCAAATGCGTTACATCCTGCCAACCGGCTTCTGCCTCTGCTAACAAGGCATGGACATTTTCCACCGCCCGTTCGATTTGTTTCTCCAATTGTTGCGGATGGAGAATATTTCCCTGATTATCAATACTGGCTGTTCCGGATATAAGAATATGTCGGCGATCGCCAAATTGAATACAGGTTCCCCGCTCGAAAGTAACACCGTATTCGTGAGTGGGATTTAAATTTGAACGGGCATATAAATAGCTGATTTGTTCACGCTTTATTTCTTGAATGGAACAGGCGTCCATCATTACGGTTACTTCGGGATGAACCGATTGCCCTTCAATTCCTGTGCTGGCAATATAATGGGTTTGCGGCGTCAGACCGGAAACCTCAAATATTTCTTTCCGTGCGCGAACCATTCCGCTGTAATTTCTGTCTATGTTTTGCACAAACAGCCAGGTGCGAAGGCAATTTGCTTCCAGTGTGCAGTTGCGCTTTGCCAACAGTTTCGTGAACTGTTCAAAGACAACGCGGGTTTGTTCGCCGGAATCTCCCTGTTTTTCGTGCAGTTGAAGATTGTACAGGTGCGTATAGTGCGGTCGTTTCATCACTACCGTTCCATCGTTTTCCTTATGAATAGAAGCAGCTTCTACAGCGTAAATCAATAAAGCCAATTTGGTTCGATTCAACGGCGGCTGTTGAATAACCGTAACGGCAACCTGAGAAGGAGAAGAAAACCACGAATGCTGGTTGATTGCATCGCTGACAAAATAGCGCTTCCAAACAAAAACAGCATTTTTGAAAGTTTCTATTTCCGATAGACGTTTGACAGCCTGCTCTATACAATTGAACTGTTCCTGTCCGGAAAGTGTGGGTTGAAGAATTTCCGCAATGATATAAAATTCGGCGGCGTCTTTTTCGGGCATAAAGGAGCTCCACGTAATTTTAACAAAAAGATCATCCCAAATGTATTGATTGTAAGTCATAAATTTTTCTACTCCTATATTATATAGCCTTCCTTCTCAACTCAAAATCGCGTCCTAAATATTTTTCCCTGACAATGGGGTTTTCGGCTAATTCTTCGGCGGCGCCTTGAAACAGCACTTTTCCTTCAAATAAAAGGTAAGCGCGATCGGTTATACTTAAAGTTTCATGTACATTATGGTCGGTAATCAGGATACCGATATTTTTGAGTTTCAATTTGCCTACGATTTGTTGAATATCCTGAACGGCAATCGGGTCTATGCCGGCGAAAGGTTCGTCGAGCATGATAAATTTCGGATCAATAGCCAGACAGCGGGCGATTTCTACCCGCCGGCGTTCCCCGCCCGACAATTGGTCGCCCAAGTTTTTCCTGACTTTCTGAAGTCCAAATTCGGCAATCAGGCTTTCCAATTTATCTTTTTGGTATGCCGTCGTTTCTTTAGTCATCTCCAAAACAGCGCGGATATTGTCTTCAACTGATAATTTACGAAAAACGGAAGCCTCCTGCGCCAAATAACCGATTCCATTCCGCGCTCGTTTATAAACAGGAAATTGGGTAATTTCCATATCTTCCAGAAAAATTTTTCCTTGATTGGGTGTAACCAATCCTACCGTCATGTAAAAAGTAGTCGTTTTTCCGGCGCCGTTGGGTCCCAGCAAACCGACTATTTCACCCTGTTTCACCTGTATTGAAACATGATTGACAACAGTGCGGTTACGGTATCGTTTTACCAAGTCCTCAGTGCGAAGAATCATTTGTTCCATATCTTTTATTTATAGCTCGTTATCTGTCTTTGTGAATCATCAATCGCCAAACCGACGCAAATTGCATCGGGATAGGGCTTGGCATAATTTTTATCCGAAATTTGCGAAATGGCTTCTTCGGCTTTTTCTTCAGGACTTTCGCCTTCGTAGGCGACTTTTATTTCTATTACCCAAGTCCTGCCTTTGTGAGAAACCACCAAATCGGCGCGACCCAAGTTGGTGTGCATTTCAGCTACTGTGGCAACTCCGCAGCCGCGCAG
>Ga0123357_10003837_pt1 | contig 17417 bp, 7 predicted proteins | sample TergutEmb28metaG_FD_89873 | JGI IMG/M metagenome (GOLD analysis project Ga0123357, IMG submission 89873) | Embiratermes neotenicus P4 segment gut microbial communities from Petit-Saut dam, French Guiana - Emb289 P4 | ecosystem: Host-associated > Arthropoda: Insects > Digestive system > Gut ... | reverse complement strand
TAAAAAATTTATATTCTTTCCCCAATCTTTTAAAAGAAGATAAAAAAAAAAAAAACAATCACCCCAAAAAAAAATAAAAAAAAAAAAGGAAAAAAAAAAAAAAAAAAAAATAAGAATACATTTTAAAAAATTCAAAAAGATACAAGCATCCTGTGTGAAATTATATACTGTAGCCTGTACAAGCCTCAGCACAGCCATCAAAAGACTGATGTAACATCTTCTGCATTAGGCATATTCTACATCCTTGGTCTTGTGGTATATCCAGCTGGTTGGGGAGCTCAACGAGTCCAAAACATGTGTGGACATCAAGCTGCACCCTTCTTCCCAGCTGAATGCAATCTTGGTAAGTCATTTCTTTCCTGCATTAGTTGAGATCATATGTTACCATATCTCATTATTACAAGTTTAGTCTGCAACATGCAACCTTGAGGAATATTGTGACCATTATGTTTCTTTAAATACCTCCATGAAGAGATGAATCAGTGGAACTTACAAATTAATAATTATAAACTTGATAATGTCTTTGTCCAACATAATATCGTGGTTTATTCCATTACCTTGTTTATAATTTAAGCAATGGGGACACGTCATACAAATCCTGTAGATGAACTCTCATGTCAAATTTCACACACCTAATGACCATGGTTCATCAGTTATTGCCAACACACACAAAAATATTCATAGACGGACTACGAACAGTCGCCAAAAATATTCTTGATAAAAGACAGATATATTTTTAAAAATTCAATCACAACATAAAATCTGAGGAGCATATATATTTATGATTACTGCAGAAGACTGTATGGTTGCCACACTGCCACTGTTACAGTACGGATTAGAAATTATGAAAACAGTACAACCCATAATAACATGATACCAGCACCAATTGTCCCAAAAACCAACAAGTTGAATTCATAATCCACTGGTAGAAATAGACACATACAGACATGCAGCAACAATATCATAAAACATATTTGAATACAGAGTAATAAAAACAGGCCAAAATATTTCTAATACCCTCCCAACAGACAGGCAAGTTTATTACTGAAACCTACCAGTTAGAACAGTCAAATCCAAACTTATTGTTCGTGACCTGGCATTTAAATATTCTTCTGCTTATATCCCATAGTTTTATATTTGGGGTCAAATTAGAAACACAAATGTCATACTTGTGCTGCATGTCACAGGTGACACTGTACAGAATATAAGCACATGTTCCACAAATGTTTTTTCATATGTCCACTGGAGCAAATGGTCAGGTAGGTTTCGCATCGCTTTCATTCAATTTTTATGTTATGACTTGTCCACTGTACCTGCATGTACGCAAACCACCAAATTAGAAGAGGAAAGAGCATTACCTCTTATAGACATCCACAATTAACTTCAGTTCATAAACCGGCAAGCAAGCAGGAACTTACAGACTCACCAGCTTGCAATAATACGAAGAAATCCGATAGTTTATAAAAGGTGAGATGATTTATGAAAAATGATGTGAGTACAATTTTACAGTGTCCCCTTTACATGCTACTTTCCCCCCCCCCCCCAATGCCTTGGGAATGGTCAACGAATAGATCTGCACCCATTTCATTATTGTATGAAAACTGTACAACTACACCGCTCACATTTACCATATAAAAGGTAATTTTGTGGTAAAGCTTCTGACTCACCTTGGCCAGGGATGTTCACAGCGATTTTCAGATCACATCAGGAAGTGCAATACCTCATAATAAGTCTTGACCACTTCCTCCCCTCTCCCATTCTACTTGATCCACTATTCCGTATCATACAACAGTCATGTGATATAATTACAAAAATAAACCTCCAACATGTCACACAGTTCATTATAACATATCTGAAAAACAGTGAAAAATAAGAGATGCCATCCTGAAGATTATGGCACATGATGGTACAGGTAAGGGTGAAACTGTTCCCGTGCATGTCATGAAAGCATGCAGGGGGCATGGAGATATAGGTCCATAGTTTTAATCTTGGCACTAGATGAAGATGAGTGCTCAGCTTCATGTCCCAGGGAAAGAGTCCCCAATACCCACTGAATAGGAGGCTGGTGGGCCTCAGAGCTAGTGTGCTTTCTTTTCAGAAAAATCTCTTGCTGCTGTAGCAACAGAATCCCAGACTGTCAAGCCTATAAACTAATAACTATACCAACACTATCTGGCTGCAATAACAGATGGTCATAAATTATATAACTATATCTGATGTGTTCATAGGCTGGGCTTTCTACAGTGCTGTAGTTGGAGTGGGACTCACATTTGTGTGTGCAGTGTTATCAGTTCAGGCAGAGGTGGCCACATCCAGTGACAAGGTCCAATACCAGATTCATCAAGGACGCACATTAATCTGTCTGCTGTGAATTAATATGCAAAGAAAATGGCAAGTTTTTAAATAATCTCATGTATCGCATTTTCTACAGACAGGATTTCCACACAATCTCTGTTGATTATAATTTTGTAATTTATTTATGTACTTATTTATTTTTTTAGAATCATTTGCCCTGATGTTGGTATGCTTGCATAACATAATGCTTGGAATGTACTTTGACATCACCAGTTGTGAAGATGACTTCCTACAGAAGACAAGAGACAGTGTTTATTGTGAAAGGTGTTTTTAAATGTGAAGGCAACATCCAGTTGCAAATGAGATAACTCATATTTGAATGTTCCTGGTGCTTGTACCAATAACTGTGCAATAAGTTTGGTAGAAAAATCTGAAGAAATAGGTTTTGTGTTAGTCTTGAAGGTGGTGTTGGATGTAACAGTATCAGGAGATAAAACTGAGCTGTGACAGTATCAGGAGATAAAACTGAGCTGTGCAACATGTGGAGGAAATGGGTCAAAGAATTACAATAAATTGAATTTATTATGCATTTTTGTCTAAAATGACTTTCAGACAATGATCCTGAAGTTTGCGAACTCATCACAATACACCCTGTACAAAACAGTAATGTTACCTGTTACTTTACAGGAGCACAGAATGTGGTCTCTTAGAAAACTTGAGACTGCAGAAGATGAGGTCAAAGTTAGGAATCAGGCTAAGTTTCATATACGTCACAACACGGCCATACTATAATGAAGAATTAACTTTCTGAAATACTGTTCTCATAATACAACAGCTACTTCACTTCACTACAAAAATATTCTCAAGAATTATAACTCCATTAAAACAAATTGTGAATGAAAAATTTTTAAGTTATCATGACAGTCAACACATAAACCACCATTATCAATATGCCTTTTCTTATGATGCAAGAAAAAATAACTGTCTTGCAACATCAGAAATGTATGGTACCTATAATAGTGTGTGAACACATTAAGACTGATCATTTACACCACACATCATTAGGACAATAGACTATATTTCTAACATTAATTATATGACATAAAAAATTTCTTCTACATGTGAAGTTGAGTAGCCATAATCTCTCAAATGAGTATCAAAATGTACATAGTCCTGCCAGAAGTTCTGTTACAACTTTCATGTTGTCCAAAGCTGGAGACAATGAGGTGGGAGGGTTGTAAGGATGGCTGTTTTTGGACTACTGTCTCTTCAGGTATTTGTGCCAAGGCAGTTCGTTTGAGTCTGTCACAGTGTCATCGTGGAGTGGGGTGTCAAGGAAAACCATGTGGCTGTGATTGCCCTTCACAATTGTGGAAAATCTATTCTCAAATTTTTGAACCCTTAAAACCATTGAAAATTTCGCAAATGTTCATCTATCGGGCAATTAAATGTTATGAGGCACTCTGGAGGGATGAAGACAGGGCTCAGTCAGAATGCCTGAAAAGTTTGAGGGCTGAAGCTGCTGTCAAAACATTGTAGGAGCGGATTCGCTGAAATCCACTCTGAAAACAGAAGATCATGTCCTAAGAGCTGAACATATCGACCAAACCAATGTCATGCCTCATCAGGGGTGGTCAACACATGAGAATGCACCGCCGTTCAAAGGGACACATCCTTACTCCTGTTTTGAAGGTGATCTGAGGGACAAGAGCAGAGCGTCTTGGCTGGAGTGTCTCAAGGCTTGTGTCAAGGCATAGGACAGACATTTTGAGTGACATTATTAAAAATGAAAACCTTAAACTATTGCAATAAATTACTTGGTTCAAAAAGTGGATGTTTTGTTACATTTCCTTCTAGGTCACATTGTACTTGTAACAGAACTTATGGCAAGACTATGTACCTTATGTTCCCTCAAAATTAGTTTATTTTCTTGTGTCATTTTATGCTTTCTTCCAGACAAGGAAATGGTTATTAGCAGGCAATGGAACAACTTCCAGCAAGTGCATGCCAGCAGAAGCTGCCAAGGTTGCCAACTGATCTATATCCCGTAAACCCCACTGAGGATTCTGGGATTGCAACATTGAATTAAAATGGACATTAGACTCTGGTGAAATCTTGCCATGGAATGCATATGGGCCATATGTGAACAGCAGGCCACCACGCTTGAGAACTTGACCGGCATTGTGAAACAGACGTTCCGTGCATATGAATGGAGAAATGTGAATCAGGTTGATGTTTAAGATGAAGTCCATTGACTGCTTTCCTAGAATTACAGAAAGACAATACCATTTCATTAAGGAACTTGTAATGGAAATGTGTTTAATAGTGTCATTTGTACAATACTGATAGTAATTCAAATATGAACAACAAACTGTATCTCTACCACATTGTGCACTGCACTCTCAGTAAGATAAACATTAAACACAAAAATTTATGTTTTTAAGGTGGTGTTACAGTAAACTCCAAGGTCTGTTCACAGCAGAGCCAGCAGCAAGTGGGTTCAGTGCATGTGGCTGAACCAAGCCCCACTATTTCTGATGGCTCAGCACCACTACTGGAATTGTATCTGTACTGTGACAGTCAAGGTTAACCCCAGGAATAAAGGATGACAAGTAGGCAGGGTCAAGGACATTGAAATCCCATTAAGAAAATCCTGTATGAACATACATTCACATTCCCATAAATACATTTCATATATCCAGTATCAGTCAAATGACCGATGGATATGAAACATGCCAAGATAAGAATAATATGTACAGCACTGAAGAATAAAAAACCAACTAGATGCCACTTATTATTTTATTGTACTTCTTATAGGCTCAACATGTTTTGGGCATTACTATGCTCATCATCAGGAGCTCGCGACTATAATGTTGATTACCACATTGGTCGTTTCGGTCTTGGTTTGCTGTATGTTGGAGGTTAGGTGCGGTTAGGCCGGAGAAGTGTCTGGGCTGTAGGCTGCATTTATGCTTTGGCCTGCAGCCCGGACACTACACCAGCCTAACTGCACCTAACCTCCAACATACAGCAAACTAAGACCCAAACGACCAATGTGGTAATCAACATCATAGTTGCGAGCTCCTGATAATGGGCACAGTAATGCCCGAAACATGTTGAGCCTATAAGAAGTACAATAAAATAATAAGTGGCAACTACTTGGTTTTTTATTCTTCAGTTATCACAATGATGCACAGTCCAATAAACATCAGATGTACAGCATTAGATAATATAAGAAATACAACAATATGTCAAAATTTATTAAGCACAAATATTTAACAGTAAGGAGAGACCAACATTACTGAAATGCTAGAAATTCATCAACAGAATAAAAAAACATGAGTAAGTAAATACTTTTTCTAAGTAATCTTGAACTGCATTTTGTTATGTTGAATTTGAGTAATGTCCAATGGCAATTTATTCAATACCTTAATAGCTTTGTTGTAACAAAGTCATTCATGGTCAGAAATCAACCAGTGCTTATTATTTAAAGAGAGTATTGTGTTGCAGTACAGAAGTAGTTAGTTGCAGACTGGATACAAAATATTTCAAAAAGATTTTGAAATAAATACAGTGTGAGGATGACTGTATTAACTTTTTGGCACTGGAATTATTTTTTTAAATTTTAGCACACCTGTATATAAAATGTGAATAAAACAGGAACCAAATACATTAGAATTATGAAACAAACTGCATTTTGAAAGAAAGAAATGGAGAGTATATACCATGTTTAAAATATTCTGTACCTATACTTATTGAATAAATATATAAATTGCAAAGTTTAGAGGTTAGCAGTGCGGTACGACCACTATAGTAGTCGTTAGGCATCAAAGGATTATTCAATCTTATTACAAGGCCCAGGGATGGGCTTGTATGAACATGGTAATTAATTTTCTGGTTCAGGAAAGAAAGAGACTTTCTTACCACATGTGCAAAATGGGCTTCTCAGAGACTCTGTTCTGGAGTTTTAGCACAAAGAGTGTATATCCCATACAGTTAAAAAGAGTAAATGAATGCTGAGAAATGAAATGTATTACAACCATGTAACATGATACAGATGAAAAAATTATGGATCACTGGCATGGTATGTCCTCCATGCATGGTAACACTGTTATACAGTATATGACAGAGAACACCACACATTTCCGATGACTGTTGAGCTGACAAATCTTTCTGTGTGGGTTGCCTGAATCCCACCTATAACCATCTTGGCAGATAATGCAACAGAGTTGTGTTTTATGTGGTAGTTAGGTTTCTGGCATATCATATACCCAAAATCACAAATAATCAAGAAACCCCCTTAGACCCTCCTATTCCACTCACTTAAAAAAGGAAAATCAATTGTAAGAATATTGGTGTGCTGGCGCATGCGTGCGCACGTTTTTGTGTGTCTGTATGCATGCATATGTAGTTTAAAGTATTTTTATTACAAAAATTGTACAAAACAGTACTACAGCAAATACAGTACTGAACAGTATACAGAAAAGATTCAACAGAATAACAATAAATTGCAGAGTCTGGTGACTCAGTGTCCTGAGAAGTCAACACTGCGATGCTCTTCCAATGTTCTCTTAAAAAACATGTTACCAATAACAGCTCTTCCTTATGTGTTCATTCACTGTATACTCCTTGATATGGGCACAGATCCTCTATGAGTCCCCAATTAATTTTCATGCTTTTTTTTTTTTTTAAGTCAACCACATACAGAAATATGCACATGGAAATATTTCATAAAACACATTTCTACTGTACATCTCAGGAACACTGTAGTATTGTTAATGAGAAGGGGTTTCAAAGAGACCCAGCTACCTTTGATAGCTAAAAACTAGTCTGGAGATCTGCTGAAAAGAATACTATCATATAAGCATTGAAATGCAGTTCCTTATTATTATCTTACTGACAAACAAAAGTAACATTTAAAGCCCAACTTGCACAAATCTCTCTCCAGAACAGTGAGACATGAATTCCTTAAGGAAAGACTCACATTTCTCTCCTACAAGTTGTTTCAAAATACAACCTATAAGTGCACATTAAAGAAATCTGAATGGTAATGGTTAAATCTACTGACTTTAGTGAACAATTCTACCTTCTGGGAGAAGACAATGGAAGAAATTTATTAACACTGGAAGAATGTTTCATTTGCACATGCAGGGTAGAAAAATAACTTTCTAACAGAACACACAGCATCACATCCCAGTAGATAGCAATCTTCATAGTCACTAACAAGAGAACTTCAAATCTCATACATATGTTCTTATAAATTGCCATTTTGTAAACAGGAATGTCTCGGGTTCTACTCAAGCTTCACAACTTACGGAACAGAATTTGCAGTTTATTGATGAACCACTTTACAGTTATGGAAGTTTAGTGCTATACCACTTGTTGTGTACCAAGTCAATATGAACCATGGCTGGTACAACTAATTTTCAAACTGTGATCATGAAAATTCAATTCCCTGTCCTTCATAACTTACCTATTATACCACCCCCTCCCCACTTGGTATGTTCTTCAGTTACGTCTATAAATACAGGCTGCTTAATATTTGAGACTTCTGCATCTCGTATATATGCAGTGATACTTCGCAGAGATGATTCATCCACATCAGATGGTTGCCACACAACAGACGGAAAGTGTGGTGCAAAATACACTACATGCTGTCCACTTCCAGATGAAATTTCAAGACAGTAATACACACAATCATTATTACTAGTAGCTTCCATATAAGGTGCAATGAAATTCTTTAGGGCTTGAAGAATTGGTTCTTTGTTACGTTCAGCAGCTGAGTTGACTTGTTTACAGGAATAAGATTGCCACCTGTGAAAATGCAAACTGAATCAAATTTCTGCCAACACTGCATTTAGATAGCCTACAAAAAGCATGTTCTTGTACTGACAAAAACTATATTTTAAGTCACTAAACATGCAGTCACACAGACAACATGCACCTACTGTAACATTTACATTCTACTGGATCAGCAGCAGCCCAATTCCATATATTTCAAGGGAACCTGGACCTGATTTAATGTCGTGGTGTTCCTTTTGTTGTGAGATTTTATAATTCAGCAAAGAAATAATCTTATAGTAGAGTCCATTTGAAATATGATGGCACACGGTGACGCATGGGAGGGGAAGTGAAGGGGGAACTTGCGAATGCAACATGTAGCCAGTACTGTTCACACTACCTCGGAACATGGTGCATCCAGCATTACTACTACTGATGCGCACACCTCAGCTGTCAATACGTGACTGAACTGACACCCCCACCGATTTAAATGGACTCGTCCCTTTTGCCGAAAGACAAAATCTGGTTTCTGTGCATGTGCCATCACATTTCAAATGCAGTCTAAGAACAGTACATGGGGAAAATCTGCCTATGGAGGTGAATTTCCCCAAAACATCACTCAAATGCCAGGTTTAAATTCCATGACCTTGGAAAACTAACATAAAATGTTACAGCAGTCTCTGGCTGCCTTATGGAGGGGGGGGGGGGGACAAAAGGAAGATAACATCCACACAACATTTTCATACATTTATAATCTCTTACCGTGTTCAATTTCACACATTCTTCTGGTCCTGTTTGGGTTGATTCACAACCTTCTACAACACCTTCATGCTGCATACTATTCTACACAAGTAGTCTGCCAGTGTGTTTATGAAATGAAATACACAGATGCATAATTAACACTGCTACAGCAGAGGTGCCAACTGGTTCCAGTCATACATGCCTCATAGATGTCCAGATGAACCCCAATGGCATGATCATCATAAATGCTCTACCAGTTAAAATGTTACAAGGCTCTCTGAACACTGATGGATAGACAGGTCAGAACCTACAGTGCTTTACTATTTTACAAAGCTGAGTTACATGCAGTAAATTACAGCATGAAGTACCTTTGTGGAGAAGTCTTATTTTGTACCCTCTTCATTATGAAAGGTATGGCCACATGAAGCACAGTTCTTCCTGGGAAGAAACAGCCATGTAAAAATCAGACACTTGTCATATATATCACATCTAGCAGTCTTATACAATAATCAACTTAAAGATTCAGGAACTAATTCATCAGAATGCCATGTGATCCTATTTTGGAAGATGTAATTGATGAAATGGAATGACCAGAATCTCAGTCTTTCAACACACGATTTTGATTTGAGAATCTAAAAGAGATGTACAATTCAACCAACTATGCCAATAGGCATCAATGCCCCTTTCTCCATGTTGGACCACAAGTCTCACAATTCACTTTCATTATACTAAAAGACTGAATGCTATTATAAGACTTGGAATGGAACTAGGCACCACTACTCTCCTGAAAAACAGTTTTCAATCACACCCAACCCAATGTCTGGAACTGTGTAGTTGGTTTAATGAAATAAGGTTGCTCCAGTGTACAGTGTTCTCACTTTTATAGCTCTAAATGGTTAAGAAATGGTCAAGTAGGTAACACACCTACTTTGTACTGTGAAAGCTGTGTTAAAACCCTTGTAGACTGACGATCAAGACAAATGTTTCTATTTTTTTCGCAGTGCCCCATTGCAAATACCAAGAGAGTACCTCAAATCAGGCGTTAAGCAGACTTCACACTTCAGTTGCCAAAAAAGATAACAACAAAGGCAATGTACATACAAACATAACATTGACATGCATTTGCTTAACAACTCTTGGTGTGCAAAAGCAAGAATTATTAAATATTCGAGTGTATGTCTGTAGCCTTAGTTGCCCAAGATACTATGTGTGGCCTGTCTGGATCAACCATATTTTTCCACATTACCTCATTAATGGCATGATTTTTGGAAAAAAGTTATTGAACATAAAATGTGTTTCAATTTTCTCAACAAGTTTTTCCGACACATTTCTCATTCTAAGAATTCAGCATGGTATTATCATGCATGGACATACGTCTTCATGCAAAACACCCATCATTCTTGTCAGATTTTACATATTTTCTTGACATTTTAAAAATACTCAAATTTCATGAAAATCTCTCATGCAGATGGACAAACATGACAGCCAATAAGTGTTTTTTGCAATGGTGCAAACCTGCTTAAAAATGCCTACAACCTTCTTTCTACACCTCAAATTAATGATCTGGAATCCCTTCTTAAGTTCTCCCAGATATAAGGAAATTTTCAATTATTGGACTTTAGGCAAACATTCCCTTTTCTGAATTTTAGAGAAAGAAGTTCCATTTCAAGTCAGCAAATAAACACCTGTGCCAATGGCCTGCCACAGACTTCAAGTCAAATACAGTCAGACTTCCGGAAGAAGTACTCACACAAACGGTGGAAATAGTGCTCAGTTTGAACTTTATGTCACAACAATGTGGAATCATAACAAATTTTTGTATACTCCTTATTTAATGTAATTCAATGACTCTTCTGGATTCTTTCACTCACAGTGCTCCCAAAATACAAAAAATCTACTGCTGTACACAGAAATTATGGACATCATTTTGAAAACGGATTTTTCCCTACTTAATTTTTCAGGTACAGCCAATTTTATTTTGAACTGTGACAGTTAAAAAATAAACAGTAAGGGCGAAAGTTTTTATCTGAAAGTTGCCAAATCCCTTAAAAATTACTGTTTTGACATCACAACAAAATGTTCAAGTAGTCTTTATGCTTCCTCACAGTATACTGTGAATCTCATTACAAAGAGCTGTACATGCTTCAAAATTCAAGTGTGACTTCTGCATTTTGTTCATTAATTTGCAACATTCGGGGGGAAGAGGCCAAAAAGAAACAATGTACACTACTCCATTTGTATGTTTATTCGCTGCAATATTATTTTACACTCATTTCGAATTTATACAAGACAAACTTCACAAAATGTTGTTACAAGAATTACAACCCAAATACAGCACAACCTCCATAATGGGACTCTCAGGGATATTTGAATGTTTTGACTTTACATTACACAAGTGTTGTTTTTGGTTCCCACAACACATGACATACCACAATGGCACCAGGGTTCCCTGGTTACAAACATTTAACACTTCACCATGTATGGTTTACGAACACATACACTTCATCTGAAACAATGCTGAATCCACAGTGGGCAATTCCATTCCTATTCATGAAATCCACCCCTTTCTTGTTTGAATGTAACTGTAACTTTAAATAGGTCATTATCTACTACACAGTGTACCTCTAAACATGTTCCCAAGCACACAAAAATACAAATCCTGCTTGCTTAAGGAAGCCAGCCCACACATTCTTATTTTACCACTGCCAGTACATTAGAAGAGTGCCCACGCATGTCTTACAAGTTATACACAGTAGATACATCCTGTATGAGCAATTCATTCTGTTGCACAAAGTGTATTACAGGCAATACTTGGGAAAAATGTCACCCAATAATCTGCAAAAATACTGCATGTCAACAGGGCCATGTTACAAAACAAGGTACAAGAGAGTGCCAGACTTGAAGTCAAAGTCTGGTGTGAACCAAGTGCAAACAAAAATCACAGGGGTCATGTTTTGAAAGAAATTCCCACTAGTATATGTAGGTAATTCTATCACCACTCTTAACAGAATTAGGAGAGAGAGAAAAAAACAAACATGCAGCTACCTGATGCAGGACAGAGCCACAGACCACACAGCAAACTTATCAAAAACTGTCCTTGAAGAGTTACTGTAGATTGTAGACCCCTAGATCTCCAGATTTGAATCCGTGACACTATTATTTGTGTGGGACAATGAAAGACAGAGTTTATGTGAATAATCTATATTCGTTACAAGAGCTGAATGACAATATTCATAGGGAAACAATCAATATTCCAACACAAACAGCTCCACTGAGTGTCAAGAAATATTTTCTAAAGATGTGAGGCCAACTCAGAAACTGGAGGTTGGCATCTTTGAGGCTCTCCCACGAAATATGGTCAAGTTAAACTGTAGTGGGAAAAGGGACTCTGAACATTTCAGGTGATTGCTGACTTCCTACGTGGGCAGTTGCCAGTGACAGGTCCCATGCTCAGGGAAATGGTTTGCGGTACACAGTGCATTTTGCTTCATTACTCACAAGATAATGTTTGTACTCAATCCCAAATATTACGAGCACCTAAATAACAGGCACACATCCTTCTGACATTTATGTGCCTCATACTGTGTTTCGTGTTAACACAATCAGTAAGACACCCACCTCCCAATGAAAAGAATGATCAGTAAGTAGTACTAATATGTACAGACTTAGTACCATACTTCATTCTTTGTTTATTTAATGATATTTTCTCAGCTACAAAGAGTAGGTAGTGCTAACTGGCAGGATGATTTGTACAGGATGAATCAGAAAGACTGTGGAAGGACATGCTCATGGCCTACTTTAAAGTGTTATTCCAGCATTTGCCTAGAGGAGCTGAAAAGGCCATATCTCCAGGTTCAGCTTTGAATTGTAGCCCCCTTGAATATAAAGCAGAAATGCTAACCATTGGATTATGACACACTGCTTCTTGGCATGTTCAGTATCAATTTTAAAAACAGGTGAAAACTCAGTGATATATTTTATTTAATATTTGTGCAACGTGCACACTACTTACATATGACCTTATGACAGTAAGTTCTCACTAGCTACACCATTTTTACTCGTTGGCATGCATCATTCGTGCCAAATCTCACTTTTAGGAAGTTTGATATGCAAATTCCAAACTCTTTCTCAAAGGGGAAGGTTTGGCATGTCTATAAAACTATGGCCCTGTAATTACATGGAGGGCAATACACAAAGGTACTGTAAACATGTCAGTGTCTTTGTTTAGGCAGTCTTATATACTACAAGACATTTCACAGTATCAACAGGTTTGGAAAACCTTATATAACTTTTGCAAAACTAAGCAATTACAATGACAAAACAATCTCACTGAGGAAACAGTGGGTAAGGTTGCAACAAATGTCACCGGTGTCAGCATTAAAACCAGTTCAATTGCTGACACTGTAGGAAGCACAAAATAATTTCCTAACCTTAATTACCGTGATGCAAATTATAGTCAAAATGCATCCTTCACCGTCAAGGTATTCAGGATTGGCTCAAAGTTACTGCAATTTCCTCCCTCCAACAATCAACCTCATCTCCCAACTGTAAACGTAAGATTCAGAACTGCAATAACTGAGTTTATTGGTTTTGCAGTCATTGTCAAAGTACATTATGCCTGTATCCTAAGATTTTTAATCACAAATTGTGCCACTCTCCGTGACTGCCTAGTTTGCAAATGGGTTAAACCAGCCCAGTGTGTGCTAGACATCTTAAAAGTCTTCTGAATCTACGTGATACTAAAATAAGAGTTTATATATTTGTAAAAAAATTTAATACATAACTGTACTGTAATGCACCAGACATAGCCATTTGCAATAGGATTTTCCTTCGGTGTGTTCACATTATGACATTCAAAGATGTATGCAATATAATTTGGCAGACATATACCAATGTTCCAGAGGCACCTGCTGCTTCCGGGTTCATCGTAAAAGACAACTGAGGTGTGGGGATCCTCCAAAATATTGGAAGCCATCTAACACATCACATAAAGTCATTTACCAGAAGACTGTGAAATACCCACCACCAATCAAAACTTCAAACACTTTTACATATTCCATCTGCAAACACTAAATTTTTAGTTGTCTGGATGCTTGAAAATTTTTCTAACCCTGCACTACAGGAATGAAAATATAAATTTAAAACCTTAAACACTGGTAGCCACCAACAGTCACCTTTCCAGCAAAATACCGTGAGATTTGTAATGCAGAGAAGCAATGGTGTTGTACTTTTGTAATGATCAGATCTCATGCAACAAGTCCGGTTCATGAGATGTATAAAAATATATCTACTGAACAAACACTCCTTTATTATGGTGATTAATGACAAGAAAGTGTCAAGAGAAGCAATATTCTGGTCACAAATGTATATCTTTAAACTGGTACTTTCAGTAGAATAGATCAGACAAGTCAAAATATAAAGACTGCTATTCGGAAGATGTGCACATCTGATTCATTTGTCATGGCAGGTCCCAAAATTATATTAAATTATTAGTTAGAATACTAACTCCTCACCCCAAGTTTACCCACTGCCTGTTCCAGAATGATAGTTGCCTGACATAAGGTACCCACCTGAGACAAGTACTTGGGATGCCAATACTACAGAAAAGTAACAGAAAATGGGCTTCACGTATAGTGAGACTAATATCCTAGTTGAAAATGAAACCCAAAGTAAAATTGCAGTAGGTTAAATCAGTACCACACTGCATTATATGTGTGTAACATTGCTGCTTTGGGTTCAGCTGCAGTAAGACCTGAAACCTGATATTACATATCAGTCACAAGCAAAAGAATTCTAAGGACAAGAAACATTGTATTATAAAATCTACTAATAAATAACAAAAAATCAACACATCAGTCTTTCACATTCTGGCACACAAATGGAAGCAACAAATACCAGTAACCAGAAAATACAATTTCTTTGACTTAAATAGTTTGAAAAATTCAGTTGTGTTACTTGTACCTGGAATAAGCATAAACATTCACATTTCATAAAAACATAGTTTAGAAAGGTGTCCCTTTTCATCAACAGCAACTGCCATTACTTATTCCAATTCTAAACAATGAAGATACTGGTTTCAATCAAAATGATATTGAACAGAACCATTAATGAATTTTAATTTGATGTGGATAAACTATCTATACTACAAACCGTCTTTTTCACTTAGACTTTTTTGTCTTTCCTTTTACCCTATCCCCCACTTTCTCCTTAGCTGCTGTTCCTGCCAACTGTGGAATAAACACTGAATGACCAGTTTGTTTCAGATGATCAAACAATTTATTCTTAGACGGAAACTCAGAACAACAAGTAACACAGCAATGATTTAAGTCTCGGACATTATCAGTACTATAATGTCCATCTTTCTTCCCCTTCTTTTTCACTCTTTTATTTCTTAATTCAACATTATCCATTTTCCCATCTACCTCCACCACATCTGCAGCACCATCCCTATTATTAACTTGTCCTTCCTTTAATATATCTACTTTTGATTTTCTTATATCCTTAGCTTTCTTTCCCTTCACTTTCCCTGTGCAAATGTCAAAATCTTCATTTGCCTTCCCTGTTGCAATTCCAATAGAATTACTATTGGCCTTATTTTCTTCTGAGTCTTCATTACATGGTGCATTCTGCCACACTTTCGTCATCGTCTGTTGTTGCTTTTTACGCTGTTTCTTAGACCACCCTGAAGACATTTGAAATTCACTGTCTGAAGCACTGTCATCAGTAACATTACAAATATTCACAATCCTGTTTCTATTTTGCTTCTTGTTTTTCTTTTTTGTCAGTCTCTCTTTAGCTTTAGATTCTTCTAATTCATCTTGTAAACTTACATCTGAATCTGATGAAAGTCCACTTAAATAGGTAATTTCCAAATGATCACAAACTGGTGCTTCTTCCTTCTGTTTACTTCCAGACACAGCCAGTTCCTCTTCTTCATCTAATACTGATGCCTTCAAAACTTCAACACTTTCTTTATGTTTTTTAGAGTTCTCATGATTTGAAAATGCTTTCTCAGTTTTGAAGACTTTGTTACATGCAACACAGTACAAGTTCAAAGGTGTTTCAAATATTTCTTCCTTGTCACCTCCATACTCTCCACATGAAGACACATCACTATCCCCAAATTCTGCAGCAAGACTTGCTTCAATAACTTTAAGTTCCTTTTCAATATTTGAAAACTTTGTCCAGTCTGATTCCTTATAATTCTTCATCGCTTCTTGCCGTTCCTTTATGTGTTGCTTCCTTTTTTCTTCGATCTTCTTTGCATTTTTTGTTGCACGTTCTTCCAATAACTTTGCATGTGCCTGGACTCGTTTATCCCTTTTGCGAACAAACACCACTAAGTTTCGAACTTCCTCATTCCGCTGTTTACGCGCTTTATCACGAACTTTCTTGTTTTCCTTCTCCACTGAACGCACTATGCGCCTGTTTGGAGCATCTCTGATATTATAGGGATCTAACCAAGCGTATGATTTCTTTGTGGAATAACTCTGCCAGTACGCATAGAATGGATGTACTACATCTTCATATGAACTATTCGAGTTACCAAAACTTGGTATTTCGAAATCGCTACCCTCATCCGCCACATATTCTGCATCTTCTGCTGCCAGTTTGTTGAACACCTCATTATACACCGCATAAAACCCTCCTTCTTCATCACCATAACCTTGAAAGCACGAGGTAGTGAAGTACTGAAATACGTCAAGACTGTCATCCTTATAATCACTTCCAGCTCCTTTGAGGATGGATTCTCTGTGAGAATCATACCACGACCGTTCATGAGCGTCACCCAAGACGTCGTACGCTTGCTGAACAAGTTGAAACTGTTCCTTCGCTTCTGCTACATTGTCAGGATTTTTATCCGGATGCCACTTCAAAGCTAGTTTCCTGTAAGATTTTTTCAATTCTTCGTCACTTACATCTTTCGTAACTCCTAGAATTTCGTAGTAACACCTCATTGCAATACCATGACATCGACAATAGGAGAAATTTCCATACAATATACACAATACTGATCACACGACGTGGTTAGCCGTCAAAGGCAACGAAGTATTCAATGCACGGAGAAATAATGTCACACTATGCACGTATTACCATTACCTTTCACACTCGTACTTGGCACCGTGCCGTAAGTTAATAATAAACGCGTTAAATATATCAACATTACACAACACATGTCAAAGTTGCATTACACTCGCAACCGCGTTTGCTCATTTCGTGACCTTCCATTTTGTAATACGTTAATCATGCAATTCGTTGCTTCAGTTGCTTCCTTTCCTAATACTTGGTATTAAAGAATTGTCAAACTCATTTTGACATATGCAATTATTACTTATAACTTTATTTCTCACTTCCTTAATACATGTATTTACCCATAACCACTAAAAGCAATAGCGGAAACAGTGTCGTTTTGCGGGGCAAATTTAATTGCTCTGATCCATGGTATAAAATGACGGAATCGTGCCATCTTCTGTCCAACTTAGTCCAGGGCCACCTAGGCCCTAGCCTTTCGCATTATCAGCCAAGGCCCTCAGCCTGGCTTCAAAATCGTTAGCGTTAGCAAATCACCCTGTTAGAGTTTAGGAATCTGTTACTGAGCC
>Ga0123357_10003836_pt1 | contig 17418 bp, 14 predicted proteins | sample TergutEmb28metaG_FD_89873 | JGI IMG/M metagenome (GOLD analysis project Ga0123357, IMG submission 89873) | Embiratermes neotenicus P4 segment gut microbial communities from Petit-Saut dam, French Guiana - Emb289 P4 | ecosystem: Host-associated > Arthropoda: Insects > Digestive system > Gut ... | reverse complement strand
TTTTTAAGGCTGCGGACTCTATCCTTCCTGTTGATACTCCAACGCTCGAATCCAAACCCCCACCCCTTCGGGGCACCCCCTTTGAAAAGGGGGCTTTGGCTTCCGGCGCTTCGCGCCGCAGGTCGAAAATCAACCCTTAATTGCCGGTTCAATAAGCCGCAGGCCGGACAAGTAGCGAAAGCCATCGTTTGCACAGGCCGGGGCCGATGCGGCAGGGTTTTTTTCAGGACGGCGCGTCTTCTCCGGACGAAGTTTGTTTCAGCCCTTTCTTTCCCTTCCCATTCTTCGCCTGCGTTTCTGCCATTTCCGGGGGAACCTGTTCGCAGGCGGCGATGGCTTTGCCCATGGCCTCGGGGTGATCGCGGTGCCAGATTTGCCATAGCTGCCACAGGAGGCGCGTGTCGGCAAGGGCGCGGTGGCGGCCTGTCTGCAAAAGCTTGTGGCGCTCGACGAGGGCGTCGAGGTTGTGGCGGCGATGCTCTGGAAAGAGTTTGCGCGAGAGGCGCACGGTGCAGAGTGTCCGGCTGAGGAATTCGTCTTCGATCCGCGCGAACTCGGACTGGATGAAGCCGTAGTCGAAACGCGCGTTGTGGGCGATGAAGAGCCTTCCTTCAAGCCGCGCGCGCAGTTCTCCGGCAATCTCGGAAAAGGAGGGGGCGTCCTTGAGCATCGCTTCGTTGATGCCGGTGAGGTGGGTGATGAAGGGCGAGATGGAAACGAAATCGGGTACGCCGGGGTTGAGCAGGGTGCTCCATTCTTCGACGCCGTCCGCGTCGACGGTGATCAGGCCGATTTCGATGACGCGGTCGCGCGTGTGGGTCGTGCCGCTCGTTTCCACATCGAGAAAGACGAGCGGGCCGGTGGGGAAGGAGTGAGTGTCTTGGGCTTCGTTCTGCACGGGATTTATGAGCCTGATTTTCTAAATTTGTTTAAATAATTATTAAAGGAAATTCACTACTGTAGCGAATCATTATTTAACTAAATTTAGAAAATTTTTAGAGATTTTCAAAATGTTCCAGGTAAAGTTGAACGTTTTCGACGCCCCGGTATTCGTTGACGCTGAGGCGGTAGACGGCGCGGATGCGCTCGGCGGGGTCGCGGGTGAAGTTGAACTGGATCGCTTCGATGCTGGCGCCGTTCAGGGCGAGTTTGAGCTTCAGGTGTTTTTCCTTCAGGATGCGCCGCTCAAGGACGGCAAATTCGCCCTCGAAAAGCGGCGGCGGAAAGCCGTGGCCCCAGATTTGATTTTCCAGGAGGCGGGCACTGTCGAGCGAATGCCAGGCGGCTTCGAGCGGGCCATCGGTGACGAGGGTGCGGGCGCGGTCTTCCGGCGCGATCAGGGTTTCGGCGATTTCGGAAAAGAAGGCGGCGAAACGGGGGAAATCCTGCTGCCTGATCTGCGCGCCGGCGGCGGCGGCGTGACCGCCGAAGCGCAGCAGCAGATCGGGGGCGCGCTTGGAGATGAGATCCAGTGCGTCGCGCAGGTGAAAGCCCGGCGTGGAGCGTCCGGAGCCTTTGAGTTCGCCGTCGTCGCCGGGGGCAAACGCGAAGACCGGGCGATGCAGGCGATCCTTGAGCCGCGCGGCGAGGATGCCGATGACGCCCTGATGCCATTGGGGATCGAAGAGGGCAATGGCGGCGGAGGTGTCGGAAGTGCTGGCCGAAGTGCTGGAAATCCCGCCCTCGTCGATGCCGTTGAGCAGCGCGTTGGCCTGTTCGTGCATTTCGCCTTCGATCTGCCGCCGCTTGCGGTTCAGTTCGTCCAGCCGTTGCGCGGCGGCAAGCGCTTTTGCGTCGTCGTCGGCGAGCAGGCACTCGATGCCGAGCGTCATGTCGTCGAGCCGGCCTGCGGCGTTCAGGCGTGGGCCGATCATGAATCCGAGATCCTGGATCGTGGCTTTGGAAACGTCGCGTCCGGCAGCGGAAAAAAGCGCCCGGATGCCCGGATTCGCTCGCCCGCTGCGCATCCGCCGCAATCCCTGGCTGACCAGCAGGCGGTTGTTGTGGTCGAGCGGAACGACATCCGCGACGGTGCCGAGCGCGACAAAATCGAGCAGTTGCGAGAGATTCGGCTCCGGGCGATCTCCAAACCAGCCGCGCGCGCGCAATTCGGCGCGCAGCGCGAGCATGACGTAGAACATGACGCCGACTCCGGCGATGCTTTTCGAGGCGAACGCGCAGCCGGGCTGGTTCGGGTTGACGATGCAATCGGCTTCGGGCAGGGCTTCGCCGGGCAGGTGATGGTCGGTGATCAGCGTTGCGATGCCGAGCGTTTTGGCGCGTTGAACGCCGTCGATGCTGGCGATGCCGTTGTCGACGGTGACGATGAGTTGCGGCGGCGGATCGTTCGCGGCGGCAAGCTCGACGATGGCCGGGGTCAGGCCGTAGCCGTGCGTGAAGCGGTTCGGCACCAGGTAATCGACGCTGCCTCCGAAGGCGCGCAGCGCGCGCAGCCCGACGACGCAGGCGGTCGCGCCGTCGCAGTCGTAGTCGGCGACGATCAGGATGCGCCGGTTGGCGGCAATGGCATCCGCGAGCAGGCGGGCGGCGCGATCGGCGTGGGAGAGGGTGTCCGGCGGCAGCAGCGCCTTGAGCTCGAAGTCGAGATCGGCGGCCGTCGCCACTCCGCGCGCGGCGTAAAGCCGCGCCAAAAGCGGCGGCACGCCCTGCTGTTCGAGCATCAGGACATTGCGCTGCGGCGCGGCGCGGCGTTCGATCCGCAAGGCCGAAGATCCGGCAGCGGCGTTTGCGGTGGGAGAAGAGGGGATGTTCATTTCAGGCATCTGCCGCCGGGCAGGAAGGGGAAAGTTTTCGGCAATCGAAAGGAAAAAAAAGTGTACTATAGCCAGTTGTCCTTTCAAGGACATTCTTCGCATCGCCCGCCCCGTTTTCCCGTTTCTCCCATCGCCCCGCCCAATGCCTTTCCCTTATGAAATCCTGATTGGCCTGCGCTATACGCGCGCCAAACGCAGCAATCATTTCATCTCGTTCATCTCGCTGTTCTCCATGCTCGGCATCGCCCTGGGCGTCGCTGCGCTGATCGTCGTGCTCTCGGTGATGAACGGTTTCCAGAAGGAGTTGCGCGAACGCATCCTGGGGGTGGTTTCGCATGTGCAGATCATGGGCGGCGACGAGGGCACGCTCGCCGACTGGGAATATGTGGCGCGGCAGGCGGAAAGTGAGCCGAGGGTGCGGGCGGCAGCCCCGTTCGTTCAGGCGCAGGGGATGCTTTCCTTCGACCAGGCCGTGCGCGGCGTGATGGTGCGCGGCATCCTGCCGGAGCGGGAAGACCGGGTCGCCGATTTTTCGCCGCACATGAAAAGCGGTTCGCTCGATTCACTGGAAGAAGGTCATTTCAATATCGTGCTCGGCGCGGAACTGGCGCGCGCGCTGAACGTTTTTGTCGGCGACAGGATCACGCTGATCGCGCCGCAGGGCGCGGTGACGCCAGCCGGCGTCCTGCCCCGGCTGAAGACCTTCACGGTCAGCGGCATTTTCGAGGTCGGGATGTTCGAGTACGACAACACGCTGGCGCTGATCGCGCTCGGCGATGCGCAGCGGCTCTACCGCCTCGAAGAAGGGCGCGTCTCCGGCGTGCGCCTGAAGCTCGACGACCTTTTTTCCGCGCCGCGCGTCGCCTTCGATCTGGCGCAGCGGCTCGACGCCAACGCCTTCGTCTCCGACTGGACGAGAAGCCACGCCAACTTTTTCCGCGCCGTGCAGATCGAGAAAACGATGATGTTCATCATCCTCTCGCTCATCGTCGCCGTTGCCGCGTTCAACCTCGTCTCCACGCTGGTCATGGCTGTCACCGACAAGCAGGCCGACATCGCCATCCTGCGCACGCTCGGCGTAAGCCCGGGCAGCGTGATGGCGATTTTCGTCGTCCAGGGCGCGCTGGTCGGGTTTGTCGGCCTGCTGCTCGGCGTCGGCGGCGGCGTGCTGCTCGCGCTCAACATCGACGTCGTTGTGCCAGCCATCGAGAAACTGTTCGGCATCCAGTTTCTCTCCAAGGATATTTATTACATCAGCGATCTTCCCTCCGACCTGCAATGGCGCGATGTCATCCGGGTGACGCTGGTCGCATTCGTCCTTTCGCTGTTGGCGACGCTCTATCCCAGTTGGCGTGCCGCGCGCACCAATCCTGCCCAGGCGCTGCGCTATGAGTGAGGCCGTCCTTTCCTGCTCCGGGCTGGAAAAAACGTATCGCCAGGGAAAGTCGGCGGTGCCGGTATTGCTTGGCATCGAGCTCGAAATCGCCGCCGGCGAGGGCGTCGCCGTCGTCGGCGCTTCCGGTTCGGGCAAAAGCACATTGCTGCATCTGCTCGGCGGGCTCGATGCGCCCTCAAGCGGCAGCGTCCGTCTCAAGGGGCAGGATTTCGCCGCCCTGAGCGAAAAGGAACGCGGAGAATGGCGCAACCGGCATCTGGGATTCGTCTACCAGTTCCATCATCTGCTGCCGGAATTCACGGCGCTGGAAAATGTCGCCATGCCGCTCCTGATCCGCCGCATGCCGCGCCCGGAAGCGGAAGCAAAGGCAGCGAAAATCCTCGCCGAAGTCGGCCTGCGCCACCGCCTGACGCATACGCCGGGCGAGTTGTCCGGCGGCGAGCGTCAACGCGCCGCGATTGCGCGGGCGCTGGTCACGGAACCGGCCTGCGTGCTCGCGGACGAACCGACCGGCAATCTCGACCGCCAGACGGCGGAGAGCGTTTTCGACCTCCTGCTCGAACTCAACGTCTGCCACGGCGCCAGCTTCATCATCGTGACCCACGACCCCGCGCTGGCCCGCCGAGCCAACCGCATCCTGAGCCTGCGCGACGGGAAGATTTCTTCAGGCGCGGGATAGGATGTTCGCATGGGTTCAATGAAATTGCATAAAAAAGCCGCCAGTGATGGCGGCTTCTTGTTATGCCGGAAGATTTCGATTTTTCAACGGATCATCCGAGGCGCTACAATGAACCGCGAATATCCGCACCCGCCCTCCAAGCTTGCCGATGAACCAGGATTCGAGCCTGCCAAGATTAAAACCCCGATGCCTGAGCATTGATTTGGAGGTCGAGCGCAAAAGCGCCGTCATCCGTCAATTGGCAGCCTTGCGTGGCGATACCGGCGAGCATCTGACGCTTCCTCCGGGTACCCTGGCCTCGGCGCTCACGGCGCTGGACGAGCTTGCCGATGCGGCCAGCTTCCTGCTCGGACACAACCTGATTGCCTTCGATCTGCCGCACCTGCGCGCGGTCCAGCCGAATCTTCGCCTGCTCTCCAAGCCGGTCATCGACACCTTGCGCCTCAATCCGCTGGCCTTCCCGAGAAACCCCTACCACCATCTGGTCAAGCATTACCAGGATGGCGAATTGCTGGGCAACCGTCGCAACGATCCGCTGCTTGACGCAAAACTGGCGCTGGAGTTGTTCTGTGACCAGGAACAGAGTTTTGGAAACATGCAACAAGACTCGCCGGATTTGCTGCTCGCCTGGCATTGGCTGACGACGCGCGACCAAAGAGCTTCCGGCTTGAACCGTTTTTTCATGAAGGTGCGCGACGCACAGCCGCCCGGCGAAGCCAACGCCAAGGCCGCCATTCATCGTTTGCTCGCCGGCATGGGCTGTTCACAAGCCTCTGAACGAATCGTCGCTACGGCTGAACAAATCGCCTGGCCGCTGGCCTACGCTTTGGCCTGGCTGTCGGTGGCCGGCGGCAATTCTGTGATGCCGCCCTGGGTGCGTCATCAGTTTCCGGAAACGGGGCGCCTGATCCGGCAACTGCGCGACACGCCCTGCAACGCCCCCGGCTGTGACTGGTGCTGCCACGAACACGATGCCCGGAAGCAACTGCGGCACTGGTTCGGAGCGAACCATGATTTTCGCCACAAGCCGGTAGACGAGGAAACGGGCCTTCCGCTACAGCAACTCATCGTCGAAGCCGCCATGCGCGGCGAGCACTGCCTGGGCATTCTGCCCACTGGCACCGGCAAGTCGCTGTGCTACCAGGTTCCGGCGCTGTCCCGCTTCGCACGAACCGGCGTGCTCTCGGTGGTCATTTCCCCCCTGGTTGCGCTGATGGAAGACCAGGTCAAGGGCTTGCGCGAACGCGGTATCGAATGTTGCGCTGCGATCAACGGTCTGCTGTCGATGCCGGAACGGGCCGATGTCCTCAACCGCATTCGCCTGGGCGATGTCGGCATTCTCCTCCTGGCGCCTGAGCAATTGCGCAATCGCAGCGTGCGCAAGGCGCTGTCTCAACGCGAAATCGGCGCCTGGATCTTCGACGAAGCGCACTGCCTGTCGAAATGGGGGCAGGATTTCCGGCCTGATTACCGCTACGTTGCCCGCTTCATCCGGGAATCAACCGAAAGCAGCCCGCACGGGGAATTGCCGCTGATCCAGTGCCTGACTGCGACCGCCAAGCCGGAAGTAGTTGCCGATATCCTGGGCCATTTCCGGGACAAGCTGGGCATCGAGATACGCCTGCTCGATGGCGGTTCCAGGCGCGAAAACCTGATTTTCGATGTCATCCAGACGACGACGACAGAAAAATACAACCAGGTCTACCGCCTCATCGCCCAGGATCTGCCGCCTGAAAATTCTGGTGGCGCCATCGTTTACTGCGCTACGCGCAAGCAGACGGAAGACCTCGCCAATTTCCTGAAGCACAAGGGATTGGCGGCAGCGCCCTACCATGCCAGATTGCTGTCCGAAACCAAGAAGGAAACGCAAGGCGCCTTCATCGAAGGCCGCTTGCGGGTCATTGCCGCGACAAATGCCTTTGGGATGGGCATCGACAAGCCGGATGTCCGCCTGGTGGTCCATGCCGACATTCCGGGTTCGCTGGAAAATTACCTGCAAGAAGCCGGGCGGGCAGGGCGCGACCGGGCCGACGCGCATTGTGTCCTGCTCTATGTTGCCGACGATGTAGAACGTCAGCACGCCATGTCAGCTTCCTCGCGTTTGTCGCGGCGCGATATCCAGAGCGTGCTGCGTGCCTTGCGGCAACTCCAGGGGAAGAAGCGCGGAGAAGCGCTGATCGCTACCTCTGGTGAAATACTCGACGAGGACGATGAGGGCAGCTTCAGCCGCAATAACGCTACCGACGACACCCGCGTGCGGACCGCCATCGCCTGGCTGGAAGAAGCCCATCTGGTGCAGCGCGAGGAAAACAGCGTGCAGATTTTTCCATCGTCCCTGCGGGTCAGGGATCTGGCCGAGGCCGAGCAAAAGCTCGCTGCACGCATCCCGGATGCCACCGCACGCAAGAAGTATCTGAATTTGTTGCAGATACTGATGTGCGCACCGGCCGACGAAGGCATCAGCACCGATGAATTGATGAACGGCAGCGGGTTCGAGTCCAGCGCCTTGCGCGAGGCTCTCCATCTTTTCGAGCAGCTTGGGATTTCCAGCAACGATGTCGGGATGACCGCCTTTGTTCATGTTGGCGTTGAACGCTCGTCGAAGAAGCGTTTCGAGAAAGCCTGCGAACTTGAAAAGGCACTTGTTGCCCAACTCCGCGTCAGCGCGCCTGATGTCATTGCAGGCGAAGGCTACCCGCTCAATCTCCGCCTGCTTTCCCAGGAACTCAAGGATCAAGGCCACGAGCAAGCCCTGCCGCAGCGCCTGCGCCAAATCATCAAGGGGCTGGCAGGCGACGGCCTCGATGAGCATGATGGGCGCGGCAGTCTGAGCATCAAACGGGCCAGCAACCCGGAAACCATACATGTCACCCTCAATCGTAACTGGAACGTCCTGGAGAAAATCGCTGAACTTCGCTGTGCTGCCGCCAACAGGCTGCTCGAACATTGGCTCTCGTGCCTGCCGGAAGGCGCGCGCGGCAATGACCAACTGGCCGAAACGACCTTGGGCAATCTTGCCGCCAGTGTGCGCGGTGACGGTCTCTTGGCCGCCGAAACCAGTGATCCACGCAAGCTGACCGAGCGCGCCCTGCTCTGGCTGCACGAACAGGAAGTGCTGCGGCTCAACAAGGGGCTGGCAGTTTTCCGCGCTGCCATGACCCTGAAACTCGAAAGCAATTGGAAACTGCAATTCGAGAAAAAAGATTTCCTGCCGCTGCAACTGCATTACAACGAATTGACCCGGCAGATCCACATCATGGCGGAATATGCCGAGCGCGGCATCCGGCAAATTGCCGATGCCCTGCGATTGGCCACCGATTATTTCCGGCTGTCGCGGGACGAGTTCTGCAAATACTGGCTGCCTGGCCGCGAGGACGAGTTGACGCTGCAAACCACGCCGCAATCCTGGGAGGATATTGTCGAAACCCTGGCCAGGCCGGGCCAGCGCGCCATCGTCACCGATGACCGGGAAAATGCCAACATGCTCGTCCTGGCCGGTCCTGGTTCCGGCAAAACGCGCGTTCTCGTGCACCGCATCGCCTATCTCGTCCGTGTCCGCCGTGAGAATCCGCAAACCATTCTGGCCCTGGCCTACAACCGCCACGCCGCGCTCGAAATCCGCAAACGTCTGGCCGGGTTGATCGGCGACGACGCACGGGGCGTGATGGTGTGTACTTGCCACGCACTGGCCATGCGTTTGGTCGGCGCCAGTTTTGCCGAACGCAAGGGGCAGGACGACCGTGATTTCGCGGCGGTGCTCGATGAAGCGGTTGCCCTGCTCGAAGGACACGGCCTGCCGCCAGAAGAGGCTGACGTGCAACGCGACCGCATGCTTTCCGGGTTCCGCTGGATTTTGGTCGATGAATACCAGGATATCGGTCCCGGAGAATACGCTCTGATTTCGGCGCTGGCCGGTCGCAAGCGATCCGATGAGGATGGCCGGCTCAATCTCTTTGCCGTCGGCGACGACGACCAAAACATCTATGCTTTCTCAGGGGCGTCGGTCGAATTCATCCGTCGCTTCAGCGACGACTATCAGGCCCAAGCGCAATACCTGGTGGAAAACTACCGCTCCAGCGCCCATATCATCACCATCGCCAATGCCCTGATCGCTGGTGCGGCAAAGCGCATGAAGCAGACGCAACCGATCCGCGTCAATGCCGTCCGCAAGAACGTGCCGGCTGGCGGCGACTGGGAATCCCGCGACAGCGTCGTGCAGGGCCGGGTACAGATTCTCCCGGCCGGCCAAACTGCCAAGGAGCAAGCCCTGGCCGTGCTGACCGAACTGAAACGTATGCAGCCTCTGGGTCTCGACCTGAGCAAAACGGCAGTCATCGCCCGCCAGTGGAAATTTCTCGAACCGTTGCGCGCGGCCTGCGAAAGCATCAGTCTGCCGGTCAACATGGCCGACGAAGAGGATTTGCACCTGTGGCGCCTGCGCGAAACCCAGGCTTTGCTGGCCTTTGCCGAAACGCGTGGGCCGCTCGTCAAGGCCGAGGAGTTGCAATCCTGGCTTGCCGAACGAGGCGGCGAAGCTTGGTGGGCGATCTTGCAGGAAGCATTGGACGCCTTCGCTGAAGACACGCAAGACGCCGAGGTCTCCTTGGCCTGTTTCCGCGACTGGCTGGCCGAATGGGGGCGCGTCCGCCGACAGCGGCAAAGCGGATTGCTATTGCTCAGTGCCCACCGTGCCAAGGGACTCGAATTCGATCATGTCTTCGTGCTCGACGGCGAGTGGCGGCGGCAGAACGGCGAGGATGCCGACGCGGCGCGGCGTCTTTATTACGTGGCAATGACACGCGCCCGGAAAACGCTGACGCTGGCCCGCATGGATGTCGGCAACCCGCTGCTCGACGCGCTGCCCGACAGCCCGGCCCTGTTGCGCCGCCCGCCGAGCCAATGGCAGGCGCCGCCGGAAGGCTTGAACCATCGTTACCTCATTCCCCCGCTGGCTGACATCCACCTGAGTTTTGCCGGGCAGAAGCCTGCCCATGACAACATCCACCGCCGTCTCGCCGCTCTCCAGGTTGGCGACGCCTTGCGCCTCGACCATGACAGCAAGGGGTATCGCCTGCTCGACGAACATGGTCTGTGTATTGGCCGTTTCGCCCAGCGCTTCGCGCCGCCCGCAGGGCAACGCTGTATCGACGTCCGGGCACGTGCCGTCATCGTTTGGCGGCGGCGCGACAACGATGCGGGTTATCAGAATCTCTGCAAGAGTGAACAGTGGGAAGTCGTCATGCCGGAACTGGTCTTTGCGCCGGAAGCTTGAATACGCGCCGGGCGCAGTCCGGACTTGTGCGACGGGAAAATTTCTTCAGGCGCGGGATAGGATGCCCGCATGGGTTCAATGAAATTGCATAGCAAAAAGCCGCCAGTGATGGCGGCTTTTTGCTATGCTGTGCCCGGGCGGTCGGAAGATCGCCTAGCGGGGCGATTTTCCGGCAATCATGCCCGGAAAGGAGGTGGTTCTATTGCCTCCGAAAACCCCCGTTAAAGGTCGTCGGCGTATCAAGGTTGTGATGCTATGCATTGTAGCCTTGGTGCTGCTGCTCTTCAGCGTTAGCGCGCTGTAGAGGAAGTTCCCCATCTGTTACGACGCAGGTGGGGATCACTCGAAAAGAATAACACAATTTTGTTTGACCAAGTATCTGCCTCACCCCGGCGTTTCGCTTTCATAACACACCGCGAGAATTTCCAGTTCCCGCCATCCGGTGGGGCTCTGGAAACGCACGGTGTCGCCTTCGCGGGATTTCAGGATTGCGCGCGCCAGGGGGGAAATCCAGCTGATATGGCCGCGCGCGGGGTCGGTTTCGTCGACGCCGACGATGCGGTAGGTCTGCTCCTCGCCGGAGCCGTCGTCGAGCGTGACCGTCGCGCCGAAAAAAACCCGGTCGTGCTGCTTCTGCAATGCGGGGTCGACGACTTCGGCGTATTCCAGACGCTTGCCCAGAAAACGTAGCCGGCGGTCGATCTCGCGCAGGCGTTTTTTTCCGTAAATATAATCGCCATTTTCCGAACGGTCCCCGTTGGAGGCGGCCCAGGCGACAACCTCGACCATTTGCGGACGTTCGCGGCGCAGCAGGTGATCGTATTCGGCCCTCAGGCGCGCGTATCCGGCAGGGGTGATGTAATTCCTGCTTCCGTGCGACAGGGAATTCGGCGCTTCCACGGCTTCGCCGTCTTCACCGTCGCCATCGTGCTCGCGGGTAAAGGCTTTGTTCATCGGCAGAAATGAATCGCGCGCGGCAATGCTTTCGTGCTGAAAGATTGCCGCGCGCCCGGATTCTGGTTTCAGTAATTGATGCTCATGCCCGGCACATCGACGGTGATCGTGTCACGTCCCAGCGCCAGCGCAGCAAAATAGGCGAATTCATGCGTCCAGACCTTGCCTTCGTTGAAACGCTGCTCGCCAGCGACCCTGGCGACGTTGAGAATCTTGTCGATCACCAGCACCTTTCCTACCGGATTGGTCTGGGGGCAGTCGAGTTCGTTGAATTCCCTGTCGAACCAGCGGCGCGCTTCTTCGGCGCTGCGTCCTGCCAGTTCGCTGTCGGAAAACGTGTAGGTATATTCCCGATCCTTCCCAAAGACGACATTGACATGATAGATCATCGCAGTTTCCTCCGAATCAAAAAATGAGCTGTTAATCGGATGTTGCGTCTCCGGAGAAATCTCACGGCGATTCCGGCGCAGTCTCCGGTCGGCATTCTGACCTTTATTCTATGCACAAAAGCCCCCCGATGTCGCCCCCTCGTCATTGTGCGGTGCGGTTTTTTTCCGGAATATGCGATTTTCCCGCCTTTCCTGCCCACGGGCGCGTTTTGAGAGGCACAATAGCAACTTCGGTTTTATCACCCCCGATTCTCCAATGGAGGTTTCACCATGCCCTATCCCACAGCCCCCGAAGAAATCCGCCAGATGTTGCACGAGCTGGAATCGCAGCACCATGACATCGGACTTGTTCTCGATCATTTCGAGGCAGGCACGCGGCCCGACGAACTGCTGTTCCGGCGCCTGAAAAAACGCAAACTCTACATCAAGGACCGGATCGTTTACCTGGAAAGCCTGCTGACCCCCGATGTCCCGGCCTGAAGCGCCGGAAATCGTTTTGACACGAGGGCGGGCGATATGTTTCCCAGTGTTCGGAATTTGCGCTGCCATGTAGCAGGCGAGGTGTTTGCGCCCGCTGCTTCTCCTGCGCCGCCCATTTTGCTTCTCCACGGCGCGGGCAACGACTGCAATGCCTGGAACGAAGTACGCCAGGGGCTCGCAGCGCTCGGTCATACGGCGCTGGCCCCCGACCTGCCCGGACATGGACGATCCGAAGGCATTCCGCCTGCCAGCATCGCGGACTCCGCCGATTGGCTGCTGGCCCTGGTTGCGGCGCTGGATTTCCCCCGCGTTGTCCTCGCGGGGCATTCGATGGGATCGCTCATCGCGCTTGCCGCGACGGCACGCGAACCTTCGCGCGTCGCCGCGCTGGCCTTGATCGGCAGCAGCCTGCCGATGCCCGTTTCCGGGACATTGCTGGAAATGGCGGAAAAAGATCCGGATCAAGCCTTCCGCATCATCGCGTTGTGGTCGCACACCCCCGCCTTTTACCTCTCCGGCGGCAAGGTTGGGCACGGCATCTGGGGGCCGGGAAGGACGCTTGCCATCATGCGCCGCAACCGCCCGGGCGCGCTCGCGGTCGACATGCGCAGTTGTCATGCCTATCAAAACGGCGAAGCCGATGCCGGGGCGGTGCGCTGCCCGGCGCTCCTTATTGTGGGCCGGCGCGACCGCATGACGCCGGCGCGCAATGCCGCGCCACTCGCCGAGGCGCTGCGGAATTCGCCGCAGGTGGAAATCGAAACCATCGAAAACTGTGGCCACGCGATCATGGCCGAACACGCGCCCGCCGTCGTTGCCGCGCTGCACCGCCTCGTCACGCGGCATCCGCTTTCCCCATGAAGGCGCCTGCGGCACACGTAGGATGGGTAGAGCGTAGCGAAACCCATCATTTCCACAAGACGAATCTACGATGGGTTTCGCTTACGCTCTACCCATCCTACATGTTTGTTGCGAGGCCTCCACTTTCCCCATGAAGGCCAATGGCGTTTATACCCGCAGCATCTGGCGCTGCGCAGCCTCCCCATCCGAAGCCTCCGAAGCGGCCTCCCGCGCCGTCGCCATCATCGACCAGACCCTTCTGCCGCACGGCTGGCGGACACTGACGCTGAAAACCCTGGAAGACGCGGCGCAGGCGATCCGGACGATGCAGGTGCGCGGAGCGCCGCTGATCGGAGCGACTGCCGCTTATGGCGTCGCGCTCGCGTTGCAGGAGTCCGATGGCGGCGATGCCGTGCTTCTTGAGGCGCTGGCGGTGCTCAACGCTACCCGCCCGACCGCCGTCAACCTCGCCTGGGCGCTGGCGCGGATGCGCACCGCTTTGCTCCCCTTGCCCGCATCCGCGCGCGTTGAGGCGGCCTGGCGCGAAGCGGACGCCATCGCCGACGAAGACGTGGCGCAAAACCGCGCCATCGGCGAACACGGCCTCGAACTCTTGCGCGGCCTCATCGCCGCCCGCTCTTCAACCCTTCGCCTGATGACCCATTGCAACGCTGGCTGGCTGGCGACGGTCGACCGGGGCACGGCGCTCGCGCCGGTTTACGCCGCCTTCGATGCCGGGATCGATGTGCACGTCCTCGTCTCCGAAACGCGGCCGCGCAACCAGGGCTTGCTGACCGCGTGGGAACTCGCGCAGCAGGGCATCCCGCACGAACTGATCGCCGACAACGCCGCCGGCTTCCTGCTCGCGCGCGGCGAAGTCGACGCCGTCATCGTCGGCGCCGACCGCATCGCCGCCAACGGCGACGTTGCCAACAAGATCGGCACCTTCATGAAGGCGCTCGCGGCCAAGGCGGCGGGAATCCCCTTCTACGTCGCCGCGCCGCGTTCCACCTTCGATTTCTCATGTCCCGGCGGCGCCGCGATTCCCATCGAGGAACGCGCCGGCGACGAACTGCGGCTCATCGCGGGAACGAGCGAAAACCCTGAAAACCCCATCGCCCAACTGCGCCTTTGCCCGCCGCAAACCCCGGCGCGCAACCCCGCCTTCGACATTACCCCCGCCGATTGCGTCACCGCGCTGATCTGCGAACGCGGCGTCGCGCCCGCCTCGCATGCCGGCATCGCCCGGCTCTACCCGGAATTCGCCCATGCCTTCCCTCCTTCCTCCCGCGCAAATCCACGCTGATTCCCGCGCCCTCCTGATCGCCGCCGCGCGGCAAATGTCCGCAACCGGGCTGACGCCGGGAACCGCCGGAAACCTCAGTTGCCGCCAGCATATCGAAACCGGGGAAGGAAGCTGCGAGGGCTTTCTCATCACCCCCAGCGGAATCCCCTACGCGGCGCTCGAACCCGGGGACATCGTGTTCCTGCCCTTCGACACCGAAGGCGAAGAAGCCGGGAAATACGGCAACCGCCGCAAACCCTCCTCCGAGTGGCGCATCCACCGCGACCTCTACCAGTCCCGCCCCGAAGCCGGCGCGGTGCTGCACGCCCATTCCCTCTTCGCCACCGCGCTCGCCTGCCTGCGCGGCGACATTCCGCCCTTTCACTACATGATCGCCCGCTTCGGCGGCTCCACGGTCCGCTGCGCCCCTTACGCCACCTTCGGCACCCAGCCCCTTTCCGAAGCCGCGCTGGGAGCACTGCGCGACCGCCGCGCCTGTCTGCTCGCCAATCACGGAATGCTCGTCTTCGGCCACGACTGCGCCCACGCCCTCGACCTCGCCCTCGAACTGGAAACCCTCTGCGCCCAATACTGGCACGCCCGCCAACTCGGAACCCCGGCGCTGCTCGATTCCGAAGAAATGGCGCGGGTACTGGAAAAATTCAGCAGCTACGGACAACAAAACCCCTGAACCGGGGGGAGGCAGAGTACGAGTAATTTTCTAAATTACTTAAATAATGTTCCGCTACTGTAGTGTTGTTTATAAATAAATTCTTTAGTTTGATTTAGAAAGTCGGGGGGCAGGAAGCACTCTGCCGGCATCGAAGCCGGGCTTCCTGCGCTCCCGAGTGTTGGGTTTCGCCCAGCCCCATCGTGCGGCGCAAGGCGCCGGACTTTTAAAGCCCCCTTTCCGAAAGGGGGTGCCCGTCTTTGGCGGGCGGGGCTTTGTTTCTCCGCAAGTCATATCAAGCCCCCTTTTCAAAGGGGGTGCCCGCCTTTGGCGGGCGGGGGTTTGTGGTTTTGCGTTCCAATGCGGCGCGAAGCGCCGGAAATGAGGGTTCAACCCCCAAACCCCCGTCGGCTTCGCCGCCACCCCCTTTGGAAAGGCGATATTATACTTTGCGTACCAAGGGGGTGTAAAATGATGGCTCCTTATATTCTTCGGAGCGCGTGGGACGTGTACAAGGTTGATATGTCGGAGCTACAAAAGTCTGTGGCGCTGCTTACAAATTTAATTTCCACCATAAAGCAGAACACATCGCTTCAATCTTACACGCTTAGAGAAGGCGGCACTGTTCCGCTTGCGCAGGAAACGCTTAGCCAAGTGCTGACAACACTTGACCCGTTGAATGTTCCTGTGACAAAGACAACAGTCTCCGATGCGCAAGCAGCCATTCTAAACAGTCAAATTACATATTCTGATTGCGTAAAGTATCTTGAGGATATTCTCAGCATTCTTGAACGAGAGTTAAGGATAGCTATGGTATTCGCTGTTGACGCGAATCGGGTACGCTTTTATGAACAATCGGAACCGCTATTCGGGGCGGTAGTGGCAAGTAAGTTCCCGTCGATAGCGTATGACATTGACCAAGCCGGTAAGTGCTTTGCTTGCGACCTGACAACGGCAAGCGCCTTCCATACGCTTCGCTGCCTTGAAGCCGGAACTAAAGCCATAGCGCGATGCCTTGGCATCCCTGATCCGGCTAATGGAGCAGACCGAAACTGGGGGATATTCACTGGCAAGATTAGGGATGAAATAGAAAGAAGGTGGCCGCAAAAAACAGGGCGGTTGAGTGGGGACGCAAAACTGTTTGACGAGGCGTTTGGCGCTCTGAAAGCAATCCAGAATCCTTACAGAAACGCCACGATGCATCTTGATTCTGTCTACTCTTCTTCAGAGGCTAAACACCTGTTTGAAATGGTCAAGGGACTGATGGGGCAGATCGCTTCCCGGATGGACGAGAACGGCGACCCGAAGGCTTAGGCGGAACAACAACACCTATCGCACGCTCGAACGCATCCCCTGACTCGTCAACCTCAAGACTGCGAGCGGTTTCTTCAAACCGCCGCGATTGTTCAGGGTCATCTCGTTCAATCTTCTGTGCTGGTTTCTTCGTCGGTTTTTTTACTGCCATTGCGTTGCTTCCTTGGCTTTCGCCAAGGCTCCTCGTTAGTAAGCTGTTTCGTAGGTGAGACGCTTGCCAACCACACCTTTCAGAAGAATATCTGCACGTTCAGCATCGTCAATCCCCAGCGCCTTGCGGTTGTTGTACCGGAAGTCAAATTCAGCCATGTAGCGGTTTAGATGGTTATGGCTGCAATGCTGGTAGATGCCCTTCATGCCGCGCTTGAACACCGAGAAGAAGCCTTCGATGGTGTTGGTGTGAATGGTCTTGTCGGTTTTTGACACGTATTCGCCCTTGCTATGTCTGGTGAAGCCGTGTTCGGCGAAGTGCTGGTGCAAGTAGTGATATTGCCCTGCTTCGTCGGTCATTACGCGGGCCTCGCGGGCGATGTTCGCTTTGAGAATGGGTACTATGGTTTCTGCATTGACATGATCGACAACAAAACTCTTGGCTTTCCCGGTGGCGCGATCCACAAGGGATAGAACCTTGTTTTTATGCTGGTAGCCGCGCCCCTTCTTCTCGCCCTTCGGTTTAATGGTTTTGTCGCGCCCGATGAAAGTTTCATCCGCTTCCACGATACCGCCATCGGCGCCGAAAGGGGCGAAGTTGCCAGAGCGCATTGCTTCACGGATACGGTGCGACATGAACCAAGCGGTTTTCAGGGTAACGCCCAAGGTGCGGTGAAGCTGATTGGAGCTAATGCCCTTCTTTGAAGAGGAAATCAGGAAGATCGCTTGCAGCCACAGGTGCAGCTTGACATGGCTGGATTCAAAGATGGTGCCAACCTTGACAGTGAAGGGCTTGCGGCAACCGTAACACTTGTACACGCCAATCCGGGTACTCTTTCCGCCAAGAGCGCCAGAGCGGTTGATCTCGCCACAATGCGGGCAAATGCGCCCATTCGCCCATATTCTTGACTCTACGAATTGGTAAGCGGCTTCCTCATTGTGGAAGTGTGCAGCGGAAAGGATCGACGACATGATTTGCTCCTATCAAATACTGAATCTATATGACTAGAAGTATGCTCCAATTCTTTGGGTACGTCAAGTATAATATCGCCTTTGGAAAGGGGGCTTTGATTTGCGGCGCGAAGCGCCGGAGGGAGTTCCCCTCGCCCGCTTGCGGGAGAGGGGCGGGGGGAGAGGGGTTGGATTGCCGGGGGAATAAAAAGCGGCGCTCTTCAAGAGCGCCGCTGTTCAATTCCCCTCCGTGGAAGGGCGGGG
>Ga0123357_10003835_pt1 | contig 17420 bp, 9 predicted proteins | sample TergutEmb28metaG_FD_89873 | JGI IMG/M metagenome (GOLD analysis project Ga0123357, IMG submission 89873) | Embiratermes neotenicus P4 segment gut microbial communities from Petit-Saut dam, French Guiana - Emb289 P4 | ecosystem: Host-associated > Arthropoda: Insects > Digestive system > Gut ... | reverse complement strand
TTTTTAACAGGGAGGGGTTGTTAGCACCTCGCCCAACCCCCAAGCTGGAGGACCACCCCTCGTCGGCCGTCCGCGACTGCTTATTCAATTTATTCGCAGCTGCCCTCCTTATCGGAGGCCGTTCCTCTATCCGCAACCTGAGGACGTGCCATGCCGTGGTGACAGGGACCCACTACATAGATATGGACACTTATATTATTACAAATTTCGAAAGACAAATAACTTACATCACTTATAGGCATCCCAGCATAATTCAGCTCCTGTCCCCTCTCATCACAGATACTTGTCATAAAGGAAGCTGGTTTGCGAATGAGACCCAGTTCCTGCACAAAATAGCACCTCATCACACTGTTTAGACATATGAAGGATGTTAAATAAGGAAAGTTCACTAGATTACTAGAATTAAATAAGAAGTCACTATAACATTAAATGCAGCTAATCTATTGCAATGTAATTTCATTATTTTTCAACATAATCTCCAGGCACATCGCTGCAATTTTCCCACTTTGATAGGTGTTTCAAAATTCCATTGCAGCATAAGTTGAGCTCTTTCACAGTCTGCCGTTTACAAACAGCCTCTTCCACTTACTCATTACTGTGGAAACACTGGCCTCCAAAGTGTTAATCAGTGTTTCAAAATAAGTTCCTCCACTTGTGTCGTGTTCACATCTGTTCTCGATGCGCTGGGCCGACCAGTCAGATCACCATGCACGTTCAGTCTGCTGTTGTTAAAAACTCTCTGCACCAATTCCTGACACGCTCCACTCTTATGGTGCCATCACCCTACCCCTATTGACTGGCAGTGAATTTTTTATGGGGAAAACACCTTTTGTACACAAAAACTGAAGCACACTACAAACATCCTAGCAAGAAAAGTTTCCTGAATAGTACGTATTGCATATTACCACTACTGCAAGTGCTACCCCCTATCAAAAAATAAAATGCTTAATTAACACAGAAGTTACAGGTTAGGGCACCTTACTGATTGGACATGCCTAGTATGTACAAACAATACTTTTTGTCACCTACTGATGAAGTTTCCTCTATAAATGAATATGTTCTGTCTTCATGTAATATTGCTGCAGATTATTAGTGTACTGATTGTGATCAAAACTTCTTTTCAGTCTCCATTTACATGACCATCACATTTTCACCCAGGATGATCACCTTAAGACAAGCTTTTTTCGTTCTTCTCTATCCTAATTTGTGCTAACTTCTTCCATATTTCTGTTCTATCATCATTTACTGGGGCTCTCCATGTACTCCTTCGTCTATTAAATGGTCGGCATTTCAAAACTGTTCTCACAATTTCAAAGAATTCAACTTTTCAGCCATAAAAATATATGCTGGTGAAAGCAGCCATTTTCTGGGATGTGATGTGTAAACAGCTAGATATGTACTGATATTTTATAAAAACTTCAGCACAGATGATACACTAATCATGCAGGCAGCAAACTTCCTCTGAAACATATCTAACCAACTACACAGCGTCAATGGCCTATTTTCCATCAGTTGTGTTATATGATGCAAAATCACCTGTATATGCAACTCACAGATGACACAAAAATATCAGTAAATAAACACACATGTGTGCATTTCATGGAAACACCACACCCTTCTTGAGACATTTCACACAAACAAATGACTCCTACTGTGATCTCATGAGGCACAACTCAGAGAACCACAACATGACTCTTCACACCCAAAATATATGAAATCTTATATAAAACAAGTAATGCTGACCTGACTTGCCATCCACTCAGACAGCACAGTCATTAAACATTCAGTCAATGACACAAAGTCATGTTCCTGAAAACTTCAATCTTCAGCAACAAACCTAAAATTTCAAGTCACTAAGTGATGAAATCTATATTTATTATTTCAGTTACAGAAGTCATTCCACTTGTGAATATTTAGCAATTAAGCTACTTACCCTGGCCCATGAGTAGTCCATGGGAACCGTAGGAGGCGGTACCTCTGGTTCAGGAACAATGACTCCAGACTGAACCAAGCTGTCATACACATCACGAATGATCTCACCCAACGAGTCAAATGACTGCGGTACGTGGGCACCGGCTTCACTCAGGGCTTTGTTCTTTGCAACGGCTGTCTCTCGATCTGAGTTGGCACAAGAACCGGCATGGCCAAATTGAACTTCAGAGGTGAACATTCCTAGTAATAAAGGAGAAAAAGGTCACACTGCCTTCCACACTTACAACACTTACACATATATAAAACTTAAATTCACAGGAAAATACCCACACAGAACTTGTTCAAATTTTGTGTGCAATTATAAGATGATCCCTCATTTTTCAGATGGTAAATTACAAGAAAATTCTTGTTTTATGTTCAGGTAAGTACAGTAATCCAACACGCCAAGACAATAAAAGATGTTTGCTATGTGGTCCTGAAATTCTGCATCTTCGTTGCAACCTCACTCCTGCAGTGAGGCACCACAAAACACAGAAGTACACTTATTTTAATATGTTCCACCTTCCATGCATTAGCCAGATCCAAAATATACCAACAACCAACAAATGCACTTCAATATTTGTGATGTATTTCATTCACAATGTTCTCACCAACATGTTTCAGCTAATCTTTTGGCCATCTTCAGGGTGATGTCATTACTACAAGAATACAAACGTAACAATTTGAGGGTTGTTTGACCGTGCATCTTCCTCATGAAATAATGTGAAATGCCAACTTGATTCAACAAGGTCGCATGGCACCATCCAAACCGTACACACGACCTACGCAGCGGCTCTCAAGACCACCACCCATCTACAAACTCAGTGCAGAAAACCATATGCTGCAACTCAACATCTAGTGCTCCTAATGATGGGCGTATGTGCCCGAAACATGTCAAGCTAAGGATACACTAATAAATTACCCTGTTGCATCAAGTTGGCATTTCATATTATTTCACAAACGTACAAATTTGGTTAACTGTTTCACCATCACTCCATACCCATTAAAATTATAATTCTGGTTAAAAATTATGTAAGAAATAGGTTAAAAATGGATGGTTATTAAAATCTTGGTAGTTAAAACTGTTTGGTCTGTGTGGAGTGATGACTGACTGCAGAACTAGCAGACTCCAGACCTTGAACTATCAAAAAATGTAGAACATTCAGTTTTATTTTAAAATGATAAAAGCCCAGCAGACCTGCGCACGTTCCTATACACCATGCCACCAATGGTTTGCTGATGCGGCCATCCTTCAGTGCTTCACATACATCGTACTCCTCCACACCTCCGACCTCACCCAACAGAACAATCATTTTAACCTATAAAAAAAAAATATATATATAAAGTGCAATCCGTGTAAAAGGAGCTGGATCAGCATGGTCAGTGTATGAACTAGACTACAGTTTGGAGGATACAGAGTTCTTCCAGCAGGTTCTATGCCTTCTATGTGATTAAACCTGCCATGATCAGGGACACAATGAAAGGGACACCCTGTATTTAGTGGGGTACAATTCTACAAGAATGGACAAACAGTTTACCTATAAACAAGTTACACAAAACACTCCTCTCATACTTTTCTCTTTGTTGATTATAAGCACATTAGGAAACCAAAGATATAATTCAACAGCCAGTTTAATGATGACTAATTGCTAACACAAATATAACATATTATGCAAAGCACTACATTGCAGAAAAACAGTAAAATGAGTCATTCTAAAATATTCTTCACACACCACTGAATGGGGGAGTCATATTTCAAACAGTTGGGTTGACATATGTGTTTTGAAGTTCAAAAAAGAAAAATTATAATTCCCCCAAATGCAAAGCACAGCATAGAACAAAAATAATAAGCAAAACCAAGTGACAGTTACTTTCTGCAAAAGTGAATATAAACAGTTTATTTTTATTTTATTTTATTTTATTTTATTTAAGGAAATAAGTTTTGGTCCATCCTGTTTAATCATATATGACATTCCAAAGAAAACTTCTCCCATATACCTTTGGATCTGCCTGGTATCTCATGATGTGGTCCATAAAGTTGGTACCAGGATATCGGTCACCACCGATTGCTACGCCCTCCAACACGCCATTTGTTGCTTTTGAGATAATGTTATTCAGTTCATTGGACATACCGCCAGACCGTGACACATACGCTACACTGAGTGTCAAAGAAGAGACAAAGCAAAATTATGTTAAAATACATTCCAAAAACTAACATTTCATTTATACCTGTGGGGACACCCACATGTCATTCCATCTCCTCCTATTCAATCCTGTTTCACCTCACAACTCTCCTTCCTCTGTCCGTACCCCTATCACCACATACCGACCTAGTCAACGGTAGCTTAACCACCACAGCAAACCACTCACTCACTCCCTCCTTCTCTGTCTACTTCCAAACAAAGAAAACAGCCCCCTGCAAGTGGAATTACCTTCAGGAAGCCACGCCTACCAGCTCTACCAACCACCCAATGGCAGAGCAGGCTGGACAGCAGGCAACCGGAATAAAAGGAGCCCATTCGGACCAACAAGATTCATTCATTCATTCAGAAAGGAGTAACCGATAAGAAAGGACTCATCAAGACAGAAGACCTGATGCCCGACTGCCCGGCCATGTAGCCTCGTGGACCGGGCACACCACCACTCATCCGGGACATCCAGCAGCAGCCCATCGGCACCAGTCGCAGCCACCTCAATTCCACCGCGGACCTCCGGCCAACCAACCGCATGACCAGTGGTTCATCATCGCCCGCGGCCTACCGGAGGCCTCGTCATGACATTGCAACGCAGCTCTACACCGCAGTCAACACCACTCAACAGCAGACGACAAAATAACGGTAAGTAAGCCGCGACCTCACTTGTCAGACTGTACGACAACTCTTGACATTAATAAATATTTATATATATGTGTGGTACTGTAGTTGTCAATCCAACATATCCTCCATAATACCTATCTATGAATAAAACACACAATGCTACTGGCCAGTTTCAAAAGAAAATGCCATCAATATGTGGAACAGCTTCACGGAAATTAACGGTGATGTGAACTAACAGTGAAGAAGAAGATGAAACTGAAGAGGAACATCTGCCTCAACTGAGTATTAGAAAATCATGGTTTTCAAGGGAAGCAAAACACTACGTACAGTGAAGATGGAGAGCATTGCAATGAAATATTGTCTGCAATAATGAAAAATGAATGTCAAGCAACGAAACATAAACACAGTACAAGCATGTATTAACAATTCTGATAATATACAACACGTTGCTTTATAATCGTATTATACTAGGCGACTAGCTTCAGCACTGAATGGGGGCATTATCAGGCCATTATACAAGAACACCAAAAATATACAGAAACTCTATGAACAAAAGGTTAAAGATCTACCCCTTTTACATTAAAAATACAATATAAATGCATTTAAAGTGTATGTGTGTTGTCTAATTACAAGAAATTATCGACATGATATGCAGGAAATATAACCAAGAAGACATGCTAATAAGAGAAATCTTAACAATAACCAGACTAATCATCACGCAGAACTACTTTAGCTTCCAGGACAAAACATATTTACAAGACAATGGACTAGCAATGGGTGCCCCCACAACTTACATTCTCTCTGAGATCTACTTACAATTTCTGGAAAACACAAAGATTTTCGATATCTTAAAAGAAGCAAAAATAGACGGGTATTTTAGATACGTGGATGATATACTCATCATCTACAATGAAAACAAAACTGATGTGGACCACGTTCTTAGTTCGTTCAATGAAATAACACCAAGTCTAAACTTCACTCTAGAACGGGAACAAGAAAACAAGTTAAATTTCCTGGACCTCTCAATAATGAAATCCACAGATAAAATATCTTTCAACATATACAGGAAACAAACCACTTCAGATATCATCATTCCTAATGACTCCTGCCATCCAACAGAACAGAAACTAGTGGCCATTAGCTACTTCACAAACAGAATAAACACCTACGATCTCGACGATGCGAGAAAACAGATAGAAACAAACACAGTGAAACAGATTATCCGCAATAATAAATTCAACACATCCATTTTAAACAGATTCAATGTTGGAAAAACAAAACGAGAAAAGGACAACCGGCAAAAAAGATGGGCCAAGTTCACATACTGCGGGAAAGAAACGAGACAAATCACAAAACTGTTCAAAAATACTAACGTAAAAGTGGCCTACATGACCAAAAACAACCTAGGAAAACTCCTAAAATCACAAAATAACCCATAACCCACAACCCAACAAATATAAGAAAAATGAAGTTTACCAACTTGAATGTCTCACATGCCACAAAATTTATACAGGTCAGACCGGCCAACCCTTCTATGTGAGGTTCCGCGAACATTACAACAACTTTAAATGTGCAAACGACAGGTCTACGTTCGCCCAACATATCATCAATGAAGGCCATTCTTTCGGCCCAATGAACGAAATAATTAACGTAATTCACTTCGCCAGAAAAGGCAAAATGCTTGATACCCTTGAGAAATTTTACATTTACAGACAGACCAAAAATGGAAACCAGATAAATGATAAACTTACCATACAAAGCAACCTGATATTTGAAACAATAGTGCAACGTTCCATTCAAAGAGGTCAGCACCTATAAAAGCAGCAGAAACACCGACACACATCACCTGCAAGGACAGTACGCTGGAGATAGCTGTTCAAAGCCCACACAGTGACCGCAACACAGGGAATAACACAGTTACAAAACGACACATCATACAGTGGTTAATACCCAGTACGAAGTACATACACCCACGCTGAAGAACATTTCTGGCCATAAGGAATGCAAAAACAATGGAGCCAACAACTCAACACGTGTAAGTCTTTCTATATTTCAACCAACAAAACTCGAACTCCAACCCATTACACCAAAAACTAACAGTAGTATCCTTCTTTGTCTGTAGACTTCAAGAAATAACCCGTTACGGGAAGCTCGTCAGTCCATTAGAATACAACAATAGAAACAAAATGGAAGCCACACCAAACAATACCATCCAACAGTTCAGAGCGTGAGACCACTTGATACCACAACCACTCCCACGAAACAGCAAAACAGCCGCACTCTGACACGACCCAAAGATAAGAAGCAACGATAACGAGATACACATTTGAAACCGATGAACAGAAAAGCACCGTTAAGAACGAGTTTTATTAAATTAAACAGATTTTTTAGACACAATCTGTAAAATACATTTTAAGAGACAATTTTACATACTCAATCCTACAGTCGCACTTCACACCCTTTTAGACAAACGTTTCAACTAGATGCAATCCATGAATGTAAACACGATGGGATCCTAAAGTATGCACAGTGTCTGGTAACACAATTGTTTACATAGGCCTGAGGATGACTAAGTTTTAGTCAAAACATGTAGCCTGGTATTACCTAAAATAATAAATTGATTGTGCTGACGTTCATTATATAACATTATATTAATTACAAGAGACCTAAGGATATTTAAAATGCTGTATAACTGTTTGGAAAACTATGCCTCTTGTAATTAGACAACAGCCTTCTACACTTTATATGCATTTACAAAGTATTTTAACATAAAAAAGGAGATCTCCAATATTATGGTACAAAGGGATTCTGTATATTTTTCATGTTCTTGTACAATGGCCAGATGATGGCCCACATTCAGGGCCAAAACCAGTCACCAAGTAAATACGATTATAAAGCAGTATGTTGTGTGTGACTGGAAACATTAATACATAAACTTGTGGCTGATATACCACCAGGAATGTTTCATATAAAAACAGTAAAATAACTGATATGGATGGAACTATATTTTGGTCAAAAATAAACAGCTAGAACCAGTGGGAGTTTCTTCTGAGGCTATTAAAATGGGCCCAAATACCATAAGAAATGGAGCAATACAGCCGAAGAAGTATATATGTGTATATACATATGACGGGCATAAAAATTGCCACTGCAAAAGAGGCGATCCCCTTGAGATCATAAAGTGATAGCCAACACGACAAAAGCAGTGGGACCAACAGGAATGCAACTGATATACATGTTACAAAGATCTGACAATCCAACGAGATACCAGGTGACTGGAATAAGGAGAATATAGTAACAATATACAAAGAAAGTGGCAATTAACTATCCCACAGTTAGAGAGGAATAGAACACCTAACAGTATGGTTCCAAAATGAACAAAGGAATTACCCCTTTTAAGAAGAAAGGAACAAAAGTGCCATATAAATGGCAAGCGATTGTTTTAAAATTTAGTACTTCAATGACTTAATGATATAACAACTCTGAAATGGAAATTACATGCAAGATTTAAGGTTCTCACAGTAGTATTGCTGGGGATTGAAGTCTCCTGGGGTGTTATACTATGTTGTAGGGTAAGTAGCCTGCCATTTCAGTGACTCTTGGACTGCCTGACACTGTTAATAACTTTATAAGTCACTAACAAGATCCACTGAAGTCTCCGATTCTCAAAAAAAGTCACTGATCTTAAAATGATATTGCCTAAAAGCTAAAATATTATGTAAATCATAAAATAAACAAAACTAAAACAATAAGTCACATGTGCCATGCAATGTAAGTCCAAAATGTTGTATGTAAGCCAATGGTAATGAATTATTTGGGTAATCCACGTGCATTTGTTGATGGCACAAGTAACTATGCACTTCACTAGTTGAACAGAAAAAGCAAATTCTTTTATACACCTGACAAATAAGTGTCTCACAACTATGGGTTTGGGTTTCCGGTTCACGCCCAGGGCCCTTGATGGCCGGTGCGTTTTGCGTTTGACCCAACAGACACTTAGCAATCAATGGTGCCTACACAAAGGAGTTGTTAAGTTCTTTTCAAGACACAAGTCACCACCAGTCACCTGCCTGACAACAAGAATTTTAATATGCTGAGACATTTGGAAGTCTGTACCCAAAGATGCATTCTGAATGTGGCTAGCACTGTGTATTATACTTCAGTATTGAGATGTCTGGGGGTACGTGGTGGTGCAGTTGGTTGACGCACTGCACTACGAGCCAGAAGGTAGCGGGTTTGATTCTTGATGAAGCCAATGGGATTTTTCATTGACATAATCCTTCCAGCCACACTGTGGCTCTGGGGGCGACTCAGCCTCTAACAGAAATGAGTACGAGGGATATCTTCTGGAGGATAAAGGCAGCCAGTGCAAAGGGATGACAACCTTGCCACTTTCATGTGATGACTGTCTGGAACTTGTGGCAGCCTCTAATTCCTGAAGCCCTAAGGACCTGCACTGGCCTGCAGAGGGACAGCTTTACCATTGAGATATCTAACACTGTCCACAGTTTGATTCTAAAAGCTCCCTAACAAGTCACCAATCAAATATTACATTTTGTTGCTAAGCCACACTGATATACTCTAGAGTTAGCAACTTATTCCCCAGACTGGCATCACTACTACTGAACGCTGCAGAAGGTGGCACTAGAGTGCTTCAAAATGTTGCTTAACTACTCATCCAACAACACAGTGTAATATGCCAGAAGACTCAAATGTTCAGAAACACGATAACAAACCAAATTGCAACACAAATAAACTGGCATTAAAAAAAAACCATTAGAGTTCCGTCAAACACGACCAAATTTTAATCAACTTCGACTATATGTTTCAGTCTAAAAAGACAAATAATCAGTCCAACATTACAAAAACTTTGAAAAATAAGGTATGATATGGTGCCACTGTATTTGTTATATGGGATCCCACATGACTAACAACAGTTGTTACAACGCAGAATTTGTCAATCTTTTATAATACAGAATTTATACAAAACTATATAAAAATGTCGACATTGATGATCTCATGGCCGGTGGTTGTGTCAAAATCATGTCCAAATAATACTTAAAATGACAAATGTAAGTAGTAAAGATATGTGTAAAAAGAATTTTAAGTCACAAGGGTTGGCTATGAGATATAGAACCTGTTTGACTTTGTCCAGAGGCATTAAATCCATAATTTGGTGTTGAATATTATGTAGTCATACTTGAATACAGTTTCGTTGTGTTAGATGGAACAATAATGGTTTGTGTTTTAAATTCACAACACAGTGGGATGTCCTCTATAATAAAAAACTGACACTAAATGGTTAAATACTGCAAAGCTCACACAGACTGCATAATTCCTGCACATATTCTAGGTGTACATTGCATGTAAGTGCTGTTATAAAACTTTCTGAGCAATTTTAACATTATGTTCAACTGCAAATTATGATCAAATGGACTCATGTGGCAGTAATCTATACCTGCATAGGCACTTTCCCCACTCACCTCAGACATAATGAACATGAAATGGTATAGCCACATGGTCTTCTCACCTGCCAGGCCTATAAAGTTTGGAATGTAGGATATTGTCCATCATACCACCAGTGTTGCCAATCTTGAAACAACCCGGTTTAATACCCCCTACAGTAGCTGGTCCAATTATGTTAACTCCCTTCTCTTGGGCTAAGAGGATTAACTTTCGTGTCATGTTTTCTGGGATACCTTCAGCAATGATGGCAATTGTACGAATCTGTAAACAGTAACAAAAAATGTGTAATGTAGTACAGTACAATGTATCACTACAAACTTGTTTTATTGTGTTTTCAATGACTCTTTTTCCACTTTTAATTCTGAAAATTAGCGAGGGGGAGAGCACGGTTTGGATGATTTTTGCTGTAAACACAGGCAGTGTGTGATTCAGTACATTTCAATTAAGGCCTGAACAATCAGTTCCACAGGATCAAATATGTCCTAAAATTAACTATGTGCATGTGACAGCATCTCTGACACCAGCTTAGGCTCCAAAATCATAACACAGCCAAAGAAGAAATACTTGGATGGTCTCCCAAGTTGGACAGATCAAGAGCGTAGGAACCAGACGAAGTGAAATGCCAAGAAGAAGGGAAGTCCAAATTTCCCTGATGCTGGAAGCAGCAACATGAGTAGCAACTTAAATCACAGAGCAAATGGCACTCAAGACAGTTCATGATCGTGTAGCAACAGCCATGACCAGTGGTCTGAATGGCCACTGTACTGTGATGTGGAAAGCAAATGGAAAACCTACCACGTTGTTACTGTCCCAGGACAGTCCTTTCTAAAACAGAGAAAAATGAAAGATGCTTCCTCTGGAGACAAAACATTCCAGAGGTAAACTACGTCCCCAACTGAATCTCTGGTTGGGTGGGTTTCTAGAAGAGACACCATGTGGTAGGAGTCACAGTTACATGGCATAAGAGAACAGCAGCAGAATGAAGAAAAATACATTATGAGGAGCTTCATGAGTGGCAATCTTCAACTAGTTTTCGAACTATTAAATTAAGGACAATGAGCTAGACCGGATATGTAGCATATTTCTGAATACATGAACTAGGCATCACATTATAACTGCAAAATTTTGAGACAAGAGATTGCATAAGAAACTCAACCAGAGATAAGAGAAAAACATACAACTGCAGCTTGGTGATTTCATTCATTCATTAGTATTCAGCCTTGAAGGCTGGGCTTGGCAGGAACCAGAGCCCAGTCATGTGACTGGTATGACTCTGGCACACTGCATCCTGGGCAAGTACTTGGGGGTAGTTTGCCATTGCTTTCCCCCACCTTTAGACATTCCCACTTTAGCCGCCAGGTGCCTCCGTCCACAACGACGCGAGAGATCCTAGCAGCAAAAGGTGGAATTGTGGGCGAGAAAGATGTCCGGTAGTAATTTTGCCTGAATTCCGACTTCCACGTAAATTTGGGGATGTTTTACATGCCGCAAATCTACGACATGGGACCGATGGCTTTACTTCCCTTCTGAAGGAAGGCGTGCTGAGGATTTTTTTCGCCCTAAAAATCCAACGGCTTCAGCCAGGTTTGAACCCACAAACTTGGGTACTAAAGGTCAGCACGCTACCCCTAGACCACCGAAGCTTGGTGATATTCGTTGAAAATTTGCTGAGAATGCACAAAAACAGGGAATGATAGTGGATTATTTTTCCCAGTGGGGAGTTTCTTGGTCACCTAAGCAAATTTCAATGGCTCAAAAACTTCCTACTCTATTTCATAATCCCATTACCTGCGGGTAATTCATGGTGTCAATAGTACTTTCAAAGGCTGATCGTAGGGAGGCAAAGTTGATAAGCACATCAGCATCCCTGTGCTTTCTCATGGCATCATCCATCTTCTTGTATACTGCAAGAACAAAAGATAAAGTTAGGGTTTGTTACATCTGACACAGTATCAATTTTCAGTGGTGTTCAAGAGGACTTTAGGAACAAACTTCAGTTTACTAGCCGCCTGCCTTTGGTCTCTCCACATACTTCATATAAATATTTACACTTGCCAGTCTGCAACTCATTCACGGCAAATGCAACAGCATAATTCACGGAGTCCTGGACTTAATCTTTCATGCATTCATGAAGAAAAATGTCAGACAACTATGCACTTTGCATCAAATGGTTACATTTTAGATAATCATAAAATATTTCACCTCTGCAAGCCCACAAAATGCAAATTCACCCGATTCATTATCCCCTACATTTCTTTTCTGGTTGTGGAAAATCTTAGAACAAAACATCAATGTCAAATAAATCAACCATATTTACCTAACATCTAACATACCAGGAGTTTTCATCATAATTTAGAATCTTCAAAGGTAAGGGATTATCACATAACAGTAAACAAAGAAAACATACTATAATGAATATTTACATCACCAAATAAATATCACTCAAAATGTTTAGCGTGCACATGTTACCGCACAGAGCACACAGACCTTCCAGTTTACATGCTACAGTTCTAGTGACAAAGTGAATGCTTAGTAGGATGTGTTTCTACATGAACTGTTAACTTGTGTGCAGGAAAATCATCTTACATAGGGATAAATATATTATGGTGACACAGTGAAAAGGTAAATGTGCAGTTGTCCCTGTAAATGCCATGAAGGCATACAGGTGAAGTAAAGGGATAGCTCCACTTGTTCTTTAGGTCAGAATTACATGAATGACAGTAGTCTTCACATCCCAGTCACTTTAACCCTAGGCAAAGAACCCCTGGTACCCACCAACAGGTAGCTGGGTGGGCCCCAGAGCTGGTCTGAATGTTTTGGAGAAGAGGAATATATCTTACCCTCCCTGGTAATCAAACCCAGAACTGTCCAGCCTGTAGCCTAATGCTCTTCTATGCAGCGTAACTGTTCAGTCCCTGATAGCAGAGTGCCCACATACAACAGAATAAAATAATATGCTGTACTTTCACAATTCTTCTTAGCAACTGACCAACTTAATTTAATGCACAGATTCTTGTTTTATAATAAGTTTATTATATGCCTCCACATGTTTTGAGCACTATTGTGTTCATCATCAGGAGGTCAACATTTTATTATACAGCACCTCCTGATGATGAGCACAACAGTGCTTGAAACACGTAGAGGTATATAATTAACTTATTATAAAACAAGAATTTGTGCAATAAGTTGGTCAGTCACTAAGATTATACTGAGACGCATGGTCAAAAAAACACCAAAATTTCACAATTCTGTTTACAGTAAGTGACTTTTAATTCTTTCTTAAAATGAATGAAGATACATGCCTCTATTTAAACTTCCAACACACGGCAACATGGATGGTGAGGAACTCACATGCCAATTACTAAACAGGCTAATTTATAACTAAGACGATACCTGGAATTAATATTTCTTTGTGTCCCCAGTAAAATTTCTGCTTATGGTCTCCAGTGAACGGGTACACCATTGCAACCACTGAAGGGTTTGACCGTCGACATACAAAGTCAAAGTCCAACATGCCCTACAAACAACAAACAGACGCACCATATTAACTGCCTTTACAAGGAACCCATTCTTCTGAAACATGATACAGTGTCATACAGTCAACAGATCCTGATGTTCCCCAGGAACATGTGGCCTTCATCTACAAGGGTCACTCAGGAACAGAAGTTTTCTTCCAGGACTAAACTGAACCTTGAAGACAAAGGCAGTACGTTCCTTCAAAATGTTCAGATCTCATCATCCCACGAAGCGGCATGTATCCCAGAACACAATACACAGCTCCTGCTACAAAAACCTCAAATTTGCACAACTGACTTCATGTTCACAGTACTTAGTTTCTTTCTTAGGTATACAAGAAGGCTTGTATCTTTTGATATAAGGCATGTATAAAACATAACCAGAATCCTGAATAAGCTCCAAAACGTCAACTTTTCATCACTTTTCATTCTAAACACTTAATGGAAAAAAATATGGTACATCAAATGTAAGGAAAAAAAATGGGAGTAAATGTATTCAATAAGTTAAATCCTGATTTCAAATCAAAGTACAGTGTGCTCCTGCTTTACAGAAATTTGAGTTGTTGAATGTCACCCTTACAGAAAACATAACAATAAAATTCATAATATATTCATGTGGGAAAATAATTATAAGAAGAGTGTGTGCTGCAAAACATACACAGACTTCACTGCCAGCACAGGTCAATGGGAAAACACTATTCATAACACACAATTTCATAGTCTACTCAAATTTTTCAAGAATACATTCATTCTAAAACAAAGGGGTGTAATGTATTTTGTAGCTGCAGACTCACTCACTGTTTTTCTTTCTTTTGTGTGTGTTTGGAACCCTAATTTCACAAAATACATACTTGGACTGCCCGCGTCTGCATTCCCCAGACAATGGCTTTAGTTTTGTGAGAAAACAGAACATTAGATGTGCTCTTTGCGTCCCCTCTTGCTGCTCTACTGGCTGCATTTGCTGCGTCTTTAATGACAGAGTTGGTTAGTGCAGAGGAACTAGTTGAGCCTGTACGTGACTGCTGAGGACTGTCCTGTGAATAGAGTAAAATGCAGTTATTTAATATTGTATGAAAAATTGTCACAGATTCTCAATAACCCATGGTACTAATTCCAAAACATGCTGTATTGTGTAATGTATAACAGTCAGATCAAAGACATTAGTACACACATTTACTTATATTATTTATGATCTGGGCATGTTGGCTCAAGCAGTAACACTTCTAGTTAGTATCTGGGAGATGTCTGGTGCTACCGGCTACCATGAGTGGCATCTTTCATAGCTTTCATCACCACCTACACACAAGCACTGGGACACTACACTAAATAAGGCCTTTCTTTCCACATCCTTCCAATTTATTATCCCCTATCATCCAGCCGTTATGACACTACATAACATTAAGTTAGTGGCACCAGATCAACTACATATAAATAAGTAAATAAATAAACTGTTCATGGCACATGGCAGAAAGAATATTACTTTCACCTCCACCCCCCATAATGTAAGATATGCCACATTATGATGGGAAATTCATTCCCTTAAAAGTCACCGCGATGACTTCTCACACCCACTCTCCTCCGACAGTTCAGGTGTATATTGTTAATGACAAGCAGTAATTCATCAGTAATTACCATTCAGTTTAGTGATACACTAGTCTAAATAATTTCCACTATTATATATTTTGATCAGCTTCGGTGGTCCAGGGGTAGCATGCTGGCCTTTAGTACCCAAGTTTGCGGGTTCAAACCCGGCTGAAGCCGTCGGATTTTTAGGGCGAAAAAATCCTCAGCACACCTTCCTTTGGAGAGGAAGTAAAGTCGTCAGTCCCATGTCATAGATTTGCGGCATGTAAAAGATCCCTAAATTTACGTGGAAGTCGGAATTTAGGAAAAATTACTACCGGATATCTTTCTCGCCCACAGTTCCACCTTTTGCTGCTAGGATCTCTCGCGTCATTGCAGACGGAGGCACCTGGCGGCTAAAGTGGGAACGTCTAAAGGTGGGGGAAAGCAATGGCAAACTACCCCCAAGAACTTGCCCAGGATGCAGTGTGCCAGAGTCATACCAGTCACATGACTGGGCTCTGGTTCCTGCCAAGCCCAGCCTTCAAGGCTGAATACTAATGAATGAATTATATATTCTGACAATTCTAAATTTGCCACATCAAAAACTCCCTTTTGCAATGCTTGTAAAATGCATGTGCTACATGATTACAGTTAGTTAAGTTACAAATTCCATAGTCTTTTACAGAAAGCAAAATTCCACCTAATTCCATGTACTATCAATTCTCACATAAGAAATGATAATAACAAACTTGGATTTTCTCTCTTTTTTTGGGGGGGGGGGGCATTCTTCATGAAGGGACAAACAGAGAACACCCTATGGAGACCCCATACCCATCCATCCGTCTGTAACCTAGTATCACTGACTAAACTGTTTGTTTGGTTATCATAAAATTCAGTCCAAGAGCTCTTTACAAAAAGTTCAGTAAGCTTCAGTTTTGAGAACATTGGTTCAGTGCCAGTCATACTTTATTTACAGGCATGGATAACATTTTTCCCATGTTTACTACATTTGTCCTCCAATTCGTGGGCAATGAGAGTGCAGAAGATTTCCACAAAGAGGAGTTAAGTGATTGTGAGTTTTGTGAAAATCAGCACAGTAAAAGCCATATCTCACTTACAGATGCAAATCAATTTCTATCCTTACTTTCCACAAGAGATCCATACATAACACTGTAAGGAATTTGTAATTTTCATCAAAACTGGCAAATGGAAGACCAAACGTTTCATATGGGCATAAATAAAACTACACATACACACGTACCATGAAACCACGTGACCTTTTGAAAGTAAAGAACGCCTTTGTGCAGCCTGTGTACTATGTCAAGAAGTACACCATATTGCTCTCTCAGCCAGTTCTACTGAATCCTGGATTTGTCATATTGCTGTTTTAGTCTCTACAAATACGCACTTTAACAAAAGTTGCACATTTCTTGAAGATATATTATCACACAAATAGCAGACTGTATTAAGTAGTGCTAGTGTTCGGTTCACCTCAGAAATTCACACACCCCAAATGTCAGTATTACTAATGACAGGAAATTAGGAAGTACAAAGGCAGAATGGCATACAGTAGCATAATGTCCATACCAAGTTTCCTAACAGTCCATCACTTATTCAGAATGTATTAGCAGAAAATAAGGTAATTGGTTATGTTAGCAGTCTGGTGTAGTGGTAATGATCCAGAGGCTCTCAAATTAAATCTCAGCCTGTGGTTGTCCTCAGTCCCTCCAGACTAATGCTGGGGTAATACCTCAATGAACTAATCACCACTTCCATCATTTGGCAATCATCCTTCCATTGATATTAGAGTCTGTGATACCAGTGACAACATAATATGAAGTATCTGAATACATATGTATAGGCTATACTCATACACCAGTCTGTACTTTCACATCACAGATAAAATTACACCTCAAAAAAACAATGACTTTAGTTTAAACAAACACAACTAATTCAACCATGGCTAAAACTAAAACTAAACTCCGTGGCTTTAGTCCGCGAGCGAACCATACCGACAGAGCGGCCGCCGCCGGTAGGCGAAGTTAGTGCCAACTTTTTGCGGATAGAGGGGTGTCACGTGGTTAGC
>Ga0123357_10003834_pt1 | contig 17420 bp, 11 predicted proteins | sample TergutEmb28metaG_FD_89873 | JGI IMG/M metagenome (GOLD analysis project Ga0123357, IMG submission 89873) | Embiratermes neotenicus P4 segment gut microbial communities from Petit-Saut dam, French Guiana - Emb289 P4 | ecosystem: Host-associated > Arthropoda: Insects > Digestive system > Gut ... | reverse complement strand
TCCTGAAGATGGGCACAAGGTAGCCCGAAACATGTTCAGCAGCTTATAAAGAGCAACTTATAAGGAGAAATAAATATAATACTAAGTGGCATCTAGTTGGTTTCTTATTCTACATTGAACTACAATGCACGGTCAACCACACATCAAATTTAAAACACATGTGTAAATTGCATTCAAGTCTCCTTTTATTGATGATGATGATTATGATGATGATGATGATAATAATAATAAGTTAGGTAATGAAAAATTGAATTTCGAAAAAAATTACTGATTCCAGCAGAAAGAACCTAAGTTAACTTGTAGGAGTAAAATTTTTAAGTAATAACTAATGGAACAAGAGAGAAATTTAAGTTATTCAGTATGAAGAGTCTTTTTTAGAGTTAATATATTCCAGAAAAATTGTATGAAATTACGTAGCATGCATAAGTGGAGAAATGTCAATAGCAAAACCTGGGCAATAATTTTATTAGTATATAGAAGACGCGCGTTAATAGAAGATTAAACGACAAGAACTGAAACTACAGAAACATTTTCTTTACATAGTTGTGTACTTAGGGGTGGTAGCAAGCAAAGCAAGGCGTAAGATTTGGGACAGCAGTTTTTCATCTGCCTTTCCTGGGGCCCATTCAACGTCCTGTTCAACGGGTACCAGGGCACTTTTGCCGCAGTAAAGAGGCCGGCCTGTTAATCTGACCACTCACCTCCTTCTAAGGCAGATGATAAAAATATTTGGAGCTATATCTCCACTCTCCCTTAAACTTTCATGGCGTTTCGTTTAATTAAGCAGAGAAACAATTCTGTGCTCAACTGGACATATATCTGACCCAACAGTAAAAGTAAATGTGACACAAGGTAAGAAATATCCGTATAACATAACAATGAAGTGCGTCTGGATCTTTTGAACACTTCTTGGATATTCACATGATTTAACGAAATTTGTGCCCATTTTCTTTATTGTTTCCAATATTAGATGTTATGCACTGTTATTACTATTATCAGAGACTGCTTTCCTGCTCGTATTCCTTTGAAAAACTTGTCTCCCTCGATTTTATGCCTCACAATTTTTGGTCGTACATGAACTCAAATTTCTTCCCGTTTAAAATATTTTTAATGTATAAACTAGATTGGAGTGTATGTATTTGTGTAACACAACTATATGCTGGTAGAGATATGTATATAATTTATTACATAAAGAACAACTACAGGTTTCGGCCTTTACATTGACCATCTTCAGGTTGAGAAACGAAAAAACTTATTAAGTAGATATACTCGACTTATGTGGATTGTACACAGTGGGGAGGTTTACCTCCCTACTGTATCTACCATCATATAGTTGTGTTAGACAAATACATACACTCCAATCTAGTTTAATTATAAACACAACGGGGATGACGAACCTTATGATTTTAAGGTATAAATTATAAACACTACTTCTTGTATAATTTTAGGTAGATATATTTTATGTCTACATACATATAATGTGACTATACTTGCATGTTTTCTTTAAATACGCAGAATGTAAATCACATAAAGAAAAAATAAGGTGACTTCATAGGAATGTGAGGAAACAATAAGAAGACTATGCTGGACTGTTACATCCAACACAACAAATTGCATGTATGTGATATCACATAAATTAATTATAATCAGGTATAGAGCAACAGATATAGGCCTATATCTAACACTACGACCAGGCTTGTAATTTTTCCCTGATTATCTGAAATGCAAAACCGCATCTATGTGCCGTTGTGCTATATTTAGACCACAAATTATGCCTTGTAATTATTCGTAAGCAACGATATATGGTCATAAGTATGCGTAGGTCTCCACGTAAAGTTTCTTACATTTTATTAAATTTCTCGTTTTAATCAGACGTGTATTTGGCTGACAATTTTTGGTAAATCCTGCAATTAAAATTTTCACGAAAATCTTTGCAATAGGAGCCGTGTATTGCCCGTGAAAACAGATTTACATAAGGCATCTTGTAGTATTTTTCTCAGTTCCTTTGCGAAAATGCCTAACAATGGCTAAACTCAGACTTACATAAGGAATGTCTGAAAATCGAATGATGAACGTTTGTCAACATATCTTAGGAAGAAGTATTATATTTTATGTCATGGGCGACACAGAAAACAGATAGAATACTTTTGTATAACCGAAAAAGAGGAAGAGCTTTGTCCGTGATAATAATGATGATTCTCTAGTCGTAATCCGAGCAAGTGGCTCGGAGCGGGCCCTCTGCTTTCTTGAGCAGTAAGAGACGTGCTGATTTGCGGAAGTGTCTACATGACACACAGCAAAATGTGTTGGTCGCAACGCTCTATACCTTATTCGGGAGGTAACTGTGTCTTCACATGCTGCTTTACTTTTCCGAAAAAGTTTGTTGAAAACATCTGCGATGCACACACAAACACACACACACACACACACACACACACACACACATATATATATATATACAGAAAGAATTTGGCTGAAGTTGTAAACTTTCTGAATTTTAATACCGATTTTCTAGGTCTTCTTTACTCTTAGCACGCAAATTCCAAGATAAAACATCAAATTACGGCACTGTCCATTTTTTGAACATCGTTTGCAATTTTATTTTTACTGATTATATCAACTGGGGCCATGTTGTTTGGGCTACTCAAGAGTGACAGTACATAAATCGTGAATAAGGATAGGAATAAATCAATCAACCCAAGTTGTATAACCTCCGTAGTTGAAATAACTTCGTCAAATAACCTAAGAGTGAACTGCCTTGTCAGTAAGCCTCGTAGCGAGTGGTTATAAGAAACGAATCATAAAGTGCAAGATCAAGAATCGTTTGACATATGAACATGCCAACACGGACTGAAAAGAGCGCTGAAGTTCACCAGGAAGAACACGCTTAGGAACGCTAAAGATGTAAAGGTATATGGCGTCAGATATTTTCATAGTATTCACCCAATCTGTTCCCAGTTAGAGAAATTCTTGTTTTGAAATTGCCACCTCGCTACCCAGTACAGAAACGGAGACGCCAGTTATTGCCTTTAGTATTAATAACTTTCTCTCCGGACTCTGAGATGAAATGGAATTTCTAAGGAGTGCGTGATTAGGAGAGTTTTAACCTCCCTTATTTATTCCCACAAATGACACAGAGGAGACTGAACTAGTCACGACATTTTAACTTGCACAGCCCATCATCGCGCAAGGCTGTAAGTGAGCATGCGACAAGCATTCAAAATCCGCATTTACCTGTAGGAAGGCCACATGCTGAGCATTTACCTTTGCATCCCTAATGAACTGAGGGATCTCATCAGATGCGTGTTAGTATTCCTTCTGTCGTCACAGCGTCGCTACAAATACGGCGTTGAAGCTGACGAGAGTCTTACTACGTCCGGAAAAATGAGCAAATTAAAAGGAAAAAAAAAAAAGAAATGAATGGAAGTGTCAGACTGTAAATTTGTCAATGCTGCCAGCTTTTTTAACATCGTACTTTGAAGGCAAGAGGACCGCGGTGGCACAGTGGTTAAGGTGCTGTGCTACAAATCGGAAGGTCGCTGGTTCGATCCCAGCTGGTGTCATTGGAATTTTTTATTGACATAAAATCCTTACGATCGCACTATGGCCCTGGGGTCGACTCAGCCTCTAACAGAAATGAGTACCAGGAGCATTTCGTGTTGGTAATGGCGGCCGGTACGTAAGGCTGACAACCTTACCACCATCCTGAGCCGTTGTCATGAAATCTGGGAACCTTAACCTCTTGGAACCCTTTGCGCCAGTCCAGATCTGTAACGGGTTTGCTTTACCTTTACCTTTACCTAGAAGACAAAGAGGGAGAAAATATATATCTTCGCTCTTCTTAGCCTTCGGAACTACACGGGGTCTCATGTTAGCTCCAGGCTCCGGCTGTTTATCACCATTTTAAGGCCCCTGTACTCATCTGACAGGAGTCCGAGTAGGGCACAGAACCTGTCTGAAAGTCGTGTCCAAGCAGCCTTATGTATATTTATTTCTGAATGGCCTATTTATCGAAGCCGTCAGTAACTTAATACATCGTGATAAGTGAATAGTGAATTGCAAGGGATGCACAAGGAAGCGGTCTTGGCCCAGTTTGTAGTGATGTCCCGTCACTTGCACAAAGAGGTTCAGCAAAACAACTAATAAATCAGTGTGTTGGCAGACCCTCGTTTTAAAGGAGTGGAGCCTCCATGTACGAAATATGAATGATAGCGTTGGCAAAGTGGCAGAGATAAAAATCTCGAACTCTGTTCTCTGGTCTCCAAGCCCAGAGCCTCTTCACTACACTTAATGACATGCTTCTGTTCTCAGAAATTCTAGGAATGAAATTATGTTGGGTTGCTCCTAATGACAGCATCAGTGATTGAATTGGAATGCATTAAACGATTCTTTCAGACTGCCTGCATTGTTGGCTGCGGTGTAAATGACTAGAAGCTGGGGAATAGCTAATTCACGACATAGGGTTACAAAGGGTAATGACCTAAAAGTAACATCCAACATTTTGACATTATTCCGTGTGTTGACTTCGCTTTGGAAGAAGTGGCTCAGAATGACGAAAGAGCGATATAAGACTATATCTGCATGTATTAAGTGTATTTGTTTGGGTCATGAATGAACAGTTTAACATCCAACAACCCACCAGAAATGACTGAGGAAAAATATGAGTCTGTATCAGGATAGTCCCTCATGTTCCGAAACTCGATTCAGGTCCATTCAGAAGCTGGACACTCACACAAGAGAAAGGTGCAGAAAATTAATCTTTGATGAGGAGTCTAAACTCCAGGTGGCTTCCAGTGGCGAGTTCTTACTGTGAAGGAATTTACAGCCTTCAGATTATTAAGAAACTAATGAATGACCGTCACGTAGTAGGAATGAGATCTTCGTGCAAATAGAATTAGGAATTAAGCTTTACCCTAAAACATTTGTTTCTTACTGTAAAAGAAATTTAAGAATTTTCCAGCTGGGAAAGTTGTTCCTGCACAAACGGAAAATGAATTATTTGAAAGAGAATTTTTCTTATGGTAAGCAATGATTTTCACTTTGTTAACTCCTGCTGACATAAGCACAATTACACTTATCAGGTGGGTATGATGAATCAAAATGGAATTTTCACATAGAACCATTTAACCTTAGGGTATTATATTCCATTTGAGTACACGATTAGGTCTCAATGTAGAGAACGGTCTGCGAGAGGTAACAATTTTTTTTAATAAGTAATGAAAACGACATTAATTAAATATGTCTAATCCGATGCTTGTATTTAAAATGTTGAGGTTCAATAAAGAAGGTGCTGATACTCCAGTTAATTCACTCTCTGTTCCGAAATCTAAGGCGACACATGAACTGATGCTGTAAGTGCTACTTGAACCTTATTCTTAGTAATTAACCAACTTAATACACAAAATATTGTTTTATAATAAGTTTATTATATGTCTCTACATGTTTCGAGCACTATGTGCTCATCATCAGGTGATCAAAAGTGTATTATAAAGCATCTGGTATCATCACACCTGTAGGTGGCCGTCCCGCGCACACCTGTGCACCGGACGGCCACCTACAGTGTGTGATGATACCACATGCTGTATAATACAATTTTGATCACCTGATGATGAGCACATAGTGCTCGAAACATGTAGAGACATATAATAAACTTATTATAAAACAATATTTTGTGCATTAATTTGGTTAATTACTAATATTGTACTGAGATGCACAGTCAGCAAAATATCAAAATTTGTTACTGGAACGTTTATCAATTTTGTATTATAGTACGTTAGAATGACTTCAATACAAATGTTTTCTTATAATATTTTTATGAATCGTCTTTTCAAGAATTTAGTGCCTCTCATTTTATCACTCTTGCACTTCCAGTTTTCTAAACGTCATACTTTAAAAGTATTAATTTAAAATCCGTATCCATTACTGCAAGTGAACTTCTATGTGAAATTTAGAATTCTCACAGTTATAACCATGAAGATTACTATCTCATTTACATTTGAATAAAGTTACCAAATTTGGAATATAGATTGCTTCCTTAAATATCTGCGTAGAAGATTTGTTTTCTTTTAAATACAATTGGGGAAGCAGATGGTTTCCGCCGAAACATTCTTCAATTTATACCACACCACACATCACTTCCCCAAAAATTCTCATTTTCAACAAAATTTTTAAGCTGTAATATTATACAGAAGCCGGTCGCAGTGGCCGCGCGGTCTAAGTCATCGGTCTGCAACCGCTCGATTTCTGGGATGGCGAGTTTGGATCGCGCTGAGGGCGTGGGTGTTTGTTATGTTATGCACGTAGCGGCCTCTGCGACGAGCTGATCGCTCGTTTAGAGGAGTCCTACCGGGTGCGCGTGTCTAATTATATGTGATCTAGAAACCTCGACACTGGGATGGCCTAGGGTCGATTTGGGCTGTGGCACCACAGAAAAGAAATACTCTACAATAAACGGGGTTTGATTTGAGGAGGATTATTTCTTTATCTACTTTGAGGCAATTAGGTCTTATGATTATAACTATTTCTATCGGTCTTTCTAGTTTGGCTTTTTTCCATTTGTTAACTCATGCACTGTTTAAGGCTTTATTAGTTATGTGTGCTGGTGGTGTTATTCATTCTATAGGGGATTCTCAGAATATTCGTTTTATGGGTGGCTTGTCTGTTTATATACCATATACTGCCTCGAGTTTAATAGTTTCTAATTTTGGTCTTTGTGGTATGCCATTTTTGGCTGGTTTTTATTCTAGGGATTTTATTTTGGAAATATTTTCTATGAGATGTGTGAATATGTTTGACATGCTGACATTACTACAACTATTTTACCTGGAGAACAGGACAGTGCTTCTAGTGTAGACCTATTAGTAATTGGTTTTATTGTTTGTATATTATTCTTAGCGATTTTTGAAACCTGTTGGGTAACCTAATAAGCAGAATGTTATTTCCTTTGATGACCTGGCATCTACAACCCGTTGCAGCTAACAGTATAACGTCTCCTAACATATTTCATATATTTCCTTAAAATTTGCTTTTATTTCCTAAGTTAAGACTGCGGTGTTATCTCGTAGAGTATTCCATTAAGTTTCAGTATCTGTTCAGTCAAACATTAATTTGTATGACATAGTGCTGTGTTGCTGAAACCCTTGTGTTAGGGTGGAGGGTTACTCTAATCTAGGAGCTTAAGCTTTTGGACTCATCATGGTTGGTGATGAAGCCGAGAAGTGCAATTGAAGTCCCTCGAAAATGTTCCGGAAATGGATTGCCTCGTGCCACAGCGCTTTCCCCTCTCTGTCTTTTCAAAAGTCTGCGTTCTATGATTCATACTTCTATGACAGCAAGTTCTGTACTGAGAGGGCTTTCATTACCGCTCAGTATTACCGTTCAAGAACTTACAGAAACCAGTTGCGTAACGACTGACTGTGATATAACCCGTCTATCAAGTCCTGGAAAGGTCGCCAGCTGGTTTGGGTTAACCCATCTGCTTAAAGAAGCTGATTTTACGTTGGCCTGGTATGACAACACTGCTGGTTTATACGACTCCTCTCCAAAACCGCCGTCTATTTGTTTCGTCCTCTGTGTTGAGTTTTCTGTCCTCATATGTAAAAGTAAACTGGGAAGATAACGGTCTTCCGGCACGTGACGACGTGTACTTCTATATAAAATTGCCAAGGTTGATGAAAAACATGCCACCTAATCTTCATGCTCTAGAGGTAGAGTCCAGTTGAAATGTGATGGCATACGGTGACGTACGGGAGGGGAACTGAAGGGGAAACTGGCGAATAGAGTGGGTAGCCAGTACTCTTCACACTACCTCGGAACATGGTATATTCAGAATTACTATTGCTGATGCGCACAACTCGGCTGCCAGTAGTTGACTGAACTGACGCCCCCGCCGATTAAAAAGGACTCGTCCGTTCCGCCGAAAGACGAAATCTGGTTTCTGCGCGTGTGCGTACACATTTGAAAGGCAGTCTACTCTGAAGGAGACAGGAGTCATCACAAGCATCCTAGACACCACCGCAACAACCTGAAATTTCGTACAAGACGAAGCGCCTGTGGTTCGAAGAATTGTGATAAGAATCGGTAACCTTGTCTCGCGATGACGGATTGCGTATTTGGAATTGTGACTGCGCTACGAGCCGGCGGTACGGAGTTGGAATCCTGGCAAGGGACAAAGATTTTCTAGTTCTTTCAATTATACAGGCCTGCTCTGGAGCCCACATTGTCTTTTATTTAATGGGTACCAGAGTTCTTTCCCTGGGGTAAAGCACCTAAGGCATGTGCTGAAAACTCATCTTCACCTACAGACGAGGTTAAGATTGAGTGGAGCCTTACCTCTATTCGTAATGTATGTCTTCTTGACGTGGGCAGGAAGAACTCTTACTTTTTTTTTTCACGGAAGTATCCATTTATCGTAATTTAACATTCTATAAAGATGTTTGTGCCTACCCAGCACACCCTTAGGGATTAAATTCCCTTATTTATAAGCCAGACAGGTTTGAAGCGAAATTTCACATTATGGGCGGTTCCAACTTTAAGGGAAAGGCATCCAATTTTTCCTGCTGAGTTTATATACATAGAAAATATTATTCTACCTCTGAAGAGCAAAAAGAGTAACTGATTTCTTTCACGGTAAAGTTAGAGTGTATTACATGCGGAGACTATTTTTTGCCTTTCGGTTTATAACGTTTTTTCTTCCACTTTCCTTCACAGTAAATACGATAAAAATGTAGGAATTTACAATTTACCTCTATGTTTTATAAGTCCATTTGTGTAAAGCCTAATAGAGTGTGTAACCATGAAATAAGAACTAAAATTGAGAGTATCGAAATTTTATTTATTCACCAAATGATGCACTAGTGAGTTGCCTTAAAAAAACCAGTATTAAATTAATACTAAAATTTACATTAAAACAGCTCCGACGTGTTTCGGTGTTACAGTTACGCCGTCATCAGGGACATCATTAATGCGCTCCCTGATAATGGTCTAACTGTAACACCGAAACATGTCGGAATTTTTTTAATGCAAATTTTGCTGTTAATTTTAATATTTTTAAGACAACTCTCTAGAGCATCAGTTGGTGAATAAATGAAACTTTGATATTATCAAGATGCACGGTAAGAATGTGAAAATAAATTGAGAGTGTTTCGGGGTCGGCTGCTTGAAGACAGGTTTTAAAATTAAAGCAGAACTAATTGACAGAATAATAAACAATTGCGTCACGTAAATGTAGAGCTAAAGCGGCCGGAGCGTGCGACTGCCCATTCATTTTTACTGGGGCCGAGGGCTTCAATAGCTTCTCACTGCCGAATAACGTCATGACGGCCACTTTAACAACAATTCAATCAAAGCTTAGGTTATAGGAATTCCTAAAATTTACTGGTTGACTTTTGTATATACAGTGGGCTATTAAGGAATAAATTCGACCAAATGCCCAGATAAACTGAGTACTGCGTCAGCATATTTGAAGAAGCGCGTCATTGGGTACTGCTAACCTGAGCAAGCCTAGATATGCTGGAATAACAATCCTAACACACTTCCGGGTTTCTCCGCCTCACTCCTGCGCAGTTCTAATTTGTCTTGGCCTACATCTTCGCTCTTAGAGTGACGCGGTCCCCTGTCTGAAAACCAGAGACACTCGCCTTGCGTTGAGATTAGTTGTTCGATTTATGACTCACAGTAACCACGACAGAGCCTCGGTCAATATACATACACGAGCCAAGAGCTTTTGTATTATTTGAATTCCCTTTTTTTATCCTTCCCCCTTCATCTCTTTTTCCTTCTGTCATTATTACACAGTACATATGTAAAGGGAGACGGAGAGAGACTTAGGGAAAGTGCTTAGGATTTCGTTCCGGTGGTTTGTAGAGTCGTGCCGGTGGTTTGTAGAGTCGTGCCGGTGGTTTGTAGAATCGTGCCGCAAAAATGTGCAGTATTGGACCAGACTTCTGTGGCCTCTTTCCAGCATTCCATCATCACATGAAGAATGTATGAAATAATGGCTGTGTGAGGGAACCAAGGTCGCGGAACAGAGTATATATATGACGAATATTTTGATTCGGTTGAAATTTGTTGAGGCATTGCCATGTACCGTATGGTTGGCCTCCTGGTATAATCCTATAACAACGTGTGTGGGATTTGAGGTAGGTAAAACGGCCCTATAATAAGCCACTTTCGCTTTAGAGCTCTTAGTCGAAGTATGCAACTTAGGCACATCACTAAGATCCACTCCTTTTAAAAATCATTTGTAAATATTTGGGTCTATGAAATATCAGTGTAATTTCGTATCAAATTATGCAAATTATGACGTTCTTATTTGAGGTAGGTAGAACGTCCCTATAATATGCGATTTTCTCTTTAGAACTCTTAGTCGAAGTTTGCAACTTAAGCAACTCATTAAGATCGAATCCTTTTACAAATCGACTAAACTTTGTAAATATTTGGGTCTATGAAAATTCAGTGTAATTTCATATCAGACTATGCAAATCATGACGTTCTGACCTCAGCCGAATCACATTTTAGTGGTTGTTCTTTATTTTATCCCTCGCGTCACATAATATTGGACTTTTGCGAGGTACCTGCTGGACAAATATATAGATATACGTCACAGATTATTTCAATTTGCGGAATGTCCAAACGTCTAAGGATGTGACCATCAACAGCATTCAGAAAATGCCGTGTCATGAAATATGGGGACTGAATAAGCTAATCTAACAACGCTGTCGAAATAAAGCGAAAAACTTACATGATTCGGCCATATTTTTATGACAAATTCATGGAGATTCAGCTAGGTTTGTAATTCCAACAAGTGTTTTATTGGTGTTAAATTTGTGTTTCAAAATTTTGAGTAGAGAATTAAAATGCTCAGAACTTGCAGCAGGTTTTACGAAGACTCTTCACTGTTGGTCAAAGAAACAGTGACTTCTTGCTGAAGGCAGTGTGCCCCACTAGAGAGCACAAACACAAAGGAAATTTCTGTACAGAAATCCCGTTGCAAGCCTGCCAGGTCCTGAGAGTTCCTAGAATTTGAGACCCCCAGATGTCAAGATAGTCAACACACGAATGTGGTAAAGTTGTCAGTCCTACGCACCGGCAGCCTTGACCCCTAGGAAATATTCCTGGTACTTACTTCTCTTAGTCTGAGTCAACCCCAGGCCCATAGTGCGTCCGAAAGTGTTATGCCAATGAAAAATTCCAGTGACATCGGAAATCGAAAACGCGACATTCCGGCCTCAACTAACTGCACCACGCGTGTTCCCTAATGTCTGTAATAGGAGCGTCTATTTCTATCACCCCAGTCCCCTCCAAACAAGAGACGAAAATTTAATCAAATTTTACAACTACGCCAATTACTTCTCGATGTCAAAGAAATTTCCGTTGTGAAATTATTCCTTCCAAAGAGTCAATAAAAGTTGCGAACTCAAAGACTGTGATTTTGAGGCATGGCAGTTTCCTTTGTAACGTGTCACGATAAAGCAGTTTTTTACTAAAATGAGGAAAGTTATGGAACACAGCATAAGTAGGTGTGACTTATAAACATCTTCTTTTCAGTTCTGCGAATTTGTCACCGTCTATCCATAAGCACTGCAAACTATGAATTCCACTTGGTAGTAGCCTTAAGATTCTACACCTATCAAGATCTTTTATATGTTTAATATAAAATATGACCTGCGATAACGTCTTTACTTTTGCTCCTCAGATTTAGAAACGTCAACCTCTTGAGGGTTCCCCGAAACTTTAGAAAATATACAGTACTACCTTTCATTCTGTTGGTGCACGTCTGTTCTTTGGCTTTGTCGTATACGTATATGTAATTCTTAACTTCGAAAACGCAAGTTATTTAACTGAATGTGGAGAGGTGGTAGTCGGCCAGTTGTTCTAGAATTTTCTGAATTTCATGGGTTTCCTTTATTCGCTTCACAAGTACCTGACATTGTGTCATATTTCCAACCAAATGACACGTTTATTGGACCGTGCATCATTGTGATAGTTGAAGAATAAAAGACCAACTTGATGTCACTTGCTATTTTATTTCACTTCTTATGTTCTCAACATGTTTCGGATATATTAATGTCCGAAACATGTTGAGCTTATAAGAAGTGAAATAATATAGCAAATGCCACCAAGTTGGTCTCTTATTCTTCGACTCTAAACACGTACAGTCACAAATTCTACTCATTTAAGGTACATTTTAATATAAACTTTCTAAATGTCTGACGTCAAAACTTGTACAGTACCAGCCGTATGGAAACTGCGACTAAAATTTTATAAACCTTTTATTTTAGTCGCTTACAATTTTGCGACATGTCCTCCTCTAGCCGTCCGTAAATTTATCACCCTTACAGTTCTTGACGAATAATAAAAAATATAGTATTTATTATCAGTGATGAGTTACAACCCTTTTGCTCTGAGGTTTAGAACTAATGTACAAATCTCTGTTTGTGTAAATAAAACAGAGGTACAAATGATGACCTTTTTTTTTATTTGTGGTTTCGTGCATCGCAATTCTAGGTTGAAGAAATCCAACAAGATACAACAGTACGCAGATATTTATTTACTGCTAAATTACTCTACATGTTTCGAGCGTCCATCGCACCCATCATCAGGAGTACATAAAACTGTAGTTGCAGCCTCTGGTACAGATCATATTATTTGGGAAGCAAGCTCCTCATATAGTATGATCTGTACCAGAGGCTGCAACTACAGTTTTATGTACTCCTGACGATGGGCGCGATGGACGCTCGAAACATGTAGAGTAATTTAGCAGTAAATAAATATCTGCGTACTGTTGCATCTTGTTGGAATTCTTCAACCTAGAATAATGACTGTGTACAGTTCTCTGCTGCATATCTTACTCCATCGAGCCAGAGGGATGAAGTGACTGAGCTGCACAAGTTTCTCTTTCTCCTTCCTCTATCTCTTCCTGATGCTTTTATCTCACAAAAGGGTTTAAAAAAGAAGAGTTTCTATAGCAGTTTTCAATATTCCTCTTTCATACATGACCGCTCATTAACTTTTCGAGTTTAAGATTCCGTGCAGGGAAGATGGCACTATAGTAGCTGATGAGGGCATTTCTCACCCTAATCCAAAAGCGTTTTTCCTATTCACTGACTTTCTGCTATGGCGCATTCGTTTTCTTTTTCCCTATTCCTTTTCAACATCTTTCTTCTGTGTTCTGTCCCATATTCTAAAGTTTTGAAGTCTTTGCACTGCAGAAGCTAGATATGAGGAATTTGCAGCCACATTTATAATGCGATGTTTTAAGTGACGCACATTTAACATTATAAATTTCATCACTTCTCTTTTAATATTATTATTCATTTTTATCATTGTTCTCAAAATTTATTTCCTTCAGGAACAAGAAAGGAGTTGATGTGCAGTTTCAACTTTTATGGAGACTCCTCAAGACCACATACATTTAAAGTTACACCACCGAACTTCGCGAGTCGAGTGATGAGCACAAGTGACCAGTCACTTCGAATTTTCGCCCTAATATTATTTTATGTGCGAGTATTTAAAGAAACCCGAAATTATTTCCCTGTATAACAGAGCACACTGCTGCACCAAATCTTTGGCCAATTGAATCTAGTCTAAAACTCATACATTTTTTAAATTTGTTTCAATAAACATTGTACCCAACCGCTTATGTTTGCTTTTTCCAAATGGGTTCTTTCTGTTCATGCTTTATGAGTGAAACTTTAAAAAAAAATCCCCTTTTTTAATCATGTTACATTTGTATTTCCCTTGTCATTTAATAATATGTGGTGAGAGGTGTAAAATGTCGAAAAGAAAACTGTGTTCTGAAAAGAGGGCGATCTATGTTTTCTTCATGATCAAGAACCGAAATGATACTCCACATATAGAGGCGGAATTGTAATTTCTGTTTTTTATATTTGTTTTCGTAGGTTTCTAGAATATTTTCTTTATAAGATTTTGAAAGATATGTAGTAAGAATTCCGAGAATAAAATCAGCTTCCTACGAATATAATGTTTTTCGATACGTGTCTTAAGAACCGAAGTCTTGATAGGAAATAAAAACATCTTAACCCCAGCATATACTAAAATTTTAACACTTTGTTCGATTTTTTTTTCGGTATGGATAGATTTACAGGTTTAAAATGACACTCTTTTTCTGGATTATTATTTATCATGTAAGTTTATCTAATTAAGCTGACAGTATTTCAGCAGTACATTTGCGAATTTGGAGATCGGTTTGTCTCATCCTAACCGAAATAAAATTGAAATAAAGTATCTTTCTCTCAAGGAAATTAATGCCGTCTTCATTAAACGCGGGGAATTTACAGCCTGCGTGCAAGCATGTAAGTCATGTACGCACGCACAAAATTGCACAACCGCGCGCGCAACTGCGTTTATGTGTCACGGCTTGAGTAGCCTATGGAGAATCAGCATCTGGAAAGGAGGCGGAGAGTGGGTGCGTGTGATGTGCCAGGAACTAACTCAGTTAATTACAGCTACTGAAAGAATGGCGAAAAGTTCCGGCGACTTAATTACTTGGAATAATTGTCGCTGTTCGTCGTCATCGCCGTTGGCGGCCATTAACCTTTACGGCTTTCCCCTCGGGAGGCTCTTTCCTGCTGGTTACCTTGCCTCTGTAAATCGTTCACAAAGATTCCAAGGAGACAAATGATGATTTAAAACTTAAGAGACAGACGTAACTTAACTCAGTGTTGTCTGCTTTGTGCTCCGATAGAAGTTAAGCAATGAGAAAGGTTTTCGAAACTATCATCAACGACTGTTACACAAGCCTGCGTTCTACTTTGAACTATGTGAGGTCGATATGTAGGTGGAAGACGGGAGAGCGTAGACGATATAGTGAATAGGATACGAACTAGATGACCGAGGAATCGTGGTTCGATTTCTAGCAGAAACATGATACTGCCAATCTTAGTAATTAACCAACTTAATGCACAAATTCTTGTTTTATAATAAGTTTATTATATGCCTCTACATGTTTCGAGCATTATGTGCTCATAATCAGGAGGTCAAAATTGTATATGCAGCATCTGGTATCATCACACCTGTAGGTGGCGGTCTCGTGCACACGTGTGCAGATACCTATAGATTGTGCATTGGCTATAAACATTTTTCCAATCATACATTGCTGAACTGCAGTCTTCACACCGATGCAAAATCGCTAGAATTTCATGAAGTTCTAGAAGACTGCAGTTCAGCAGTATACAGTACTTATAGTCATTTGATGTGTCGGATAATTCAACAGTTAAGACGATACCTCCGGAGGATGTCGCCGACGAGCGCCGAAACACGTCGGAATATTAGTGAAACTTTGTATCTTGTTGTATGAGAAGTGGTGCAGTAAAATTCGCTTTGTTGAAGAGAAAATTTATTACAGTGAGCGTGGGGGACAACAGTTTCTATGATATGCACCTTTCGTGGCTTATGCTGGCGTTCATCTTCATTGTTGAATTTGCTAGCATAGGATATCCACATGTATTTGATGTGCGTTTTTATTTAGATATTGGGTTTTGTGGCAGTTTTTTAATTTGTTAATTGCACTTCTTTGGACTCCTTTTGAAGTTATTGTTTCTGTTCTTCACTGGTGTCTACATGCTTTCAGTGATGAGTAGTTCATTGTGAAAAATGATTTTGATACCCGATAACAACAAATATAGTCAAGAAAACTGCCACATGGTATAAGCGCAACGTCAAATTTCAAGCTCGTGGTTCCGTGCATCGTAATTCGATGTGAATAAAAATCCAACCAGATGCAACAGTATGCAGATATTTATTTACTGCAAAGTCACTCTAGGTGTTTCGGGTGTCACAGTACCCATCATCAGGAGTACTAAAAACTGTAACCGCAGCCTCCGGTACAGGTCATAATACTGGTACCGCTACTCCCCTCCAACGTGGTCTGATCGGGCCACGTTGGAGGGGAGTAGCGGTACCGATATTATGACCTGTACCGGAGGCTGCGGTTACAGTTTTTAGTGCTCCTGATGATGGATGCTGTGACACCGAAACATGTACAGTGACTTTGCAGTAAATAAATATCTGCACACTGTTGCATCTAGTTGGATTTTTATTCACGTCAAATTTTAGTTTATCACGTAAGCTTTCAGCCGACACTAACAGTTTGAAAACACACTTTGGTTCACAGGTACACAAAGTTTCCAAAAATCTAGCACAGAACACAAAGTTCTGCATACCATGCAGTTGACGCCAAGAAAGACCATACTCAGATACCATAAATCTTACGCGCAAATTGCAAAATTATTAGTACGGGCGACCTCCCTCCCGGAATTTGTTCATCCCTGCTTTAGCTGGTGCAGTGTGCGAGTTAATGCGAACGGGTAATAGAAATACTTACTGTGGGAAACGAAAGTTTTAGTGAGCGAGAAACTGTTTCGTGGTTTCCTGGTGGTGAGTGTGGAGTCTCGGCTCTCTATTGTATAACAGTCCTTGATGTGAAAAGTTGTGGGTGGACACGGATTTGAAGAAGGGCTTAGAGAAAGGGATGTAATTACATTACAGTAACTGTCGTGCAGACTATAGTAACATGACTTTCAATTTCACTTCCCCAAATCTCTCTCCCGAACAGGGTTGTCCAATCATTTTTGGGCCACGAAATACTTGGAGTTTCGCCCACAGTTTGGTACAGTCCCCTATTTTGGGTCTGGCTACCATGAAGTTTATTCATAGCATTTTTCAAACAAATTGGGGTTTTTACCACACATAGGGGAAATGTGAAATATATAACCTATAAAGTTTGGAAATATTAAGGTAAAAGACAACGTAAGAAGAGGAAGTGTTTGTGGGAGAAAAGTACGAAAGTATATCACGCGTAACTGAGTAGGTCTTAACCTCGTACTGGCCTGAGTACGGGACTCATTCTGACCCCGAAAACTACGTTCTTATGAGGTTTTTTTTATATATATCGCTTGTAATATTTTTACACAAAAATTTATAAACGTCATCAATTATATGTTTCCTCACAGTCTTAGAGAATTTTACTGAAATACATCTAAAAACAATTAGGTGCTATAGAGTGGGCTGATTTATATGGCTAAAGACAGGGTGTATTCGCGGGTTCGTACATACATTTTAATGAAACTTGAGGTCCCAAGAAATTTGCGGTGTTTAATGTTTGCCATCCCGAAATGTTTAACACATATATAAATATATAATGATGTATCAAACACAACAAAACTTTATTATGTTTATTATTGTATTAGGGCGATGGGCTGGGCATGTGGCGCGTATGGGTGAGGAGAGGGGGGTGTATAGTTTCTTGCTGGGGAAACCGGAGGGAAGGAGACCATTGGGGAGACCTAGGCGTAGATGGGTGGATAATATTAAGATGGATCTCCAGGAGGTGGGATGTGGGTATATGGACTGGATTGGGCTGGCCCAGGATAGGGACAGGTGGCGGACGCTTGTGAGTG
>Ga0123357_10003833_pt1 | contig 17422 bp, 14 predicted proteins | sample TergutEmb28metaG_FD_89873 | JGI IMG/M metagenome (GOLD analysis project Ga0123357, IMG submission 89873) | Embiratermes neotenicus P4 segment gut microbial communities from Petit-Saut dam, French Guiana - Emb289 P4 | ecosystem: Host-associated > Arthropoda: Insects > Digestive system > Gut ... | reverse complement strand
TGGCGCCGCTGACTCCGGAACTGGTGCGCCGGGTTTGCGACCGTCACGCCGGCATCGGCGCCGACGGGGTGATCAGGGCCGTCATGGCGAAACACATCCCGGAATGGCACGGCGACCCCGACCCATGGTTCATGGACTACTGGAACGCTGACGGCACGATAGCCGAAATGTGCGGCAACGGGCTGCGCGTCTTCGTCAGGTACCTGTTGGAGGAAGACCTGGTGCCACGCAACGAGGTGCACATCGCCACGCGGGCCGGCCAGCGGATCGTCACCGAAGAACGCTCCGGCGATCTGAAGTCGGAAATGGGGCCAGCCAGAGTGGGCGCGGCGACTTGGCTCGAGATCAATGGTCGGCGTTTCACGGCATCGGCGGTCGATGTTGGTAACCCCCACGCCGTCGCCCTGCTGCCGCCTGACGTCGATCTGGAGGCGCTCAACTTGTGCAATGCGCCCGGCTTCGATGCTGACGTCTTCCCGCAGGGCGTCAACGCCGAGTTTGTGCGGCTCGACGGGGGCGGGCACATCTCGATGCGCGTTTTCGAACGTGGTGTCGGGGAGACCCGCTCATGCGGTACCGGTGTGGTTGCGGCGGCCGCAGCCGTACGCGCAGTCTCATCTGGAGACCAGTTTGCCGTCACGGTGCCGGGCGGGCGCTTGAAGGTCAACTTCGCTGACGGTCAGGCATATCTGACTGGCCCAGCCGTCATCGTCGCTCGCGGCGAGTTGACAGTGCCGGACGTTGCCCATGAGTGACGATTTCAGCCTCGGCCAGGAGGATTTGGCCGAGCGTCTAGCGAGACGCCGGGTCGCCTCGTTGACGACCGAATTGCAGGACGTCGAACAAGTCGAATACAGGCGGGTGCGCCTGGAGCGAGTCGTCCTAGCGGGGCTTTGGACGCAGGGCACGTCAGGCGAGGCAGACGATGCCATGGCGGAACTCGCCGACCTGGCCGATACGGCGGGCTCCGAGGTGGTTGGGGCGCTCATCCAGCGCCGCGACGCACCCGACCCGGCAACCTACGTCGGTTCTGGAAAAGTCGACGAGATCAAGGCGATAGTGGACGCCAACAGCGCCGATACTGTCATCGCCGACGGCGAACTCAGCCCGGCCCAACTGCGCAACCTGGAAGACCGGCTGGGTGTGCGCGTCATCGACCGCACGATGCTGATCCTCGACATCTTCGCCCAGCACGCCAAGTCGGTCGAGGGCAAGGCCCAAGTCGAATTGGCACAACTCAACTATCTGAAGCAGCGCCTACGCGGGTGGGGCGATTCGCTGTCGCGCCAGGTGGGCGGTCGAGCGGCCGGCGGCGTCGGCATCGGCGGGCGCGGCCCCGGCGAAACCAAAATCGAGACGGATCGGCGCCGTATCAACACCCGGGCGGCCATACTGCGGAGGCGACTCAAGGCGATGGCAACGACACGCGAGCTGAGCCGCAACACCCGCCGTCGCGACCAGGTGCCGTCGGTGGCCATCGTCGGCTACACCAATGCCGGTAAGTCATCGCTGCTGAACTGCCTGGCGGGCGCGGACGTCCTCGTGGAGGACGCCCTCTTCGCCACCCTCGACCCGACGACTCGGCGCATCCGCAGCGGCGACGGCCGGATATACACCCTCACCGACACCGTCGGTTTCGTCCGTCATTTGCCAACTGATCTGGTTGAGGCGTTCAAGTCGACGCTGGAAGAGACCGTCCAGGCCGATCTTCTGGTGCATGTGGTCGACGGCAGTGGGGCCGATCCGTTGGGGCAGGTGAGCGCCGTCCGTACAGTTCTGACGCAGATTGGTGCCGACCAGGTGCCGGAATTGATGGTTGTCAACAAGGTTGACGCCGCATCATCCGACGAACTGACCGCCCTTCGTCATGCGCTGCCTGACGCGGTTTTCGTGTCGGCCAAGACGGGGGAGTCCGTTGACGGTTTGAAAGCCGCCATCGAAGCTCGCCTGCCGCGCCCCGGTGTGCGGATCGATGTCGTCGTCCCCTGGGCGCGGGGCGATCTGGTAGACAAGGCTCATCGTCTAGGCACGGTGATCGAAGCGGAGGCAACAGCCGATGGTACTCATCTGGTCGCACAGGTGCACGAGGGCCTGGCGGCAGAGTTGACGGCCTTGGCCGACTAGAGCAGGGCCCAGGGGAGCGCGCGTCAGGCATTGCCATGGCAGGTCTGCGGCTCCACCGGCAAAGAAACTGTCTCACTATGTGACACAACAATGTGAAGATGATCCGCAGGGTATGTATCATCATCCGAACGGCGCACGGCCCGGCCGTCGCCCGCCCCCCGGGATCGTGGTTTCACGTTTTCGGCGGACGAGACACGAATACAACGCATAGAAAGCAGCACAGATGAAGCGAATCACAACTGGGCTCCTCGCCGCAGCGATGGGCATGGCCCTTTTCGCCGGGTGCGCAAGCAACCCGGGCGGGGGCACCACTACCACAACGGGTGGTGACACCAGCACCTCCAGTGACACCGCCACCTCCAGCACCGCCGCCGGTGGCACCATCAAGATCGGACTGGCCTCCGAGCAGTCCGGCGCCGTCGCCAGCTACGGCACTGACATCCTCAAGGGCGCCCAGTACGCCGTTGACGAGCTCAATGCCAAGGGCGGCATCAACGGCCAGCAGGTCGAACTGATCTCCTACGACACCAAGTCCGACCCGCAGGTTGCCACGCAGATGGCCACCAAGTTGGCCACCCAGGACAAGGTTGCCGCAATGATCGGCCCGGCCACGTCCGGCTCGTTCATGGCCGCCATCCCGGCTGCCAACCAGTACAAGATTCCGATCGTCTCCGGTTCGGCGACGGCCGACGCCGCCACGGTCGACAACAATGGCAACCTCCAGCCGTTCGCGTTCCGCACCTGCGTCGCCGACTCGTTCCAGGGCCAGGTGGCGTCCACGTTCGGTTTGCAGACGTTGAATGCCAAGACGGCGGTCATCTACCAGGACAACTCGTCCCCGTACGGCGTCGGCCTGGCCAAGACGTTCAATGACGCATTCACCGCCGGAGGCGGCACCATCGTCGACAACCAGTCCTACGCGGCTGGCGACACCGACTTCAGCGCGGTGTTGACCAAGATCAAGGCCGAGAAGTTCGACATGATGTATGTGCCCGGCTACTACCAGGAGGCCGGCCTGATCATCAAGCAGGCGCGCGCCATGGGCATCACCCAGCCGATCATGGGCGACGACGGTTACGACTCGCCGACGCTGAAGGATCTGGGCGGCGCTGACGCGTTGAACGACGTCTACTTCACGAACCACTATTCGGCTCTCAACCAGGACCCGAAGGTCACCTCGTTCGTGGCGGCCTTCAAGGCGAAGTATGGCACCGACCCCAGCGGCTTCAACGCCATGGGTTACGACACCATGAACTTCATCGCCGACGCCATCACGCGCGCCGGCAGCACCGACGGTCAGGCGATCGCTGACGCTATGACGGCGACGCAGAACTTCCAGGCCGTCACCGGTACGCTGAGTGTCGACCCCAAGACCCACAATGTCATCAAGAGCATCGTGGTCGTCCAGTTGACGAATGGTGACCAATCGAAGGCCACTACGGTCAACCCGTAATTTGCAGTAACGCTTTACAAGCGCATTGGGGCTGGAGCATGATGTTCCAGCCCCAATGTGTCACAATGTTTAGGTATTCCGAGAAAGGGATGGTCGGTGGAAGTCTTCCTCCAACAGCTCATCAATGGGCTCTCGCTGGGCAGCATCTACGCTCTCGTCGCCTTGGGTTACACCATGGTCTACGGCATCATCCAACTGATCAACTTCGCCCATGGCGACGTGCTGATGATCGGCGCTTTCGTCGGTTGGTTCGCACTGACGGGCCTGCACGCGAACGTGCCCGAAGCTTTCATCCTGGCGATGGGTAGCTGTGCTGTGCTCGGCGTCGTCATCGAGCGGGTGGCCTACAAACCGCTACGCAACTCGACCCGTATCGCCGCGTTGATCACGGCCATCGGTGTGTCGTTGTTGCTCGAATACACCATGATGTTTTTCATGGGGGCGGGCGCACGCGGCTACCCGACGTTGACGGGGTTCCTGGGCGGGTCGTTCACGCTCGGTGGTGTCATCGTCACGAACATCAGGGTCGTTGTGATTGGCGTTGCGGTGGTGCTGATGATCATCTTGCAGTTCATCGTGCAGCGCACGCGGGTTGGCAAGGCCATGCGGGCGGTCTCACAGGACGCCGACGCCGCGCGGCTTATGGGCATCAACGTCGATAACACGATTTCGGTCACATTCGCCATCGGTTCTGCGCTGGCCGGCGCGGCAGGCGTGATGATGGGCCTTGTTTACACCAGCATCAACCCGCTGATGGGCATGACGCTCGGTATGAAGGCCTTCGTGGCAGCCGTGTTCGGCGGCATCGGTCTGATCCCGGGCGCGCTGCTCGGCGCCTACGCCGTCGGCTTCATCGAGACCATCGTCAACGGTGTCGGTTTCTCAACTTTCAAGGACGCGGCCGTGTACCTGCTGCTGATCCTCATTCTGATCGTCAAGCCGGCCGGCCTGCTGGGCAAGAACACGAAGGAGAAAGTGTGATGTTTCGCCAACTTCGTCCCGTCTTGACTAACGGTATCGCCTTGGTAGTGGCTTTCGGTGTCGTCTACCTGCTGATGCAGCTCGGCGTCATCAATGCCTACTTTCAAGACACGGTTGCTTGGATCTGCATCTACATGGTGCTAGGTGTCAGCCTCAACCTGATCGTCGGTTTCACCGGCCAGTTCTCGCTCGGCCACGCCGGTTTCATGGCGCTGGGCGCCTACACCACTGCCCTCATGGTGCGGTATTTTCCGTCGATCTGGGGTGCCCTGGGCGGCATCGTTCTGGGCGCGATCATCGCTGCCGCCATCGGGTTCCTCGTCGGGCTGCCGACGCTGCGACTGCGCGGCGATTACCTCGCCATTGCGACTTTGGGCGTGGCCGAGATCATTCGCGTCGTCATGCTCAACATGAAGATAACGGGCGCGGCGCTCGGCCTGAATTCGTATGTCCGTTACATGACCTGGCCCTGGATGTTCCTCATCACGGGCCTGGCAGTCGTGCTGATCGCCAACTACATCCGGTCGCGGCCCGGCCGTGAGTCCATCGCCGTCCGCGAGGACGAGATTGCCGCCGAGTCCATCGGCGTCAACACCACGAAAGCCAAGACCATGGCGTTCGTGGTCGGTGCGTTCTTCGGTGGCGTGGCCGGTGGCATGTACGGGGCTTGGCAATACTCGGTCGCTCCGACAAGCTTCACCTTCATGCAGTCATTCAATATCTTGGTCATCGTGGTGTTGGGCGGGTTGGGCAGCATCTCAGGGTCGATCATTGCCGCGATCCTGTTGGGAATCGTGCAGTTGCTGTTGTCGGACTACCCGTCCATCCAGATGATCATCTATAGCTTGATCCTCATCGTCTTGATGGTTTTCCGTCCCCAAGGCCTGATGGGCGACAAGGAGTTGTCGACGATCGCATTTCAACGTCTGCTGCCCAAACGACGGCGACCACCCGACGAAGCGGTGGAGCCGAAGGCCGAGGGCTGGCTTGAGACGCCGGAGGTGGCGGCATGAGTGACACTGCCGCGGCGGGCGTCTTGGTGGCCGACCAGCCCACACTCAACCCTGGCAACGACATCCTCACAATGTCGAACGTGACGCTGAACTTCGGCGGCCTGAGCGCCGTGTCGGAGGTCAACATGAATCTCCAGGTCGGCGAGTTGGTCGGCCTGATCGGCCCCAACGGCGCAGGCAAGACTTCGATTTTCAATCTGTTGACCGGCGTCTATCCGCCGACCTCCGGGACGGTCGAGTTCACCCGGAACGGCAAGGTCCGCAACCTCGGTGGCATGAAGCCCCACGCCATCTGCTGGGCCGGTATCGGGCGCACCTTCCAGAACATCAGGCTGTTCCGGGCACTGCCCGTCATCGACAACGTCATGATCGCGCTGCAGCACAATGTGCGTTACAGCCTGGCGACGGCGTTTCTCCATACCTTGAACTACGGCCGTTCGGAGAGGCAGATCCGCGAGGAGAGCCTTGAACTGCTGCGGATCATGGGTCTGGAGGATGACGCCGACGAGTTGGCCCAGAACCTTCCCTACGGCAAGCAGCGCCGTCTTGAGATCGCCCGAGCCATGGCGACCCATCCGGTGCTTCTGCTGCTGGATGAGCCGGCCGCCGGCATGAACCCGGCCGAGACGGCTGAGCTGACTGAATTGATCGGCTGGCTGCGCAAGCAGTACGACCTGACGATCCTGCTGATCGAGCACGATATGTCGCTGGTCATGGACGTTTGCGAACGCATCTACGTCCTCGATCACGGTGTCATCATTGCGTCCGGCACACCCGCCGAAATACAACGCAACCCGGCGGTCATCGAGGCCTACCTGGGTGAGGAGGTGGCCGATGCTTGAGATCCGAGATCTCGACGTCCATTACGGTGGCATTCACGCGCTCAAGGGCATTTCACTGCAGGTGGACGACGGCGAGATCGTGACGCTGATCGGCGCCAATGGCGCTGGCAAGTCCACCACTTTGCGTACAATCTCCGGGCTGAAGAAACCGACTTCGGGGACGGTTTTGGTCGATGGGAAGGACATCACCAAGATGCCCGCCCAGAACCGCGTCGCCCTGGGGCTCAGCCAAGTGCCGGAAGGCCGTCGCATCTTCACCAGGATGACGGTGATGGAAAACCTTGAACTGGGGGCCTATCGCCGCCGGGATGGCCGCCAGACGAAGGACCTCAATGAGGTTTTCGAGCGTTTCCCGGTGCTCGCCGACCGGCGAAAGCAACTCGGTGGCACACTGTCGGGTGGCGAACAGCAGATGCTGGCAATGGGACGCGCCATGATGGCCAAGCCGCGCATCCTGCTGATGGACGAGCCGTCGATGGGCCTGGCGCCGCTTCTCGTGCAAGAAATTTTCGAGATCATCACGCAGATCAACAAGGATGGCACCACCATCTTGCTGGTCGAGCAGAACGCCAACAAGGCCCTCCAGGTGGCCGGGCGGGCCTACGTCATGGAAACCGGGCGCATCGTGATTTCAGGTGACGCGGCCGAATTGATGAAGACAGAAGACATCAAGAAGGCCTATCTGGGAGGATAGGCCCAAGGAGAAAACCCATGTTTGTATCAACCAGAATGACAGCCAATCCGTTTACAGTGACACCCGATGACAGCGTGCCCGATGCTTCGGCCGTCATGAAGCAGCATAATGTGCGCCACCTACCCGTCGTTTCCGACGGACGTGTCGTTGGCGTCGTGTCGAAGGGAGACATAGCCGCTGCGTTGCCTTCGGCTGCGACATCGCTCAGTGCGTCGGAGATCACCTATTTGGTCAGCAAGCTCAAGGTGGGCAAGGTCATGAGCCATCCGCCAATCACCATCGCCCCGGGCGCCCTGCTGGAAGAGGCGGCCGTGCTGATGCGCGACAACAAGATCGAGATGCTGCCAGTGGTCGACGGCGACGAGCTGGTCGGTGTTATCACCGAGAGTGCCATTTTCGACGCCTTCATCGAGCTGCTGGGTTTCCGCGAGCATGGCACGCGCCTGACGTTGGAGGCGACGGACGAGCCGGGTGTTCTGGCCAAAGTCGGCGAGACGATCGCCGCACACCGGGCCAACATTCAACACATCGCGGTGTACCGCGGTGAGCCGAAATCGACCGTCCTGATCGGTGTCAACACCACCAATACCGACGATCTCGAGGCAGGCCTGACCGCCCAGGGCTTCACCATCTTGGGCAAGCTCGTCAATCCGTGACAGACGCCGTCCGTCGAGTGCTGGACGCTGCGGTCGCGAGCGTCGGCGGTGAGTCCCGCGCGGGGCAAATCGAAATGGCCGAGTCGGTGGCCGAGGCTCTGCACGACGGCGGCAATCTGCTGGTGCAGGCCGGTACTGGCACTGGTAAGTCTTTCGGCTATCTGGCGCCGGGCTTGGTCTGGTCCAGCAAGACGGGCCGACGGCTGGTCGTGGCCACCGCCACGCTGGCGCTGCAGGCCCAATTGGCCACCAAGGACATTCCCGTCGCCCTTGACGCCGTCGAGGCCGTCTTGGGCAGGCGACCGGCAGTTGCCGTTGTTAAGGGACGGGGCAACTACGCCTGCCTGCTGCGCGTGCGCGACGGCGTCGGCGTGGAGCAGGAATCGTTGCTGGACGGCGCCGAGGTGGCCAAGCAATTGCGTAAGTCGGGTGCGGATGCCGAATCCGTCATTGGTGCGGAGGTGCTGGCGCTGCGCGAGTGGGTCGACGAGCAGGCCGCCAGTGGGGGCCTGGCCGACCGCGACGACGCACCCCGTCACTCGCCCAAAGCATGGGCGCAGGTGGCGGTGGGGGTGCGCGAGTGCGTGGGCGCCCAGAAGTGCCCTTACGCGGCGGAATGTTTCGTCGAGGAATCGCGTCGCCGGGGCTTCGAGGCCGACCTGGTGGTCACCAACCATGCCCTTTTGGCGGTGGACGCGATGCAGGGCCACTCGGTGCTGCCGGAGCATGGCGCGGTCATCATCGACGAGGCCCACGAACTGGTTGACCGGGTCACGGGTGCCGCCAGCCAGGAGCTCAGCCCGCAGATGGTCGAGCGTGTCGCCAAGCGGGCGTTGCCATACCTGGACGACGAGCGTGGTGTAACCCTGCTCGACGCGGCCGATGCTTTCGCACAGGGCCTGGATGCGTCCGAGGTCGGACGCCTGACCGACTCCACCGCACCGGTGATCGATGCGTTGCGTATCGTCGCGTCGGCGGCCCGGGAAGCGGTGGCATCGCTGAAGGGCGGAAGTGACGACCTGGAACGCGCCCAAACGCAAGCAGGTGTGCAGGAGGTTTTCGACATCGCCGACCGCATGGCAAGTCTGGACGGCGATGACGTGGTCTGGTTGTCGGAGCGGGAGCGGTTCGGGCGCCAGATGGTGGTGGCGCCACTGGACGTTGTGACCCTGCTGCGCGAGCGGGTCTTCGCCGACGCCGCCGTCGTGTTGACGTCGGCCACGCTGACGGTCGGTGGCAGCTTCGAGCCACTGGCGGCGCGCATCGGGTTTCGCGCAGACGATCAGGTATTGCCTTGGCGTGGCCTGGACGTCGGCTCGCCGTTCGACTACCGGGCCCAGGGTATCTGCTATGTGGCGCGCGACCTGCCCAACCCGGCGCGCGACGGCATTGGGGAGGCCCAGCTGGCCGAGGCGGCCGAACTGGTGTGGGCAGCCGGTGGTCGTACCCTGGGCTTGTTCGCTTCCCAGCGCAACGCCGAGGTGGCGGCCGCCTATGTACGGCGAGAGGTGCCGGGGGTGACGGTGTTGTGCCAGGGCGACGCTCAGTTGCCCGAGCTGACCCGCCAGTTCATCGACGAGCCGGCCACTTGCCTATTCGGCACGCTGTCGCTGTGGCAGGGCGTCGACATACCGGGGGAGACCTGCCTGTTGGTCTTGATCGACAAAATCCCGTTCCCGCGCCCGGACGATCCGCTGATGCAGGCCCGCCAGGCCGCCGTGGCCGCATCGGGTGGCAACGGGTTCATGGCGGTGGCTGCCACGCAGGCCGGGCTGTTGCTGGCGCAGGGCTCGGGCCGTCTCATCCGCCGGGCCAGCGACCGAGGCGTCGTGGCGATTCTCGACCCCCGTCTGGTGACGGCGCGCTACGGCAGCTTCCTGCGGGCGTCCATGCCTGACTTCTGGGCGACCACTGATCGTGAGGTAGCGGTCTCAGCCTTGCGACGCCTGGCCAAGATGGCCGACGGGACCCCATAGACTGATAACCATGCCAGGAGTCGCAGCCAACGTCGGCACGATCATTGTCGGCACCATCATTGGGTTGTTGTTCGGCAAGGTGATCCCCGAAAGGTTCCGCCAGATCGCTTTCTGGGCGATGGGCTTGTGTACGTTCGGAATTGCCGTTGTGATGATAATCGGCGGCTACACCGACCTGAAGTCGGTGACGTCGTTGGCGCTGTTAGTTCCAGTGATTTCCCTTGTGCTCGGGGCAATTGCCGGCGAAGCTCTGCGCATCGAACAGCGGCTGGCCAATCTGGCGTCTTGGCTGGAGCGCAGGCTGCCGGCCAAGGCTGACATAGATGGCGTGGAGGGCGACGACGCCAAGCCGGATCGGTCGCGCACCTTCGTCGAGGGGTTCATGTCGGCGTCGGTGTTGTTTTGCGTCGGCGCGATGGCGATTCTTGGGTCGATCCAGGCGGGGCTGGGGGACTCGTCCATCCTCTATCTCAAGGCACTGATGGACGGTATCGCAGCCATCCCGCTGGCCTGCGCGTTGGGCATCGGGGTGGGATTTTCCGCACTCCCGATTCTGGTTTTGGAGGGCAGTGTCGCGTTGCTTAGCATGAGCCTGGGCTCGTTCTTCACGCCATCGATCCTGGCTGCGATCGATCTGGTAGGCGGCATGATGATGCTGGCCATCGGCTTCGACCTGACGGGCATCAAGAAGCTTCGCGTTGCGAACATGCTGCCGGCGATACTGATCGCGATCGCCCTGGGCTGGTGGCTGGGCTAATCGGCGTGATTTGGGATGCATCGCCAGGCGAAGGAAGAAGCGATAGTGGCCCTATCGTGACTGACGACAACGCGGCAAGGCGCCCAAATGACGGCGATTAGATTTTCCTTACGACAGCGACGACCTTACCCATGATGGTGGCGGTGTCGCCCTCGATGGGCGAATAGGCCGGGTTGTGCGGCATCAGCCACACGTGGTCGGCAGTGCGTCGCAGCGTCTTGACGGTGGCTTCCTCGCCCAGTAACGCGGCCACGATCTCACCATTTTCGGCGGTCTGCTGTGCGCGCACCACCACCATGTCGCCGTCGGCGATGGCGGCGTCGATCATGGAGTCGCCGTGCACCGTCAGGGCGAACACATCGCCCTTGCCGACGAGTTGACGCGGCAACGTATAGGTGGTTTCGACATGTTCTTCCGCCAGAATCGGACGGCCGGCGGCGATGCGTCCGAGCAGCGGGACCTCGGCGAAGTCATCGTCGCTGACGGCAGGCATCTCGCGGTGTACCTCGATGGCCCGGGGTCGGTTGGGGTCGCGGGTCAGGAAGCCCTTGGCCTCCAGCGCCTTGAGCTGGTGGGCCACGCTGGAAGAACTGTTCAACCCGACCGCCAGACCCATCTCGCGGACGCTGGGCGGGTATCCGTGGTCGTCGATGGCCGCAGTTATCACCTCCAGAATGCGGCGTTGCCGCGCCGTCAAGCCGTCTGGGCCAGGCGCGCCATCGGGCATTTCGGTGACGGTGCCGCCCGCAGCGGGGGCGGACGACGCTTTGGGGCGACGGGTGGCCCGGGCCTTTGCCAAGTCAATCGGTGCTGTGTCCATGCCAATCAGCCTACGCCAACCCGAACAGTTCATCAAACATTTGTTCGAGCGTGTCGCGCGGAATTTCCTAAGTCTCGAACAGTTGTTTGGTTTTTGTCGGTGGCTTGCTATAGCGTTATTTGTCGAACGGATGTTCGAATGTTAGGAGTACGAGATGACAGCAGTTTTGATGGAAAGAGTGGCACTGGCCGCGGCACCGGGTGAGGTTGCGCGCGTCGCCAGCCATTACCAGTCCAGGCGTCGCCGCCCGGGGCGTCCCGTTGCGGCATGTCAGGTCAGTCTGGCGCGGCCGAGGCAGTCGGTCTCGGCCAATTGGCTGTGGCTGAGGGCTGCCCGGGCAGGGTTCGGCATGGTCTACCTCGGCGGGCTAGCGGTGCTGGTTTGGACGGTGATTGACCGTCTCACGCCGGTTTATCAGCTGATGCCGCTGGGCTGACGCGCGGCGCGACACGCCGAGTAGCGAATAGTGGGCCGACAGTCGTTGCTTTGTGGTGCCCGACTGAGTAACCTAACTACATCTAGTAGTCACAGCCGTGTGGTTTATCCACAGGTTGTGGTTACCATGATCATTGATGTCGAGCGATAGTCCTTGTCGACCGGTCATTGACGCCCCTAACAACCCCCTTGGAGGTCGGATGTTCTGCCCGTTTTGCCGTTACACGGATTCGCGCGTGCTCGATTCACGCGTGGCCGATGACGGCCTATCGATTCGCCGCCGGCGCCTGTGCCCGGAGTGCGAGCGGCGGTTCACCACCATCGAGCAGGTGCAACTCAACGTCGTCAAGCACAGCGGAGTGATAGAGCCCTTCGACCGGGTCAAGGTGATTGAGGGTGTTCGCAGCGCCTGCAAGGGGCGGCCCGTGTCCGACGCAGACCTGGCCAGGCTCGGTCAGCAGGTGGAAGAGGCATTGCGGGCCACCGGCAGTTGCGAGGTACCCAGCGACGACGTCGGGGTGGCCATACTCGGACCGCTCGGCGAATTGGACCCAATCGCCTACCTGCGTTTCGCCAGTGTCTACAAGCACTGGCAAACATTGAACGACTTCGAAGCAGAAATTGAGCGTCTGCGCAAAGCTTGAACAACTATCATCTGAAAGGCACTGTCGTGGCACAGCTAACCATTGCTCCCATCGCTCCACCCGTCCCGCCGTCGCGCCCCCGGGGCCTGACCATCCAGCGGGTGTTCACCACCGCCGGTGTGCACCCATACGACCAGATCGACTGGCAGAGCCGCGACGTGGTGCAGAAGAACTGGAAGACCGGCGAGGTGGTGTTCGAGCAGTTGGGCGTCGAGTTCCCCGACTTTTGGTCGATCAATGCGTCGACCATCGTTACGACGAAGTACTTCCGTGGTGCGATTGGCGCGCCCGAGCGCGAATCGAGCCTGCGGCAGTTGATCGACCGGGTGGTCGGCGTCTACGTGGCGGTTGGCGAGCGCGAGGGGTACTTCGCCACGCACGAGGACGCGGTGGTTTTCGGCGAGGAGTTGACCTGGCTGCTGGTGCATCAGTATTTCAGCTTCAACTCCCCGGTGTGGTTCAATGTCGGCACCGACAGCCCGCAGCAGGTCAGTGCCTGTTTCATCTTGTCAGTTGCCGATTCGATGGAATCGATCCTCAACTGGTATCACGAAGAGGGCATGATCTTCAAGGGCGGTTCGGGGGCTGGGCTCAACTTGTCGCGCATCCGCGCCTCGAAAGAATTGCTGCGGTCGTCCGGTGGCACAGCGTCCGGGCCGGTCAGCTTCATGCGCGGCGCCGACGCATCGGCCGGCACCATCAAGTCGGGCGGGGCCACGCGGCGGGCCGCCAAGATGGTGGTCCTCGACATCGACCACCCAGACATCGAAGAGTTCATCCAAGTCAAGGCGGCCGAGGAAAAGAAGGTGCGGGTGCTGCGCGACGCCGGTTTCGACATGGAGATCGGCGGCAAGGACATCACGTCCGTGCAGTACCAGAACGCCAACAACTCGGTGCGCGTCTCCGACAAGTTCATGCGGGCCGTCGAGCAAGGCGCGCCGTTCGATTTGCTGGCACGGGTTGACGGGCGCGTCATCGAGACGGTCGACGCCCGTCACCTGTTCGACGAGATCGCCCAGGCGGCCTGGGAGTGTGCCGACCCGGGCCTGCAATACGACGACACGATCAACGCCTGGCACACTGACCCGAATTCGGGGCGCATCAACGCTTCCAACCCCTGCTCGGAATACATGAGCCTCGACAACTCGTCCTGCAACCTGGCTAGCCTGAACCTGCTGAAATTCTTGAACGCCGACAACAGCTTCGATGTGACGCGGTTCACGAAGGCCGTCGAGTTGATTATCACGGCCATGGATATATCCATCTGCTTCGCCGATTTCCCTACAGAAGCCATCGGCGAGACGACCCGGGACTTCCGTCAGTTGGGCATCGGCTACGCCAACCTGGGTGCCCTGCTCATGGCGTCCGCTTTGGGCTACGACTCGGACGGCGGACGTTCGCTGGCGGCCGCCATCACCAGCTTGATGACGGGCGTGGCCTACCGTCGCAGCGCCGAACTGGCGGGCATCGTCGGGCCTTACGTCGGCTACGCCGCCAACGCCGAGCCGCACCAGGCCGTCATGCGCAAGCACGCCGAGGCCAACTCCGCGATCATGACGATGTCCACCGTCGACGCCGCCGTCAAGCAGGCAGCCGAGCAAGAGTGGCATCAGGTCATCAAGCTGGGGGCCAAGCGGGGGTTCCGCAACGCCCAGGCATCGGTGTTGGCGCCCACCGGCACCATCGGGTTCATGATGGACTGTGACACCACCGGTATTGAGCCGGACTTTTCCTTGGTGAAGTTCAAAAAGCTGGTCGGCGGGTCGTCGATGCAGATCGTCAACCAAACCGTCGCGCGGGCGCTGCGCACGCTGGGCTATGCCCCAGACGGCGTGGCGCGCATCGTCGACTACGTGCAGGCCAATGGCAATGTCGTCGGCGCGCCCGGCATGGCGCCCGAGCATTACCCGGTGTTCGACACCGCGATGGGTCTACGATCGATCGCGCCGATGGGCCATGTGCGCATGATGGCGGCTGTGCAGCCATTCATATCGGGCGCCATTTCCAAGACGGTGAACCTGCCCGAGCAGGCGACGGTCGACGAGATCGCCGACGTCTACATGCAAGGCTGGAAGCTGGGTCTCAAGGCGCTGGCCGTCTACCGCGACAACTGCAAGGCCGCACAGCCGCTCAATGTCGTCGAAAAGGCTCCGGATGCGGCAGCTACACCGTCCTCGTCCGTGCCGGCAGAACACAGGGCATATCGCAAGCGTCTGCCGAAGTCGCGCCTGAGTCGCACCACCCGGTTCTCCGTCGGTGGTGCCGAGGGGTACATGACGGCCGGCGCGTACGACGACGGGCGCCTGGGCGAGGTGTTTCTGAAGCTCGGCAAGCAAGGTTCGACACTGGCGGGTGTCATGGACGCTTTCTCGATCGCCATCTCGATAGCCCTGCAATACGGCGTGCCGCTGGAAAGCTTCGTCCAAAAGTTCACCAACTTGAAGTTCGAACCGGCCGGCATGACGGACGACCCGGATATCCGCATCGCGCAGTCGATCACCGACTACATTTTCCGTCGGCTGGCATTGGACTACTTGTCGTTCGACGAGCGGGCCGAGTTGGGCGTCTACACGGCCGCCGAGCGGGCCCGCTACGTCGAAACAGGCAGCTATCTGTCCGAAGAGGACGAAGCCGCCATGCCGGAGGCCGAGCAGTTGAAGAACGACGCCGGAGACTCTCTGCAGGTCAACGGCGCCGGCGCCAACCAGCCACCGCTGATCGCCGCGCCAAGTCCGGCCGTGCCGCATCTGAACATGACGGCCGGTGACGCGCACACGTCGGCAGAGCTGCTGGAAGCCATGACAGGCCACGAGGTGGATGCGCCGCTGTGCATGACGTGCGGCACCAAGATGCGTCCGTCCGGCTCGTGTTTCGTCTGTGAGGGCTGCGGTTCGACCAGTGGGTGCTCGTGACAGGTCGGCGTACCGCGTCGTCTAGAGTTGATGCCGGACGCGCCATCGCGCGGCGAAACTACCCCAGGAGGAAACAATGACGAAGAACAAAGCTCAAGCCCATTGGGAAGGCCCGCTGCTGAGCGGCATCGGCACGGTTGAGATGGCCACTTCGGGTGTGGCGACATTCCCCATCGGCTGGGCCGCCCGCGCCGAGCACGTCGAGGGCGCGACCAACCCGGAGGAGCTCATGGCCGCCGCCCATGCCACCTGCTACTCCATGGCTTTGTCCAACGGCCTGGCTGGCAACGGCACGCCGCCCGAGACCATAGACACGACGGTGGAGATCGGCTTCGACCCGCGCATCGGCCTGACGGGTAGCCACATCACCGTCGTCGCCGTGGTGCCGGACATCGACGCCGACCAGTTCGCCAAGTTCGCCGAGGACGCCAAGGTCAACTGCCCGGTATCGAAGGCTCTGGCCGGCATCCCGATCAGCTTGGACGCGACGCTGAAGGCATGACTCGCGCGGGCCCAGTGCCGCCGGAGACCGCGATACCGGGCCCTGCTAGCGTTGAGGTATGACTTACTCCATCCCACCGCTGACAAAGGCTGAACTCGACAAGGTCGACGCTTGGTGGCGCGCCTGCAACTACCTGACCGTCGGGCAGATCTATCTGCAAGACAACCCGCTGTTGCGCCGCCCTCTGCGGGCCGACGACATCAAGCCCCGGCTGCTGGGGCACTGGGGAACGTCGGCCGGGCTGGGTTTCATTTATGCCCACCTCAACCGGTTGATCCGCGAAACCGGCCAGGAATGCCTCTACGTCGCCGGGCCCGGTCACGGCGGTCCGGCGCTTGTGGCGGCGTCCTACCTGGACGGCTACTACTCCGACGTCTTCCCTCAGATCACCCTGGACGAGGAAGGCCTGCGGGCCATGTTCCGTCGTTTCTCGTCGCCGGGCGGTATTCCGTCCCACGCCTCGGTGACCACGCCTGGCTCGATCCACGAGGGCGGCGAGTTGGGGTACGCGCTCAGTCACGCCTTCGGCGCTGCTTTCGACAACCCGGACCTTCTGGTTGTTGCCGTGGTCGGTGACGGTGAGGCGGAGACGGGCCCCCTGGAGGGTGGCTGGAAGGGCATCTCGTTCCTGAACCCGCGCCACGACGGGGCGGTGTTGCCGATCCTGCACCTCAACGGCGCCAAGATTTCCGGCCCGACGGTGATGGCCCGCAAGGACCCGGCGGCCCTGCAAGAGCTGTTCGAGGGCCACGGCTACGAGGTGCTGTGGGTCGAGGGCGAGGACCTGCCCTGGATGCACGAACGATTCGCCAACACTTTGGCATACGCCTGGGAACGTATCCACGACATTCAGGAGACCGCCCGTGAGGGCAATGGCTGGGACGGCGAGATGCCGGCCTGGCCGATGATCATCCTGCGCAGCCCGAAAGGCTGGACGGGTCCCAAGCTGGTCGACGGCGAGGTCGTCGAGGGCACCTGGCGGGCCCACCAGGTGCCGCTGGCGGGCGTCAAGGAGAACCCGGCCCACTTGGCGATGCTCGAGCAGTGGATGCGCGGCTACCGCATCGACGAGCTGTTCAAGTCGGACGGTTCGCCCAGTGACCTGGTGCGATCCAACAACCCCACGGGCGAGAAGCGAATGAGCGCCAGCCCGCACGCCAACGGCGGCCTTTTGACACAGGAGCTTAACCTGCCCGACTACCGAGATTACGGCGTCGAGGTGAAGCCTGAGACGCGGGGCACGACGCGGCTGGAGTCGACCCGTCAGCTTGGCGAATACATGCGAGACATATATTCGGCGAATCCGGGCATTTTCCGTTTGTTCTGCCCGGACGAGACGAACTCCAACCGCTTGGGCGCCGTGTTCGAGGTGTCCGATCGCACCTTCATGGAGCCGACCGACGCCATCGACGTCCAGATCGGCAAGCAGGGACGCGTCATGGAGGTGCTCAGCGAACACAACTGCCATGGCTGGTTGGACGGCTACACCCTGACCGGGCGTCACGGCATGTTCGCCACCTATGAGGCGTTCGCCATGGTCAGCGCGTCCATGACCATGCAGCAGGCCAAATGGCTGGAGGAGGCCGACCATCTGGAGTGGCGGGCCAAGGTGC
>Ga0123357_10003832_pt1 | contig 17423 bp, 12 predicted proteins | sample TergutEmb28metaG_FD_89873 | JGI IMG/M metagenome (GOLD analysis project Ga0123357, IMG submission 89873) | Embiratermes neotenicus P4 segment gut microbial communities from Petit-Saut dam, French Guiana - Emb289 P4 | ecosystem: Host-associated > Arthropoda: Insects > Digestive system > Gut ... | reverse complement strand
GTCTCTTTTTATAACGCCTACACTTATGTCCGTTTTGCTCTCACAAACAAGTTTATTAACGATTGTTTATATTTCTTGCTGAGTATGTGATAATGACGTCATCCATCTGCCCCATCAGAAAGGGGCGACAACAACATCTGCACCAACAGCAGTAGAAGAAGAAACGCCATAGCCTAGTCATTTCGCGTTCGGATAATTTCCAGAAATACAGGCGATAATTATGAAGAGCATTCCAAGATTTTAAGGAAATCGTAACCAACGAATCCCCAATTTCGCTTCTGAATATGGTGTGGCATTGGAAACCTTAACCGTCGGCAAACCATATCCCATTCTCCATGTGATGAAGCAATCTGCCGATTCTGGTCGGATGACGTTACTGAAACTACGACGAAGAGCTAATAGGGATGTTTATATCGCTGCACCTGACAGATATAATGACCGATTCACATCAAAAGTAATAGACGAGTAAAATAGGTAAATAATTTTTTTAACTCATATATAAAGGGAGTTGTAAATGTATGCGAGCTGAGTGAGGCTATTTTAGGTTTCATTCCGCAATGTTTCCCTTTCTATGGTTAAACACTTCACAGACATGATAACTCCTTCCATTGAAGTATTGTTCAGGACATTTTCTTACTTTCTCGAATGGGAATCAGATTTTTTTAACCACATTAGTTCATGCCGTATGTCTTAGAGAACTCTACGTCTTTCTGTTTTAAATCATTTTATACTCAGTCTTACAGATGGAACAATTCGAAAGATTTCGAATGGTGGCTTCGGGCAGCATCGCTAAGATACATACATTGGAAGTCGACAGGAAATATCCCGTGCAATTCGCCCAACGACTAGAGACCCAAAACGGGCTAACAGTTCTTCTCAATCTACGGGTGGATTCCGAAACAAATATAAAAATGTTTCTAACAAAATGATAGACCGAAGATTACAAAGACGAGGATATCGAAAGTATAAACGACGGAACTATGTTTGCTCATTTGGTTTATAAAGGACGTTATAATGAGACTCGTTCCTACAATTTGAGGCTGGAGTATCAGGTCTATGTATCCGGTCCATGTATGTGAAATAAAACATTATACCACTGTTGGAATATACTGTGGTTCTTTCTATCTCTTCCAGACATCATGCTAGTGAAAGAGAAGCTGTTGAACGGATCGAAATCCTTTGGGCTGGACACAATCAAATGTGATCAATTGCATGCAAAAAAATCACGGAAAACGGAGTTTCGCCCCTCCGTTTTCCCGCCAGAGAAACCGTCCACGAACTCTTGTTCGAATTTTTCCTTTATGGCATGTGCTTTTGCTGACAGGGACTTTTGTTCATTTTACCGGGCGGATTGTAATTCTTTTCGGGCGGCAGCATTTTTTATCGCGTTGACGGACGGACACCCCACTAGTGAGTCTCATCTTTCAGAGAGGTCCGGTTATTATTCATCATTTCAACATCAAAGGGTTTCTATTTCTACTAGTGCAATACATACAGTCCATTGACAGACACAAATGCTTTGCATTCTGATGGCCACGAATTCAATTTGCACCTAGAAAGCCCGCATTCTGAATTTAATTCGAGCATTGTCTGGTAAAATTTATTGTTACGTTGAGCCGATTTTCCGGAACTTTCGGCTCAAAGGCGAATTTCAAGCGGACTTTCTCGTATCGCCTTCTTTCACCTTTCTCCATATAAGGGCATCGCGAGGTGATTGATCATAACCAGTTGGGAGAAAAGTTACCAAGACTTTTTCGTCTTGAGTTGTGGGGCTGGGATTCAGGCAGTCCGTTCTTGGTTCTAGAGCGAGTCGACTCGGAAGATGGCAGTTTTCTCTCTTCTCCCTTATCTGGATAGCAGGGAGGCGACCGGATATTTATTATTGTTAACTGGGGTTTACCGTGGGCAGGAGTTTGGATTTACTTCTGCGTCCGTCTTGGTATTACGACCGCCTGGCCAGCGATCGTCGTGGTGGGTACGTGACGGGGTGAAAGTAAGAGTGGGGAGACGGGGAGAATGTCTCCTTCGGTTATTAAGTTTGTTTTGCGTATTTCAAAGGGAAATATTGATTTACCAATATAAGAGAAATATCGTTTTTTGTAAGAATGGTTTATTATAGTAACTTTGTGAAGTCAAGAATTGTTACTCGGTTACCTGTTGGATTTTGTCCATTTGTTTTATAAGTTCTGTATATAAAGGTATTCTGGTCTTGAAGTTTATGTTATATTACATAGACACATGTTGATACACTTGACGTTGTTACTCTCTATGTTAACTGTTCCCCACGGCAGTCAAAGGTGCGGGGCTGAGCGGCACAAACAGCCGATAGCAAAATAAGAGTGCGAGGCCACAGTTTCCCATCTAGTGCCATTATTTGATCTGTGCTACACTGAGGGCTCAATGGCACTACAATTTCCTTCCTAAAACTTCCAGTTTATTACAAGCTAAAGAACACAACTTTCGCTGATGAGCACAATGTGCATACAATGAATGCAGATGTCTACTTGATGTGTGAAATGCCTGCAACAGTGAAAGTATACGGAGCAGAACGTAGCATGTCCGATGCTGACTGATATTCCTTTCAAAACAACTCTTCCTTCAGTTTGCCTAATGTCTATATCATTAACCGAAAACAAATAGCAAGAAAAGATAGGATATCAAATTTTGGCAGAAAAGCTGCATATTTATAAAAAGATGTGGCTTGTATTTCTGGGTAGGTTTGTTTATCATTCACAAGTTTCGATTTTTAATAAGGCAGTGTACATTTAAATAACGGCTGTAACACCCGCATTGCTGCGCAAAACATAGAATCAGATTTGATGGTTTAAAAGATTTAGACACCATTTCACTGTTCGATGTGTAGGAACGAACGATACATGACGATATTCAGTTGTGGTAGTCCCCTCCATATCTGTATTACCAAACTCACATTCAGTGACAAAGCCAAACCACGGTCCATACAAATAATCAGAATGTCAACAACACGCTCAAAATAACAGATTATTGTCAAACCTGTGTCCTGGTGACGCATTAGAACATAAACTTATAGAAGAACAATAGGGCTACCAATAACGAATCTCGGAATTAGAATGTTGCTCTTAGTCCTAGGGACAACACACTAAATAATAATTTATCATTAAGAAGTGACAACGACAAAGAAAATCTGTGAACTGTACAGGAAAATGTTCACATCCAGCCAGAAATTCTTTGTTACAAGACGAACGTAACAATAGTTTCTAACGTTGCTAGTAACGTCTTCACAATGATCTTCTACAGACAAAGAAGCTCATTACGTCACAAAGGCGTTCCGTATTCTTTAAAAATATCCCTATAGTTACTTCGAAACAAAGTACCATTACACCTGTCATCTGTTCCTGGAAGATATGTTTGCCTTCGTCACGCAAAGCGTATTTTGAAATGTGCCCTATAAAATGGTCCACACGACTGAAACAACCGCACTGTCGAGGAGCTGGAAGAAGACGCCGACAGCAATTGGAGTGCCTGTAAGTAAACTTTATGTTACTTTCCTTCTGTGGTGCTGCAACCAAAGTGAGTGATAGGGTGACTGTTTGTTTAGGTTCCTAAATCACACACAGTTAGACACAGATACACTTGGTAACACTACTCCAAACGAGTGACCTGCTCGGTACCTATTCAACACACAAAAAATACAAATGACGAAATTCATTGCACTTTATGGAGTACGAACCAAAGAAACCAGCAACGACACGGCTGCAGATCTACAGCTCAGACCGCACAGCCAGCAATTTCGACGTGACCACATAGCATTCTGTCACTGCTTCTGTGCTGACACAAGAAAGAAATCGAGTGTAGACATGTCAAAGTAGAGAGTAACACATAAACAATTTGGCTTAAATCGGCAGGTATCTTCCACTAATGATTTCTGAGATAAAATTGATCAAATATATATTTTTATCATAGTGACTAAAATGCATTTGACTCTACTCTCTTTTGTCATGTGAAATGCGGAAGTAAAGAAATTGCACAGACTTGCTGCAAAACAATAGCAGAATGGTAGTAATTATACAGCAGAAAGGGTTGGTGTTTTGAGTGAGATTGAAGTGGTGGATATGGTTTCAAATTAGACGGTGATGATCCAGAAATAAATATTTAGGAAAGGGATAACATATTATAAAGTGGGGGGAAGGGTTGGGAAAGAAATAAATTAAGAAATACGAAAATTAATATTAGCTTATATTTAGGAGAATTTTAAAGAGAAAAATAAAAATTTGTTTTAAATTCCAGATAATAGACATCTGAGGTTTATCGTGACACAGTTCAGATTAACCTGGTTGAAATACAAAATATAATACAATTCGTACGTTGAATACTTAATAAAGGTGAAATTTCAAATTAAGGTTCACAGTAATTCACAAAATTGAACACTTTTATTTATGTAAAGGTAAAGGAAAAGCAGTCCCGTTAGAGGCATGGAGTGGCCCAGAAGCTTCTAGGACGTTACGGTACCCAGATTTCTTGACAAAGGTTCAGGATGTTGGTAAGGTTGTCAGCCTTACACACCGGCCGCTTTTACCCCCAGGATATGCTCCTGGTACTCATTTCTATTGGAGGCTGAATCTACCCCAGAGCCATATTGCGGCCGGAAGGATTTTATGTCAATGAAAATTTTATTTACATATGTTACATTATTCTTCAACATATCAAATAATTACAAACATTCAGCGCCTGGAAAAATAACGTAATATTCAACATACGGATCTACCACGTACAAATAAAAAAGATAAAGGCAAAAATATAGAAATGTACGCATGACGTAACACTGAGGAGAGTTTGAGTAATTATTCCCGGTTAAAAAGAGGATTAAACAGCACGTTTTCTCAGATTTAATTTACACGACCTAAAACCATGCGACGCATTACGTGTGTAATGTAGTCGCCATCTTGACGGGTGCCAAAAAGTTTTCCACATTGTCTAATCACTTAAACCAAATTTAGAAAAAAGTTACTAAATATAAAATACGCGTATAGCGCAGATTTGTTAAATTGTCTATCAATATTATTTTATAGAAATAATTGAATGTCATTTCATCATATATGTACATAGATCTATATGTAAAGTACGTGTCATTTTTGTCCGATTTTAATAAGCGTTGAATTTTCTGGGCAGATTTTTTAAAACTAATTCAAACAAGATCCATAAAAACCAATCCAGAGACAGCAGATTTGTTTCATGCTGACACAAAAACGGACGAACGGAGAGACAGGCATAGAGATGTCACAAACCTTTTTCCCAATTCCTTGCTAAGTCTTAATATAATATGAATTTTATAGAGAGATTTTCGAAAATTCGCCAGACATTCCTCTATCAGATTTTAAGTGCGGTGGGACAGACATAGAGAGGGATGGACGTTTTGAATCGAATTTCAAAATTTTGGTAAGCCATTACGAATACCCTGCACATCTACAGAAGACCTGCGAAATTTCCGGCCTTCTTACAGACAGTGGAGCGGATATCGCATTACTGTCTGTCAGGTCAACACAGTTACACACATGGTCCATTGGTTGACGCACATACTTTTATGTCGGAATTTCCCGATTTCACACATCACCCTGAAAGTCAAACATTTTTAATTTCATTGTGGATTTGTCTGGTAAAATTTCTTATTACATCAATACAACTGCTTTAATTACACACTCAGTTAGTTACAAACTACAGAACGCACAGTGATCAGATGAGTACAGTGTGCATAAAATAAATCCATGTTTAATATTCATGGGTTAAACTCACGTAGCAGTGAGGTAATACAGAGCGGCATGCAGCTTGTTTGATGCTGACTCACATTTCTCCGCGAATCGGAAGAATTCTTTTTCGTGCTGTTTGTTTAATATCTGTAACATTACCTAAGAATATATCGGTAGAAATGTTAGGTTATCAAAGGAAAAGTTAAGAAGGAAACTTAAGGGAATTTAGTCTGAATCTATTATCAAATAATTTCTGTGCAACTGCTTGAAACTTTCGGTACAGCCAGAAGTTTGAACATGAAATTTGGCACACGATGAAGCGAATGAAATTGTACAGACTTGAAAATGACGACCACACGTATGTCTGTCATTATCCAATAAAATCTGTGGCAGAACAGCCGATGTACCATAACTGCGCGTCACTGTGTTCACTGGGCGACGGTGAAGAAGGGGCAAAGACAATTTACATATCACTTGTTTCCATGAATTACAGCAATTAAAACCAACATGCTGCTGATTATCTTTCTCGGTCTAGTCGCCACGTTAACGTCGGTTTCCGGTGGCTGCGACGTTGGAACTCAGGATGTGAAGGATTTCGATTTTTATATGGTAGGTATTGGGGTAGTGACATGATTACTGGAACAAGCAGCCGTTAACGTTTCTGCTTGGTTTGATATTTCGTTTGTCGTTCCATTAACGAAATCAAAATAGATCGTATCAGACCGAGTACTTTCGGGTAATTGAATGATTTATGGATAAATATTCGCTAAAGATTTGAAGAGAGTCTCTCGTTTTCTAATTAAAAGTACCTGTCAGTAGTTTCATTGAAGGTCTGTGAAAAGACACTAACTACTTAACACAGTTTAAACGACTTCTAAAAATTATGAATTAGGAGTGTTTTCTCCGTATGTCTGTGTCGTGAACCCGAGTTTATGGGGCTTTACTTCCACAAAACTATGCCCAAGTTTCACGAGTGGTTGATGCACTAAGTCCTCTGGGTCTAGAATTTTATCTAGGGTAGGTTGAATGCTGCCACCAGCCTATTTCTAGACAAAGCTTCGGAGAGTTACTACGGGTTTTAGTAATACACAGTAACAGAGACTTCTTTTTCTAAGTCTATATTCTACTAATTTACACTAATCTATAATTTCACATAAATAAGTTGCAGAGAAATGTTATACTAAATGTGTTCAAATTTACGTTCTTGCCTCTCTGTATAATCAAAAGGGAATGTGATTTGGAATTTCAAATACAATTTGGACTCGACCGTATTTAGTAATGAAATCAAAGTTAGTTACATCGCAACAGTTGAAGATTACCTGTTAATAACTGGATGCTGTAGTGTAACGTACATTCTCAGCGGTTCTTATTTATTATAACAATCCTTTGTGTAACAAGCCGTGTATTAATAAATCTTCACGTCGTCGGAGGTACTTGCTTCGCCGGTACAGTGTCGAGTGTTGTGCCAACCGTATAACGGTCCGAAAGAGTATCTCCAAAAGAATCTTTGTACTTTAACTATCAAAGGTTTTAGGAAAGTACATTTGTCAAAGTTTTAGTTCTCACTACCTGACCATAAAGGGTCATAAACCAAAACACTTACAAAATATGAAATAACTCATTAAGTAGGTCGGCTTGCAGTGCTCCATAAACGGCAAGTTGTGGCAGTGTAAGTGACGTGTGCTGATCCTGTATAAGTAGCTTGGCTAATGTTTACTCATTGCAACACCAGAAAGACTCCTTCAAGTCTTCCTGGTTTGTTCATATTTTGAAAAGTTTCTTTCGAAATCCAAATTCGGTCTCATTCATGCAATCTGTCTTTCTGTTTCCAACAAAACAGATTCCACTCAAAAAATGACAATAAATTAAATTTTGGAAAATTCCTCAAAACTGCGGAGTAAAATTAAGTTCCTTTCAATCTGGCAAGCAAGTCGTGTATTTTAAAAAAGGCATTCACTCATTTTTCATAACATATTTTCATTTATTCTTAAAATAAGAATTTTTTACGCAAACTTTGTTAAAAATCAAGAAGGACAAACTGTGTATAATTTTTTTTCGCAAACAAAGCCTTATTTGATATAATGTAAAACACAAGCAAGAGAGAGACAAACCACACATCAAAATATAATACGGCGAATGTCTTGTGTGTATTGTTGTAGTCATCTTGTGTGTATTGTTGTCATCCTATGTGCATTTGCTGTATTATGTGTGAACTGCTGTTTCTATTTCAGTTGCCGGACAGCTGGCTAAAAGTCAGTATTCCGAAGGTCCTGCGACCGGCCACCTCGGCACAAGTTTTTCTTGGTTTCCCTGTATCTATAAGCAAATGCTGAGATGGTTTCCAAGATTCCAAGTTGCCACTAAATGCTTCTCATGTAGCACTCACAACTGAAATTTATTAGTAACCAATTTCATATTTTGTATACACGTAAAATAACCACTGCCACCGGGTGACAACACAATTGCAGTTAATAAATATTAATATCATTTGCATGCTGAATAAAAAGTCTACAAAAACAAACTCAGAATATTTAACACAATTTGTTTTTAACAACAAAAACTACAACAAAACAACTGTAAGACGAAAGAAATTCAACGTTACGTTTGTAAGCACATAGATTATTCTTTTTATAGCCTTCATTGAGTTTTGAACAAAGACTCCGTTACCAGCTGCTCATATTAACAGTTGATCCAATTCCCTCCACACAATTGCATGTTTGGGACAACCAAATTCAAATATCTGAATGTATTAAAAGAAAAATAAAATTTAATAAACTTACAAGCCGTTGCAAATAAGAAGTTCCACTCACTAGAATGGGGTCACAAATTATTTTTTTTTACAGTTTCCATGTCCTCAACCTTCGTACTTTCGCTTGAAAACCTGCAACGACTTTGAGAACGAACTTGCCTGTGTTGTTTTCAGAAGTGGAAATCCTAAGGAAAACAAGAGCTTTATCAGAATAGAAGCGTATAATGTCATGTGGGTTCAAAATATCCACTCTTTTTTCGCTGTGATTTTAAGCCGGTAAATAGACATAATGTGTAAGAAGGAATTGCTGTTCACACAGTTTTGTGGGCAATATTAGACGTGGCGTTATATCGGGGTTTGAAACAACTTTCATTTCTCATTCCAATTTTCGCCCGCTAATAAATTCAGAACTGTAGAAAATTATAGGTAGTAGTCACAGAATATTCGGCCTCCGGTTTACGGAATGCAACATCGAATGATAGTGAAGACAAAATTCTTTGAAATAAAACTATCAAATCAAACAAGTGCCCTTTCTTGCCTATACTTCTATATTCGAAGCTAATCTACCCTAGCATATCGTTATAAACATGTCGTTATGAGCACTACAAATATGACTCCAAATTGGAGATCCAAAAATTAGACATCCACTAGAAAACCTAAAATATAAATGCAGAAATTGTATAAACTTAAGTGTCTTTTATTACATAGGCCTATACCTCCAAATACAAAGCCAAATTGCTGCAGTATATAATTGCACAAATGGCTTTAATAGATCTCCAAAGACGGCACCAACATGGAGATCCAACAAACAGACAAACACTAGATTACCTAAAACAAAATGTAGAAATACATGTCTCAAAATGTCCCTGTAGGAAAGTTATACGCTTTGGAATGTAGACAAATTTTTAATTCAAATATGGAATATAAAAATTTAACAGTTCAAAAGATAATATTTAAAACACACAAATAGAAATTCCATTGTGAAGAAATTTCGCAGTATGAAATTCTAATTCCAGCAGACTGCCAATTTATAGCTATAAACACATGTCTGACACTGTACGGCTGTGACGAGTCTTCAGGGTTCAATTAAGCCACGTATAAACCGTTAACGCTTGTCAAGGGTCTCATGAAGTTCACTGCGGTTTTCATACTGTGCAACAGGACACTATGGTGGCCATTACATAAAATATTAGTGTTTCTGTTTTTTAATGCAGATGTCGCCGTCTCGCAACCTAAAATCAAAAGCTGAAAAATGACACTAAAACGGGCGACATTCATCTGTCCCTCCACAAATAATGATTTTTCAATGGTTGAAACTATAATGATAAAATCTCAAAAAGCTTATCGAAATTTGTGGAAACATTGAAACGTTGTTAGCTTTACACAAACAGCTGCCACTCTACATGTACACGTGCCTGTCGGACATATTGTGAAGAGAAAAATTATTCTTTTACGTTTATTTTAACACTTTTATTAATTCCCAGCTTTTCAAGATGGGCAAAAAACGGATCAAACCCTCAAACAACTGGTCTGTCTACATTTTTGCATATAGCAATTTGTGTTTTATTCTCAACTAATTGTGTTCTACAGCGCAAAACGTAATATTACACTCTATGGTAATGCAACAAACTGAAACCGTACTGGATACTGGGACGTAAATTTCCAACCACCGTGTAAGTTCAGGGTAACGTATTTACAAAGAGCATCATTACGTCACCAGGAAAATGTAAAGATAAACGATCACAAGTCGTAAAAATACTAGATTTTGTGTGATAGTGAGATATATCGATATTTCCATTGGTCCATGGAAACAAACTGAATACAATTTCTCAAAACCTTCAACATTACACAAAATTTTCTTTTTATGATAAGCTCAATTAAATCCACACACTGCAGATGATACTGTGTGGTTGGCAGAACTGAAGTTGGTTTGTGTGACGGGCTGGAGACTTTGTTAGTTCCACAGCGAACATTACTGTATATTATGGGGTTAAACAAATTAAGAAATGTGATATGTACAGTGTATATAACAGGCAGGAGAGAGGTAGAATAGAACGTTAAAAATTGTACGCGAGTAATCTAATTCTGTGGGCTGATTTGTGGGACGAGACAGCTGAGGAGATACCATAGTCCATTGTTATTATTTACTCTTTGTTATTTCAGTGCATTCATAAAAATACAACACTTTGCTCTTCCTGTTCGAATAATGTTTTACTATGTGTTAAATGTGTCTTGTTTTCTCTCCACACTGATATAATCCACAAAACAGTTAATAGTTTAACTGGTTGCTCAGACTATTGACCTGAATTTCTCAGATGCATATCTCGACAGATATTCAACATCTTTCAGTTTTCCCATTTCACCAAGAGCACACAGCCATCTTTTCTCAAACATTTACATATTTACCATAAAACCAACATTATCACACTCTAATATTCTTCACATTATCGTACATCTAGCGCGGTTTTTGTCGGTCAATAATTTGCAATCTCTTCAAGCTTCACCAAATTAATTCCAATTTTTAAATTATAACGGACTTCATTACACAATTCCATCCACTTATTTCACTTTTGCAGACATCTGGATTGGTCGGCACTACGTAATAGCAATTGAATACAACCTTTACGTCTTCTCGAAACTCTGCCTCCTCCAGTCGAACAAACGTAATTCCGTGCCTTGTAAATATTTCACATATATGAAAAAGTGAACTCTTTCGGACATCTCCGAAAAGCAAGTAGTAGTGGCGTAGTGAATGGAACACAACTTTCTGTGATTTTAAAAATTCTGGACAGCTGAATATAATCCTTGTATGCAACATGTTGTGCCAGAACTAAAAATTATGTGTAATTGCATTAAATATCAAAAACATCTTTTCTTTTCCTCAATTTGGGCTTTGAATAAAGACTAAAAAAATAGAGGAATTTTGTCTGAAATGGGCGAAACCCATTCTATATTGTGACTAGCCTACGGTCTGGACGGACGTGCTTCGGTTCACATAATTGTGCAAAGAAATTTTCTTTGTCCATACCGTCCCTTATTGTTCTCACGCCATGCCTCGAATTCACTTCGCACCGTTGGTCCTTTTGCTGGGCCACCCGTTCGGAAGTTGAAGTTAATGGCATATCTTCTTCTTTTATTGTAGAACTGAGACAATCTGACCTGCACCAAGACCAGGCTGTAAACTTTGAAGAATAACGGTCAATTTCGACAGTGACTAGCGCTCTTAAGCCACGTGGAAACTTTATGTAACTCAAGTTTTATACATCTACAAAATATGAATATTGAATCACAGCGTATTTGTGTGTTTCGTGTGATTCTAAGGAAAAGGAAAAAATATTTCCTTATACAGCAGCAGTACACGGTTTCTATAGGTTATGATGGAAAAATCTAACAGAAATATTTCCCAATTTTTCGAACTCACTTAAAACAAACTGCTAATCCCAAAACGCCAGTGAAAATTCTGGCCTTCTTACCTTATATCTCCATACTACCTTTTAGTTCTAAAGATCCATACACGCGGTCCTTTGCTTGATACAAATACTTTTAATTCGTTTTAAATACAATGCTGAAGGTCGACCTTTATGAATTTCATTGGTGCTTTGTCTTCAGTCATTACTTATTACGTCATTACAGTTTTCTTCATGACACTTGAATGACAAGCTAAATGACGCACCGTGCGCTGTGGGTACAGTGTGCATACAATGAAAACAGATGTGTACATGTTGTGTGAAGTGCCTGCAACAGTGAACGTATACAGAGCGGAATGTAGCTTGTCTGATGTTGACTCACATTTCTTCCCAAATGTTTCTCAGTGTAGTTTACTTAATGACTGTGTCACTAACAGAGAACAAATGGAAAAAAACGTTGCGATATAAAATAAAAATGAAACACCTGATTGAAGCAGAATTGAACTTAACTTCATATGAAATAGTATCTAACTACTTGCCTGGAAATTTGGCTCAAGTTAAGCTAAGAATGGATGTACTGACTTATAAAGGACGTTCAGATATCTGTCTGACTTTAGTCAGTAAAGGCTTTGGGAGAAGAATCGATAAATCATAACTGTGCGTCGCTGTGTTTATTGTGCAAAGGGAAAGAACGTTCAAACATAATTTAAATATCACTAGCTTTCTTGAAAAGCAGGAATTAAAAGCAACATGCTTCCGTTTATCTGATTTTATTTACAAATTCAAGAAAAGGGCTGAATATTTTGTATCATTTAATCGAGAGTTGATTCAAATGTAGCGTATAATTTCATGTTGAATAGTTAGGAATTAATTGGTACCGTATAATATCTACAGTTTTGGAAGAATTTTCACATAAACCGGTATCGTTATAATGGGGATCCAAATTATTTCATTGTACCAACACAGCGGTATTTGTTATTGTCCTCAGAATGATTAAATTGGAAAAACTGGATGACAATAGTTACGAATTATATTATATTTTCAACAACGCTACGTATTGAGCAACAGATGTGCTTTGTGTGAATGTTCTGTTTATCTGACTACATTCCGCCATTCAATAGAAGAGAGTACCCGCCATATCTGTATTATCAAACTCACGTTACGTGATAAACACGATACACGGTCTACAGAAATTAACATAATGGAAATAACACGCTCAAAACTACAAACTGAAGTCACACTTGTGTCCGTGTGTCTTGTATTAGAACATACATTTGTAGGATATTGATATGGCTACAAATGAGTAAACTCCGCATTCACCATCTTCACTTATTCCTACGAACAAAACTCTAAAGCCTGTGTTATAACATCATACAGACCATGTGAAAGAAAAGCAGTGAAAATATACAGGAAAATTTTTACATCCAGCCAGAAACATTTTTTACAAGACGACCTTAATTAACATTTCCCAAGGTTACAGTAATATATCCCTACTGAACTTGTTCAGCCACGGGAGTGTAGGGCGCCAAAATGCCTTCGCTTATCTTAAGTCACAACTTCCTTACAGTAACGACGAAACAAGTAAATTACAATCGTACGTGTCAGGTGTTACTGTGAAGAAATGTTTTCAGCTAGTTAAGAAATTCCCCGCATTTTAGGGTACCCGAAGTTTCATCACCGCATCCCACATGTGTCCGCTTCCTGTCCCCATCCTGAGCCAGCTTGAACCAGTTCAGATCCCTTCATTCTACTTTCGGAAAATCCATCTTTATATTATCTTCCCCCTATTCCTGGGTCCCCAAATGGCATCTTTCCCTCAGGTTTTCCCACACAAACCCTGAATACGCCTCTCCTGTTCCCCATACGCGCTACATGCCACTCCCATCAAATTATTCTTAATCTTTTCACCCGAAAAATACTGGGTGAGGAGTACAGATCATTAAGTTCCTCATTATGTAGTTTTCTCCACAAACGTTTTCTCTCGTTCCACTTAGACGCAAATATTCTCCCCAACACCCTATCAAACACCCTCAGCCTACGTTCCCCCCTCAATGTCAGCGACCATATTTCACACCCATACGGAGCCAGCGGCAAAATTATACTTCTGTATATCTTAGTATTTAAATTTTTGGATATCAAACTGGAAGACAAAACATTCTGCACCGAATGATAGCAAGTACTCGTATTATCTGACTTCAACCTGCTCTTAATTTCTTCCTGAACAGAATTTTGATTTGTCGAGGTTGTTCCTAAATATTTGAATTTTCTACCCTTTCAAAGAACTATTATCAATCTCCAAACTGTGACTTCGTCCTGCATTCAAATCGCGAGACATAATCATGTGCTTAGTTTTATCAACAGCCAATCTCCTTACCAACAAAAACAAAACGTTTTTGTGTTTTTCTTTCCGGTCTTTTCGCTTCGACGCAAGATACTGAACAATCAGCATAAACCAGAAGCTGATACATGCCGTTTAATTTCAAGCCATTCTGGTTCTCCTGAACGCACCGAATGATGCATTCTAAAGCAAAGATCAACGAAGAGACAATAAAGCATCCCTTTTTCGAGCCACTCACAATAGGAAACATGTGGGAGAAATGGTTTCTTACACGAACCCTCTTATAGCTTGCATTCAGACATATTTTTATTAGCCTTAACACTTTCATGGTGAAAACAAGCTCAATGACAATTTTATTAAACACCCCCCCTCCCCCCTCCTAACTGAATCATAAGCTTTCTTGAAGTGTATAAGGAGCTCGATGTACTGATTCGTTGCATTCCCATATTTTCTCAATTATTGGACAAATGCAGAATTTATGGTCAATAGTTGACCTGTTGCGTCGAAAGCCACATTGTTGATCCCCAGTAAGATCCTTTACACATGGAATTAACTTGGACAGCAGGATGTACGATAAACTTTCGTGCGTATTTGTCAAGAGGGATATGCTGCTATAATTACTACAATCTGTTTTATTACGCTTCTTATAGACACGCACAATGATGGACTCCTTCCACTCCTTACGCAATCCTCCTTATTCCAAATAGAAATAATAATATTACGAATTTCGTTGGAAATTTTTCGGCCCCCTGTCTTAAACAATTCTGCTGGTATTTGATCAATACCTGCTGATTTGTGACTTTTTATATCTTCAATAGCCAACTCATACTCAAAGACCCTGGGTTCAGGCACTAGTGGTTCTGCTGTGTGTATTTCTGTGTGCATAACATCATTAACACAATGTACATTCAATAGCTAGGAGAAATAGTTCCTCCGCCTGGAATGTACGTACATTACCGCTCTTGTTTGTGTTTCTCTTTGCGAATTGTGCTGTTGATCTACATTAAACATTAAATTTAAACGCAGAATGCACAAACGTACATAGTTTTAATAAAATATGTTTCATTCAAACCGACTCAACTCATTAGAAAATTTACAGCACAAAAATCAGTAAACCAAACCAACAAATCTGCTTCCCGGCTTATTCCTGTGCGTTCCGCTAAGGCCTATATCAACCAATGTTTAGCGATACCGAACGCTATTCATAGACAGTGATTATTTGCACTAAATGTCTATGAGAGAGGAATTGCATATAGGGAAATATACAGCAGGGTACAAGCTAGGTGAAGATGCGGAGCTGGTATGAACATGAGAATGTATCATTATTTACAGTTAAGTCTATTTCATATTAAGGAATTTTTAATCTTACAAACGCCAATTATCTGATTGCAGCGTCTGTTTATGTGTTGTACCGAAGCAAACACTCTGATATAATGACAGTGAAGTTTGTGCTGATGGAGTTGCAACAGAACAATTTAGATATCAGCCATTTGGTGGAATTCAGAACAGATAACTGCCAGCAGCAGAACCATCTGCAGAAGGAGGAAGTCCGCTAATAGACATTGGCGCAGGAAATGGAATGCAACCTTCTGCCATTTTAGAAATTCTGGACAATTAAATACAAGTATATTCAGTGAACGCAGTCTGTTGTGCCAGAACTAGAAATTATGTGCGATTGACTTAAATATCACAATACTCTTTGCTTTTCTTCAATTTGAACATTCGAATAAAAACTAAAATTAAAAGGGATTTTTGTCTGAATTCGACGAAGCTCAGTGTACATGGTGACTAGCCTAAAATCTGGACGAAACGGGTTGGTTTCCAGTAATTTTCCAAGAGATCTTCCTTTTGTTCAGTCCGTCCCTTTGGGTTGTCACGCCATGTATCAAATTCAGTGCCTACCGGTGGTCCTTTCTGTGGGGAAATAATATTTCGAATTTTGAAACTTATGTACCTCAAATTTTATACATCCACAAAATATAAATGGTGAATCACAGGGTATTTTTTATTTTCATATTGATACTGATATATTTTTTACTGCAATTTGGTTAACACTTGTTGGTCCGCAGAAAAATATTGCAATATTTCCTTGTTGAACAATTTCCTTTAAGATATTATAAAATATATAGATTGTTTACTGCGAGGAACGAACTGGCTCTATAGAAAGCAGTGTTCTCTCACTTCTAAATAGGCCATTCCATGGCCCAAGTTATTAATCTTTTGGCGCCGAAAATTTTTTTAATTTTAGCACACTCTGTATATAAAATGTGAAAAAAAAACCGGAACCAAATACGTTAGAATTATGAAACAAACTGCATTTTGAAGAGGAAAAAACGGACAGTATATATCATGTTTAAAATATTCAGTATCTGTATTTGTTGAATAAATATATAAAATGCGACGTTTAGAGGTTAGCGTTGCGGTACGACCACTATAAAAGTCTTTAGGTGTCACAGGGTTAATAGCCGGCTTCTGAAAGCGAAATCCTGGGTTTCGGGTAGAGGAATTTTCAACTGGGATACATGGTGAAATAAATGTGGCTCTGTAATGTGTTTTTGTCTCAGTACTTCTGTTCCACCCTGTCAGTATCATTCCGCACACGCTCTATACCCATCTTCATCTACTGTCGCCCGTAACAGAACAACAAACAGTCAAGGACTGGAAACATTCAACAATCAAAGCTCTTTCGGAAATTAATAACACTGTAACAACTAAACAGTAGTTTGGCACAGCGACGATTATGAATGTTCAGCAAATGAATACAATTTGGAAAAATTATGTGACAATTAAACTGTAAAGGCAGAGTAAGAATTCCACAGACCGATGATAACTTTATTATTAAAAACACGAAATACACATATGAAGTAATAGTGAGAGACGTTCCGTATTTTACATGCTGGACATTTCTCAAATTGGTATACCATTTAATCCACTGTGGTCACACAATGTTGCTCACAGCTGTGATCATGCTACATTTAATGTAGACTGTTGATACGTTATTTTGCAGCACTGTTAAAGTGTCAAAATTGTACATTTGGTAGATACGTCAGATTTCTTTAAAATTAGTAATTTAGTTTATAATGGGAAGAAATTAAGAGCAGATTGAAGTCAGGAAATGTTTGCTATCATTCGGTGCAGAATCTTTTGTCTTCTAGGTTGCTATCTAAAAATTTAAAGATCAAGATATATAGAACTGTAATTTTGCC
>Ga0123357_10003831_pt1 | contig 17423 bp, 7 predicted proteins | sample TergutEmb28metaG_FD_89873 | JGI IMG/M metagenome (GOLD analysis project Ga0123357, IMG submission 89873) | Embiratermes neotenicus P4 segment gut microbial communities from Petit-Saut dam, French Guiana - Emb289 P4 | ecosystem: Host-associated > Arthropoda: Insects > Digestive system > Gut ... | reverse complement strand
GATTAGGCTAAGGGTGTTTTGAAATGAGACATTTCAATCCAAAAGCTATTTAAATGTACAGTATGGCAGAAGTATCAAAACTACAACTGGAAATTATGTGAAAGATGAACTATAATTCACAGGAATGTACTGGTGCTGGTGGTATGAAAATTATGCACAAGATTGATAAACTACTTCACAAACAACTGTCAGTTGAATCAACACAATTTACTAACAGTGCTCATACTTGTCTCATGTTTTGAATAGGTAATTCTGTTGGATGTATCACAATCACACTATCTTAACTTTAACTTCCACAGTTTTGAACAGTAACTTTATTATAATGCTGCCTGATACACATTGGTCTAGAAAGTTTATGTGGCTGGCAAGAGCACTTGGCTTCTCTCTGAACTGCTGATGCTGTACTTCTCATTAAATATTTATCTGAATAAGCATAACATCTCCTTGACAAACTCTGTTTCAACCTTTTTGTCAAACATTACTTAAATATGACATGTTTGTTTGTTACAGTCTCCTTTGCCTTTTCTTATTTAGAAGACCTGCAATTCTCAATGACTACATTTCATAATTAAATTGCCTGATTGTTGCCTGCAGTCACATTCACTGCAACTATGAAAATGGAAGAGCAAATAATAATTGGTAAGGAGATTGCAGGACATGGAACTTAAGTTACAGTGCTTTTTTTGCTCTGTTCTGCCTTTCAATTAGTTTCAGTTTCACATAACCACAAAATACTAAAAATCAGTTATCTAGCCACTCAGTTCAAAATAGTTCTTAGATTGCTCTGAAAGATATACTTCATTATAAAAAATTATTATTTTAACAGAATTCATATTCTTCACATATTTTGTCATAAAATGAATAGTTTCATCAACTAAAGCGCACACTTACTTTTATTACTTTTTATTACCAACCCAGCATACACAGACTGCTTAGAATCGTCCTCTGGCGTACAATGCACAAAACGTGTTTTCAAAGTTGTGGAAGATCAATCGCATGCGTATAGGTTGTTTATTAGCTTTTGGCCAGCGAAGTTTTCAGAAGGAATGCTAATACTGACTCTCCTGTACAGTGATAGTTGATTGGCAAACGATACAGATACACTGCCCTTGCCACATCACACACCAAGTAGATTCATCTGCAACGTATATTAGGTACTTCTCTGACCATCAGTTTTAATGATGTGTCCTGTAAAGTACTAGTGACCATGCAGTCTAAGGCCAGTCGCAGATTGTATGTCCCACTTCAAGACATGTGCCATTTGGAAGTCTGTCATTCAGACATATTGTGTTATACGACAGTATCCGTTATTGGCTTGGATACTAAATCAATACCATAAATGAGTACACAATTACTATCAACACAACCATTTATTGGTTTCTACTAGCTCAAACTACATGGCTACATGTTTTGACCAGAATCTTGGTCACCTTTAGGCCAGTATGTTACACAAAAAATAAAAAATAGCAATCGCAATTTCATTTTATTGTTAGACTGAGATCTCGACTGTTCCTACAAGATGTGCAAATTATCCATGGGTTTTAAAATACTTACACTGTATAATGTGATGCTAACATCTTAAAATGCTGTTAAGGTTAAAACTGCAGTCCATTAATTTATATATACTTTTCCCTGAAGAAATGTGTTAGTTTTGATTTCCTTGTCTCCTCCGATAATTTCCCTTTAGTGTATGTCGTGTGTGATGACATACAGATGCACTCAACAAAAATGATACTGACATATAAACACATTTATGTTTTTTGTTATATGTTATGGCTGATATCCACATGTATCATCTATGTCAAAATATTACTATTTATGATACTGGTATTGATGTATTGCATCCAGGATCAGGTTAAATGGAAAGCAGCAGTTGAAAAGGCCGAAAACTTTAAAACAGTGAAGCTGTAGCACCTAATGAAGAAGAAGAAGAAGGTACTGATGTACAGAAAGTCCAATTTTTATTCTTTACGTTGGGAGTTTTCCCTCCTAGTGGTACATTTGTAGCGGGTGCTATTGATCCTTGCATATCCACTATTGAAGACAAAAACACAACAGGATGTCTATCATAAAAATAAACAATACAGCACAATTACACAATCTGAATCTCACTGGGACATGGGAATTACTTGTAGGTAAAAATTATAAAAGGTTCTCTAACAAAAACTAACCACAACACAGATGACAGTTACTTCCACAGAACATGTATCACTGAAAACAGATCATCCTTGCTTATGGTGAAGTTTATCTTCAGCAGCAAGGTAGTAATCATATTCACATCCAAATTCCAGTTCAGTGAATTAGCTTACATTGGCTGAATAGACAGCAGTGTAAATTCAAAATTAACACTGATAACATAGTTCTAGCATCCTCCTGGCAAGCAATTTGAAATTACAACAGTGTCTGAAAGGCAGAATCAGGCATCAAAAATACTACAATTTCCTTACCCTCTGCCACTGTACCTAGTTCTTAACAGTTGTTATAATAAAAGCAAATGAGATGCAATATTTCTCAAATTTATTTTGGTAAAGAACTCTATATGTTTCAGACAGACCTATTGTCCATCATCAGGAGTCTCAACACTGTATACACAGCAATAGGTATTTGTCATGGTAGTTATGCTGGCTGACTGCAAGCAGACAGCCAACATAACTACCATGACAAATACCTATTGCTGTGTATACAGTGTTGAGACTCCTGATGATGGACAATAGGTCTGTCTGAAACATATAGAGTTCTTTACCAAAATAAATTTGAGAAATAGTGCATCTCGTTGGTTTTTACTATAAGAACATATCACGATGCACGGTCCTATGAATGTCAAATTCTTATCTGTTCTTATTCACAATTGAAGTTAATGAGACACCAGCCAAAAACTCAACTGTTCAACCTCTGCTAAGTCCAGTTAGAATTATAGATGTGATTGAAGGGATGACCGTCAGCTGCTACTTGAGCACTGTGAACACGGGTTCAAATCCCACTTGGGGCAGGGTCATAGTACTGCTGTTTTTCTATGTATGTGTTGTCCTGTGTACATACAGGCCTTATTGTAGACTAATCCCCCCTTGCATGGAGCCCCACCAAATGCCCAACAAACAATTTATAAAACCAGAGACCATAGACTGTATTGGCCCGTAAACACCAATGGATGGAAAAAGTAACTTAGCACTGCCTGCTGTCCAATTGCAAAAATCTTTTCAATATTGACATAAACAAAACCCATGAACATCATTCACAGATTATTTTTTTCAAGCTGCAATTCAAACAAATATGTCCATCTTCAACTGGAGTTATTAATAAAGAGTGTTTAACCACTTCAACATATAAATAAGCACAGAAGGCATGCAGAAATAACATAACAATTGCTGTAGTATTGAATCTCAACATAATTCATATGTTATGTAACAATTACCATGTTTATGTAGTTAAACCAGACCTGAGGATGAACATATATGCCAGAAATACATTGTAACAGAAGTACCCACTGTGGGAGTGATGGTTGTGTGTGAAATATATGAAATCATCCTGATACTGGTATAATTTTTAAGTAAGTTCAATAAAATTCAGGATCATGAAGTTGACTCTGGGGAAACATTCATACAAATTCATCTTAATTTTAATTCAGAAGGAAAAATTTCTCTTTATTTCATCTTCACTGCATGGGATGTCGCCCGTAAAACGTGTGTGAGCTTCAGTTCCTTACAAATTGAACTTTAGAACTGATAGCAAATAAAATTACTCCTGCAAATGCATAACTGTAACCACCCAGAACACCTTCAATGGAGGAAATTACTATGACTGAATATGGAAAGAACTCCTTTTAAATTTTCTTATACATGTTACTATATCAATACAAAAACCTCTGAACAGAATGTACAGCTCCTTGAAACATCTCCGGTGAACATACAAACTCTACACACAAGGTGAATTATAATCCATATTGAATGAACATTTTTTGTGTGTGTTTCGGGTGCAATATATGCCCTGCTTCATTACTGGACACCAGAGAAGCAGAACTGATGACAATAAGCACATAAAAATATGATTATCTCTCTTTGAAATTAAGGCAGATGGCAAAGTTCTGAAATTCTGCAATACTATTCTTAAAAGAGGAGCAGGCAACACTTTGAATGTGTCCCTATAACATTCATGTTCTGCCCGCACAAAGAATATCGCAAAATAATAGAGCCTTATCCCATTACCTTAAAAGAATATTAATTAAAAACATTTACATATTTACAGTGGTACCACACTATAATTATCTTGTTTTTAAGGTACTTACTCTCACATATTTTCATCTGTTCTATAATTCTCTGAAATCCCTTTTCCTTTTTGCAGTTTCACAAAAGGAATCAGTAAACAATTAAAAAACACGACTTTTTAAAAATCTTAATTTACTCCATTTTATGCACTAACTGTAAAAATCTCTAGTGTAATTTATTTACACTTTCATATCAAAATATAGATGTCGGGACTAGAAAACATTCAACATATGATGGGATTTGCTTCTGTTTATCATTTCTCTTGAAGCGCTGAATTTAATTTTTTAACAATGATTCCACTTCAATCTGTTACCTCCATTTCAATAATATATCATTCTTGAGCCAGTAAAACCTGTCAACAAACAACTGTAAAAACCCTTCCAGCTAAATAAACATCAAACCTTTTCAAACAGGTGCTTGAAAACATTTTACAGTTATATAATGTTACTTATTATACGGGAAGTACAATTATTGTTATTTTTTTGTCTTCTTTAAGAGAATCACAGATTGAGATATCACCAAACTACATCAGTCAAGTGCAGCCCAAAATTATTTGCGGGAGGTTTTAATGCTGGGACACTACAGTATTTCACAGACCAGTGAAGACAACAATTTAGGAATCTGCAGTAATAAAGATGTGTGTATTCTATTCACAGACATAAATACATGCACTATGAGCTGTATTAAAAGATGGTAGTAATGTATATAATTACACTGAGATGTACTGAATAAATCAGTTCATCATAAAATCTTATAAAAAAAAAAAGTACTACTTCTTGTACAGTGTGATTATCTTAGAGCTTCCAGTATACTACTCAACAACCCAGGCAGAAGAGTTAAAGACACTTTTCCCAAGTTGGGCAACCCTCAAGTGCTGGTACAACCAAGTATCCGCACACAATCTTGGAAGTCTTAAATTACTTACAACAATATAACATTTCTCCTATGTGGAACTCCTATTATATCATCCTACTAATGATACTGCAGTGTTCTTACTTTTGTAACAGTGCACCTTTTCACACAGAAAACACATGAAAATTCACTGCTCCAATGTACAACTTAGACAGAATTTGAACACATGACATGACATTACTGAATGCTTAGTGACCAAGCCATAAGGTACCAGGTACTCAGCATCATGGTGGCTGGCACATAACACGCTTATTTCATGGTAACTTTTTTTTTCCCCACATACATATCGTGCATCTTGATATTATCCAAGTTTTTTTATTCACCAACTGACGCACAAGTGAATTGTCTGGAAAAAAATTTTTAAATGTACATTAAAATTGACAGTAAAACAGCTCGGCATGTTTCGGCATATACATATACGCAACCACATCACCACATACTGATGTATTTTAATTGGCTATTTTAACAACTGTAACTTTAGCAAGCATGAGTAATGCGCTCCCTGATGATGGTGTGACCACACTGAAACATGTCGGAGCTGTTTTAATGTCAATTTTAACTTTTTTAAAAGACAATTCCCTTGTGCATCAGTTGGTGAATAAGAAATTTCATGGTACCTGGTCAGTGATTCAAAGACCAAACCAGAGAGAAACTGTATTGTGTATATGCTTTGTTTTGCAAGTTCTAGCAGTCTGAACCTCCACAGCTAGACGACTGGAAAGCATAAGGATGACTTTTGCCTTAGTAGCTCAATAATTTCCAGATATTATTATGATAATTCCACTGTACAGGTATAAACAAATCCTACCCTCTCTGTCTAAACAAGCAGCTCAATAGATCAACATTCAGAGAAATTAGGTAAATCGGCTTGAGAATGCTAATGTACTGTCAGTGTTAAATGGGTACTTCCCCCTTCTGGCATTCACACTGCAATGCATAGACTATTTAAAAATAATAAATTCCAAGCAAATACATTATTTTGTATCACATTAATGCATCTGAAACTTTTCGTGCCAGAGCACTGGAATTGCTTTTGGTTTTATTCACAGCACTACGTATTGTAACACAATTATGTAATTTCAATACTGTAATGCCCCATAGATAAAATTTTATTTTATTCTACTCCATTTCATTTTATATATTTCATACATGCTGCTAGCATTTTAATGGACAGCTAGGTATATCTCCCAGTCGATCAAACAGGAAGGTCAGATCACCTGTCACCCACAAAGCAACAGTTAACCAGTTGATACTGCAGAAAACTGTTGCTAGGTGAATATAGGAAATGCTGACTTTAGCTGAGAAGTGTGGTGTACATTGGTAAAGCGACGGTACAGTCTTTATTGAACCTCCGGTGGTGGCAGAAGTATGTGGAGTGGAGAAAGAGTAAAACTTACAAGATGTGGGCTCTACTACTAATTATCTTGCCAGGTAAGTGTGATTAAGTTGTTTGGTGCCAAACTGAAGCATGCGAAATGATTTGGGTTATATTTCGTTTTATTTGGGGTGCTTTATAAGTTTGTATTCCGAACTGACTGGTTGGGTAATGGAAGGAAGGAAATATATGACAGCGGGAAGTGATAAGGCTTTACTTATGGTAGTTCCTTTATAGGAAATTGTAATTCATCTCTTAGAGAAGTACTTTATGTTGTACCTTAAAACTTCGATTGGGTTATTGTATTTTGTTTAGATGTTATAATATTCACGTACTGGTAGTGTTGTAGAATACATTATATATATATATACACATATCTGATAGTGTTGTCCAAAGTGGTGGCAGCAGATACTTTTTAGGTAATGGTATCGGTGTTCAGGACGGCTGCCGCACCCCATTACAATATGGTTGACAGCGGTCAGGGATGGACAGAGACCATTTTGCTTTTAGAAGTGCACACCAAAAATTCCGCATTTTGAGGAAATGAAGATGAATTGTGCATAGTTAGGGAGACGTAGGAGGTAGGATCCTGCACTGATATTCACCTTAGAAGAGGTGGTAACATGGTTTACATTAATTGCGAATTGTTAATTCTTTTGTGTTGTATTTGCGTATTGTGTGTATACAGTTCTAATTTACCTTGTTGTGGAGTTAAGTTACGGACTGACTTGAAATTCTGGAATATACGCTCAAGTGGTTAGAGGTTCTAAAACTGTGGTTGTAACAAGATAGTCACAATGGTAGAAAATTTGCAAAAGCTTGTAGAGAGTTTACAAGCAGAAATAAGTAACCTGCGAACTCAAGTTAGCTCAGGTAGGCCTACTGTGCCGAAAGACTTATCCCTAATTTCCCTTATACCCAAGTGGTCTGGGGCAGAAGAGTCAGTTAGTGTGAAGGAGTTTTTTTAATCAGTGGAGTCATCAGTCATACGAGGAAAGTGGTGTGAATTTGATAAAATACAGATTAGGGTTTTGAAAATTACAGAAGCTGCAAAAGCATTTTACAACAGTAACCCAGAATTACACAGTACAAGCATTTCATGGGAAAACTTCAAGGCCAAATTTTTGAACAGATTTAGAGACGTTAGAAGTGACCATTATCACTTTATGCAACTTCAGACAACCAATCAAATGAAAGATGAAACCCCTCACAAATTTTTGGACCGGTGTCGTTCACTGGCTATGAAAACAGTCCCTAAAGTTGAGGACCCTTTGTTTCAAAAATTTCACTATGACCAAGCCAACGGATGTTACTGTCGACATTTATAGCTGGACTATCTGGAAACCCAGGACAAAAGAAATTTAGCATTTTTTTTTTCAAATTCTGAAACCTACAGAAAAGGGAGAGGCAACTTTGGTCAGCCCTGGAAGACCTTTGGAAGATCAGAGTAAGGACAGGTTGCTTGTATTAGCATAGACGCGCCACATGTAGGCCAGAAGCAGCATTGGCAAAATTCCCACTCGATGGGAAACTGCTTTGTTTTAAGTGTGGGAAACCAGGACATTTTGCCAAAGAATGTTTTTCAAATAAATTTCCCCCCCCACAAAGAACGAGGGAAAGAATCAGCACTCCAAACCACGGGAAAGTCAAGCAGCACTTATGCTGAAGCTACTCGTCAAAACACCCCATCGTCAGGAAAACTTGTAGCTGCTGGGAGTCACGGCAGCAACTTCCACCGTAACTTACCCGCAAGAGCTGTCAGTAATTTTGTTACAGTCCCCGTGACCCTAGATCATGGCACTCCGACAGTGGCAGTTAAAACTCGGGGTGCAAAACAAATCTCTTTGTAGATTCAGGATCCAGCTGTAGTCTTTTGCAGCCAGGGGTAGCGGAGTTACCACTTGAAAGTACTACATTTGAACCTTTCAGAGTAACGGGAGACAGCCTGGATATCGTAGGGGAACAGCAAGTTTATTTCAAATGGGTAGAGTCACCTTCAATCATTTGTTTTTGGTTTGCAAATTGCCAACATCCGCAGTGTGTTGCAGCCCAGGGCTAAGCATACTGTACTAGGAAAACTATTAGGAAGAAATTCTAGAAATCCGTCCCGCCTTTTGTGCGTGGAACCGGCACATGTACCTATTGAAGGCATATGCATGGCCCGTGTTTTAACTAGACCTAGTGCAGCAATACACAAATGTCAGCCACTTGGAAAAAGCACGCTTTCCACTAGTTGTACACAGTTAAACATAAACACGTCAGACGTTGCACTGTGCAACGTAGTGACAGTACTTCTTTGCACAGTGAACCATACACACGCACACCAGATCAGAATACGCCGCCATAACACTGACGTCTGTACGGACACACACAGTTGAACCTGACTTGTAATGTTAGCTAAGCACTGGTGGTAGCTCCCTGATGATGGTTCCTACGTGAACCGAAACATGTTGGAGCAGCTTTTATAAGTTTAATTGGTTTTAACAATTTAACGATTTTATATAATTGAGTGCATTAGTTGAACAATAAAGCATTTAATGTAATTAATTATATCCTAGCATAAAAGGGAGAACAAGTTGTAGGGAAAATGCTAACAGATAAAAATCCTTGTAACTACAATTATGTAACACTTTCCAAAACATAGAGGCATCTGACAGCGTGGTTTATACATTCATGGTTGCGGTTATCAAGCACTTTGACCCAAACTTGCATTTTTTGGAACTCCTTTTAGCTACAGTGTACAGTTCCTTCTTGTAAGACAATGGCAAACAAATTTCTGTTCCTGTAAGCAAAGCACTTTCATCATGTAATTACTCTAGCAGTCTTTAACATGTGGTTTCAAATCACCAGTGACTCACCGCCATGGTGCATTACTCTTCATGTGAGCTCTTACATCCTGGGCCTTCTTAACGAAACTATGGAGTATATAATCTTAAACATTACATCCTTTCTACTTTTATAAATATACCACCTTTAACAGATCCAAAATACATCTTTACCACAAAGGCATTACAAATGAATCTACATTACCTAAGACGTGAATGCCTCAAACTTCCAAAAAATAAGGAAACTAATGTTTATTTCAGTATCACACATCCCAAATAGCAACACCAATTGGGACTGCACTTGACTGTCACCTACTATGCAGAGTTATCCCCTAACAGCGTGTAGACTTAAACCGCACTGTGGCCGGCTGCACCAAACCAACTTACAACACTTTTTAACAGTACACACAACAATCACTAATATCCCTGATCAGTTAAGCCTGCCAATAATTTAGCAGCAAGAACTTGCCTATCTCCTCTCAGCAAATAAATTACAACTAATTCTGGTGCAACAGACCCTTCAGTTGTGTGGAAGGCAACATACATATATAACTGTGTTATACTTATATACTGAGTTAAAAACAGACCTTTACTTAAATACCATGATAGTAATAATTAGAATCAATAAAACTAATTACTTGCAACACAGAAATATTTCATGTTTTTTCCAGCTGCTTTCTTGTTTCTACAGTCTCTCCACTATCATTTCCCTTATCACTACCCGTTTCTTTAGCATCCTGCTTCAGTTTTGTTTGATTTTGTGTTACGTCAACTGTTTCCTCCTTCGCTGCACATGACGTCTGTTCACATTCACTTCCTTCTGTGAAGGCCTTCTTTTTACAGACTGAGTTATTTACACAAGCAATACCCTGTTCTGGTGCCATGCTGGTGCCACCACCACCACCACCACCACCATTGCCGCCACCACCATCACCAACACCACAGCAACTACTGGCCTTAAAACTATTGTTGCTACTACCCTGTTCCCTGTTACCCTTACCTCCTCCACCCTCAGTTCCAATTTCACTGGCAGTCCCATTATCCGACTTCTTCCCCAGCACCTCCCCAGAACTCTGTTCCCCATTCACTGTTCTTGCAACAGGAATAGTATTCACATCTGCAACTGCCTTCTGCTCAGGTTTTCCCACTGCTGCTTTCTGGTGGTTGGTCACAGTAGCTGTAACTGTCTGCAGTGATGGTACTTGGGGCGTTGTGGAGTTCTGACTTGACAAAGGCTGAGATGTATGCAACTTCAACTGCTGACTTGCTGAAGGGGAATGCGATGTAGGTGGTGGTGTTTTCTGATGGGAAATATTTTGCGGGGAAAGATGACCTGCTCCATTGTTAGTAGGAAGCTTGCCTGATCCTGGAGTGTTAACACCACTGTTTGGGCTGACAGAAGTGTTAGCACTTGCCGAACAGCCTTTAGGCTGGGGGTTTGAAGCTGGTATCCTCTGCACAGCAGGTGGTGGCACACTTGATTGACAACCTGGTGTTGTCGTGGAATTGTGTGTAAGTGAACGATGATGAGGATTGAACAACATGTTGATGGAAGGAGGAAGTGGATGGTATGCTCCAAGGCCGATTCCAGTTCCTGCGCGAACTAAAGGGGGTGGTCCCCCTCCCATACGACTGCCACCAACACCAACACCCATACCTGCGAAAGGAAAACTTGAATAAAGAAGATTGGGAAGAAAAGGAGAACCCATAGGATTATTGGGTGATGCACTACTTCTGTTTGAACTAGAATGTGCTGGTAGAGGGAACTGTGGAGTGTGTGTTTTGAGGTTCTGTGGCATCAAGGATGATGGAGGAGGATTTGAAGATTGAGGAGACGGAGAAAGAGAAAGAGGAGGTGTTCCTGGAGAGGAAGCTGCTCCAACAACAATTGGACTCAATGTTTTTGGATCTATTTTCATCAATGTTACACTACCATGTTTTGATGCTGGGGGAGTTACAGAATCTGGTTTATTTGGCATTACAGATCCTACCTGATGTGTGGACTTTACTCCTGAGATGAGTGGTAACCCAGACTCCTGTTTACTATTGTTACCTTCTCTGGATTTGCCAATGGAAGATGCACTTAAGAGATCGGAACTGCCTGACTGGGCAGAACACATGGAAGGCATAGACTTAGAGGAGGAAGATGCCAGTGATGTATGCACTGTGGTTCCAGAATCTGCAATTTTATTGTAGTACTGCTGACTTAAACCCACAATACCAGATGAAACTGGCTTCGTATCAGTAACTGTCTGTGTGACACACTGTGTGGCAATACTGCAGTCCAGTTTGTTGTTTTGTTGTGGATTTGTACTTTGGTGGGACACCTGTCTTGACCCCGATGATGGTGAAACAACTGGGACAGACACACCAGATTCCATCTTACTACCTTGCTGATTCCCAATGTATCCAGTCATGACAGGTTTTGAACATGCTGTATGTGTGACAGAAGATGCTAATGTAGAATCGAGTTTATTACCCCCACCTGAACCGGCTATATGATACATGGGCATTAGGTTTCCAGATGAGCTGTGTGAAGGAAGAGTGTTATGCTGACTTGTGGAAGAAGCTACCTGGTACACTGGCTTTACAACTGAAGTGTGACCAGATGTTTGAGGTACCAATTCCTGTTTGTTTACCGAGGCAACCTGATACATGGGTTTAACTCCCGAAGCAGGATTGCCAAGGTATCGAGGCATATTACGCATTCTGAAAAACCTATTTGGTTTCACTGGAACAGTGTTGTTTCCACAACCCATACCTTTACTGCCTGAACCAACTGTACCAGAATTGTCAACACCCTTACCAGCTGGATCACCTGAGCGCCGTCCATCACATGATATTCCCACTGTACTTGCCATGTATGAGTTATTTTTGGTAGAGGATAAGAAACTCAACCTGGTAATACTTTGATTCCAACTTCTGGGTGGTGTTTTAAGTGTTTTATAGCCAACAGGTGATGAACTACTACTGGAATTAAAAGGTTTCTTCCCACTTGCAGAATTTGTTACCATCGACTGAGTAGGCGCAACAACTGCCATTTTTGGTGTCTCTCTCTTAGCAGACAGATCAACACCATCAGTTACCTTACTCGGTTCTTTACCACTTGAGCCAGATGAAGTGTGCCCAACTTTTAATGCTAGTGGCTGTGATTGAGTAAGTTGTGAATGTTTAAGACTCGAAGGTACGCCGGAAAATTTTGTTTCAGATAACAGACAACTATGCTTAATACTTTTATTGCAATTGTTTGCGGACTTTCTGTTGGACGCAGTCACTTCAACTGTTTGCTGAGATGACGCAACACTGGAAATAGTGCCCGATGATGTAACAGTGGATACAGAACGTGGGCTCAATGCAGCTGAGGTTACAAGGACAGGCAACAGGATATCACTTTGGTTTGCAGGAAAATTTGCATCTGTGGAATTTTTCATTACAGCACTTTCTACTGCTGATGACTTCATAACATTTTCTGTTGAAGATGTTTTCACATATTCATGCTTTTTTGAACCCTCAAGTGTCATCGACACAAGCGATGTTGTAACTGCCGTGCCTGCAGCAGTTGACAATGGTTGAGATGATTTGGTTCCTACAGTTGACACTGTTGATGATACTGTGGCTGGCGTTCTTGTTTCTTCCATAATGTTAGGTTTGCAGCATTCGAATTCCTGAGACGAAAGCATATGTCTGGTTTCTTTCTGAATTCCTTCTGTGGGTCTGGTTTTCTGTTCATTACCATACAGAATTAATGAAATTTTGGAGCCTTCATCTGATACTGGAATACAATTTGTCATCACTGTGTTATTGTTATTTTCAATCACAGGTGGCACTGTAATGTCTGTCACACTCATAACACCATTCTCACTGATCTGAATTTGAACTTCTTTCCATGATTCAGTGCCACTGCTCTTGTTCTCTTCATTTGAAACAATGTTCTTCACTTCTTCCACATTCTGTACCTTCTCATGCTCTGATTCAACTGATGGTCTGATAATATCAATGTCCATCGGTTCTGTCTTAATAGTCCCTTCATCCTCTTCCTTGGCAGACGTCACTGCAACCGCATTCACCGAAGTGCCCACATCCAGTTTCATTCTTTTGTTGCTCAATTGACAATACTCAAAAATGCGGTAATATAGGTGAAGTGGGCCTTTCTGAAAACATAAAATAATAAATAAGTTCCAGAAGGTAACAGAAATTATTTGTACACTCCGGTCAAAAAAAATCAAGCGGCACGAAATTTCGTACATCCCGCTCAGGCAGTGACATGACATACAGATGCCATCATAATTCGAGTCGATTTATTTTCCCCATATTTGCTCATTCATGGCGTTCCTCTGTCTTCCATTCATTACAGTCAATCACGCCACGTATATATTAACCATAGATACCAACGCATTCGCTTAATTTGAAGTTAAAACATAAATTAAATGTCATTAATTTTCTGAGGCTTGTGGCTTGCTAGCTCTGCTTCCACGGATGGATGTTGCGAAAGGGTGGTTGTTTGCCGCACTTGAAGGTAGCCAAGCACATTAACGCGTGATGGCGATACTATTCGGAAACAAACTACCTTGGTTCGATTCCCAGTGTCAGCATATAATTTCCTCTTTTTGAATATGTTTTATACTGACAAACACTCAATTAAATTATCCAGTAACACATCCATTATTTAATTATATGTTTCAAAAGTTATCTTTGCTCCATTGGCAGGGTTAGAAATGCAAATGATGCAGATATTTGTTACTTTTCTGTAATTCATTTTTCTTTGTTTACCAACATTCTGATTTAGAGGGTTCGTGTTCGAATGGGACTAAAACTAGGCATGTGAATCTCATTGTTGGTTGCGGGCCATAGAGGGTCACGAGATCTGACATTGGACTGCACGATTTGAAAGATTTACGGAAAGGAATTGTTAAGCATATGATGCGTGCGCTGGGGAGGTCTGGACTGAAGGTGGTGTCACTCTCACCTTGTTTCAGGGGTGGGGTGTGGGGAGTGAAGTACTGTTGGTAGACATACAGCTCAATTTTAGCTTTCAAAACAAGTTCATAATTCATTTTCCGTGCAGCCTTCCAGTAGGCAGTGACACATTTTAAAAAATGTGCGTTTTTAAAAGTCTTACTGGCTACACTGATTATGGTTGTTATGTTGTGAAGAGGGATTCGGCCTACTCTCATATAATGGTTAATGACCATATTTTCTCAGACAGGTCAGTTTTCATCCATGGATAATCCCCTACCCTCTGTTTTCATCCACTACCAGCAGAAGCTATAATATCTTTTTGGTCCATGGCTCAAAAAATGTGAATCATCATAATGCAGTTGCGTAAGACATTTGATTTGGGTGGCAGAAAACTGAAAGAAACTCGACTTAATTTAATGAGAAATCCTTTAGTAAAAGTGTTCTAAAATCATATAACAAGTTTTATCAAGCAATGTAGGCTTCTTTAAATAACACTCTTAAGTAAATATTCTTATAACAAACCACTAAACAGGGGTAAGGCACAGTCCATCCATCATTTTGATCAAACAGCAAAGCACAGTTTAAAATAACCAACATTAGCTCTTCATTACCTTTGATTTTATTATTATTAAAAAATGCGCATTTCGGTTTTCATAGCCACCATAATCAGTGTAATCAGTTTAAAAATGCACATTTTTAAAAATGTGTTATTGTCTACTAGAAGGCCATATGGAGAAAAAATTATGAACTTGTTTCGAAAGCTAAAATCGTAATGCACCTGTTCCAACAGTACTTTACTCCCCACACCCCACCCCTGAAACAAGGCAAGAGTGACAGCACCCTCAGTCCAGACCTCCCCAGCGCACCCATCATATGCTCAACAATTCCTTTCCGTAAATGTTTCAAATTGTGCAGCCCAATGTCAGATCTCGTGACCCTCTATGGCCCGCAACCAACAACGAGATTCACATGCCTAGTTTTAGTCCCATTTGAACACGAACCCTCTAAATCAGAATGTCGGTAAACAAAGAAAAATGAATTACAGAAAAATAACAGAAATGTGTGTGTCATTCGCATTTCTAACTTTTGAAACATATAATTAAATAATGGATGTGTTACTGCATAATTTAATTGAGTGTTTGTCCGTATAAAACATATTCAAAAAGAAGAAATTATATGCCGACACTGGGAATCGAACCAATGTAGTTTGTTCCTGAAGAGTATCGCCATCACGTGTTAATGTGCTTGGCTAACTTCAGGTGCGGCAAACAACCACCCTTTCGCAACATCCATCTGTGGAAGCAGAGCTAGCAAGACACAAGCCTCAGAAAATTAATGACATTTAATTCATGTTTAACTTCAAATTAAGCGAATGTGTTGTTATCTTTGGTTAATATATACGTGGCGTGACTGACTGTAATAAATGGAAGATAGAAAAACGCCACAAATGCACAAGTATGGGGCAAGTAAAACAACTCATATTATAATGGCAACTGTACCTCACCTGACTTCCAGTTCAGGACTTACAAAATTTCAGGTTGCTTGATTTTTGTTGAACAGAGAGTACATCTTACCAACACAAAGAATTTTTGAAACTATGGCCACTAAAACACAAATACAGTCATGTCCGATATACACTGATTCTGTATCCGTGGTTTCACTTACCTGTGGTTTACCGCGGTCCCCCCAAAATTGGAAAATTATCGCAAACAACGGTTCATAAGTACCCAAATGTGTGCCAGGAGAGAACAGGCTGTAATATGGTGAAATCTAGCAGCCCAAACATGCCCCATACTTGACTCATCTTCCTTTGTCCCTGTACGCATGCTTCCCTGCAGAACTTGCCTCCATTCTGCTTCTAGCATTCTCGCTGTTTGTATTAGCTGCTGTGTTACTGCAGTGTCTGTGTTCAGAAAGTCCTTATTTACCACAATAATAGCCCAAAATCGTAAGAGTAGTGATGCTGGTTGTGCTTCTAAGCCTAAGAGAAGCCGTGATATCCTTTCCATTAGTGAGAAAGTGAAAATTCTGGATATGATTGAAATAGAAAAAAAAATCGTGGAGATTGCCAGGTTGTATGGCAAGAACAAATCTTCCATTTGTGAAGTGATGAAGAACAAAGAAAAAGATTCATGCTAGTTTATCTGCTGCACCGCAAACTGCAAACGTTTATGCTATACCTTGTGATGAAGTGTTAATGAAGGTGGAAAAAGGCTTAAATTTCTGGGTGGAAGATTCAATGTAAAATGTGTAACAACACGTTTTTTTTTCATTGCTTATGCAGCGCTTTGATGGAAAAACATGATTTATATTGCTTATGCAGTGCTTTGATGGAAAAGCATGATTTTTATTGTTCTATCCCCAAAACTGTACATAATACTGTATAGTATAGGTACTGTATTTTTTTTATTGCTCTATCATCTCTTGAGGATTAGGCTAAAACGTCAGAATCCCTTACCTTCATGAGTATGAGAGAGAAAGTACACTGTAAATGTACAATGTAGTATAGAGTACACTTTATTTAATGTTCGTATTGTCTTACTGTGCATAACTTATCAATTAAACTTTACTGTATTTATGTATGTTACATGAATATCACATTATATCATGTAATATATAGCGTTCAGTATTATCTGCGGTTTCAAGTAAATGCGGTAAGTCTTAGAATGTATTACTCGTGGATATGGGGGCACTAATGTACAAAGATTTAAGAGGCTGTCCATGCACTTTTGGCAAATGTCAGTGTTAAAGTCTGCCTGTTAGAGGGAGGAAAGACAGTGGAAGCTTGGACTACCCACAGCAGTAAATGGAAGGAGGGCAATATCTTTGTGTGTGATCCGTCACACTGCTTTCTGAGAATACTGTCACGCAGTATGATGGACCTGTACAAGGTCCTGTGGGATACCATTACAGAGTAAAGTAATTTGTGACTTACTGTCAAAAACTAATTTGTAAGCATGTATATGATGTACATACATTCACAGCCCCAGGGATCATAAAGCTCCCCCCCCCCCCGATTTCCCGGCGATTTTGTCAAAAAAAAAGGAATGTAGATGGACTAAAAATCACCCCCCCTTGTATGGGTACTGG
>Ga0123357_10003829_pt1 | contig 17425 bp, 16 predicted proteins | sample TergutEmb28metaG_FD_89873 | JGI IMG/M metagenome (GOLD analysis project Ga0123357, IMG submission 89873) | Embiratermes neotenicus P4 segment gut microbial communities from Petit-Saut dam, French Guiana - Emb289 P4 | ecosystem: Host-associated > Arthropoda: Insects > Digestive system > Gut ... | reverse complement strand
TTATCCATCTTATCAGTATTCCGGTTACAAATACCTCGGTTAACCCTGCAAGAAGTACGGCTGTTGCGATCTTTGTAGGAGGTTGGGCGACTGCACAGTTATGGCTTTTCTGGTTAGCTCCGATTCTTGGAGGAATCGTTGGAGCGTTGATATATCGTTCCATAGGAAGTGAAAAGTAACTTCGGCTTTTGGGCATATACGGCGCCTGTAGGGGCGGCCATTGACCGCCAGACAACACGGGCGGCAGATTGCCGCCCCTACCATGTCTCGTGACCTGTTCCTCGGTTGTCGTCATTACGGACTCGACCTGCAATCCCCTGCTATTTGGAGATTGCGGGTCAAGCCCGCAATGACGTTTCTGTTTCGTTAAGTAAGATACTCGCTGCCCTTCGTTAATAAACAAGGGACAGTGGGTTTCTCCTCTTTAATTTATTGCCTAATACTCTTTTTACTTATATAATTAGGCAATTATACCTTAATCATTTTCTTCATGATGCAATTTCTATCAGCTGAGGTAATACCTGAGCTAACAGATAATTAAAATCATATATAACAATAGTACTAGCATTGCCTAATCCTACAATTACTCATAGAATTAGGCAATACATATGGGCTTGATTTATTTGTTAGTTGTCTCGGATTTCCCTTTTGTTAGAGTCTTCCGTGTTTTTAGTAGATTATCCTCTGGAAACATCATTTCCCATATAATTTGGTGGTAATTTGTGCATCTTTGGAGATGTATGATCTGTTGAATGGTGATGGTTGCTTTTTTTGCTTGTTGTCATTTTTGCTTTTGCGTGCTCGCCTTGTGCAAAAGCGTGTTGCGGGATAGTTGCAGGTATTAGGCATGTTAAAATAGTAAAAATAAGAATGGATTTTGTATAATTCACCACATTCCTCTTATTGTATACATTAATAGAAAGAGCGTTTATCATGATATAAATTTTTTATCAAGAAAATTTTATTTGCCTCCCATGTCCTTCCTTGCTTCCTAACGAAGACTATAATCGCCCCACTACCATTCGGACTTCCCTCGCAAGTTGCGGAATATCCAGCTTCATATAACTAGAATCCGAAGTCTGAAAGAAGTTCTTTTAAAAGAAGTCTATACAATAATGAATTTTGTTACACCTACCGGATTTTCTTGAATCTGCTATAAAGAACAGTGTAATAATTACCAAATTATTTTCGTATGGATACTTAGATTAAGGAGATACAATGCTTGCTTATGCCATAACATGGATGAGTTGTGCTCTTATTTTTTATACATGGGCGGTTTTCAGCGGACGTAAGGAAGGCCTGCACCGTAAACACCTGATAATTTTCGGTATTGGTCTGATGTGTGATTTCCTCGGCACTAGGCAGATGAATCACTTTGCCCATGCTTATGGTAAGGCTCCTGTATGGCATAATATTGTGGGGATAGCTTCTCTTGCGGGAATGGCGTTTCATTTCTTGCTAGCTTTGACCGCCACTCTTACAAAACGCGGAGCAGCGGCTAACCATATTTTTCACAGGGTAAGCGTTACGATATATAGCTGCTGGTTGCTTGCCTTTTTGAGCGGCGCTATTTCAGGCATGATTAAGATGCATAAGTAGTTATTTTTCTTTATTTCGCAGGATAAAATCGTGGCTCTTTTAACTCTAAACAATATTACTCTAGCTTTTGGCGGAGCGCCTGTCTTTGACGGGATAAACTGCCAGATAGAGACTGGGGACCGTTTTTGCCTTATGGGGCGTAACGGAAGCGGTAAATCTACTTTACTTAGGATAATGAGCGGGGAAATTCTCCCTGAATCGGGAGAAATTACCAGAAAACAGGGGCTCAAGACTGCTTTGGTCTCTCAGGAGATTCCGAAAGGGATTGAAGGAACTGTTTTTGATGTTGTTGCGTCAGGAGTTGGCAATAGTGCAAAACTTCTGGCAGATTACCATAATCTTGCTAACAGGCTTGCTTCAGAAACTGACAACGAGCTTATAGAAGAGCTGGAAGAGTTACAGCATAAACTTGAGACTAGTGAGGCATGGTCTCTACATCAAAATGTTGAGCAGCTTTTAAAGCGGCTTTCCTTGGAGCCTGACAAGGTTTTTTCAACCCTTTCCGGAGGTACAAAGCGTCGTGTGCTTCTTGCCAAAGCTTTGGCTTCAGAGCCTGATATTCTTCTCCTTGACGAGCCCACCAATCACCTTGATATTGATACAATTATATGGCTGGAAGAGTTTTTAGGAAAAAATGTTAAAACTTTTCTGTTTGTGACTCATGACAGGGCATTTGCGAGGAAGCTTGCAAACAGGGTGGCTGAATTGGACAGAGGCAGAATATACTCTTTTAAGTGTGGTTATGATGAATTTGTAACAAGGCGGGAAGAGCTACTCACGGCGGAGATAACCCGTCAGGCTTTATTTGATAAGAAACTTGCTCAGGAAGAATCCTGGATAAGACAAGGGATAAAAGCCAGAAGAACTAGGAATGAAGGGCGTGTACGGGCATTGGAGAAAATGAGGGAGGAGCGGAGGCAGCGACGTAACCGTACAGGAGAGGCAAATATGAAGCTTCTGGAAGCCGGACGTTCAGGCGCTCTTGTCGCGGAGGCAAATAAAGTCTCTTTTGGCTTTCCTGGAAATCCCATTGTCACTGATTTTACAGGAACTATTATGCGGGGAGACCGTATAGGGATTATAGGACCAAACGGTGTGGGGAAGACCACTCTTCTCCGTCTTCTGCTGGGGGAATTGCAGCCTGAAGCTGGAGAGATCAAGCTTGGCAGCAGAAGAGAGGTTATATACTTTGACCAGTTGAGAGAACAGCTTGATCCTGATAAATCTGTTATTGAAAATGTCGGTGAGGGGAATGACAGCATCATAATTAACGGCAAAAGTCGGCATATTATAGGTTATCTTCAGGATTTCCTCTTCTTTCCTGACAGGGCAAGAACTCCTGTTGGCATACTTTCAGGAGGAGAGCGGAACAGACTGCTTCTGGCAAAGCTGTTTATGAAGCCTTCCAATATCCTTGTAATGGACGAACCAACAAATGACCTTGACGCGGAAACCCTTGACTTGCTGGAAGATATGCTTATAGAGTATTCAGGTACCTTGCTTCTTGTAAGTCATGACCGCGAATTCCTTAATAATGTTGTTACAAGCACACTTGTAATGAAAGGAGACGGAAAAGTTCAGGAATTTGTAGGTGGTTATGATGACTGGCTGCGCCAGGCAGGACCAACAGATGATACTGAAAACAAAAAGAGAGTTTCTGAAAAGCCGAAACAACAGAAAGAACGGCCCCGTAAGTTAAATTTCAAAGAAGAACGGGAGCTTGAAGAGTTACCGGAACGTATTACAATATTAGAAAGGGAGCAGAACGGACTTCATACAACTTTAGGAGATCCGGCTTTTTATAAGGAGTCCGGAGAAGAGGTAGTTAATGTCAATAAGAGGCTGGAAGAGACCGAAAGCGAGCTTGTAACCCTTTACAAAAGATGGGAAGAGCTGGAAAATATAAAGAATCCGGCTATGTAATAGGATATTGCATAGAATACGGGATAAGAGGAGGGATAAATGGGAAAAGTAAATGAGGAATTGCTTGGGAATGCTGTAAATCTTGAGGGATTGGTTGGTTATAGCGATGGTTCTGTAATAAGCCGCACAGTTATTGACAAAAAGGTTGGAACTATTACTCTGTTCTCTTTTGATGCAGGCCAGGGGCTCAGTGAGCATACAGCGCCTTTTGACGCTTTTGTGCAGATTCTTGACGGAGCTGCTGAAATCACTGTTGGCGGTAAAGCTCATGCTGTATCAAAAGGGGAGATGATTATTCTTCCTGCTGGCATTAGTCATTCGCTGAAAGCGAAGGAACGGTTTAAGATGCTGTTGGTTATGATTAGGGCGGAAGAGTAATAAATAGAGTGAAGGGTGAAGAGTGGAGCTATGGGCGATAAAAATATACAACTATTTGAAGATAAACGTATTCGTACAGCATGGGACGAAGAAAATGAACAGTGGTTGCTTTCCATTGTTGATGTGATTGGCGTGCTGACGGAACAGTCTACACAACGCGGCGCAAGTACATATTGGGCGGTTATGAAAAATCGTTTGAAGGAAGAAGGAGCAAGTGAACTGCTTACAAATTGTAAGCAGTTGAAAATGACCGCAGAGGACGGCAAAATGCGCTTGACAGATGTTGCAAATACAGAACAAATTTTACGCATTATCCAATCTATTCCCTCACCCAAAGCTGAGCCGTTTAAGCTGTGGCTTGCACAGCTCGGCAAGGAACGGATTGACGAAACGATTGACCCAGAATTGACGATTGACCGCGCTCTTGATACATACCTCAAAAAAGGCTACACCCGTGAATGGATAAACCAAAGGCTTCAAGCTATACAGGTACGAAAAGAATTAACGGACGAGTGGGACAATCGCGGCGTAAGAAAGGGCGCTGAATACGCTATTTTAACTGATGAGCTGACAAAGGCGTGGGCAGGATTGACCACAAGGCAATACAAAAATCTTAAACGCCTAAAAAAAGAAAATTTGCGCGATAACATGTCTACCATTGAATTGGTTTTGAATATGCTTGCGGAAGCGACAACAACCACACTTTCACAAAAGCAGAAACCTCAAACGCTTGACGAAAATGTAAGTGTAGCAAAACAAGGTGGCGGCATTGCGGGTGATACAAGAAAAGCTATTGAAAAAGCGTCTGGTGAACCTGTTATAACTGCCCAAAATGCTGTTGATTTCTCACAACTTATTGTTGAAATGATAGAGGATAAGGACGAAGAATAAAAGAAGTCCAAAAATTCTGAAATTATCGTCTGATGAAAATCCAGTTGTTCGGAATTTCCGAACAACTGTTACAGATTGGGCAAAGCTCAAAGAACGCCTTAACGGAGAAGGTCCAGACCAATTGGTGACAATTTGTCACCAACTGAAAATGCAATGTGCAAAATATGCACATTCCAAATTCTAACAAACCCGTTGCGTTTTGTAATCTCAGCATGATCCTTGCGGTCGGTTATAACGTCAAATAGCCGTGCGGCACACAGTTTCGCCAATGGGCAACTGTCAAGGAATATTTGACAGTTCAAAGTGAGAGTATCCGTCAAATGATTGCCTAATAGTATAAGTATATAATATTATCTTGTCTGATTTTTAAACATATTAAAACCTATGAGCTCAGGTAATACCTCAGCTAGTAGGTTTTAGCAGCACATATCATAACATTCAAAAAATTGCCTAATTCTATCATTATACTGTTACCCTTCGCTTCCCAACTAGAGGTTGTATGGCATGGCGTTTTTAACGCCACAATGACAAAGCGTTACGAACGCGAGATTTTAAGTTCATTATCTATCAAATATTTCACCCACGCATTAGTATAAAGATAATCACTATGTGGAGGATCAAAAACACAATACTCGGTTTTACAATTTGATTTATCTTTTGCTTTCTTGTCTGGCCGCACTTCATGTTTTCGCCACATATCCGTGTGCCAGTTCATTTTCTTGTCAAAACCGTGCTCTTTCAGTTTGTCTAGCACCATACTTGGTTTTAATAAATTCATATTTGCAATTGGTACTTGTCTCTCTTTAATACCAATCATAGCTTTATCATATTTTTCCATTTCTGTAGGGTCAGTTGGATCGTATTTAACAAATTCAATAGCCAAATCTGACGAAGAACGGTGATTGCCGAGTTTTGGGATTAAATACGCTTTGAAAGAATAGTGTTGTGAATTTTCAACATCTGCTTCAAGTAGTCTGCGATAATCTTTAACAAATTTGATAGCCAACTTTTCATCTTTACTAACTGGTAAAGATCGCTTTATTGACCGAGTTAATTGTATTGGTACAAAAAGTGTGTCAATCAAGGCGTATTTTTCGCTAAACTCCTTGATTAACCAATCTTCAAAATTCAAAACTAATGCTTGACTTTCGCCGACCAATTCTTTGTCTAATGCTGGCAGATTTCTATGTTCAATTTTATTCCTTAATCTAATAAACAATTCTATATTTCGGCGGACTGGGTCGGCTTGAGCAAAAATTTGTTTTACACACGCCAATAATTCCCACGCTTTTTTATCGCCGTCAATTCTCTTATATCGTCCATTGTTCTCTTTATAGAAATAATTAACTTTCTCTCGTTCAAAATATGCGTGAAGTAATGAAGTCCAAGCGATTATCATTAAGATGGTAAAATTTCCCGTCCGAAAAGCACTCCGTGGGTCATTATATGTTGAAATGGCTTGTGTTGCCGAGTCAATGGATTTATTCAACAGTTCTTTAACATTTCGGTTAATTCGCTTTGTCATGTTTGATATTATACCATGAAAACAAGGAGAAACCTATTTGTCATTACTAAAACTGTGAGCAGAGTAAATCAGGACGTGGTAATATGAAAATTTAAAATGTACCCGTTCACATGTCCGTTACACTATTATTAGGTGTAGACGGCAGAGTTGTTTGATTTTGTTCCTTGATAGATTTTGATTGATCTGTTGGTATTGTTGGTTGTTGTGAGTAATTATTAGGTGTAGACGGCATAAAGTAATAGGGTGAAGTATTGTTATTATCAGTATTAGATTTAAACGTAGAGGTTGGTTCTTTTAATATACCTGCTTTCAATAAGTCTTCACCACTGATTACAAGCTCTTCATACGGCGCAATGGCTAATCTAAAAGTAATTCCATCTACAGTTATTTCAGACTTATTATAATTAAGCTCTGCGTTATCAAAATACACACCTCGAATTAATGTTCCATTCTTTGCATCAATAAGCTTCAATGTCCCAGTTAATTTCCAAGAGATATCAGAGATATAATGATGGGCATTATCATCAGGTCTGGGGTATTTGTTAATAACCAAATCTTGTGTATCTACTGTGATTCCAACTTCAGCTAAAGCCTGAAAATCCTTCCAAATATCGTTTCTTATAATTAGCGTGTTGTAATCACTTAACCCTGCATTTTTATTAATGCGTGTGTATACTTCACCAGTCAATGGATTATATGCTAATGCTGTGACAAGATTTATATATATATATTTACTCATCGAAGAAAATTCATAAGGGTGATCAAAAGTTGGTTCACGCTCTATCATAGGACGGGCAATATGATCTGAAGAGAATGGTTTATCGAGCTTGCCTATTAATAATATCCAAGTTTGTTTTTTAATTTTTTCAACTTCATCTGGTGACGCTTTTATTTTGATTGCTAAAGAATATTCTTTACCACAATTGAAACCATCACATATGCGATTGAAAGTAATAGGGAATTCTTTGAAATTATTTATTACGGTTTTATACACATCAGTAGAATAACTTTCTACCGTTGTTGTTGCGCCAAACATGTTTGATGCTTCGTATGAAGAGGTGTCATGTGTCGAACCTAACCTGACTGACATTACATTACCATTATTAATTAGTGGGACATTGACTGTAAATTCTTTATCATGAGTTGAATATGTGATCTGAGGATCATTTACTGCGAAAGCCAGATAATCGGAGCCTTTGAGGTTTCCCATTAATGGCGTGTTTGGTTTTACATCGACACGAACTGGTTTTAGTACGATCTCGTCGTATGGACCGCATTCTCCCTCTTTATAATCTTTACAAATAGCATTTAAGCTATGATCTTTACAGCATTGTTTTTTAAATGTATCAAGCTTTAAGTAAAGTTCTACAACGTCATGCCCTATATAGTATGGAGGCAATTTTTGGACATTAGGAGAGATAGGCTTTGTCGAAAATGCTATTTTGCCACTCTTTTTTTGTTTTGTTTTTGCAGCTTTGCCTTTTGCGAAAGCGCATTGCAGAGATAGGGTAGAGAATAAATACGTTAAAATAAGAAGCATAATAAGAATAGATTTTTTGTATCGCATAACATCTCCATTTATTTCAATCGTTAACTAATAAACCACCCACAGGAAGATTATTCATACAATGAAAAAGAACTTTTTGCAATTAATTTATCTTGCAAATTAATTCTATTTTTCAATCGTTACAAAATGCACATTTCTATTAAAAAGGGGTGCATTTGACATGTTTAAAATACAGAAGGGTTATGATAGCGAAAGCAAGACTTTTCGCCTACCGGTCGAACTCGTAGAACGCTTGGAATTGTTGGCAGCAAACAATAAATTGTCGCTTAATCAGCTTGTTATTCAATGTTTAAACTATGCTGTTGATAATCTTGAACATGATAGTGGTGGAAAACCTAATTCTTAAGGCTCTGGAAGAAGGCTTTAGCCAACTGTACGATTTTATCGTACAGTTGAAATTCAGTAGTTAAAAGAAGAAGGCAATGAAACGGTAACAAATTGTTACCAGTTGAAAATGACTGCTCCAGATGGCAAAAGCTGGCCGGGCTTTTTGATACAAAAATTCTTACCTATCTACTCAAATTGAGCTTTAAATTCTTTTACCACTTTTTTCAGCTTGTCTACTTCCGCTTTAAGCAAACTTATCTCTTCTTCAAGTTTTGTGATTCTCTCATTTTCCGCCATTACTTTTAATCTCGCGGCTTCCGGCGCCGGATTATGCTCCGTAATTGTAATATGAGGCTCTCCGGAGAGAAGATGTGCATATCGTTGCTCTTTCTGCCCCGCTTGTCTTTGTAATAAAGTTACAAATGGCGGTTCGAACTGCTGCAATTCTTTTATTGTCTCTTCAACTGAAGCTATATCCGGAAATTCAGCCATTCTTGACCCTCTTGTGCGGAGTTCACCGAGAGTTTGAGGCCCTCTAAGTAGCAGTTCTGCAATAATGGCAAGTTCCTGCGGTGCAAGCCGCTCTCCAAGAGAATGGCAGTATTTCGGCACCCGGCTACCTTCCGCGGAGTGCCTCGCGAAGCCTTTAATTTTAAGTTTATCCAGTCCCCTTACTATATCTTCTTCTCCCAGCGTCATAACCGGATCTCGGTTTGATTTTTGGTTACAGGCATTAGTTAAGGAATTAAGAGTGAGGGGATAGTATTCAGGCGTTGTAAGTTCTTTTTCAATAAGCGCGCCGAGTATTCTTACTTCAGTTTCTTCTAAAGTCATTTCCATCATATGGCTTGTCCTCATCTATGTTTTGTAAGGCTTTTGTCTAAGTTCTATACAGTTTGCTTGCAGTTTTAGACATTGTACACTACATTAGTTATCATATTTTTATATTAAAAAGGAAGGTAGAACAGATGGCAAGCGCGAAAAAAGGGGATAAGGTTTTAGTTGATTATACAGGAAGGTTTGATGACGGAACGGTTTTCGTTTCTACTTTGGAGGAGTTGTGTAATGCTGATGAGTGCGATGCCGAAGAGCACGATGACGATTGCGGATGTGGCCACGAAGCAGGTCCGGAAGAGGTTGTGATTGGTGAAGGGGAGCTTTTTCCACAGATCGAAGATGCCCTTATAGGAATGAAGCCAGGTGAAAAAAAGTCTTTAGTTATAACTGCTGAAAATGCTTTTGGCCTTCATGATGAAACAAAGATTTTTACGGTTCCGCTTAGCGATCTTCCAGAGGATTTTGACGTAGCTGTCGGCGAGGAGATTGTGCTTTCCGGGGACGATGATGAGGAGCTGCCGGTTGGTGTAATTGAGGTTGCAGAGGATAGCGTGACTTTTGATGCTAATCACCCGCTTGCGGGGGAAAATCTGAATTTTGAGATTGAACTTTTAGAGATACTATAACGGGACACCGAGGGCGTCGTCCCCTATATAGTCCGCTGCTGACGGAAATTCCCCTCTATGGAGGGGTGCCCGAAGGGCGGGGTGGTTATCGGGCGCACACAGTGCGCCCCTACGCATAATGAATTATGCATTGTCTTTTTTCCTATTCTGTTTCGGGGTTTGCTTTTGAAAAACCGCCGGTTTTCAGGCGTTGAGACAGAATCTTAATAGTGGCTGCTATAGGCAGCGCAAGTAATATCCCCCAAAAACCCATCAACTCACCAAATCCCATAACAACGATGATAGTTGTCAGTGGATTCAGATTCATTGCTTCTTTAAAGACAAACGGTTTTATCAGATACCCTTCAGCAAAGTATATTATTATGAAAGCGATAGTAACTTGTAATAATATCGCACCGCTTTGGAACTGCACGTATGCAAAGAACAGCGGAGGAATAACAGCTAAAACAAACCCTATAAATGGGATAATAGATGCCAACCCTGCGAAAATACCATTTAGTAGAGGATGGTTAACACCGAGAATAACAAGTACAATTGTAGAAACGCTTGCTACTATTAGCGATACAATAAATTGTCCCCTGATATAGTTACCAACGCTTTTATTAACATCATTTCCAAATTCCAGAATTCCGTCCCGCTTATCTGAAGGAAGCCAGTATTTTATTCCGTTTTTAATCTCTTCTTTATAGAGCAGCATGAAAAAGACCAGTATAGGTGCAATAATAAGGCTTAAGATGTTTATTGCAAAACGTGATGTCGCTCTGTAAAGAAAGTTCCATACAACATTTATAAAGGTATCTATATTGTTACTGGTATAGTTAAGAAGCCACTCCCATTCTTCTGAGCCCGGCGCAGCCATTAATTTGCTTTTTATAGTTTGTATAATACCTTTTAATTCCTGTATGTATGTGGGTATATCTTTAACAAAGGCGTTAAAGTGCATGGTTAAAAGCGGTATAAGGTAAAAAAGGGCAAAAGCGGATAATATTGCCAGCAGGAAGTAGAGTGTTATTATTGCTTTTCGTCTACTTATGCGTTTATTCAAGAATATAACAATAGGATCAAGCAAATAGGCAATTATAAAGGAGAGAAGAAAACATGATAAGGTATGTTTCATGCCGTAGCATAGTAAAACGACTGTAGTAACAGTCATAAAGCCTATAATGATTTTTAGGTATCTGTTCTGCTTTTCGTCCATTATCTTGTCAAAATTGGGTTATTGGCGGATAGATGTCATGTTCTTCAAGCCAGGATTTAATGCGGCTATTCAGCATTTCTTCTTTTAAGATACTAAAAGTTTCCATTTCATCAGGGTAAAATGAAAGGATTTCTTCTATTTTTCCAAAGCTGTTTCTGCCGGTAAAAGAAAGGGTCATTATCTCTTTTACTCCCCCTTTGGGAAGGTTTGAAATGAAATCGTGTACTAAAACTCTTTCTTCTTCATAGGTAAGGCTTGGTATCTCAAGGTATTGCTCAGTTTTAGTTTCTATATCATTCCAAAAACTTTCATCATCATAATCTGTTGGTACAAAAAATACTTCACCGCTGTTTCTGTCGAGAAAATAAATTATCTCCGGATCTTCATTATCAAAGGCATCTATTAACTCTTCCCAGATTATTTCCACTTCTTTTGCTATACCCATTAATGCTCCATTGAATATCTAAATTACCTTGTAAATAATTTTATAACAAACTGATTCAACATATTAAATCTTTTTCCTTTCAATGCTTTACTAGACCAGACAATTTTTTTCAAGTATAGTTTTCAAATGCGCGCCATATTCCTGGCAGATGCCCATCTGCAAGAACCAACAGATCATAATTACAAGGTAATGCTTCAATTCCTTGATGGACTTATTGGTTCGGTTGATACCATTTTTATTCTGGGGGATTTTTTTGAATTCTGGATAGGGTATCCCGGTATCCCGTTTCAGCGTTATATCCCTGTTGTGGAGTCATTAAAACGTCTTACCGATTCCGGTGTAAAACTGGTCTATTTTGAAGGGAACCATGATTTTCATATGGGAGATTATTTCCGTGATGTTCTTGATGCAACTATCTATAAAAAAGGAGTTGCCCTTAATATAGACGGCAAAGTGGTTGACTTGAGCCACGGAGATCAAATGTCCAGTGACTTTGGGTACAAGATGTTAAGACTACTTTTGCACAGTTTTGTAACTAAGTGGCTAACTTATATTGTTCCGCCGAAAACTGCCGATCGTATAGCTGTATGGATGGGGAAAAAATCAAAAGGGCGATATGTTTCGCAAAACCTTGATGATACATACAGAACTCTTGCTTTAAGCTATGCCAAGAAAGCTTTTGCAAAGGGGAGTGATATTGTAATAAGCGGGCATATGCACGTTGCTATGGAAGAGAGTATAGGAAGTGATAAAGTTATAATTCTTGGTGACTGGATCAGTCTATTTACATATGCAGAGTGGATTGATGGGGAAGTCACTCTGAGACGTTATGGATTTGACTCCGGCGTTTGATTATCTATTATGTGACGCAGGCTTTTGGTCATATCTGAAGTAGTGTGGAGTGTGAAGAGTGGAGTGTGGAGTTTTAGCCCGACAGGGCTTGATTTGCATAACCGCAGGTCAACGACCTGCGGTTGAGCAACCCAACCATATTCCTGCCTGAAAGGCAGAACTTCTTTCAATCTTTTATTGTTTCAAGCTCAGAAAGTTCTGCCTTTCAGGCAGATGTTTTATTTATATCGTAACCGCAGGCCGTTGGCCTGCGGTTATGAAAATTTGGCTTTTCAAGCCACCGGCGCTATCTAAAAACCTGTAAAGTTAGGCTATGCCTAAGTTTACAGGTTTTTGACTTTTAATTCCCCTCTGTGGAGGGGTGCCCGAAGGGCGGGGTGGTTCTTAACGTTTATATGGACGGTCAATGACCGCCTGTGTTATCGGGTGCACACTGTGTGCCCCTACTTTTGGTAAAGTAGGCTTCAAGCCCCTTTTCACCTAAGTTTGGAGCCTTTATTTTCCATTTTTCATTATTAATAACAAGGGCAACAACAGCTATTTGAGGGTTTTCTATCGGAGCATAAGCTGCGAACCAACTATAATATCCGGGAGGCTCTTTCCCGTTTATTGAACCGGTTTTAGCAGCTATTGATATGCCGGGAATTTTTGGGATCCCTTTACGATCACAAAACGCGTGTTTTGATGTCCCTTGCGTAACTGTAGCTGACAAAAGTTTCTCAACATTTTTTGCCATTGCAGGCGTTAGGATTTGTTTGAGTTCCGTTGGCTTGGGTCTAAAAATAGGAGTGCCCTTGTTGTCTCTGATTTCATCAGCCAAATATGGCGCCATCATGGTTCCGTTGTTTGCAATTCCGGAAATAATGGAAAGAACATGAAGTGGCGAAATTTTAACTTCATGGTCTAAACCGGCTCCCATCAGCGCAAGTTCGTATCCAGTTTGTGGCATGTGAATTTGACTCTGTTTAATGCCTGTACCTGGGAACAATTCTTGGTTAAACCCGAACTTTGTTGCCTGGCTGACCAGTTGATTAGCTCCGACAAACTCATATGCTAATCTGCCGAAGACCGGATTTGCGGATTTTGCCATAGCTTGAATAAGTGGCAACTGATTATATTTTTTACCGGTTGGTAGCCAATGCGCGGGATTTTCTGAAGATAATTTCCCACCGAATTTTATTATGTCATCGGTAGTAATTTTGTTTTGCTCCAGAGCTGCAGATACGGTAATTATTTTGAACAGGGACGCCATGGGATATATTTGCGAAAACGCTTCCGGTGCCCATGTTTGATCAATTTGTGAATAACTTGTCATAGCCAGAATTCTACCGGTTTTAGGTTCCATTGCCATGAACAGGGCGTATGGAACTTGGGATTGGGTCATAAAATCGTGGACAGTTTGCTGTAGTTCAGGGTCTATGCTGTAATTTATTATATTTCCGTTATCAAGTTGGACTTGATATTGATTTGATTTGACTTCAGCAAAGAGGAAGGCTGTTTCGGCAGCTTTGAAAACTTGCCATTTGTCTATTTCAGCACTATCTTTCCTCCATAAATTCCACTTTGAGGAATTTGATGCGGCAGGCTGTTTAGATATGAACAGATTTAGAAAAAACAGGCAGAGTACTAAAACTCCTAAAATTGTGAAAATTCTTTTTATATTAAATTTCAGAAAAAATGGGGATTTGGGACTGTTCTGCTTTTTTCTGTTAGCAGACCGTGTATAGCGATTGTGTATATAATTCTTCTTTTTTGTTGAGTTTTTAAAGTCCTTCATAATTGATTAAAGGATACAATAACCGTTTTAAGTTTGTCAATTAGGCTGTAATGCCAAATCGTGTAATGTTAAATTCTGCAATACGTTTTCTGTTGCAGAGTCAATAGTTGTAAAAAGCTTTTCAATTGCCTCTTGGTTACCGACAATACAGTTTAAATCCCTCTGTTTAAAATTTCTTATGGCTGTTAGCACAGAAAAAACAGTTATTTTATCAGGCGCTTTGGCTGGTTGGTAGTATGGCGGATCAGTAGCTATGATAGTGAGAAATCCCGCGTTATAGAGGTCATTTGCAATATTTATAAGTATCGTTTCGGGCACGTTCAATTTTTCCGAAAGCATTGGAATATTAAATGGCTCTTTACCCTCTTCAAAAGAGGCTGTAGCTTCTTTCATAATGGTTAATCCTAAAAATTCCTGCATACGAATACTTATTGGCTCATCAGAGAGCTGCCACCTGAATCTATTAATGTTTTGGTGTGAATGGACTACTTCCATGCCAAAAAGAACAATAATCCAGCTGGTGTAAATCCAGACCATAAAGATTGGGATAACCGCAATGGTTCCGTATATTGCATTGTATTTTGCAACGCCGATCTGAAAGTGAATATATCCCCATTGCGCAATCTGCCAGCATGTACCGGCTAAAATACCTCCAACAATAGCGGATTTCAGATTGATCTTGGTATTTGGCATAAAGCTGTAAAGAAAAACCATAGTAATCCAGATAACAAGATAAGGTATCATCTTGAAAAGAACCAGAAAGATATATCCAAGGTATGAGGTTTGAATAAGCCATCGAACAAAAGATTGGCTCTGAATAAAACTTGTCATGCTCACGGCTGTGAAGATGAGAATAGGGGCGCTTATTACTACGCTTAAGTAATCGCTGAATTTACGTTGCAAACTTCTTGTTTCTTTGACTCTCCAGATTCTGTTAAAAGTCGTTTCTACATTTTCCAGTAGGGATATTACGGTTATGAAAAGAATAATAAGGCCAAATGCCCCAAGGGACTTCATGTTTGTATTGTTTATATAAGTAATGATATAGGATACAATTTCCTGCGAACCACCGGAAAGCTGCTTAATTATAAATGGTTCTACCCTGTTTTGTACTCCAAAACCTTTTAAAATAGCAAAAGCGATTGCCAGGAGTGGTACAAGAGATAAAATAGTGGTGAAACTCAGGGCAGAAGACCTTAGTAATAATTTGTCTTTTAGAAAATTACGTGCAGAAACAGCAAGTATCTGAATGGAAGTAATGATGTGACAGGGTAATCTTTCGCTACACTTAAATTCCTTGTTCAATATATTTGCAACAAAAGTATCAAGCCAATCACTATTGTTTTTACTGTTCATTATTACCTCATAACAGAAAGGGCACACAGAGTGCACCCTTCATTTGAGTTTGGCTTTTGGCTAGATGTTGCGTTGCCTTCGTTGTATTATTCCCCTCCAGTGGAGGGGTGGCCGAAGGTCGGGGTGGTTCGGGCGCACACTGTGCGCCCCTACGAATAAATCAAGCCCCTCTTAAACGTTCTTTTTCTTTTTCCATTGCTTCTTTACCAGCTTCTATTGCTGAACTAAGAATGCTCTTTTTCTCTTGGAAAAGCTCTTTTCCATCTTCAATGGTTGATTTAATCTTGCTCTGGGCGTCACTTGAGTAACCTTTTATCTTATCTATTGCATCATCTGCCAGATCTTTTATTTTACCCCGCATCTCTTCACCGGTTTTTGGCGCAATCAACAGAGCTACTCCTGCTCCAACTGCTGCTCCTGCAAGAAATGATAAAAGAATTGTTCCCATTCCGTTTTGATTATCAGACATAATCTATTTCTCCCCCCTTTTTGTTAATCTGTTAAGCAGATGGTTACCTAAATAGCTACCTGTTACTTTTAAGCCGGTTACCAATATAGATGATTTTGAAGCAACATTGGCAACCTTACCTGCTACTCTGTTAATCCCTGAAATATTCCGCCCGGTTTCTCCCACTGCGTCCATAAAATCCTCTAAATCCTCTACTTTCCCGGCTACTCCACTGGTCAGTGTACGAATATCCCGTAATGTTTCGTTAAGCTCTCTTATTGTGGGCTGGATCTCAAGGTCTGTTTTTGTGATAAATTGATTTAAATTTAAAGCGGTTTTTTTAAGCTCAATGATTAAAGGGATAAGGAATGCTAGAACAATAATCAGGATAACCGCAACAATTAATAACACTATTTCCAGAATAGACATATGTAGCTCCCTTAGCATTGTTTAGAAGTATACTGTTTTTAATCTGCAATGCAATTGGTTACTTTTTAATCTTTTTTTATTTAATTATTATTGCATTAACATAGGTAAAAATCAAGAAAACCCTGCATATAACCCCCATGACATTCTATTTTGAACTACTTATAAAATGTATGTTATAAAATAACCATGTCACAATTTTCTATTACAACAGATTATATTCCCAGAGGGGATCAACCAAAAGCTATTGATGAATTATCGGCCGGGATTGACAACGGGGATAAAAGCCAGGTACTTCTCGGTATTACCGGCTCAGGAAAGACATTTACCATGGCAAATGTCATTGCCAGAACAGGCAGGCCGTCTCTGGTACTGGCTCCCAACAAAACTCTTGCGGCACAGCTTTATGGCGAATTTAAACAGCTCTTTCCTGATAACGCGGTAGAATATTTTGTATCCTATTACGATTATTATCAGCCTGAAGCATATATACCCACAACAGATACCTTTATTGAAAAAGATTCTTCAATTAATGATGAAATAGATAAGCTGCGGCATTCTGCTACAAGAAGCCTCTTAACCCGCCGTGATGTGATTATAGTCGCATCAGTATCATGTATTTACGGTATCGGTTCTCCAGCAGAGTATGAAGCTATGCATATCTTTTTCACTGAAGGAGAAGAGTATGGCAGAGATAACTTGCTGCGTAAGCTTGTTGAAATCCAGTATGAGCGTAATGATATGGATTTTCACAGAGGGTCATTCAGAGTAAGGGGGGATAATATTGAAGTATTCCCTGCTCATGATGATGAAAAAGCCATAAGGATAAGCTTTTTTGGTGATACAGTGGAGGGAATATCAGAAATAGATCCTTTAAGAGGAATAATATTAAGGCATTTGACAAAATACGCGATATATCCTGCTTCTCACTATGTTGCCAGCCAGGAAACGCTTAAAAGAGCTATTGAAGAGATAAGAGTCGATCTTTTGGAAAGACTTCAATGGCTTCGCGGTCAGAATATGCTTCTTGAAGCTCAGAGGCTGGAACAGAGAACGATGTTTGACATAGAAATGATGGAGGAGATGGGATTCTGCCAGGGGATAGAGAATTATTCAAGATACTTTGACGGAAGATCAGCAGGAGAGCCGCCATATACGCTTATGGATTATTTCCCAAAAGATTTTCTTCTTTTTGTGGACGAATCTCATATAACAGTTCCGCAGGTGGGGGCCATGTACCGTGGTGACCG
>Ga0123357_10003828_pt1 | contig 17427 bp, 14 predicted proteins | sample TergutEmb28metaG_FD_89873 | JGI IMG/M metagenome (GOLD analysis project Ga0123357, IMG submission 89873) | Embiratermes neotenicus P4 segment gut microbial communities from Petit-Saut dam, French Guiana - Emb289 P4 | ecosystem: Host-associated > Arthropoda: Insects > Digestive system > Gut ... | reverse complement strand
TGGTCCTGAGAGCCGCTGCGTGGGTCGTGTGTCCGGTTTGGAAGGTGCCGTGCGACGCACGGCACCTTCCAAACCGGACACACGACCCACGCAGCGGCTCTCAGGACCATCATCGATCTGCAAACTCCGTGCAGAAAAGCATATGCTGCAACTTAACATCTAGTGCTCCTGATGACGCGCGTATGCGCCCGAAACATGTCGAGCTAGAGAAACTTCAATACATTACATTATTGCATCAAGCTGGCAGTTCACTCTATTACGTGTATATGAAACTTCTGGATTTAGCATGTGACCTGTATAGTCAAGAAACCGACCTAAAGTAACAGCATATATGACGTTAGGTAAAGAGACCTTCAGAATCGTGATAGCTGAACCGAATGTCATAAATCCCTTCACACTGCTGAGCCGTTTTCTGATACAGAAATACTAACATGACGTAGTGAACCTGAAATCCTTTGGACGGTAAATAAACCTGCGTCGCGATATAGTGGTTAGCCATCTTTCTTCGCTACCGGAAGTTTCGCGGGTTTCAGTGCCATCGTGTATATCAGCTCTATGTTTTATCGATATCCTCTGAAGCAGGCCAGGAATATTCTGCAATAATACGGTACCTTAAATTGTGCCACATCAGCTGTCTCCTATGTAGACACCATATTATTAAAAGCTGTATAAAATACGCCATTTGATACAGTGTTATTAAAATAAGCAAGCATAGAAGAAAGGCAAGCGATCCTAAGGTTGCAGAATTTTAATTACATTTCGATAAAACTATTTTTATGGCAAATTCGAGCCTCTCGTGATAGTTTATGAACATCAGTCCTCCTTGGTTGTGACGTCACGTGGTGTGGTAACTAGCTGCCTGTCGATGCCTCATCGTACACCAGAAAACAGTAATCTTCAAGCATACATTGTCTTCTTACAGACGAACTTTGTGGTTTTCACAGGTTATTTAATATTACTGGAGCTTTTAGGTCTATGAGTCCTTGATGAGACGGAGCATAGGCCTGGAATTGCATAGAATTGTAGGAGGGTCACATCTTGTGAGAGGCCATTATGGGAACGAAGAGATGTAGGGACATAACCGTTTAGATGAATCTTAAGGGGATACATTATAAGTAGGGGAAGGGAAAGGAATTGGCTGATGATTGTGAACAAAGGTTGCATTTTACATTTTTTTGCATTGAAAGTTTGGATTTCGCGTCTTTATACTTGCCTATACTTGCTGTTTCTTGACACGTCTGGAATATTTGACGTACATAATGCCATCTTATAATAAAACAAATTAGATGCACTAATTTCTCAAATTTATTTTTGGAATAAAACTCTACATATTTCGGGTAGTTCCTCTGTCCATCATCAGGAGCTCTTCACTGTACACACAGCAGTGGTATATATCATACATATACCACTGCTGACAGCTTGCGAGCGGGATTAGAACGGAACTGGTTCCGTCTTGACGTGCTCCTCGCAAGCTGTCAGCAAACCTGTATGACATATACCATTGCTGTGTGTACAGTGAAAAACTCCTGATGATGGACAGAGGAAATGTCCGAAACGTGTAGAGTTTTATTCCAAAAATAAATTTGAGAAATTAGTGCATCTAGTTGGTTTTATTATAAGAATTTTTCACGATGCACGGTCACCTGAACGTCACAGAGGAACTGTCCGAAACATGTAGAGTTCTATTCCAAAAATAAATTTGAGAAATTAGTGCATCTAGTTGGTTTTATTATAAGAATTTTTCACAATGCACGGTCACCTGATCGTCATATTCGTATACGTGTGAAATGCAGTTTATCCACTGAACCCAGTTTCCATTGCGTGCCTCAAGACTTTTCCTGGTACAAGCTACGTAGGTATCCACGTTGTGCGGTCCCTCAGTACCTTAGACTGATCGTCATTAGGGCTTCGGATTGTCGTATCCTTGTAACTTTGTTTGCGTGACGGCCTGTCTGAACGCAAGATTTATATCTGTCGTTAAACTATTAACCTGTTCTCCATACTTCGTAAAATAATGAATGCTTATAGCGTCGCCACGAGCTTGGTACCATGCGTTGTCTGTGCCATCTAATGCCTTCTGAACCAAATGGTGATCATGTATTTGAGAATGTGACAGCTATCAAAATTTTGTGTTGTGGAATTGGCTACACTCGAATACATCAAGCAATTTAATGCGAAGTATATCGTTTAATATCTCGGCTTATACAAATCGCAGTTTGCCGAAACTCGTAATGCTGTGTTGTAAAGGTTAAGCTTAATTGTGAATGAATGCATAATCCACTGGCTGAGAGCCTTTCTTGAAGTGTTGGTGTGTGATTGAATATTTGGAGCCATTAGAGTCGGCCCCACAAACCAGATGAGAAGAGTTACTGATATGCCGACCAACTAAATGTTTTCGTATAGAAATTATTGCTACAGTTGTGTTAATTGTACTTATGTATTTATGTCATTGCGTTATGTAAGGTCTAGTTTAAGTTGTCTTAACTGTAACCAAATCGTTGCACTGTGGACACACCTTATAGGAGTTGTGTTACTTCATAGTTGGTTAATTAGCCGATCCGAGTGGCCGCATGGTTGAATGGGTGGGTGTGCGGCCGCTGGCTTGCTGGGACTGCAGGTTCGAATTCCGCTGGCAGCATGGATGTCTGTCTGTTGTGTTTATTGTATATTGACAGGTAGAAGTCTCTGCTTAGGGCTGGTCACTTGTCCAGAGGAGTCCTACCGAGAGTGGTGTGTCTGAGTGTGATGTGTCTGAGAGTGGTGTGTCTGAGTGTGATGTGTCTGAGAGTGGTGTGTCTGAGTGTGATGTGTCTGAGAGTGGTGTGTCTGAGTGTGATCATGAAGTCTCGATACTGAGGAGGCCCAGGCCCACAAGGGTCTGTTGCATCTTGAAAAAAAAATAGTGGGTTAATTGACATGGGAAGGCCTGTTGCACTCGTTCAGGTAGTTATACAACTTTAGTCTACAGACAGGGTTGTTTGGTCACCTTAAGTTTTACATTGTTGTCTGGTTACATTACTTTTTAAATTAATTGGTTTTATTACGTTAATTTCTTCAAGTTGTCCTAGTGTGGGGAATGTTTTTAAGTCGTATTTTATCCTTTAATCCACACCTCTAGATCGAACCGGGTTAGCTCATTCGGTGTAATGTCAAGGCTGCTGTCTGGGCAACCGAGGAATCATGTTTCGCTTTCCGACAACAGGAGGTGGACGTTTCCTTACAGCAAATGTTCCAGAGTGGCTCCGGAACACACCCAGGCTCCTATTCATTGGATATCGGGGGATCTTCCTCCTTGTGTGAAAAGATCGGTACGTGAACCCGACCACCTGTAACTAATGCCGTGGCTAGGAATGAGTGGAAGTACACCTCCACTCTTCCATATGCCTTCGTGGCATGCTCCGAGTCGACTAAGCTAACCATACAATCCCCCCGTTACTTTGTCATCTTTAAAACACAACATGACTGCCACAGGACGAGACGCCGATGTTGTTGTCGGTTTAGGCGTCGCCGTCTGTTTTAATTCCACGTATTTTTCCCTTTCTCAAACCTGTGACGCTACATGACCAGCATGAACCGCTCTCAATGCCAGATCATCTGCATATGAAGAGACTGGTTCGGTTTTATGTTTTCCTCAGTGCTGCGTGCACCTGCGCTGCTGTATGAATCTAGTTACTCTCTTACTGGCATGCGCCCTTACATGTTAATTGCGCTGCTTTGTATTCGGTTTGTGGGCATAGATATTTGTAATCATGGCGTGAGTAAAATGGGTTTTGGTCACGTTAATGAAGATTTGATTTTTATGGAATATTGTATCTGTGTTTTTCTAACTTTTACTGTGGTTGTTTATCTTGTTTTGTAACGTGTGGGTGTGTGTATGTTTGGGTTTGGTAATGTGTGGGTGTTTGTATGTGTGGGTGTTTTGATGTTATGTAGACTTCTAATTACTGTGTTTTTTATTGTTTGTACTGTGTGTTTGTATTTTTTCGTTTATGTATATTTATTCTAATTTGTTTTGTTGGTACTAGTGTAAGGACTACTGCCACCGAGTGACAACTCAATTTCAGTTACTACTAATAATAATAATTTTCGTCGGATCCACTTCCTTATGAATGTCGTCCTGCCAGTTCAGTCTCTTGCAGGTTTTTTCCCCCCCTTTTAATATTTCAAAAGGTCTTGTCGGAGCTAACTTTGACGCAGGGTACTGAGTCCAAGGCGTCGGCGTATTTTTGTACCAGTTCGCTATGTTTTCATATTCTCCATTCAGCCTCACAACGTCCCTTCATTCAGCAGCACCTGCGCTGGTAAAGTCTTCGTTGACCTTATTTCCCCCAGTTTCCTCTCTCTCTGTCTCCTCTGAGGTCTTGTAAATTTACTACACCTGTTAACTTAATCATCATCATTATTCTACAGAATTTCCTATAAGTACTTAAGTCAATACTAATTCCATTAGTCTGGGTCATTATTTATTCCTTTAATCGAAAAGATCCTTGAAAGACATTTACCTGTAGGATAACAACATGAGCGTCATTTATCTTGAAGCCGCCAGGAGAGACGTTCTGCTCTCACCCCCAAACACAATATTAATCGCCAACATCACCTAACATATTTTAAATCCATTACGTCTGGAGCTTAAGGCGTATGCTAGTCTTAATCTATTAATCATTTCGAAAGGCTGACGCTTGATGAGGGCAGAAGGGCGAGGGAGGTGCTTCATTTTGGCACCTGGAGTGTTCATGTTCCTTCAGAAATGATTTAAATCAGGGGTAGACAATTTCAGCGTAACTACCTCGTCTACCAGAAACTTTGCTAATTAGGTTCTATCTTCATAGTCGTATTAGGGGCTTTTATTTGTCTATCCTGTTTACAATTGGCCAGCTGTTGTTACGGACACTGATTATCCACGTTCCTATAAGAAATGATATGAACGGCGTTACATTGAAGGACAATCAATCTTCCAATTTTTAAGTAAATGTCATAGATGGGGGTGTTTGAAAAGAGGGTGCTGAGGAAAATGTTTGGGCCATGAAGAAAGGATGTGATGGGGGGGCGGAAAAAACTATTGTGAGAAGCTTCATAAGTTTACTGCTCACAAAATATCATTCTGGTGATAAAATCAATATAGTTTGCGAATGGTATGGTGTGTAGCGTGCATTGAGGCGAAAATGAATATACACAACATTTTACTCGGAAACTCTGAAAGAACAGACCGCTTGGGAGACCCTGACTTAGATAGAAAGGTGGTATTGAAATTGGTCTCAAAGGCATGGGGTGTGAGGGTAATCCATCTGGCCCAAAACATTATCAACAAATCTTGATGAAAATTTCTGAATTTTCTCATTACTTTTCAAATAACGTATTCTGTATATTGACAGGCTACGGATTGGATAACTACAATATCGTAGATATTTTCCGTTTAGGGTCAAGAGATTACTACTGCAAAGAATCTAGTCCGGTTTTGAGGCCTACCCAGCTACCTGTTCAGAGGATACCGGGGACTTTTTCTATGGGAGCAAAGTGATCGTGGCGTGAAGCTGACCACCCACATCAAGTGCCAACTTTAAAAATGAGTGGAGCCAATCCTCCATTTCCCCATAAACCGTAAGATTGTGCACAGGGTTACTTACCTTTATGAATGAACATGCTTGTGTACGAGCCATTCAGGTACAGTCTTCAGAATAATGCGTGAAAATGAGTTACGCGCTATTCAATCGACGGTGCAGGCAGTCAGGTCAATGCTTGCAGATAGACACTGTGCATTCCTTTCCGTGAAACATGTTTGAGCAGCCCTGGAATACCGAACAACGAGATTACGAATCTGCCAAACCCCCGTTAGTCCTTTCCTGACGCATTGCGAGCGCTAAATGGAAATCATAAAAATGTATCCACGTGACGCCATTAAATAGCCATTAGCGTCACCATCTTTATGTTTCCCTTCTAATGCCAACAAAATGTCATGATTTTTTTTTCTCTTAGAGGATTATAACTGCATCTGTACGCTACTTTTTGAAAGTATATTACACTTTAATTTGTTTGACCCAGTCTGTAATATTACAAGATAAATAAGGATTTCGCACAGTATAGAATATAAACAGTCTATACGGCGGTACTTTCCTTCAAAATTTGATACTGTTATTCAAAGAACCAGAGTTCATAATAAGATTCGCTGTAGCCTTGCAGTCGACCCTGTCTTCAGCCTCTCTAATTAGATGTACACACACAAAAACACACACACACACATTCTGCTACTGTAAAATGTATTAATATATTATGTTTATTGGACCGTGCATCGTCTTGATAGTTGAATAAAGAGAGACCAACTTGATGTCACTTGTTTTATTATTTCATTATTTAATGCTCAACATATTTCGGATATGGTATCCGTATGCAAGCTGAGGCACTCAGTGCTTCAGCCTGCGTACGGATACCACACCACCCCAGCCAAACCACAATATAACACCAACACACATCGAACCAGAGCAATACAACCCATTAAATAACTTAACAAATAAGTCGCAAGCTCCTGAGAATGGATGTATTAATATCCGAAACATGTTGAGCATTAAATAATGAAATAATAAAGCAAGTAACATCAAGTTGGTCTCTCGTTATTCAAGTATTAATATATCTTGCTTCCATCAGTGCCTAGATCTCCCAAGTTTGTTATTTCCTTCCCGTTGCCAATTAAAAGTAATTTTTTGCCCGTTTCTCATCTCCTCGTCAGTGCTATGTGTCACGCCCGTCTTATCCTCATTGTTTTGATCAAAATAATAATTTTAGTAAAGAAGCTTCTCGTTGTGTAATTTTCTCAGACCCCTTGGATCTTTGTTTTTCTCTTAGGGTGAGATATTGTTTCACTTCTGTATAAAGCATGTACACGTATAATGATGTGTAGCCTCGTAATGATACACAATACTGTCAGAGCGATCGCATCAGGCGGATAGACAGTACATATGTTCAGACGAATGCAACCAAGAATTTAGTTAGGAGATACTGCAAGAAATGTGTTTCAAAATTTAGTTAAGAAACTTCAAGGGAAGAGGGGTCTGTTTATAAGCTCATTCCGCCGTCTTTCTTACGACCGGTCCACATCCTCTTCCCAAGCGAATTTTACGCAGAGTGCGATCTAGTGCTTCCTCTTTCAATTTCTAGTATCCTCACTTTTCCTTAAGGTTATCCAGTAGCTGCTTACGACTCCTTCCTCGTCTTACCGTTACTTCTATCCTTCCCTCTAGCTTTTCTTCAATAAAGTGCTTTAGAATGCAGTTCCTACGCAAGATGTGACCAATCCGGTTAGCCTTTGTTTTTGCTGGATGTAGGACATAACTTTCCTCCCTGACTTTATGTAATACTTATTCGTTTCTCACTCAATCGGTCCAACTGATCTTTTCCATCCTTCTCCAGCACTACATTTTAAAACTTTCCATGTATTTCTGATCTAATTTCCGAGGTTTCCAAGTTTCAGTACCACACAAAGATATGCTCCAAACGTGGCGCTTTACCGGTGAAAATGTTGCTGAAAGAAACAAGGCATGGTTTGTGCACTGGATACGTCTCACTCTGGTTAGGGTCTTGGCAAGACAGAAATGAACGTTTGAGTAGCATAATGTTTGGCCAGCTGAACGAATATTGGCTTTTAATTAGGACACTTTCCCGTGGAATCACGAGGTATTTTGGCGTTTAGTCTTTAGGCGATAAATAACTTTAGTTTTCCATGACTCTGAAAAGCTAGATTCTATTTTCATATTCTTTGTGCCTGTCCATTTTTTCACGTTCTTTCTTTCCCCATCCATCTGCATAATGAGATTCTTTTAATGACAAACTAATTATCTGTATGGCACTGTGTTATTGAGGTTTCTTGAGCAGCAAGGACTGAGTGTAAAGCTGTATTCACCCGGGTTAATCCCAGCAAGTAGTCTTTAGTGTGTGGATAGCGGATCAGTACTTTAAAAAAAAAAATCCTCGCTTTTAGCTGCCACTATACTGACCGTGGGTCGGGTAGCTCAGTCGGTATAACGACTGGCTACGGGCTATACGGTTCGGGGATCGAATCCCGGTGGGGGCGAGATTTTCCGCACCTGTCCAGACCGGCCCTGGGGCCCACCCAGCCTCCCGTACAATGGGTACCATGTCTTGCCCGGGGGTAAAGAGCTGTCGGGGCGTGACGCTGACCTCTCACCCCCATATAGCGCCGTGGTCAAGAAAGAGTAGAGCTATACCTCTACTCCCCTATGGACCCACGGCCTCTACAGAGCCTCAGTGCCTGTACAAGAGCGCACTTTACCTTTTTTATACTGCGACCGAACTGGTCCATTAATACGCCACGTTGAATTACAATCCTTGCGGTATATAAAGAAGTCCATTAGACGTAATCGGTTTTAAACCGGACCACTGTGACGGAATTACAACGAAACTACTTACATCTAGTGTTATTTTCTTTGCTTCTTTTCGTAATTTTCGTTATTTTCATCCTTAGCACTAAATTGTAATTTGTCCACTACAAATCTGTGTTTGTAAGTTCGTTATAAAAATGGTACAATTGAAGGACCTTGCAACGAGGGTTTGTGGCACCAAGGCAGTGCAAAATGCAAAACGGAAGTATTACAAAATGACATATGGTGTTAACGTGGGGCGTCGTGAAATATACAAGTCGGCCAGGATGACGCGTGTAGTGGAATACAGGCGGCGGAAAGTACGTCCATTTGGAAGAATCAGTTAGAGATAAGAGCTTTATATCTACACTGATCTTAATGGAGATTTGTTATGCGGGCGGCAGGTGGGTGGAAGTAGCTGGGGGTTCACACAAAGTGCTGTAATTTGATATTATGGGTGTTAAGCCTTCAAAGTTTGCTGTCAGTCGGTATAGTAACCGGCTACTGGCTGGACGACCTAGGAATCGGAGGTTCGTTTCCTGGTAGACCTCCTTCAAAGCATCCAGTCCATCCCTGGGGCTCTCTCAGGTCACCCGACAACTCTTCCCTAGGTGGTGAAGTGGCCTGAGCTTGAATACGACTACATACCTTCTACTTAAGCGTGTATGAATACTTGTTTACTTTTTCGGCAAATTTACCGTTACTCTGCTATCTGAATATAAGTTATCATCACTTCTTCCGCTCTACGAAGGAGTAAAGCTAGTGTAGTGGATGTAGTGGCTAGGCCACAGGCTGCACAGCTGGGAAATCGTGTTTCGTTTCCTGCCAGAGCCAAGAGGATTTTTCTGTACCTCGAAACGTCCACACTGGCTCTGGAACCTACACAACCTCCTATTGAATGGGTATCGGGGACTCTGTCCGCGGGCTATAGCGAGCGGACTTTGAAGGTCGGCGGTGAAAATGAGTGGCGTTATACCTCCACTCCCAGTCTTACACTCATAGCGTACGGAGACAAGTTGATGTTTGCCTTACTGCAACCAGCAGGCTTATTCCGCTCCCCAAACTTTCTCTCCAACTTCATGTAAAACGCGTACGAGTTGTTACAAATTTTTGTGCTGAATTGTCTTTTTCTTTTCTTTTTCATAATTGACAAACCCTAATTTGCCCAGGAAGAAACCCAATAACATTAAAACTCTGAGATAAATTAATTACGTAGGCTAAAATTTCCTTTTCTCGCGAGTAAGTTAGTTAAAATGGGGTCTTTCTCCTGCAAGACAAGAATCCCTTATCCAGTACTAATCTAATAGCACGGAACACTCGTAAAAGAATGACAATTTTAGAGGGTTTTTTTTAACTGTAGAACACTTTCGTGGCTACGCCGGCGGGTCGGTTTGGTAACTCATATAAATTTTTATCTGAAATATCAGCACGACTCCGGTGTTCAAATGTAAATCGTAATTGCTTTTAACAAGCAACTGTGTAGCCAAACACAGTTATTCGACTTTTGAAGGACAATGTTACCTCATGAAGGTAGTTTGTGATCTCATACAAACATTTCGTATACATCTCATTGTTTTTTAAATATTACATGGCCATTCATAGTCTTGTGACCAATTTTACATTTGCCACTCCTTCTTTTACGGATTTTCCTGTGTTTTACTTACTAGTTTTGCATTTACTATTCTCCCCACTCCACTAAAATTCATAGCCAATGTCCTTCTCTAACAAATTTTATAGTAACAAGTCTGTGTTGACGAGAATTCGTGGGAAATGTAGGTTTTGTTTAGGTTTCCCTCAGAAAAGGGAAATTGCGTCCTTAATTTAGATATTTGTAATGCGGATGCACGCATCTGTTTTGCTGATGTTGCGAGATTAGTTAGGTCTTAGAACGCTTTAATCTCAGAATTAAGTCGCTAGCAATAAATTTGCAGCAGCCAGTCCGGTCCGTTGATTATTATGCCCACCTGCAATTCGTCGGTTATTTATTGGTTGTCACAACCCACGTACTGCGCACCTCGTCTGACTGCTTGAGCTCGCTGATATTTGTGACAGTTCCGAGCTCCCGCTGTCTTTTCCTAGCGGTTCCTTTTCGCTTACCTCCTTTCCCTCTTTGTCTATCCTATTTTTTTCGTAACTTCTTTCCTTTTATTTATTGTTTTGTTTACTTCTCCTTTATTTCTCGTTTTCTTCCAGCTCATTTCTTTCGCTTCTTCAGTATGCAGTATACGGTCTGAGAATAAAGCTGACCAGTCTCCTCCGTCTAGTTGGGAAGTTAGAAATATGTGGAGCTGTTCCTTCACTCCCGCGTGCCTTCCATATCGTCCAAGTATTTACGTTTATTGGTACACGATCATGTCTATTTCCGAGTCGCTGCTACTAGTTATACGCCTTGAAATTGTTAAAAATGACTTGTAAAGACTCAGAAGGAAACGTTCCTAGCATATTTCAGTGTGCCACTTCAGCATTAGCCTCAGGACACTGAAGAATATCATAAGAACTTCAGGATATTCGTTCTGTCGGCAGATATTTGATTTCAGCAAATATTTGATTTCGGCGTCTTCAAATACCTGTAAGGAAAGTGAATGCTACATTTTTTCGCAGGTAGCTCCAGTCAGAGCGGACGCCGAGGCATTTTTGTGTGCGGTAGCGTCTGTACCGAGAAACATGGGATGGGCCTGCGGCAGCAGAGTTGCGCTTTGAAGTCCCTGGCCGGGTCACCACTAAGCTAGTAATTCTGCTGTTGTGCGCTTCCCCGCCTTGTGTTAATTGTTGTAATCAAGAAGATCGCGTTTTAATTTAACCAAAGCTTCTTAACTGTAAAGAACCGGGATTTAAAATTCTTGTTCTTGACTCCAGACGTTCCCTAACGGCATTTTAAAAGATGCTACACTTTCGAGAGCCAGAATAACTCAGGTGGTGTAGTGATTAGCTGCCAGTTTAGAAGGTCGAGGAATCTTACTTGATTGCCAACAGGGACAAGAAACTGTAATTTTTTCTGAAGCATGTAGACCGCCTCTTGGAGCCGCCAAGCCGCCTATGAAATTGGTGCCGGCCATCTTTACCCGGCGCAAAGCGGCGAGGGCATGTAGCTGACCAGTCACCTACACATTCATTGCTCTGGTAAAAAAGCTTGGAGCACTATCTCCCTCCACCCATAGGCCTGCATTGCGGGTACAGAGACAACATTATCTTTCGTAATACTGTGCCAGAACGAATTGTATGATGTGAAGAAACATTTTGTGGTAATGTCTAGGAATTCTGTAATTCAATACAGCGTAGACTTTCTTGAACTGCTGACTGTCGTTCAGCTGGTCAAAGAGGTTATGCAGCTAGCGTGGAACTCCAGTATTCGTTACCCTCTTGACAAAATCCCACAACTATATCCTCACCTGCGACATATGAATCCATCCTATATCCTCACACCCCATAGGCCAGGTTTAAAAGGGATTTTAACCGCATTCTCTCGCCTGCACCTGGATCGTTTAAGTGTTCTCTATCCTTTAGCTTTTCCGACTAGACCCACATATAACGTTCCCATCACCCTCATACATTCTACATTCCCTAAAATTTAACTAAACTTCATGGAACAGAATCCTTCCTGAAAAACCAACAAACTCTCAGCCAGCCAAGTTATTCTCCTTATTTTATGGAACACTGAGGTTTATCAACGCATGTACAAGAGCTGGCCACCTCTACGTATCCTAAACCAGACCAATTCAATCCATGCCCACCCCCCCTTCCAATTCTTGAAGATTCATTTTAATATTACATTCCATCTAAGACTAGGTATTTCAAGTGTTTTATTTCCCGCAGGTTTCCCCACCAAAGCCCTGCAGGTACCTCTCCTGTCTCTCATACGTGCCACATGCCCTTCCAACTCGTTTGATGAGACGTACGAATCGTAGAGCGCCTCGTTCCTATAATCCCTACCAATCTATTTTCCTGGATTTCTTCTCAGTAATAATACACAGTGAAGAGGGTGAGTGTATAATTTTCTTCTGTTACCCGCTACTTCCTCTGTCTTAGGTATAAACAAAAGACAACATTTTACACCCGTAGGGAATAATAAGTTACGGGTGAATTTTTTATTCACTACGTTTTAGACAGCGCATCCAGAGATGAAATATTCTTAACATTACCTGAATGTAATATGATGCTGCCTCCTTGTTTCGTGTAATTTTGATTCGTTAGTGTTGTGTTGTTCCCAACGACCTACACGTTGTCGCATTTTTATAGTACTTATTAGCTATTTTTATGTGGCTTTGTTTCCGCTGGCTGTTGTAAGCACGGTAATGAATCGCCGCGTAGCATAAAAGGAGGGAAATATTTTGAGTAGATGATCGAATATTACAGTATTAATGACTGTGTTCCATATTTGATTTGGCGGTTGGTTTGGTATAATTTGGTTTGGTTTTTTGACAGGTAATTAAGCTGGTTAGCTCAGTCGGTATAGCGACTGACTACGGGCTGGACGGTCCGGGATCAGATCCCGGTGGGGACGAGATTTTCCGCCTGTCAAGACCGGCCCTGAGGCCCACCCAGCCTCCTGTACAATGGGTACCGTGTCTTTCCCGGGGGTAGAGGCGGCCGGGACGTGCGGCTGACCCCCACCCGCATCTAATGCCGAAAGGTCCTAAAAAAGAGTAGAGCTATACCTCTACTCACCTTAAGGGCCTGTATGGCCTATAAAAAAGGGTGAAAAAGTTAAGCTGGTTGGTTGGTTGGTTGGTTGATTGGTTGGTGGTTGGTTGGTTGATTTTCTGGTTTGTTGATTTGTTGGTTGGTTGCTTTCTTAGTAGGTTATATAATTATATTATGAGTTTGATATATCCTTAAGGTCATCAATGTGAAGTGTATTCAAAGTCTTTCAATAGTAAAACCTTGATCTCAAATCTCTCTGCCATATTTGCGTTAGAACCTCTTTTATTTTAAACTTATCTCCCCTTCCTGAAGCATCAAATTGTCTTTCCTTTCTTCAACATGCCTAAACGATCCTTTGGTCTGTGAAACGTTTAAATAGTTGGTACACAGGCTGTTAGACACAATGATTAAGCTGAAACAAACTGAGTCTTGAGTTTCAGTGATATTAGTATTAAGAAACTTAACGAAATTGACCAATTTTGCATTACTTTAATTGTAGTTAATTATAGTTTATATTTTGGGGGGGGGGCGCAACAGCCCCCAGTGGGCCAGGGCCTCCTCAGTCTTAAGGTTTCTAGATCACACTCAACGACGCACCACAGTCGGTAAGACTCCTCTGTACGAGTGATCAGCCCGTCGCAGAGACCTCTCTCTGACAACACACAACACTTACAACAGACAGACATCCATGCCCCCGGTGGGAATCGAACCCGCAATCCCAGCAAGCGAGCGGCCGCAGAGCTACCACTTAGACCGCGTGGCCACTGGGGCCGACAATTATAATGTATTTAATTCATAATTATCGAGTCACTTCATATTCATTAACATTTCAGTAATGATCAAAAAAGCTTCCTCTTACGTCAGAAGTCCATATCAGTGACATGTGTGAGCAACTATGGTTCAACTGCCTGTAGCTAGGAGACAGTCTTGAAAGTTTATTTCATTGGGTTAAATAACCCAGGAATAAATCACGTTTCTGTCGCTGTCTCGTGTACGATCAAAGGACGTAAATCTGTTGAAAGAAAACATAGAATATTTATGTAAATAAATTGCTTTCGTTGTACCTCTGTGTTCGCACAGGGAGATGTCTCTGATACTCATTAGCAGCACAGATTTCATTGAGCTCTACCCCCAGGATTACAGACACTTTTATGGGTGCTTAAATAACTTCTTTACGCAGCCAGTTGCGTGCAGTATTGTACTAACGGCCATTCTGTGGTTAAGGGTACTACGTAACTGTATTTTTTTATGTTTTGCTTACCGTGCATCTCAGTATAATCTTAGTAATTAACCAACTTAATGCACAAATTCTTGTTTTATAGTAAATGTATTATATGCCTGTACATGTTTCGAGCACTATGTGCTCATCATCAGGAGGTCAAAATTGTATTATACAGCATCTGGTATCATCACACCTGTAGGTGGCCGTCCCGTGCACAGGTTGATAAAGGACAGCTCTCTCTCAACCTGTGCACGGGACGGCCACCTACAGGTGTGATGATACCAGAAGCTGTATGTTACAATTTTGACCTCCTGACGATGAACACAATAGTGCTCGAAACATGTATAGGCATAAAATAAACTTATAATAAAACAAGAATTTGTGCATTAAGTTGTTTAATTACAAAGATTGCGTAACTGTATGTCGATACGAGCAACTGTCAGCCGGAATGTGGCGTTAGGGTCTTCAGCAACCGAAGGAACCATGCTTACAAACTGCGTGAGAATTCTGGTACGTAAATGTGGCATATAATATGGGAGAAAATATTTAAATTTCAGCTCAAGTTAGCCTGCTGATTGATTCTCAAATTTGAATGTAGACTGAATACTGAATATATGGTCAAAGAACGCACGGATAGTTGGATGAAGGCCTTTCGACTTTGTAAAAGAACAGATAATTTAACGGTTGGTCTCAGAGGGGTCCAATGAATTATGACGTCTTACCATTCAGCTGTTGATTGACCTTCTGTTAAGCACGTAATGTGTTTGTCAGCTAAATTTAATTTGGATATGAATACACAGAGGTGCGTCTGATTAAGATACGGTACCAACCACAAAATGAGTCACATTTTCTGGCAGAAATTGAGATCTTATTTCAAAATTTATGCACGACAGCTCATAATTTATAAAATTTCAAACTTTTTACATTTTTGTACTACCACCAGTGTAACCTGAAGATGACTGATTAATGTCGAAACATGTTTGCCAGAGGTAACGTGACCATTTTTTTTTATTCATGATGATAAACGTTGTCTTTGCTTTGAACGCAGACACAAAAACGGGATGTCAAATGTCCCAAATAAAAAACAAATCCTGCAGACCTTCTCGATTCAGGCGACGAATTACAATACCGACTGATCGCCAAATGTGTCGCTTGCTTAAGTCAATCATGTTTTCAGGTGTATTGCAGGGATGAGACACTCGTTAAAGTGACTTCCCGACCAAAATTCTGTATGTATTTCTCGTGTTTAATTCCAGCCACACACCTAGAGCAACGTAGATTCCTCTGTATCACTAACACAGTACGTCTGCACGACCTGTACAAATGGTGAAGTTTGTTGTTATGAACTGCAGTTTTATCACCTACTTTATCCCTCTTAGGTTCAAATGTCCTCTTCAACGGGCTCTTCTCTAATGCCCTCAGCCTATGGTTCCAGCTTACGGTGAAAGAGCAGACTACAGAACCACACAACTAAACACATATCTTCTTAGTGTATTATTTTAAACTGTTCGTTTTTCGATGGCAGCCGTATCTCTCGTAACACTTGTCGGCGTCATTAAATAACACACTAAAAATAGCAGTCCAGACTGAACTGCGCAATGGCAACCATTTATCGAAAGTAATCTCTTCGTATTTATTTTATAACCTTCAAAGTTCAAGTGGCCTGTTTCTTTTTCTGAAAGTTTAGTGTCTTACGTGGGGACCGCGGTAGCACAGTGGTTAAGGTGCTATGCTACAAATCGGAAGGTCGCTGTTTCGATCCCAGCTGGTGTCATTGGGATTTTTCATTGACATAAAATCCTTCCGATCGCGCTATGGCCCTGGAGTCGACTCAGCCTCTAACAGAAATGAGTACCAGGAGCATTTCCTAGAGGTAAAGGCGGCCGGTGCATAATGCTGACAACCTTACCACCATCCTGTGCCGTTGTCATGAAATCTGGGAACCTTAACTTCCTGGAAACCTGTGGGCCCCTCCGGGTCTGTAACGGGACTGCTGCTACGTTAGTTTCTTACGTAACGTACCTGTCAATTACTGACGTACCTAGATATAGCGCCGGTGGTAGATCAGTGAACGCGAATAGAGGGTTGTTGGAATGATATTGATCAATTAAAATCCAAGTACTTGGGGAGAAAAAACCCCCCGTGCCAGTGTCACTTTTTCCACCAAAAATACCACACTGACTGACTTTTGACTGAACCCGGCTCTCCACGGTGAAAGGGTAGCGACTAACCGCCTGAGCCATGGCACAACCAAGAGGCGTCGTTAAATAATTTAACAATATATTACTTACCGACCGAAATGTGTTAGAGCCCTGTAGCTAGAGGCAGGTTTCACTGTAATGTAGGAGAAGTAGTTGTATTTGTGTCGATTTTGCATCGAGGACTGTGTACTGGCCTGCTCGGTTTATGGCTTGTACGAGCTGTAAAAAGCGTATTGAGATTCATGGGTTCGTACTTAGTGAATCACCGAAATGGGAAAGTAATCCTTCGTAGACTACTAGAAGGTAGCTGAGAGAAAACACGAAACTGTGTTCAAAATCAGTCGTCTCCGAAATGGCGTCTGTGGACGATGAGAGGGGTGGGCGGGATTGAGACAAGGCGGTAACAGTAAAGTGAAATGATTCGGGTACATACCGTCACAAAGTGTCATTCTATTCCGCTTCCCTAGGAAAAGTAATGTGGTCGTTCTAAACCGTCCAGTCTTTTGCAGCTGCTGTTTGTAAGACTGTTTTGCAACCGGATAAAATGCTTAACGTTTAGTGATTTTAATACCCGTACTGTAATGTGGGCTTTTGCTACATATGGACCAGTAGGTCTTTACTTGAATTTCACAAACACGTAAAATTGGATTAATTTTTGTCTTTCCTTACTCTGCCTCTCTGCTTCTACTTTTCTGTCATTTGTGTCTGTGGGTGTTTGTGTATATATATATATATATATATATATATAATATATGAGTGTGTGTGCGTTTGTGTGTGTGAGCTTACTTTCCGTACTCTGCCTCTCTACTTCTAGTTTTCAGTCATTTGTGTATTTGGGTGTTTTTTATATATGCGCATATATATATAATATATATATGTATATATATATATATGAGCTTATGTGTCGGAATATTAACACTTTACAGTTCAGTGGTTATTATTCTATAGTAAAACCAACTAGCTGCATCAATGTATCAAATTTATTTTTATTTTG
>Ga0123357_10003827_pt1 | contig 17427 bp, 15 predicted proteins | sample TergutEmb28metaG_FD_89873 | JGI IMG/M metagenome (GOLD analysis project Ga0123357, IMG submission 89873) | Embiratermes neotenicus P4 segment gut microbial communities from Petit-Saut dam, French Guiana - Emb289 P4 | ecosystem: Host-associated > Arthropoda: Insects > Digestive system > Gut ... | reverse complement strand
GGTTTATGTTTGCTTATGGGTTGATCTTTCCTTTTAATATGGTGTATGTTACATTGTTGGCTGGTCTTAACTTTCATTGTTGTGTATGTTAATTTATGGGTTTGCCTTTACTTATAATGTTGTTACAGTTACGTCATTGGTTGGCCTTTACTTTTAATGTGGTGTATGTTTTGTTATAGTTTGTTCTTTACTCATATTATTTTTTAATATAAGTTTTGGTTTGACCTTTACTTTTAGTGTGGTGTGTTTTAGGTTGTGGTTTGACCTTTACTTTTAATATTGTGTATGGTAGGTTATGGGTTGGTCTTTACTTTTAATGTGGTTTATGCAACGATATGGGTTTGTCTTTACTTTTAATGTGGTTTATGCAACGATATGGGTTTGTCTTTACTTTTAATGTAGTATATGTTACGTTATGTGTTTGCTTTTACTCTTAATTTTTTGTATGATTCGTTATGGTTTGACTTTTAAATTTATTGTGGTATATGGTACGTTATGCGTTGTCTTTACTTTTGTTGTGTTTTATGGTAAATTTTGGGTTGGCCTTAACTTTTATTTTGTTTTATGGTATGATTTGGGTTGCTCTTTACACTTAATATTTCCTACGATCCTCCAGAATATATTAGGGAATTTATTTATGCGTCTACCAGAGAGATACGCACTGATAGCTAGCAACAGTTCAGATAACTTCTGCCTATATTATGAATTAATTTCAGTAGCGTTGATAGGATATTCGCACGTTATTATGATTATTTTAACGTGGGTTTCTAAACCACTGATAAATAATTTCCATTTTTTAATATAATTGTCTTACCATCATGTGTAACTGGGTATACTTTTGCTTGGTATTCAGTTGACTATTTTTATGTTGGACTAAACCCCAATCATCGCGACTACATCTTGATTACAGAGGCATATTTGAAAAGATATTTAATCAACAACATTACTCCATTTCCTGCGGATATAGCTGGATATAACACGCTCATTAAATTCTGCGGATTTAGCCTAATTTTCCAGGCGAATCTTAGCAACGCAAGGTGCCGAAGAGATATACTCTTCAACTACCGAACTCCCATCCTTCAGCAGCACGGGAAAGTCTGGTTCTATCATTTTCCCTAGTGGCGTCCAGTCATCATACGCTGCCAGCAAGCCAATGGCTGAACCACCCCGAAAGGCGTCACTAGCTGAGGTCGGTCAAATATTCAACGTCTCGCACTGCTCCGACATCGCCAATGACATTCGGACCTCACCAGAATTTCACGCAGGAATAAAGGAGAACATCGAAAACATCCGATTCTACATACCTGTACACCTCGCCATTTTTACCGATCACGAGTTTCCTTAAACCAGCGAAACATCGCCAGAAGAAGTTGCACGCCTGGACGAAATAAAATTTAAAGTTGCAGTAACATTACAGAACTTCAACGTCAAATAGTAACTACTGCAATCTTTAAAATCTCTATAATCAATGTGTCACGCTCCTGTTTACGTAACATAATCACATGATACCCATCTGCTAACAAGAGTTTCGAACCCAGTACTTTGGAACAAGATCCTTTTTCCCTATCACCTGAACCTAGAAGAAGAGCGTACAGTCTTCAACAAGAAACTTTTTAAAGGGAAGTTGTTTTTACCACCTACTTTACACAATCAACTAACTAGATACATTTTAAAAAACTGTAACTTTGGCGATTCTTCATGCATTATTTCTCTCTTCTGCTACAATGAGCTTCTACATGGATAGACAACTGCTGAGACGGCAGTTATCACATAAAGACAACCGGTGTAAGGAAACTCCGCATCCATACACCTGAGACCTACTGTTCAAGATACAATTTGCATATGTTGCGATTCAGTGTTTGCAGACTTGCATACTTGCATAATTTCTCAAGACAGAAAAGAAAAGAGAACTTGTTGTAAACAAATGACCATCTGCTTTCATATTATGAGTTATGTACTATTTAGTATTGTGTTAATGTTATAGTTTTATTGTTTTAATGTTGAATTCACTACAATGTCTACTTGTGACGTCAATGAAGATTTGGTCTGGCCACTTGTTTTTACAACTGTCTCGCCCCAAATCTTCGTCTGGGGACGGACAGATGTAGTGAATATCAAATTTGAGTTTCGTTTACTACACCTATGTTGTATTTAGCTTTATGAAACTCACCCGGACTCTGCCCCTAGCTGCACTCTTGCGAAATCAGCGGAAAATGACCGAGTTCGGCATTTGTCAGCTTGTTACACTTTAACCATATGTTAAAGAATGGATGATACATCAATTCACCTCTATATATATAAATGCTTTACGGAAACTAGGCAGCTCAACTGTAAATTACTCGCCGACTTGATTGCTGCCGGTTGCTACGTACCTCCACGTTGAAGAAACTTTTATATTGTGCATAATACATTGAACTGGTGCAAAGCAGAGACTGTGATGCGGTTATACTGCAGCTATCTTCTGTTCATACAAGGTGAGTTGTGTTGACTGGATTGGAAATTTTATAAACTTTGAGCCGAGCAAGTTTGGTTACTATTTATTTAATTTTATTGAGTTCAAAATTCCAAATTGCCCCGCGAGTAGGTACATATATACGAGGTGAGACAATTATTTAAACTGATTAATTTGAACATATTTGTGTATTAACTAAATTGCTATTGTGGACATTTAATTTATTAGAATTATTATTTTAGAATATACAATTTAGAATTGAATTGAATTATTTGAACGGCTCTACAACATCCTTGAATTCCCGATAAATCATATGGAAAACTAGTTGTCAATGATAGGAAAAGATTATTGACATGGTGGCAGCACTACCCTAGGTGTTAAGAAGTGAGTTATTAACCCTATAACAAGTAGTGTCCGCCCGCGGACGGATTAACAGGGAACAGGTTACCCGGGGTAGACACTACAATGTTTAGCTTCACCCAAGTTATAAATTTTTAATGGGGGAGATTTATAACCATTATAACACTATTTGGAAACCTATAAAGGAGGACAGAAAACCCAAAACATCACCACCAATACGCGAATATTCAACACCTCCAGGACCACAGTCAAAAAGCTACGAGGAAAAAAGCCGAACTATTTGCAGAACATCTTTCCTAAGTTTTCACACCACATATTGATGATCAGGATCAGGAAGTGAAACAAGACCTAGCTACACTCATTCAATCACAAGAACGCCTTACAGCATTCACTTTAAAAGAAATAAAATAAGAAATCAAAATGTTAAACCAAAAAAAGGCACCAGGTCTCGATGTTGTTACTGCCAGAATGCTAACAGAACTATCAAAAGGACTTGTAAACCTAATGTATAAATTCAACACCATTCTACAACTGGAATACTGGCCTAAATCATTAAAGATTGCACAAATAATAATGATACCCAAACCTGGGAAAAATCCAATGGATGTTTCACCCTACCAACCAATCAACTTACTACTGACAATTTCAAAAGTACTAGAAAAGCTTATACTCAAAAAATTAATGAAAACTTGAACCCACAAGACTGGATCTCAAACCATCAATTTGGATTCCGACGGGCCCACTCCGCAGTGCAACAATGCCACAGCATAACACATATCACCAAACCAGCAGCATTGTACAGCTGCATTTTTAGATGTAAGCCAGGCATTCTATAAAGTATGGCACCCAGGGCTAATATTTAAAATCAAAAGAATTCTACCCTCCAGCTATTTCAAGCTGCCAAAATTATACATAAACAAACACCAATTCGAAACAAAAATCAACGGAAAAACTTCAAGCCGCTTCCACATCTATTCTGGTGTACCCCAAGGGAGCATTCGTGGTCCTCTTCTCTATGTACTATACACATCTAACTTACCAACATCCAGAGAAACATTAGGCCCATTCGCAGACAACAAAGCAATATTTGCAACTCATGAAGTCCCTATGATTGCCTCACTTAATCTTCAAGAACACTTACACATAATAAAAAAATTGCTAAAGGAATGGAAAATTAAGGTTAACGAATCCAAATCATCACATATAACGTTTACCCTCCAGAAAGGCCTTTGCCCTGCAGGCAACATCAACCAAACTATCATACCTCAAACAGAAGCAGTAAAATACATAGGACTACACTTCGATTGCAGGTTAAATTGGAAAAAACACATCCCCCCCCCCAACAAAAAAAAATTGACCTAAAAACAAGAGATCAACTGGTTGATAGGAATAAATCCCTTCTATCTATAGAAAATAAATTACTCATCTACAAAATGGTAATCAAACTTACAGGGAGCTAAGGAATAGAACTGTGGGGTTGCGCCAGCATGTCCAGCATAGTTATCATGCAGAGATCCCAATCCAAAATTCTCAGAGCCATGGCAAATGCACCCTGGTATATAACAAATCATACTCTACAGACCAACATTCCTTACATAAGCCATGTCATCCATGAAAGAATCAATACACATCACAGCAAAACCTGGAAGCCCAACCCAATCCAATATTACAGCCACTACTACAACCTATAAAAACTAGAAGACTAAAAAGATGGTGGCCTTTAGACTTACAAGGCACCTGAAGTGACCGCTGGATGAATACCCTACCATGTCATAGCAATATATGGTATCGAAGCGTACTTTGTATAATCATGGTATTCTTTCTAATTGCTAACAAAAATAAATAAAAAAAAAATTAAATTCCATAACTTTATTTAGGGTGCAAATGATAGAGCCGAAAGTGTGTTTAGCTTTTGGTTTAACAGTTACAAACAATGGATTATAAACACAGCCGCACACTCTGTATCAAATACCGTTTGCCAATCAACAGTTACAAACATGGCGACAAATGTATTTCATTTTGGATTTTAATAAAATCTATGGATCCTACTACATTTCTAATAGTATATATTCCTTAAGTGGCCAATAAATAAGGTTTACCCCCACAAAAGTAAAGGGGCTCACTAAACTGTAGCATCATAAACCAGGATGATAAAATCAAATGTGACTGGAATCCAACTATGGGGCTGTTGATTCTCTAAAAGGCTATTCAGTTACCAGATATCACCTTCCCTTCTCTTGTCACCCAACATATCGTGTACTGAGGGTACCTCTTCTCAGATCCGACAGCAACAGGGTGCATTACAAGTGGCATCACTTTCTATGACCCCTTAAAACGTCTCTCCTCAAATGTCCACATTTCACTCCATCACTTGCACAATTTCTTCTGTACTTTTCAAATTTTGTCAGGAATTTTACCAGTCAAAAAAAATGAAGCAACCCAATTTTATTATAACTACCAAATGCAACACATACCTGAGAGAGCAAAAATCCTGATATGTGTAAGTGAATGCAAATTCTGCAGAACACAACTGATGGCTATGCACAATACCGTTATAACAAGAAACACAAATGGTGTCCCACCTATCGGATTTCCTTCAAGCAGTGCTGATCCACTAACTGTCCAGCAGTTCAAATACTGAGGTAATGGTGCCTCATAAGATATGACATACATGATAATGTACCCTCTGTTTAAAATACAGGGCACAAACATAAACAGTATCTTACTACCAACAAATGCAAATATTTAGCTAATATACATTTCACCTTATCTGGATCCATGAAGCATTTGTTTTACTAAGAGATTGTAACCTTTCACAATGCACGGAGCGATTAATACAAAAGAAACAACAGTTTTAACAACATAAAATGAATACTACAAAATTATAATGTATAGATTACGAACCCTATACAGCAAGTCCCCAATTTACATGCAGTTGAGTATGCAATCTGTGGATTCAAGGGCACAGTACCACTTATGCAGTAGATAAATATTTTAACTTTACAATATGCCATTTTCTCATGCATATCTACTATATGTACACTTATATTTTGTCAAAATAATTTCAACAGTTTTCATAATTAAGTTCAACTATGGCAGGAATGTGCATGTCAATAAATAATTCATACTTCAGCACTGTTGGACTTACAAGGAAACTGAACAAACTGACCATGTAAGACAGGGACTTACTGAACACAGCCTAAAGTAAGACTTCACATTCCAAGGTAGAAATAAATTCCACCCACTTACACCACTGATTGTGAAAACAGAAAATGCATGTAGAACTGGACTTAATGTTTCAAGGGAGTATATTAATATCAGGCTCTCACGCACGCACACACGCGCACACATATATATTCCCACTGCACACTTTTCTTATACAATGTCTGTGACTCACCCAACCACTAGAACGCACGACATCTCAACATGCCGCCCTTTCTCAGCTGGTGTGAATGGTTCCTCAGCACGCAGCAGTCTTCTGTTCCTACCACACGGATCCATCCTTTTGAAACAGGATGCATGTTCTCCAGGGGCCCAGATTTGTCAGCAGAAGTGTCTCCCCCAATTTTATGTGGAAATGACACAAGGTGTCACTGTAAAAAAAGGCATGTGCTCAGTTGTAAAGTAATTAAGCAAACCTTCGGTGTCAGCGTAGAGGAGACCAGCAGGGCAGCAGTGCCAGTGTGAAGAGTGAATCTCTTGCCCCCCACCGGGATATTTAAGCCTCCATCAGTCATACCCCCTGCAGACTTCTCAAGTTCGGCAAGGTGTAAAAGAACCACAAATCATTTCTCTCGTCATCCCATAAAATACTGACTGCTGGTTTGCATTATTACATTTTTACAACAGTCCTGAAATGAGTGACAGGGTACACTCCCTATTACAAGGGGTCAACACCTCCACTGTTGCCAGTGTCCCCATCTAGCAATCGCAACATCATGAAAAACCCATTTTGGACACAATACCTGCACAAAGCTAGAAAAGAACACAAATGTACGAAAACACTCAACACACAGGCAGCACAACCCAGTACACACACCATGTCACATCACCAACAGTTAACACACCACGTCACATCACCAACACTCAACACACAGGCAGCACAACCCAGTACACACACCACGTCACATCACCAACAGTTAACACACCACGTCACATCACCAACACTCAACACACAGGCAGCACAACCCAGTACACACACCAAGTCACATCACCAACACTCAACACACAGGCAGCACAACCCAGTACACACACCACGTCACATCACCAACAGTTAACACACCACGTCACATCACCAACAGTTATCATATAAGTACAGAACATAAAACCAAAACCTCATTATGCCTCAGAATAAACCTGAAGTTGACCTGTACAGGTTGAAACATTCTGTACTAAAGATCATACACCGTTATATTTACATACAATAATTGTCATAATCAAGTAGTGTTGTGAAGATAAGGGACCTTGTACTTCTGTTTGGGTTGGGGTCATGTAGTGGCTTTCTCCCTGTCTAGTTCTCACATGGGCAGTAGCTTGTCTGAGCGACAGATTATTTTTTAAGTTTTAAGGTTACAGGGTAGCTATCGGCCCACCGTGCTTGGGATACTTGCCCACAGTAGCCATAACATAAGTTTGGTTCTCCCTAACTGGCCTCTTCCAGACTCGGCCTGGTACACGGAACTTTTGTGTCGGAAGTCATATCAAGCAGTTGGTGTGGTACAACAGATATTTATTAACCCAACAGCACTTTGCTGGAAAGGTGCTATAAATGACGGGACCAAATACATTTATGAGTAATTAGTAAATGAAATTACAGTTTTATCTTGCCGACATCCAATGGGTAACAATTTTTGGTATGGCTACCATACTGGTAATCTACTCTAAATATAATTTCAGAGTTCAGTTGTGCCTGCCCAATGGAAAGTCAAATTTGCTCTGTTCAGTTAATGTCTTACATACCCACGTCACACAAATGCATCGTGGGAGGGCTCCAAAATGGCTGTGTATGAGATGAGCACACAGTACACTAGAGCATGTCTATGGCCAGAAACTGAATAAGAGCAGGGGCCAGGTCATCTTTCAGCCACATCGTTACTTGCTATTAGCAACAAGAGACCACCATCAAAGTGGAACTGTGACTTAGCGAACAGCAGCACTTACGGCCCTCAGTTCCCATACTGAACACCTACCCAAGCCCGAGGTTAGATGGAAGTCTGTGAACCTGACACGCGTGTAGGGACTTTGGCAGGATAGGTGTCCTACGATTCTGTAACAAAACTAACATGTCTCAGGGCACCACCAATGCAATCTCTCCCGGCAAACACCAAGACACAACTGCAGACATATGTGCAAACTGAGTATCCTATCGATACTCATAGCCTGTGCAACACAAGGAGATGTTTGGGTGGATGGGATGTTATCTCATTTCTACCAAAATGACATCAGAAGTGGGTCATCAGATATCAGTCAGTACAGCAACTTGCTAGAGGCTGGATGATCCAGAGATTCAATCCCAATTTGGGGGGGGAATTTCGCAACTGTCCAAACCAGCCCTGGGTGCCATGCTGTACAATGGATACCTGGTCTCTTTCATGGTGGTAAGATGGCCAGGGCGTGGAGTTGACCATCCACCCCATCTAGCACTGAGGTTCAAGAAAGAGCAGAGCTATACCTCTACTCTCCCTGTGGGCCTTCATGGCCTATTCTAGGGTGAAATGTTATGACCACATGAAACCTATGCTGCATTACATTCTCATATACGTCCAGTACATGTCTAATTTCAACAATAAACATCTCCAATACTAATATGACTATTTCAGAATTCTACCTATAGTGCACCAATTAATTGCCAACCTCTTGACCCAAGAAGGTTAAACTAAGTTCTAGCCCCACTGATCAGCAACAAAATTATTCTGCCTGAACTACAATGATTGGCAAGTTCACAAACACAATTTAAACAGTAAGTGCCCAGATTTTGGGGCGATTACAGGTCAAACATGGCACCTAGGTTTTGCCATGGCGGTGATGGTGAACAATCCACTAGTGTAAAAGTTTAATAATCTGTATTCACAAAAAATTCAGGTTACTGATGAATACAAAATGGAGGGTTATATGAACAATAAGAAAATGGAACCTGCTTTCCAAAAATTTGTGATATCCAAACAGGGGCTTGCGCATTTCACATGTGACATACTAAGGAAAATAATTAAAAATAAGGAAAAATTCTGAGTTAACAAAAGCAAACAAAAGCAAAAGAATTTTACAATCAGGAAGGCACAAGCCTTAAGGCCACAACAATACATCACACAACAGCTCAAACAGGCCCTTGGGTAGGGATCCAACTTGTGCCGATTTTCCCCAGAAGTTCCCGGGTTTATGGGTTTTAAAGACCTATGTCCCAGTGTCCTAAAAAAATCATTTTAGTATTCATACAGTAACCATGGAACAGCCCCAAAACAAACTCATTACAATGCAGTCTAATTGTGGTCAGTAATGTGCAAAACCCTGTATGTTTTCCTGTCCTCTAGTTTTTTCTCTACACTATATTCAGAAGTACGCAACAACTATCAATTCCATTTATACCCACATTTCCCCCAACCATTCTTCTCTGAACCCACACCAATCACATCTCTCTGCAGTACACTACTAGCCTGGATTCCTGAAGCCACACATCTCACCCCACAAGCACTGCATTTCCTCCCACGCTGTCAATATTCTGCAGTCAATTTCCAATTAAACGTCACCGCAAAACACGAATTTATCTCTTAGACCGTCTGTAACACTGTTTAGCCAATGGTCTGTTCTTTCTTCACGACCACATCCCACAATTTTATCCCATGTGACATCTTTCACTATATTGTTTATTGCTGTCACCAATGTATTCATATACCGAAAGCTTAGCTTCTGGAATAATGATGAACTCTGTAACATTATGATTACCAGATACCAAATCCTGTTGACTATTTACACCTAGAAACCTAGCTGATTCATAGTGCTCAACAGTAATTTGAGTTGTCATTATAGTTCATTGTTATTGTAAGCATGTGAGGAAAATGTATGAACACTGCACATAAGTGAAGCACACTTACCGTTTGCTGTATGTTGAGGATGATTAAAGAATATAAATTTCTGGTCATCTCTGTTCTATCACAAAGTGCAATCCAACCTGCATGCATACATACAAAAATGGGAATCAATTGTAACGCTGGTTGAATCTGATGTGTTTGTATTGCATATTACACTCAAAATGTAAAAAAGGAAAATAATTCCAAATAGAGCCTAAATATAAGATCTACAGTATCATAAAATATGTTTAGCTACTCCTTCTCATACTGGCACCTCCAGTCTTCATCACAACTGCATTATTCAAACCGCCAAAACGTTTACCCAACAGTTTGGCTATCACCTGAATTTTATACTATAAATGTAAGATGAGCTGGTGTTACTTGGCACTTCAATTGTTTTAAGCACACTTTATGAGCATTCAAGACCCTCTATTTGTGACAGATATTATAATGAAAGCATCTCAATGGTACAAGAGAATTGTACAAATGTAATGCCTTTCCTTTTCTCACGAACTACAATAACAATTATAATTAAATTTACACATAGCATGGGTACATCCTATACAAAATTGAGCCCCCCCCCCCAAACCTCCTCCATTATCAACACACTTTTTCCCACCCTTGTGATTACCACTGTATGCCACTCCCATAAAGTTCTTTGCTAAAGCATCAAAGCTCTTCACACATGCCATGTTTCGGCAACCTTCAGCGGGGCCAAAACAATGGACAAGGAGGATGCCAAATCGGGAATCTCTGGAGGCAATGAGGACTTGATTCATCTTCCTGTTTGGCCGAACACTTCAAATTCATTTTAACCTCCTTTAATGTCTGCACATATTGCTATGAAGTGATCATGGCACCTCTCTTCAAGAATTCCCCTAACAAATTCCCTCACTGTCCCACTACACACTAGCCATCAATTGACATACAACAATCTGCACCTTCAATGTGTTCTCTCATTCTCCCTGCAGTCCCAATTTAGCACACCCCACATTCCATCTTTTTGGCTCCCTGAGAGATGCACACTAAGGACACCATTTTGCAAACGACAAACTGAAATGCAGCCTGCATGACGAGCACTTCTGTTAGAGAGATTTGTGTGACCAGCATACAATGTCAAAAACAAATGTGGAAAAATTACGTTTATAACGAAAGAGATTTTGTGGACAAACAATCTGAACTTGGTAGACGATGTACCCATGACTTCAGTAAATGTCCATGCCACTAGTTGCAAAGTACCAATATTCATGTGTAAGCTCCACAGCATAAAGACATTTAACCTTGGCACTACATGGAGACAAAGAGGGAGCTATGAGCCCCGCATGCTTTACCTAAAGGGAAAGACACGACAAAACCACCGAAAAGGAGTCTGTGTGAGCATACATGTAACAATTACACCAAGAGCTTAAACAACTTAAATTTCTGTCTGTCTAAAGCCATTGGCAATAATTTGTGGAATGTGCAAAGCAGCTAATCAAAATGAAGACTTCACAAAAACCCAGAACCTGGAAGTACAAACTGTATCACGTAACTGGCAACTGATATGACACACACCTGTGATAAGCAGTTCCTCATCTGAGCTCATGCAGAGGGATGAGGAAAATGATCTGATGCCAGGCCGAGAACAATCATCCCTTCCCCTTGTGTTGTGTTCAACAGGGCATCTGACATACACTCGTGTGCAGACAGTAACCGACCGTCATCTCAGTGGGCAGCCCAACCCCACCTACACCAACAACACAGACAAATTAAATAAAACAGGTAATCATGACATACAAATCCCTGATAATATGTGCATAAGAATATACTTGATTTGTATTAATCAACACTATACAATCAGAGCTACATATAGAGAAGAAATGCAGGCAGTTTTGGTAGGGAAACCCAAAGAGAACAAGTTTCGGTAGGGAAACCCACACAAAGAGAACAATCTGACGATACTGGAACAGAGATAATGAAAGCCTGGGACAGGTTAATTTGGCTTAGAGGAAGCATATGTGAGAGGCTGTTTTGAACATGCTAACGAACTTTAATAGTATTCAAATCTGTGCACTCATGAACTATAATATCCAACAAAATGCACAACACCTGAAGCCAAAGTATGTACTGAAATCCAGTGCATTTTGTTGGGTATTGTACTTTACATCTTGGGAATGAACATTTGGGTTCCAAAAAATGCATGGAATTTGACCAGCTCATCATCATCATATATCTTTCATGGAGGCTACCTCTTGACTCGTTCCGGCGTCATGTTTCCAGAAGTGTCTTCAAAGGTCTACCATGATTCCTTCTGCCAGTTGGGGAGTGGTATTTCATTACCCTGGGTAATCTATTTCGAGGCATTCTATTTACATGTTGTATGCAGCTTCTCTTGTATTCCAGTAATTTGTCCAAAACTGGTGTTATTCTTAACTCCTTTGCAATTTGTTTTGTAATCCATCCAAGTGTATCCTGCTATTCTTCTCATGCATTTCATCTCTGCTGCTGTACGTCACTTGCTTTAATAGTCCAAGTTTCGCTGCCATATAACAAGACTGGAAGGGCTAACGTATTGTATAGTTTTATTCTTGTTTTCTTGAAGGCTTTTTGTGGTCTAAACACATTATTTAAAATACCTGTAATTTTTAAAAAGTTATTTAATTTGTTATCAATGTGCAATTCTCCTTCACATGATATTATATTTCCTAAATAGTTAAACAAATTTACTTGTTCTGTAATTTTATTACCTATTACAATTTTAGTTCTCACTGGATCTCGCCCTTTAAATGTCATCAATTTTGTTTTCTGTGCATATACAGTTAAACCATATTCTCATGAAGTCATTAACATCTATATTCCAACTAAACGCACATTATATTAAAAACATATATTTACCAAACACTTCCTACACGTTTTGGTATGTGTTTCTCCATCTTGGGCGAGAACATTGTGTTACTTGGTCAAAAACTGCATGCTTATACAAAGTTGTTATGCAGGTTGTGCTACAGAATTTAAAATATACTTTTTTGTACAATTTACAGTCATAATGAAATGAATTATAAAAGGTCAGTAAGACTAAAATTTAGCCCAGGATTTATTAAGAAAAAGATGATGGTCTACAGATCCAACTTCAGACAAGCTTTTGCTGTCACTTTCACTGGTGGCCCAAATGAAGTGTCCTCCTATCTCTCCCGAAGATACCATAGAAAAACTGGAATCGACTGCAGATTAGTGGGCCAACAAGGCGGCGAGAGACTAATTAAATTAAATTTTAAAAAACCTAAAAACTTTTCTAACCTGAGATGGTCACTGTTGTGGGAGTGATCTGCGTAAGTCATATCACAGGCGCCCGAGTTAGTAGTAACATGATTAGTAGTGTCAGGCTATCAAAAAAAAAGCTCAAACTTTTCTAACCTAAAGATGATCACCGTTGGAGTGATCTGCGTACGAGGTCATATCACGACCGCACGAGTTGCACTGCACGTTACTGCAAATTAATCCGACGTCCTTAAGAAACTGTAAACGGATAGCATGGTCACTGAATAAGAACGCCAGGAAAAGTTCATTCGCATCACCACTAAATCCCAGCGAATGTCGTTGAAAAGATGTTTTGGGGACGTAAGGCCCTCGCGTAGCGTATCCTGATAGTCTTTGATGATAGTACTAATGCGATGCACCATATTTTGACAGATTTGTAACTCACTACAACACACAGAACTAACAACGCAAACGAACTAGCGTATGAAACACGCTTGGGAGCTTGGGAATACTCCCTAATGGGAAAAAGGCGGTAAAACCTCGAACCCACTACAGCAAGATTTTATTAACGAAATAAACGAAGAATATCATATCACCATTGTCGAAATAGTAATAAATTTTGTGATGGAAATGACCTAAAACCATATATAACCTCTGTCAAGGAATTTCGGGGTAGGCTTGTGGATGTCGCGTAGTAGGAAAGAAGCGGTAATACCTCACACTCAACCCTCAATTTCTGCAGATTCAAATCCCAGTTTCACAAATTTCCAGGGTTACCACAAGAATAAAGATAAAGAAATTACCTGAAGTTCCCAGAACATTCCAGAAGGTTATGGAAGCTTCACGTAGAAGTGGAATTGACAAAAGGTGGCACTAACTTCCGCAAAGTAAATGCACATTGCAACATCGTTGCCCACACATATGGAATCGATCCTTATTTCACACGTTTTCTTCCAAATTAATTACTAAAGGAAATGCACATAAACCCACTGAGCAATCATTTACTTCCAAATATCCAACATACACTGTCAATTCCAAATCGTACGTATGTGATTCAGAGAGTTTGATAATGAGTTAGATCACATTAAAAACTGCACTTAAAGCTTCGGTAATGCATTTACTTGATGTGACAACACTGTGACTGTCTTTCATGTAATACACAATCGCAGTCAGAGCTGTGGAACTGAACCTTCTCTATTACGCACCACGCACACAGACTTCGATCACTGATGCGTGCACCTGAATGATTCCCGGCAGTTAAAAAACCTACATGTTAACTTTCACGTCAGGACTTCACTTTATATAAAATGGCCCTGCCACGAAATCCTCCCTGAGACCACGAAGACCTGCAAGCATTTTTCGTCAGAACTGGTTCGACCGTTGTAAGGAATTTCCAACATCATTATGATAATAGCAATGAACTTTTCGGTAACGTACATCCTAATAAACCAAAACTATTAGCTCAAAAATAGTATTAACAATCCGAGTACAGATTCTAGTGCCAAATTTTCGATTTCAACGGCAAACACACAAATCACAGCCATCAAACACAAACCGCGAAATACAACTTCTCCTACGGCGTCCACATTGACAGTGTCGCCAACACTTAGTGCAGAAAAGTTTCTAAAATCACCCGAGCGTCTCCACAGAAAAAAAAAATCGCTAAGCACTATCTTTATCCGCCTTGTCATACGTAAGAAAGGGGTTCTTCATAAAGATCACACATAAAACGCGGTATTCTTTCCATGTAACTAGCACCACTATTCTACACAACTTAGTTTTCTTTAACACATAGGAATTAATTGTTCAAACTACAACTATTAAAAGTCAATTGTATACCAATCATAACCAGAGGGGATACGACACAAGAAATAATTGTATTAACTCACAAGCACAAGACGCTTTAGCACTGAGAGCCTTAAGTTGGTCCCTAGTTTGATTCTAAAAACCCTAACAAAGTTGAAAATCAAAAATGTCTTACTGGTCAGCGTAAACTGGTCAAATTTAGTGACTCATTCCCTGACTAGGCTAAACTGCTCCTCCCCCCTCCAAACCCTACACCGAAAGAAAAAAACATTAGCGTTCACACTTGGAAAAAAGATGGCCTCATTCCTTGTCAAATTTTCACGAGCAACCGAAAAATCACTATCTTTCAAGGGCCACTGACACAAGATGTCAAAAAAAATAATAATAAAAACAACTTCTTAAGTCTGGGGGAATTGCTTGATCTCCCATACATCACACTTCTGTTACTTGTGGGTACACTTTAAATTATTCCCTATTCAATTCAATACCAGTGATTGTTACGAATTTACATTCTTCTTCTTACAGCCACTAACACAAGTGACATGTATTTATAAATATTCCCATCAGAAGAACATGAAATCCTATAGAAATTTTATTACTGTGTTACATAACATCATTCATTCATAAATTGAAATGCTGTGTACAACCACATGGTGACCCAATTAGATTTCATTTTAGTCCCCTTAATTTTTACCTTTCTCAACATTCTATGAAAGCCAAGAACAAACTATTCCCAGCTACACATGACACATCATTGTATCAAGGTAAGGAAAAACACACATATATTTTTTATTGGATTCATGAAGTTACATTCATGATTGTTATTTGTTAATCTTTTTTTAATTTATTTAACCGTTACATTTGTTGTATAAGTTGATTTTCATTCTCCTTTGACACATGCATGAGCAGGGGTGTGTGCGTGTGTGTTGCAGTTCATGAAGCATGGGGTCATTAAGTGGACATGCCTGGGCAATGCAGATGCACCTTCTTCACTGTGTGTCATCTGCAGCGACAACATAAACTGGAGAGTGAGTTTTGAGCACCCAGTAAATATCCCCACATAAGTGCATTTCTACACTCCAACTGTACACGGTCCCTGAAATACATGTGCATGCTACATGAGGCACTATGTGATGTTAAGTAACTGAAGAATTGTTGGCTATTTTCTTCATTGCTGACACACACACACGCGCGCGCACGCACGCACACACACAAACACACACTGGTCACTGTAGCTTGTTTCCTTCCTGGTCGGGATAAGGACTTATCAGCACCCGCTCGTACGTCTAATACAAAGCAAGTGAATACAAGGATATTACATGTTCGACTTTTAGGCACATCTGCAAATTGCAGAAAGCAAATATTACATCGTCATATCGGTCCATACATCCATCCACATGGAACAGCTTGAATCCCACTGGACCAATTTTCATGAAATTTTATAACTGAGTAATTTTCAAAAATGTGTTGAAAAAATTCAAGTTTTTAAAAATCCCATGAATTTCGTGTACTTTACATGAAGAGAAATACATATTTATTATCATATCTCACTCAGTTCTTCTTAGAATGAGAAATGTTTCAGACAAAAATTGTAAAGAAAGTAGAAACACATATTTTATGTTTATTACATTTCTTTCAAAAATTGTGCAGTTTATGAGGTAATGTCCAAAAATATTGTAGAGTCGGACAGGCCACAGATGACATTATAGCTCATGTGCATTGCATGCTGGTTACCTAAGACCACAAACACACACTACGAATATGTAATACTTATTGCCTTTCTACTGCAACAATGGTTGCATGAATGTACCTCAACATTTCATTGATAAATACATTGCCTCTCTTGTTAATCGCAATTTGTACTAATGTTATATATACATATATATATCTTCTCATACATCTTTTTAATTTATATACTTCATATTTTACATATACAAGGTTGTGTATACAAACATCATTTTTATTAACCATTTATCACTACACTACAGAAGGAATCCTTGCAGATTTTTATCTAATTTAATATTTCAAGTCCTTTAAGAAAACTTTAATTATATACAACTGCATGCATTTATATAAAGTGTGTAGCCATTAATTTATTCTGTAAGCTACCTAAAATTTCCCCATAGTTCTCTAACATCTCTACATTGAAGTAAGAAGAAACCAAAATATGAACTAACATAGTTGAGTAAAGAGAGACCAACTTGATGTCACTTGCTTTATTATTTCTTTATTTAATGCTCAACATGTTTCGGATGTTAATACATACACCCTCAGGAGCTTGCGACTTATTTGTTGAGTTATTTCATGGGTTGCATTGCTCTGGTTCGATGTGTGTTGGTATTACGTTGCAGTTTGGCTGTGGTGGTGTGGTATCCATATGCAGGTTGAAGCACTAGTGCCTCAGCCTGCATACGGATACCACACCACCACAGCCAAACCACAACGTAACACCAACACACATCGAACCAGATCAATACAACCCATGAAATAACTCAACAAATAAGTCGC